>Ga0056909_1001827_pt1 | contig 11900 bp, 6 predicted proteins | sample EBPBio102011_DNA_FD_62115 | JGI IMG/M metagenome (GOLD analysis project Ga0056909, IMG submission 62115) | Wastewater treatment Type I Accumulibacter community from EBPR Bioreactor in Madison, WI, USA - Reactor 1_1/10/2011_ DNA | ecosystem: Engineered > Bioreactor > EBPR > Anaerobic-Aerobic >...
CCGCGCTGCGGGCCTGGTACGAAGGTCTGCCGGCGCGCGACGCTGTCGTGCGCTACCTCGGCCACGCCAAGGCAGAAGGACAGTCGTCACGCGGGATGCTGGGTGCCGTTCGTCGCCAACTCATTGAACAGGCGCGCAGACTGGGTCGGCCGGACCTGGCAGCGCTTTTCGGACATCCGGTATCCGAGCGGCTGGTTCGAGCCCGAGCGGTGCTGCGCGCCATCGAAGACCTGCCGACGTTTCCGGTGCCCGAACCCTTGATCGGTGACGACGTCGATCGATGGCTGGAGCCCCGGGCGGCGAGGGTGCTGAAGGCCTGCGGGCTCAAGACATTGGCCGCGCTCACCGTCCGCATTCCGCGCCGGCGGCGATGGTGGGCCGCCATTCCTGGGCTTGGCGCCGCCGGGGCGCGACGGATCGAGGCCTTCTTCGCCGCTCACCCAGCGCTCACCGAACGCGCGAGGGCATTGATCTCCTCGACCGACGCGCCCGAAGGCATCGTCCCGTGGGAGCATCTGGCGTTGCCGCACGAGGTCGACGGCACGATGGGCGCCTTCCGCGCCCCAAGTGCGAGCTGCGCGCTGGGCGCCCGGAACGACTACGAGGCCGTGCAAGCCTGGCTGGAGTTGCAGGAGTCGCCAGCGACGCGTCGTGCCTATCGCAAAGAGGCGGAGCGACTGATTCTTTGGGCCATCTTCGAGCGGGGAAGGGCGCTCTCGTCATTGACCACCGAGGATGCCGTGGCCTATCGAGCGTTCCTGCGGCGACCCAGCCCTCGCGCCCGTTGGGTGGGCCCGCCGCGGCCGAGGGACTCTTCGGAATGGCGACCCTTCGCGGGCGACCTCTCTGCGCGTTCGGTTTCGTACTCACTGTCGGTGCTCGGCGCCCTCTATCGCTGGCTGATCCAGCAGCGCTACCTCCTGGTCAACCCGTTCGCCGGCATCAAGGTGCGCGGCGCCAGCCGAACCCCGCTGGCGGCCGAGCGGGTTTTCGCCGATGGCGAGTGGTCGATCATTCAGACCGTCGCCGAGGGCCTCGAGTGGTCCTACGGCTGGCAGACCGACGCGGCGCAGCGCTTGCGCTTCGTCCTCGACTTCGCGTACGCGACGGGCCTGCGCGCGGGCGAGCTGATAGAGGCAACGCTTGGCAACATCGAGGTCGACGCGCACGGCGATCATTGGCTGCACGTAAACGGGAAGGGCGCCAAGGCAGGGAAGGTCGCCTTGCCTGCGATGGCGCGCGGCGCGCTCGACCGTTACCTGGCGCAGCGCGGGCTGCCAACAACACTTGCGAGGTGGTCGCCCGATACGCCGCTGGTCGGCAGTCTGGAAATGGACGCCCGCGGCATCACCACCAATCGCCTCTGGGCGATCATGAAGCGATTCTTCGGCCAGGTCGCGGATCTCGTGGAAGAGAAGAACCCCGCGCTGTCGGCCAAGCTGCGTCGTGCCAGCCCGCACTGGATGCGCCATACGCACGCGACCCACGCGCTCGGCCGCGGCGCCGAGTTGACGACCGTGCGCGACAACCTGCGGCACGCGTCGCTGTCGACGACGTCGACCTACCTGCACACGGAAGAGGGGAAGCGGGCGAGGCAACTGGGCGCGGCCTTCGCCGCAAGGTGACCGTTCATGGGAGCCGAGTCACCAACCGGGGCAAGCCGCAGCGCGGCAGCGTGTCGGTGCTAGAGTTTTTCGATGGCCCATGCGTCTCCCATCGATCCTGCGTTGCTCGCAGCCGCGCTTCGAGAAGTGGCAGGTATCGAGGTCGATCCGTCGACTGACGCCGGAGCAATCGAGGCGTCGAGGCACGTCCGCCGGCTGATGGGTGACAAGCGCTCGCTGCGGCGTTTGCTTGAGGTCGTCGCACGGCTCGAGATGAAGACAGCCGGGGTCGACGACAAAGGTGAGTTGGCGTTCGGGCCCGTGGTGACATGCAGCGGGGCGTTTCCCGACCATGCCACAGCAGCACCTCCGATCGGCTCCGAGGAGTTCGAGCGCTACATCGACGACTTGGTCAGTGCGAACGAGCAGGATTCGGCCACGACGGCTTCAACCGCATCCATCAGCGAGCCGATATGCCGATAGTGGACGGGCGAGCTGAATAGCCGCTGGGAAGGTCTGTAAGGTCAGCGCATCTTTCCTCAAGGCCTGCGCTGCGTCCGTCGAGCTTGGGGGGCACTTTCCGTGTCACTGACGGCGCAGACGGACGCGCTCTCGAAGTTGGATGGGCGCGAGCGCGCGGTACTTCTGCATGACCGACTGGTAGATCGGTTCGCCCTTCTCGCTGGCGATCGTTGCGATCAGGACGTACGGCAGGGGCGGGACTTCGCTGTTGACGACGGACAACCCGTTCTCGCGCGCCCCGTGGTCCACGTCGAAGCAGGCGTCGAGCAGTTCGTCGGCGCCGAACGTGCACGTGCGATGAAGTACGGTTTCCCACTTGTAGGCGTCGCGACGCAAGTCCTGCTCGCTGCCATAGCTCGAGGTGGAGAAGAAGGATGCCGATGAACCTGCTCCCTTGGGCCTGAACACGACGGTCAGCCCATGGCGCGTGTAGTTCACCGGATCGGCCGGATCGACGGGGGAGGCAAAGCAGAAAGTGGCGGTGACCCGCAGGCGCACGCCGAGCGGCACGGCGGGGATCGGCAGGCCAATGCGCATGGTCCCGCCGGCGGAGATGTGGCCTTGGTAAAGCACGCGCACCTCGCTCTCGGTGGAGGCCGACAAGTCTTCGGGTGAATCGGGGAACCTTCCCCATCCGACGTCGACGGTGTTGTGCCCCGTGGAGCGCTCGGCCCGATGGATCAGCAAGGCGCGCAGCGTCGTTGCGGTCAGGGGCGTCTCAGACATCGCGCGCGCCGCCGCGGCCGTGCGCAGAACCAGAGGTGACGCGAAGCTCGTGCCCTGTACGCCGCTGAGCCCGCCGGACAGAGGATTCAAGAGCACCAGGGGCTGCGAGTCGGTGCCGCCGAAGGCAAGTCCGTCTGGCTTCACGATGCCGGGCGAGCGACCGGGGCCGAAGCAGCTGTAAGGAGCCCGTCCCCACATGAAGTCGGGCGAATCAGCCGCGCCGACCGACAGCGCATTGACCGCGTCCGCGGGTGGCTGGACGCGTCCCATGGGCCCATCGACGTCGCCATCGTTACCTGCCGCCACGGTCATCAGAACGTTCCCGGAGGCGAGGTGCCCGTCGAGCATCGAGGTCCAAGCATGCGGCTGCCCATCGTCGATCGCCAGCCGCGGCCCGAGCGAAAGATTGGCGAAGTCGATGTCACCAGCGCGCAGAACTGCGTCGATGCGCTTCATGCACTCGTACAGGTCCGGATCGGATTCGTCCGTGTGGCCGAGCACACGGTGGTGGATCACGTTGAAGTACGGCCGCGGCAGCTCGGTTGCACCGGCAGGCACAGATCCGAAGAGAAGTGCCGAGGTCACCTCGGTGCCGTGCGAGAGGTAGTCGGCATGGGTGTCCAAAAGCTCGGTGGGAACCAGCTCGGTGCTCCAGCGCGCGAAGTCCTTGGCGCCCAAGCCACCATCGAAGACGACGACACGCAGCGCGGAATCGAGCGCGTCGTCGCCCGGTAGAGCTGGCGCCTGGACCGTCAGCTTCTGACGGATGAAGGGCCGGTTCAGGCGAAGCGTGGGAAGCCGCCGCACGGCCCTGAGTGCGGTGAACTTTGCAAGGTCAGCGAGCTTGTTGCGCGGGACGCGCCCGGGCATGAAGACCAGTCCAGGTACCGCCAGGCGCTTGGCAGAAAACATGGTGGCGCTGCACTCCGCCGAGTACTTCTCGAAACTGGTCAGCAAGTCAGCATCGGATCCATCGCCATGCAGTACCACCTCGATGGGCACCTCGAAATCGGTGCCCTCGAGGCGCAGCAGTCGCTCGTCCGCGGCGAGGAAGCGAACCGACTCGAGCTTGCAGAAGTCTTGCTGCACGCCCTTCCCAGTCGTTGTAGACATCAGCATGTCCAAGAACGTACGGAAGGCACTCGATGTACCGCTGACGTAGATCTCGGCGGTAGGTTGCTCGCCCTCGGGAGCGTTCTTGCGAGCGTCGTTCGCCGGCATCACTTTGGCGGGCTTGCTTCCGACGGCGCGCAGGCCAGCGCGCTGAAACGCTTCGGCGGGCATCTGCGTCTTGGCCTGGAAGGCCGGATGCACCGTGACGACACTCGTGACCTCGCCGCGCGGCTTTGCCGAAGCGGGAAGGGCATCGACGGCTACCAGGATCTTTGTGAGGGCCGGACCGAGTCGATCGCGCGCCTCTTGAATGGTGTACGGGTACTGCTTGTTGCCGCCGCCACCAGGTTCACGAGGGATCGCACCGGCAAGGACTTGGCCATTGCCAATCAACAAGTTAGGTCCGGGCATCGGTCTCCCCCTTGAGCCGCTTCAGCGAGCGAATGACCGTGGTGTGCGAGGTGCCCATGGTGTCGGCGATCTCTCGCGTGGACATCTGGCGGCAGTGATGCACAAGCGCCAGAAGATCGCGGCGTTGCCGCTCGAGCCGGGACGATGATCGGGAAGTCGCTGCGGCAAGACCCACGGCCCAGGTGGCCAGCGTCTCGTCGAAGGGCTTGCCTTCGAGAATGGTTTGCTTGCGAGCAGAGTCCAGCGCGCGCGAGATGGCGGAAAAGGTCTGACCTTCCGCGACCGTTGCGACAGCCTCGGCCAACTCAGCGGGGACATCGTGCGAACGCAGCAGGGCGGCCCGCTGGGACGGGTCGGGGAGATCGAAGGTCAGCGTCACGTCGAAGCGACGCCACACTGCAGGGTCGAGCAACTCGCCGTGATTGGTCGCAGCCACCAGCAGCGACGTCGGGGTCCAGTCGTCGATGGTCTGCAGGATGACCGTCACGAGACGCTTGAGTTCGCCGACATCGCTGTCGTCGTCTCTGCGCTTAGCGATGGAATCAAACTCGTCGAGCAAAAGCACGCACGGATGCTCCTGAGCATGGTTAAGCACCGCTCGCACATTCGATCCGGTCTTGCCGAGGTAGCTGCTCATCACGCTGGCCAGGTCCAGCGTCAGCAGCGGCAGTCCGAGTCGGTGCGCAAGCCAACTCGCCGTCATCGTCTTGCCGACACCTGGCGGGCCGCTCATGAGGACCGAACGGGCCGGCAACAGGCCGGCGGCCATCAACTTGTCGGCGGACATCCGCTCCAAGACCACCCGATCGACCTCGGCCCGCGTCTGCGGCGTGAGCAGCGGTTCGGAGCGTGGAGTTCCGGCCTCTTCGACGCGAACCAGTGGCAGCTTCGTATCGGAGTCGACCGGGAAGGGCGCGGCCACGGTGTCTCGCCGTAGGGAGCGGCTCGAGCCCGTCACGAGTGCGGCGGCCGACTGGGCGAGTTCTTCGTCAGACGCTCGGACAAAACTCGCGAAACGGCGCACGCGCATCTCGATGGCGGCACCGCCCACCTTGATCGCGTCCCGGAACAAATTCATCAACTCATCCTGCGCCTTTCGTTCCACGCCTTCCTCCCTACCTCGAGCTCACACCAGCCAAGTTGGAACGAATACTACCACACTGTCTAGATAAAGCGTTCCACTCTTGGCCTCGAGATGTCGTTGGCGCGGCTAAGTCCTTGATTTCAAACGCGAGGCTCCAGTGCGCCTCGCGCAAGCACTGGAACATCTGGAGTCGAAGGCCTCGGGCTCGCGATGTCCGAGCGGGCGTTCGGGCTTAAGCGCCTCGCGGAGGTGATACGACAAGAGTTCTCTGCAGCGAGGTGTCTCGGATCTCGCGGCAATCCGTACTGAACGCGCTTACACCAACCCGCATCAGGATTGACCGTCCGTCAACCACGGCGCCAGCAGTTCGGCCGCACGGCCGAGTTCCGAGCGAAGTTGAGGGTCAAAAATCTCGCCGAGGCCAGTTGCTCCGCGTCGATATTGACCTGACCGGCGGCGGTCCCGAATCCTGCGGATGGAAGGATTTGTGCCTGAGCCTTGCCGATCGCGACGCCAAAGTCCGCGTAGATACTCGACCCCTTGGAAGACTGATGGTGGACGTAGCCGATGCCGAAAGACGGGGCCGCGCGCGGGAACTAGGCGATCGCTCCGACGTTCTCGCCAGCGGCCGGAAAGCTCGAGCCATTGATCGACAAAGTGCCGTTGCTCGCTATACCGCGTTGCCAGCCGCCCTAAGCGTCCCGATGACGGCAGCAGCCTTGACCCAGGTTGGAGAACTTGAGCCTGGTGTCGTAGGTTGCGCCATCGCTCTCAAATTCCCGGCTGACTCGGAGAAACTCGCCGCTCACACGAAGACTTGCCGGTCCGCCAACTCTCTCTCCGATGCCCATCTCAACATCGCCGGTCCCGAGCCCGCCGTACTTCTCAGTCGCCCGACTCGAGTCGGACAGGCTGGCCAACAGGCAGGCGATGAAAACCAGAAAGAGAGCTCGCAGTTGGCTTGCAGGTAGGGCATCCATCAGTGCGCCAGCTTCGACCGCTGGAGCTCGGCAGCTTCACGGGTCTCCGTCTCCGGGGGCAGCGCAGCGGGACTTGCGCATGCGCAAGCAGCTTTCTGTGGCATCGGCAAACAGCAACTTCACAGCGTGTGGCGCCGGGAGCCAGCACTCAGACTGGATCCAAGAGGCTTGCGCTCTGCCGACGAATGGGTCTAATGTTGAACTCTGGGCGAAGCAGTGAGATCTGGGGCGGCGACGGTCGCTAACATCAGATTCACTTAAAAAGTAGCATCAGATTCAGTTGTGCAGGCGTGCATTGGGCAATCAAGCGGCGGCAGGACACCATAGGATACCTTGATAAGTCTTATTATCAAGTTACTCGAATTTGGCCTCCGAAACCCTTCCAGATCGGGCACACTTGTGGCAATCCCAGTCCCGACAAGCACTTAGAGCACCCGGCTCCAGCCACCCCCGACCTCACCTATCCAGAAAACGGCCGCCTCGATCCCGATGAAGCCCCCTGCCCCGACCACGATCCGCCGCCTGGGCCACCCCCAGATGGCCTTCGTGCGCAGCTGGGCCGAGGGCCTGGACCTCGTGGCCGCCTGGGACCGATACCTCTACGTCGACGGTCAAGGTGACGGCCGCCGCGCCCGCGGCGAGCTTCAGCGACTGCTGGACGAGCTGCGAAGCCTGGCCAGGGCGCACGGCAGAGCCGACCTGGCCGCCCTCCTCCGCCGAGACCCGGAAGCCATCCCCGACAAGGGCGCCAAGGTCCCGACGCTGGACGAGTTCGGCGCGCAGCAGCCGGCCGACTACCACACCGAGGCCGAGCTCATCGAGCTCTACCAGGAGCAGTACGGCCAGGCCGAATCCCGCAGCGCGGCGCGCCGGCGGCAGCGTCTGCGGGAACGGCTCGTTCAAGCGGTCCAGTGGCTCACGAATATCGGGGTGCGCGAACCCGCACCGGGCGATCCGGTAGCGGCCTGGCTGGATGAGCGGGTGGCCGCTCGCCTGGCGGTCGTGGGGATCCGGACGCTCGAGGAGTTGGTCTTCTGGATCCGGACGAAGGGCTTTAACTGGCACCGCGGCATCCCCAAGGTCGGCCCGGAAGGCGCCGCGCGCATCGTGCGCTGGCTGCGCGAACACGAGGCCACGCTGGGCGCCCTCCCCTCCCCTGCCCTGGTGCCGCTCTCGCAAATCGACACCGCGGCGCTGACCCCCCCTCCCCGCATCGGGATCGTGCCGCTGGAACGATTCCGGCCACCGTCGGAGCGCGACGGGTCCCGCGGCATCAACCGCGCGCCGCTCGAGCGCTGCAAGGTTGCGGCCGCCAACGACTACGAGGCCATCCAGGCGTGGCTGCGGCTGCGTGTGCATGGCACCCACACCTGGCGCGCCTACCGCAAGGAGGCCGAGCGGTTCCTGCTCTGGGCCGTCATGGAGCGGCGCAAGGCGCTGTCGTCGTTGGATGGGGATGACTGCGTGGCGTATCGGGATTTCCTGGCCGCGCCTGGTCCCGACTGGGTGGGGGCGCGCAACGCCCAGCGATGGTCGGAGGCGTGGCGGCCCTTCGAGGGGGCTCTTTCTGTTCGGTCTCAAGCCACTGCCATGACCATCGTTCGCTCGCTGTGCGAGTGGCTCGTGCGCCGGCACTACCTGGACTCGAACCCCTGGGATGACGTTCCGGCACGGCCGGATGCGCCGTCAATGCCGCAGCTCAGGGCGCTGTCGCAGAAGCAGTGGGCGCTGGTGCAGGAGTGGATCGCGGGCGAGCTGGCTACGGCACCCTCCCCTGCTTTGCACCGGCTGAAATTCATCCTCGACTTCGCCTACATGACGGGCATGCGGCTGGCCGAGCTGGCCGCCGCAAAGCTCGCCTGGCTGCGCCACGAGCAGCTCGACGATGGCGAGTGGGCGTGGTCGATCATGGTGCTCGGCAAGCGGAACAAGTGGCGGGAGGTGCCGCTACCAGATCCGGCGGTGGAGGCACTGAGGGCGTCCCTGGTTATGCGTAACCGGGACCCAGACCCGCTGGCCAACGATCCGGAGACGCCACTGATCTCGAAGCTGAGCTTGGAGGCGCCGCTGTCGGCGGCCCGGATCTACGAGATCCTGGTGGCCGGCTTCGAGCGTTGCGCTACGCATATCTGGAGACGGGACCCGCGCGCCGCGGAAAGGATCCGAGAAGCTTCCACCCACTGGCTGCGGCACACCTACGGGTCGCACTCGGCAGCGCGCGGGGTGCCGCAGGATGTGCTGCAGGCCAATCTTGGGCACGAGAGCCTGGCGACAACGTCGATCTACGTGCGGGCCGAGAAGGCGCGGCGGCACAAGGCGGTACGGGAGGCTTTCGGTGCGATACCCAAGGGCGCGTGAGTCGGTCGGTCAGCGGCCATCTGGCGCCGACAGACGAGGCTGCTAGATCGGCTCACGCGGGTTCTACCTTGGTGGCTGGCAGTTGTTCGCGGGTTGCGTGGACCGGTCGAAGATCGATTGTCTGGGGCAAGTTGCCGGTGGACACCCACAGAATCTTGTGTGCGGATTCCACCATTGGGCGAAGAGGCGGACGCGTGCGTTGGTGGTCTCCGGCGACCGACAACGGTAACAACCCGACGTCAACTGCTCGCGGCGCCCGCCGCTGGACTTGGCTACTGTGCCCCTCGAAGTCGCGCCGCCCCGGTGTGTCCGGCCGGCTCGAAATCATCGTCGTCACGCCCATGCGGATCGTCGGCCTTGCGTGGCCGCAAGGGCATCGCAAGCCACGCTGAGCCACCTACTAGCCACCTTGGCTGACCGGCGCGGATCACCGTCGTCGTGAGCCTCTTGCCAGCCTCCCAGGCCCTCGGCCCACCACGCGTGAGTCGGCTTTGGGTGCCCGCTTCCGCCGCCGTGCCAGCGCGAGGGCAGCCGCCTCACGCCGGGTCCACCTATGCGGTAAGGGGTTGGCGCTATGCGAGAAGGCGGGTTGCAGTGCTGATTGTGGAGGCGCAGACCCCCAGAGAATGTTGTTTGCGGACTCCACCATCGCGCGCCACGCTCGCGCCTTCCCCGCATTTCCTCGGTAGGCTGAACCCGCAGCGTCGCCAATCATCGTCGCTGTGTACATCATCGACTTCATGCATGTAGGACACCTAGCGCTTGAGGTGAGGTTCGCGGACGGCGCTACGCTGGAGGTCAGGTTCGAATCTGGACGCCTGCAGGGTTGGGCGGCGGCCTTGGCGAGTGTCGAGGAGTTCTCGACCGCTCGTCTTCACGCGGGGACGGTGCAGTGGCGGTGCGGGTACGCGCTCGATTCACAACTCGCTCGCATCCGTGCGGATGAGGGCAGGGTCTGGGTCCCCCGCGCCCGGTAGAGCCCTTCGCGAATCATGGCGCTCCGGGCTCGCGCGACCCAACGCTCACGGCGCTGGAAACCAGGTTTCCACGCCCGCAGCCTCGGGCTATGCCTTGGTCGCACCTGAACCGACTACTCCGGCAATCGCTGAGATCAGGGCTGCCACATTCTCTCCGTGTACCACCCCGGGCGCGAGGCGAATGGTGGCCTGCCCTCGAGCATCCCAAGAAATTCGTCCAGCCAGCGATCCGGCAACCCGAATCTCTTGCGGCGCCTCACCAGCCCCACGCTGCTTGCCTATCAGGGCGGCGACAACCGCAGAGGCCGACATCCGTTCTGACTGCCTCAGCTTCTCGGCGCGCCGCAAGACACCCTTGCGGTCCGACTCCATCGCGGTCGCTATGAGCTCCGCGTGCTTGAACTGCAGTTCCAGGGGACTCCGGAAGCACTGCACCACCGGCTCGGGCAGCTCTGCCACCGCGATGGCCTTTCGAACCCATGTGTGTGAGAGGCCCAAGGCTTCGGCGAGCCGCCGTTGCGACGGGAACATCTGCTCGTCCAGCGCCTTGCGGTACATCGCTCCTTGTTCCCACGCCGACAGGTCGGCACGTTCGCGGTTCTCCCGATCCATGGCCGCAAAGAGCTCGAGATCGGACATCGGCGCCGTCGCGATGGCGGCCAGCACCGGCAAGCCCAGTTCCAGGCAGGCCCGGTGCCTGCGATGTCCGAACACGATCTCGTACTTTGACGAATCGCCTTCGACCGGTCGAACCAAGATGGGCTGGACGTTGCCGCCGGCGTGCTCCACGTCAGCCTTGAACCGGATGAAGTCCGCCGTCGAGAAGCTGGCTTCATGCCGATTGGACCAGCGACTTGGAACCACCTGCTGAGGATCCAGCTTCTTGGTCGGCAAGGACCCATCGAACTGCTGCAACGCGTCCCGCAGCCGGGCCACCTCGCCCTCGGCTGCAAGCATCTGCCCCCGGAAGGCAAGCATCTCGCCAGGTCCGGTCTTGCGCCCAGCTTGCCGGGGCGTGACGCCTGGAAACCTGGTTTCCACCGCGCCAGCTTCAGCACTCTCCGCGGGCATCTCGACCACCGGGTCCACCGTTGGCGAGCCTTGGTCAATCTCGCCCGCGACCTTCTGCTGCGGCGCGAGTAGGTCCGCCGTCAAGCGCGACAACCGATCACGAGTGCTCATCGAAGTCTCCTGCCAAATTGGGGCCGATCAAGCGCCCGCCTTCTCATTTCGACGCTGCGCGACCGCGCCAGGTCTCAACTACAGATTCCTCGACCAGCTCGACGAACCGGTCGTATGCGTCAGCTGCTCGCTTGTAGGTCTTGGCGGCGCCGTCGTACTTCTGGACGTCGTAAACCGTCGCGAACTCGGCCGCCTTGTTGCTCGTCACCGTAGTCTTCGGGATCTCGACAGGCAACATGTACTCGCCGTAAGTCGCGGCGATCCACTGCCGGACGGCCGGGGCCGCCGCATCGGCCTGATCAACTCGACTCAGGAGGACGTGCAGGAAGTCAAATGTCTTCCGGGAGCCCAAGGCTTCTTGCTTGTCTAGATTGGTTCCAAGATCGCTGAGGAGTGACCAGAACTGGGCTGAGCTCGCGAAATCCAGTCCGCTCGGTGGAACGGGCACCACCAGACCGTCCGCTGCCCAGAGCGCATTGATCGTCACGTAGGAGAGCGACGGGGGCGTATCGATCACGATCACGTCGTACAGACCCCGGACCGACTGGAGTCCGGCATTCAGCACATCCCAGAACCTCGACGTGGGGTCTCGCATCTGCCGGGCGGGCAGGGCGAACTCAGCGGAAAACAAGAAGGGCGCAGCGGCGACCAGGTCGATGCCTTCCCAATAGGTCGATCGGATGGCATACCGAATGTCCGACTCGCTGCCATCGCACAAGGGGCCGATGGTCATGTCGGCGTCGACCTCGGTCTCTGGCAGGATGCCGTGCAAGGTGGTCAACGAACCCTGAGGATCGGTATCGACGGCCAAGACCCGATGGCCCCTGAGGCTCAGCCCCTGCGCCAGGATCATGGCGGACGTGGTCTTGGAAACGCCCCCTTTGAAGTTGCCAACGGCGACAGTGATCGCCTTCTGCCCGGCCGGGCGCATCTTGGCCTGCCG
>Ga0056909_1001832_pt1 | contig 11871 bp, 10 predicted proteins | sample EBPBio102011_DNA_FD_62115 | JGI IMG/M metagenome (GOLD analysis project Ga0056909, IMG submission 62115) | Wastewater treatment Type I Accumulibacter community from EBPR Bioreactor in Madison, WI, USA - Reactor 1_1/10/2011_ DNA | ecosystem: Engineered > Bioreactor > EBPR > Anaerobic-Aerobic >...
CCGGCGTGCGCGCGGGGGCGACGAGGCCGGTCCAGTTCATCGCCTCGAAGCCGGGGAAGCCGAGTTCGGCGACCGTGGGAACATCCGGGAAGGCGCGCGCCCGCGCGGGAGAGGTGACGGCGAGCGCGCGCACATCGCCCGATTCCAGCACGCCCTTCACCGCCAGCGGATTGGCGAAGAAGATGTCCACGCGCCCGGCCAGGAGGTCGGTGACCACCGGCGCCGCGCCGCGATAGGGGACGTGGACCACCTCGATCCCCGCGGCGCGGGCGAACAATGCGCCGGCCAGGTGTCCCGTCGTGCCGTTGCCGGCATTGCCCGCCGTCATGGTGCCGGGCCGCGCGCGGGCGGCGGCGACGAGGTCGGCCAGCGAGCGCAGCGGCGAGTTGCGCGCCACCACCAGGATGTTGGGCTGGCTCGCGACGATCGAGATCAGCGCGAAGTCGGTCAGCGAGTCGAACGGCATGCGCGGATACAGCGCGGGATTGATCGCGAGGTTCGACGCCTGCCCCATGCCGATGGTGTAGCCGTCGGGCGCGGCCTTCGCGACGGCGTCGAGGCCGATATTGCCGCCGGCGCCTGGCCGATTGTCGATGACGATGCTCCAGCCCGTGGCGGCGGCGATGCGCGCGCCGACCTCACGCGAGATCACGTCCGTCCCGCCGGCCGGCGGAAAGGGAACGATCAGGCGGATCGGGCGGTCCGGCCAAGCGGCTTGCGCATGCGCAGCGCGCGGCAGGGCGGCCAGCGCGGCGGCCGTCATCAGGTGGCGTCGAAGCATGTCGTGTTTCCTCCGGCAGGTCTCAGTCGGCAGCATCGGGGCGCGCGCGCAGCGGGCCCAGGATTTCCGCGTCATGCTCGCCGATCTTCGGCAGGTCGAGGCGGACAGTCAGGCGATCCGCGCCGAACTGGATCGGCAGCGCCGGCACGCTGGCCGGGCGGCCATCGGGCAGCGTGACCGGCAGCAACCCGCCGCTCGCCTTCAGATGCGGATCCTCGAACAGGTCCCAGGGCCTCGCGATGCGCGAGAACGGCAGGCCGGCGCGCTCGCACATCGCCTCCAGCGTCGCGACGTCGTGCTTGGCGAGCAACGATTGCACCAGCGGGATCAGCGTCTCGCGCCGCTTCGCGCGTTCGGTGTTCGATCCGTAGTCGGGGTTGTCGAGCACCGGTTCGTTCAGCTCGCGCAGGAAGATCTCCCACTGCCGCTCGGTGACGACGCCAATGAAGATCTGCTCGCCATCCTTCGTGTCGAACACGTCATAGACACCCCAGGCGCGGCGCCCGGCGGGCATCGGCGTCGGGTCCTGCCCGGTCAGCGCCTGTTGCAGCATGGCGGTGGACACCAGGAAGGCGGCGTTCTCGAACAGGCCGGATTGCAGGTGCTGGCCGCGCCCCGTCGCGTCGCGCTGGCGCAGCGCGGCCATGATGGCGATGGCGCCGAACATGCCGCCCATCATGTCGTTCACCGGCGCGCCGGCGCGCAGCGGCCGCCCCGGCGGGCCGGTCATGTAGGCGAGGCCCGACTGCATCTGCACCACCTCGTCGAGCGCGGTGCGGTTCTCATAGGGGCCGGGCAGGTAGCCCTTCAGCGAGAGATAGATCAGCCCCGGATTGCGCGCCGACAGCGCCGCATAGCCAAGGCCCTTCGCCTCCAGCCCGCCGGGGCGGAAGTTCTCCAGCACCACATCCGCCGTGTCGATCAGGCGCTTCAGCGTCTCGAGGTCCTCGGCGTTCTCGGTGTCGAGTTGCACCGACTTCTTGTTGCGGCTGAAGGCCGGGAAGAAGCCGGTGCCCGAGGCGGTGAGGTAGCGCGTGCGGTCGCCCTTGCCGGGGGGTTCGACCTTGATGACCTCCGCGCCGAGATCGGCCAGCACCAGGCCGCAGGTCGGGCCCATGACCATGTGGGAGAATTCGACGACGCGGATGCCGGCGAGAGGGAGCGGGGCGGTCATGGGCGGTGTCCTTTCTGGGGGGCGCGTCGGAGGGGCGCTGCCCCTCCGAACCTCCCCGCCAAAGTGCAGTGCACTTTGGAATGCCGATTCCGGGTGCTGGGCAAGGCGGGCGCGCTGAATGCCCGTTGCGCGTAGGAGCAGGTTTGGCGCGTCGGACGGCCTACGATGCCCGATGCCAGGTGAAGGTTTCCAAAGGCCCCTCCCTGACCCGTCGTCATGCCGCGCGCGCCTTCGCCCGGAACGCCGTCAGCGACCCGCCGCGCAGCAGCGCCGAAGGCAATGTGCGCCCGAGGATGCGTTCCGCGAGATGCCCCGCCGCGATCAGCGCATCGACATCGATGCCGGTGCCGATCCCCATCTCCTCGCAGAGCAGGACGAGTTCCTCAGTCGCGATATTGCCCGGCGCGCCGGGATGGCCCGCGAAGGGACAGCCGCCCGCACCGCCCACCGCCGCGTCGAATTCCGCGACACCCATGCGCAGCCCGGCCAGCGCATTGGCGATGCCAAGGCCGCGCGTGTCGTGCAGGTGCAGGCTGATCGCCTGCTCCGGCCAGCGCGCGCGCACCTCGCCGACCACGCGCTCGATCTGCAGCGGATTGGCCCAGCCCATGGTGTCGGCCAGCGAGATGCGCTCGATCGCGCAGCCCGTCTCGGCAGCGAGCGTCATGACGTCGGCCACCGCGGCGATCGCCTGGGCCGGCGTCACCTCGCCCTGGAAGTTGCAGCCGAAGGCGGCCTGGACCGAGGCGCGCGTGACCGGCACCCCGGCGGCCTGGTGCTCGGCGATGTTCTCGCGCATCGCGGCGAGCTGCCCGGCGCGGTCGCGATTGAGATTGCGCAGCGAGAAGGCCTCGGACGCCGCGACGGTGATGGAACCCGCGATCGACAGCCGGTCGCGGAATGCCAGCGCGCGCTGCAGACCCTGCGGATTGAACCACAGCGCGGTGTAGGCAACGCCCGGGCGCGGGGTGAAGCCCGCCACCACCGCATCGGCATCCGCCCAGCCGGGCACGCGCTTCGGGCTGACGAAGGACGCGACCTGTATGCGTGGCGCACCGGTCGCCGACAGCGCGTCGATCAACGCGATCTTGTCGGCCGTCGGCACGGGGGTGGTCGCGATCTGGAAACCCTCGCGCGGGCCTTCCTCGGCAATCCGCACGCTGCGCGGCAGGTCGCTCATCGCCGTCTCCTCCAGCCGGTCGGCGCCGGTCCGAATAATTCTGTTGAACAGAATTGAATTCTGTTGGAAAGAATAATCCCGATGAACAGCCCCGATGTCAACCCGGAAGGTCCCGGCCGCCGACGCGGCCGCCCTGCCCGCACCGCAGCCCCCGCCGCCGAACAGCGGGTCGAGGCGGTGGAACGCGCGCTCGCCCTGCTCGAAGCCTTCGCCGACGGGGCCAAGTCGCTGACGCTCGCGGAACTCGCGGCGCGCGCCGGGCTGTATCCGAGCACGGCGCTGCGCCTCGCGGGGTCGCTGATCCGCTTCGGCTACCTCGCGCGCAGCGCCGATGGCGGCTACCGGCTGGGGCCGACGCCGTTCCGGCTCGGCGGGCTGTATCGCGCCGCCTATGACCTCGCCGACCAGATCCGGCCGGCGCTGGCGCGGCTGGTGGCGCGCACCGGGGAGACCGCCGGCTTCTACGTGCGCGACGGCGACCGCCGCATCTGCCTGTTCCGCGAGGCGTCCCCGCGCCCGATCCGACTGCACATCGAGGAAGGCGCCGCGATGCCGCTCGACCGCGGCGCCAGCGGACACGTGCTGATGGCCTTCACCGATGGCGCGCTGCCGGTCCACGACGCGGTGCGCAAGGCCGGGTTCGCCATCTCGATCGGCCAGCGCGACCCCGAGATCGCGGCGGTCGCCGCCCCGGTCTTCGGCCGGGCCGGGCGGCTGCTTGGCGCCCTCGGCATCTCCGGGCCGGTGCTGCGCCTCGGCGCGGCGGAGGCGGCGGCGATCGCCCCGGCGGTGGTGGAGGAAGCGCGCGCGCTGTCGCGGTTGCTGGGGGCGTAGCGCGTCAGCCGCGATCCGCGTCGTCGGACGGCGCCGGTATGGCGAGATAGGCGAGCACCCGGGTCTCCAGCCGCCCGCGCGAGACCGTATCCAGGATCAGCCCGCACACCGTGGAGAGCGAGGCGAGAATGGCGAGCCCGGTCGCCAGCAGCGCCGTCGGGAAGCGCGGCACCAGTCCGGTTTCGACATAGGTCGCGAGCAGCGGCAGCGCGAGGATCACCGACAGCGCGAACAGCACGGCGCCCGTTCCGGCGAAGAAGGCGAGCGGCCGTTCCCGCTGCACCAGCAGCACGATGGTGCGCAGGATGCGGATGCCGTCCCGCCAGGTGTTCAGCTTGCTGACCGACCCGACCGGACGTTCCTTGTAGCGCGTGCGGACCTCGCCGACCGGCAGGCGCAGTTCCAGCGCATGGACGGTGAATTCCGTCTCCGTCTCGAAGCCCGAGGCCAGGGCGGGGAACGACTTCACGAAGCGGCGCGAGAAGACGCGATAGCCGGACAGCATGTCGGTGATGCGGTCGCCGAAGATGCGCCGCACCATCCCCGTCAGCAACCGGTTGCCGAAGCGATGGCCGGGGCGATAGGCGCGGCCGGCATCCGCTTCCGTCACGCGCACGGCGGTGACCATGTCCAGCCTGTCCGCCAGCAGCAGGCGCACCATCTCCGGCGCCGCGGCGGCGTCGTAGGTGTCGTCGCCATCGACCAGGACATAGGCCTCGGCCTCGATGTCGGCGAACATGCGGCGGACGACATTGCCCTTGCCCTGCAGCGTCTCGGTCCGCACCACGGCGCCGGCCGCCGCCGCCACCTCCCGCGTGCGGTCGGTCGAGTTGTTGTCGTAGACGTAGACGGTGGCGTCCGGCAGCGCCGCGCGGAAGGCAGCGATCACGCCCGGCACGGCCACTTCCTCGTTGAAGCAGGGGATCAGCACCGCGACGCGCCGCCGCGCCCCCACCGCCGCATCCTGACCGGCGCTTGCCGCCATGACCATGCTCCCGAATCCTGCGCGCATCACTGCCCGATGCAGGCGGCTTCGGCCAGCACCGCGTCGCCGCGGATCCGCACCATGCCATCCGATGGCAGGGTGAAGCGCCAGCGGCCTGCGGCCCGGGGCTGCGCCGGCGGTTCCGCATCCAACCGCGCAAGGCCCGGCGCGGCGACTTCCCCGACCCGGCAGCCGGCACCGAAGTCGAGCAAGGCCTCGCCGTCCACGCGCAGCCCGCGCCGGCCGGCGCCGAGGAAGCCGGGGCCGGCGGCCTCGCACAGGCGCCGCGCCGGACCGGCATGGCGCAATGGCGGCGAGGTCTCCGCCCGGCCGTCGCGCCGCAGCGGGCATACCAGCGGGCCGACGCCGGCGGCCGACCAATTGGTGCAGATTCGCCGGCAATCCCCGGTGACCGGCGACAGCCCCTGCGCCGCCAGCAGCGCCATCCCCTGCCCATCCCCCGGCGCCACGGCATACAGCGGCGCCGGCCCCGCCAGCAGCGCCGCGAGCGCGGCGCGGTCGCGCGGGCCGCCGACCTCGGCGAGGCCGGTCAGGCTCCACAGGCCGGTCTCCGGCGGCAGGCCGACGGCCAGGAACGCCGTCGGCTTGGCGGTGCCGAGCACGGCCGCCCCCGGCGCCAGGACCGGCCAGTCCACCGCGAGATACCGGTCCGCGAGCGGCGCGCGCAGCGCCGGCACCGGCTTGGTGAACACGAAGGCCGCGAGCACCGCGCCCGCCGCGCCCATCGCGGCGACGCGCGCCGGCAGCGCGGTCAGCGCCGCGATCATCAGGGCGGGGGCCAGCGCCTCGATGACGAAGGCGTAGCGGTAGATCGAGAACAGCGGCAGCCAGATCGCATAGGCCACCAGCACGAAGGCCGCGACCGGCAGCGCCGCCTGTCGCGCCGGCGCGCCGCGCAGCCAGGGCAGCACGATGGCGGCCAGCAGCCCCGCCGCGACGCGCGGGTCGCGCATGCGTTCCTCGGTCACGCGCGGCAGGTCGGACACGGCCCAGAGAATGGGGCGGATCAGCGCCTCGCCCAGCGTCGCCGGCATGAATTGCAGGTCGCGCCCGGCGCGGGGAATGCCCTCCCCCGCGGCGAACATCTCGTTGAAGTACGGGAAGACCGGATTGCCCGTCTGCGCCACGAGATGCGCCGCCCACCAGCCGGCGGTGGCCAGGATTCCCGCCAGGCCGCCCAGCGCGCAAGCCGCGAGCGCCGCCGGCAGCCGCCGGTCCCGGCCCAGTGTCGCGACGATCATCGCCGCGATCGCCGGCGCGAAGGGCGCATTGGTCAGCTTCAGGCCGATCGCCGCCCCGCAGGCCAGCCCGGCGATGAAGGCGGCACGCGCAGGCCGCCCCCCGTGCGGCCGCAGCACGGCGAGCACGCCCAGCAGCACCAGCCCCCCGGTGACGACATCCCCGGACGTCGTGCCGACCTGGCTTCGGAACACCGCCCCGCCCGCCGCGCCGATGGTGGCGAACAGCGCCAGCAGGCCGCCCGCCGGCGCGGCGGCCAGTATGTGCCGCGCGCAGCGCCAGACCACCCACAGCACCGCCCCGGCCGGCAGCCCCATCAGGAAGGCGACCAGCCATGGCCAGTCGTTCAGCCGCCACAGCAGCCAGGCGAAGGGGATGTCGGGCACCGGGTTGTGGAAGCCCTGCATGCCGGCCGCCAGCCCATCGAGCGGGCGCGGCACGAACAGCCGCCAGGGCGCATAGACGTGATAGTTCTGCGCATCCCAGCCGCGATCCGCCCCCAGCACCGCCGAGGCGATCCCGCAGGCCAGCATCAGCAGCGCCAGCACCGGCAGCCCCGACCTCGCACCCAGCACCGCCGCGCCGTGGCGCAAGGTCGCGCGCGCCGCCATCACAGGCGCCGGAATGCGACGGTCAGGTTGTTCGCGGGCATCTCGGTCACCGCCGCCGGTCCGAAGCCCTGCGCCGCCGCGAGCGCGGCGACGGCCTCGAGGTCGCGCACGCCCCAGGCCGGGTCGCGGGCGCGCAGATCGGCGTCGAAGGCCGCGTTGGATGGCGCGGTATGCGCGCCGCCGCGCCGGAACGGGCCATAGAGGATCAGCGGCGCGCCCGGCGGCAGGATGGCGGCGGCGCCGCGCAGCAGCCCCTCGGCCGCCGCCCAGGGGGCGATGTGGATCATGTTGATGCAGACCACCGCATCGACCGCCGCCACCGGCCAGCCGGGCGCCGCGGCGTCGATCGCCAGCGCCGGGCGGATATTGGCCAGCCCGGAGCCCGTGGCCCAGGCATCGATGCTGGCGCGCGCCGCGGCCTCCGGGTCGCTCGGCTGGAAGGTCAGGCCCGGCAGCGCGGCGGCGAAATGGACGACGTGCTCGCCGCTGCCGCTCGCCACTTCCAGCACGAGGCCGCCGGCTGGAAGGTCATCGCGGATGGCGTCGAGGATCGCGGCGCGGTTGCGCGCGGCAGCGGGGGCGAAACGGCGCGGATCGGTGCTGGTCATGGCCAGGGCATCCCGCGATGCGCGCGGGCTGGCAAGCGGAACCGTCGCGCACCACGCCGCGCAGCCCCGTCAGGCCGGCGCGGCGGCGCCGAGCGGCAGGGGCTCGTCGTCCACGCCCGCCGCGGTTTCCTCACGCGGTGCGGCGGGCGGCGGGCCCAGCCGCGCCACGAGGCCCTCCAGCCCGCGCGCCACGGGCGCCGGCGCGATGCCGGGTCCGAGTTGCGCCGCCGCCAGCTCGTCCAACGCCAGGCCGATCACGGCACGCGCGTCGCGCGACGCCTCCGCCCGGGCGCGCCGCAGCCGCGGTGCGGAAACCGGCTGCGCCAGGCACAGGATCGCCGTGGCGGCCGGCTCGCCTTCCGCCCCGGTGCGCCAGCCACGCAGCCGCGCAGCCGCGGCGACGGCCGCGGCAAGCGCGCGGTCCGCCGGCCCGGCGACCGGCACCACCCGGATGGCGGCGGCCTGCGGCGGCACCGCCACCTCGGCAACCAGCGTCGCCGTCAACGCGGCAAGGTCGCGCGCCATGCGCCCCGCCGCCGGCGCGGACAGCGCCCCCGCGACGCGGTCGGCGGCGAGCGCCGTGATCGCCGGCACCACCAGTTCACGCAGCGTCGCGGCGGCGCCTTCGGCCTCGGCGTATTCCTCGGCGATCTGCAGCGCGCCTTCGGCATCCTCGGCGAGATAGCGCTGGTAGAAGCGCAGCGGCGTCGGCAGCGCCTCCCCGTCACCCAGCAGGATCTCGAGGAAGCCGAAGGCCGGGACGTGGCGGCCGAGGATCGCGAGGCAGGCGGTGATCGGCGGCGCCAGCAGCAGCCCGATCGGCCCCCACAGCACCGTCCACACCGCCGAGGACACCAGCAGCGCCAGCGGCGAGATGCCGGTGGTGCGGCCATAGATCATCGGTTCGAGCAGATGCGTCACGACGCCATCGATGGCGGCGAACAGCAGCAGCACGAGCAGCGGTTCGGTCCACCCCTGCCCGGTCGCGAAGGCGACGATCAGCGGCAGCGTCATCGCGATCCAGGCGCCGAGGAACGGCACGAAGCGCAGCACGAAGGCGAGCACACCCCACAGCGGCGCGTTGGGCACGCCGATCAGCGCAAGCCCGAGACCCATGCCGAGGCCGAACACCGCATTGAGCAGCATCTGCATCAGCAGGTAGCGCCCGACGCGTTCGGTCGCATCCGCCATGGCGCGCGTCGTGCGGTGCAGGTCCTGCATGCCGGCGAGGCGGAGGAAGCGGTCCCGCACATCCTCCCGCTGCATCAGCAGATAAGCCATCAGCAGCAGCGCCACCGCCAGCGATGCCACCGGCGGCGCCACGAAGCGCGCCATCTCGAGCAGGGTTTCGAGCGTGCCGCCGCCGGGGGCGTTCGTGGTGACGGTAACCGGCGCGGCGAAGGTGGTGCCGCCCCCGCCGAGTTCCTCGGCCAGGCGGCGCAGCGTGCCCGCGGCCCGGTCGAGCACGCCCGACCCTTCCGACAAGGCGCGCAGCTTGGCGCGCAGGTTGGTCTCCCAGCTCGGCAGGTCAGAAGCCAGCGCCAGCACCTGCGACACCACCAGCAGCGCGGTCGCGCCGATCGCCGACAGCGCGAGCAGCAGCAGCAGCGTGACCGTCAGCGGCCGCGGCAGGCCGAGGCGCTGCAGCGCGCGCGCCGGCGGAACCAGCACCACCGACAACAGCAGCGCGAGCGCCATCGGGATGAACACGTCACGGCCGAGATGCAGCGCCGCCAGCACCATCAGCGCCGCGATCAGCCACATCGGGTCGGGGCCGGATGATGGCGGCTGCGGCGACAGGTCGGTCTCGGATGGCATGGGCGTGTCCCGCATTGCAACGGATGGCGAACGCCCAGCGGCCCTGCGGGTTTCATCGCGATGCAGCCGCGGCGCCGCGTGCAACCGCGGCACCGCGCCATCGTTATGCGACCACGAAGGACCGAAGGAGATCCATGATGGCGAATGCCAGCGACCGCACCACGGACAACGCCAAGGACATGGCCCAGAGCGAGATCGCCGCGCTGCGCGAGAAGGTCGAGGCCCTGATGGCCGAGCGCGTCAGCCCCGCCCTTTCCGCCGTCGCCGACCAGGCCGGGTCGCTCGCGCAAGGGGCAGCCGAGACGGTCAGGCGCCAGTCCGACCACCTGGCCGGCACCGTGCGCGCGCAGCCCTTCGTGGCGGTCGGCGCGGCCGCGCTCGCCGGCCTCGCCGTCGGCCTGCTGATCCGGCGATAGCCGACATGCGCATGCTCCGGATGCTCGGCGTGGCGGCGCAGGCGGAGGGCATCCGCCTGCGCCGGGAAGTGACCGGCACCGCGCGCCAGGCCGCCTGGATCGCGGCCGCGGCGGTGTTCGGCGCGGCGGCGGTGGCGACGGCGCATGTCGCCGCCATCGCGCAACTCAGCGCGGTCTATGGCATGGCGATCGCCGCCGCGATCGTGGCCGGGGGCGACCTCGTCATCGCCGGGGCGCTGCTGCTGCTGGCCCGCCGCCGCGCCGATCCGATCGCCGAGGAGGCACGCCTCCTGCGCGAGACGATGCTGTCGGCCATGGTCGCGCGCGATCCGGTGGGCGACGCGCTGGCCCTGGCCATGCGCGGCGGTTCGGCGCCGCTGCTCGGGGCCGTCGCGGCGGAAGCGGTGGCGACCTGGCTCAAGCGGCGCTGAGCCGCCGCTCCGGCCTGGGAACGGGTCACGACGGTGCCGCGCAGGCGTGCGGCGCTCCGATCAGGCAGTGGCGGCGTCACCCACCATCGCCGTGAGCCAGCGCCCCTCGGCGTCGCGATAGATCACCCACGCGCTCAGGCTCGAGGCCGAACCGTGCCAGGCAGCGCCCGTGCGCCGTTTGCACCGCAATGGGCACGGCGACGATCCGAAACATCGTCGATCTCGCTATCCCGGCAGCCGCCAATGAAACGGCAGGGCGCGAGGGTGGTTGCGCGGCGCAGGAACGGCCGCGCAACCCTCGCAGGATCGTGCACGAACCATCCCCATCGCGCGGCGTTCTCCAGCCACCCGGCAGCCCGCCGGCTTACGTCCCAGGCAGGAGAGACGAACACCATGACGAAGACCCGTTGCATGCTTCCCGCCGCGCTCGCCGCCACGATCGCGCTCGGCCCGTCCCTCGCGCTCGCGCAGGCCCGCGACGGGACGGCGGCGAACCCGCCCTCGGACGCCGTGGGCCGCACCATCGACCGCGCCACCGGACAGCGCACCGTGCCCGACGGCCAGCCGGGCAACCCGCCATCCACGGCCGTCGGCCGGGCGGTGGATCGCGCGACCGGCCAGCCGACCAGCCCCGACGGCACCGGCAACAACCCGCCCGGCACCGCGGCCGGTCGCGCGCTGGAACGGGCCGGGCAGGCGGTGACGTCGGCGACCGGTGCGGCCACGCCGCCGCCGGCGCGCGCCGCCGCGACGCAGGAGGTCCGCCCGAGCAATCGCGCCAGCAAGATCATCGGCGCGAACATCTACAACGACCAGGGCCAGTCGATCGGCGAGGTCGAGGACCTGATCATCCAGCGCGACGGCGCGGCGCCGGTCGCGGTGGTGTCGGTCGGCGGCTTCCTCGGCATCGGGTCGCGGCTGGTGGCGGTGCCGCTGTCCGAGCTGCGGTTCGCGGAGTCCGACTCGCGCTGGATTCTGGCCGGCGCGACGAAGGAAAGCCTGCAGGCCCGCCCGGTGGTGAGCTACGCCGCCCGCGGCTGAGTCCCGCACCGGCTGTGATGCGCCGCCCGAAGGATCATCCCTTCGGGCGGCGTTCTCGCGCGGCTGATGCGCCGGCGTGCAGCGCGGTGACGGGCGCGCGTTGCATGGCGGGCCGACATCCACCACCCCTGTCCAGGGGCGCCGCGATCTGCGAACCACTTCATCCCGTCGCCACATTCGTCGCGTCAGACTGCTCGCGAAGGAGACTCGCCATGCGCACCGCTCTCGCCGCCGCCCTGATCCTCACCCTGCCGGTCGCCGCACAGGCGCAGGACCGCCCGCAGATCTTCCCAACCCGCGACGTCGCCGTGACCTACGCGGTCTCCGGCCAGGGCCAGGGCGCGGAGATGACCATGCAATGGCTGGCCGAGCGGAAGCTGATGCGCATGAACATGCCGGGCGGCATGGGCTACATGGTCGCCGATCACCAGAACCAGCGCGGCTTCATGGTGATGGAACAGATGCGGGCCGTCATGGACGTGCCGATGCAGCAGGCCGCCGGCATGCAGCGCGACATCGAGAACGCGCGCTTCACGCGCGGCGGCACGGAGAAGATCGCCGGCACCGACTGCACCGTGTGGCGCTACCAGGGCGAGTCGCAGTCGGGCGAGGCCTGCATCACCGCCGATGGCGTGATGCTGCGCGCGCAGGGCACCGCTCAGGGCCAGCAGGGACGAATGGAGGCGGTCCGCGTCGCCTATGGCGCGCAGGACCCCGCGCTGTTCCGTCGCC
>Ga0056909_1001838_pt1 | contig 11839 bp, 9 predicted proteins | sample EBPBio102011_DNA_FD_62115 | JGI IMG/M metagenome (GOLD analysis project Ga0056909, IMG submission 62115) | Wastewater treatment Type I Accumulibacter community from EBPR Bioreactor in Madison, WI, USA - Reactor 1_1/10/2011_ DNA | ecosystem: Engineered > Bioreactor > EBPR > Anaerobic-Aerobic >...
CCCCCCCCCCCCCCCACGGGGGGAAAGCGCGGCCGTTTGACGGTTAGATACCGCCGCGCAAATTTTCACCAAATCCGCGAAGACCACCTTCCCGGCCGACGTCGGAGGTCCCATGCTCTCCGTGCGCTCACAGCCAGTGTGGGCGGACCTCAAAGGGAAGAGCATGACGAAGAGTTCTCAAAAGCTTCGCGAACGGGCCACCGCCGCGCGGAACCTTGTGCGTGAAACGAAGCCGGTCATTGGGGACCTGGCTATCAAGATCGACGAGACGTCCGCCGTGGTGATTCCATTGGTACTGGCGTCGATGGACACCGCCGAGGCGATCTACGCTCTGCTCGCAAATCAGCCAGAGCAGTCATGGGCAGCCGCGCTCATTATGCAGCGCTCGCAGATGGAGTACGTGCTCCGGTCGGCCTTCTTCGTGAAGGCTGCCAGCAAGAAGGAGCTCATCCGCTTCCGGAAGACCGGCGACATGCCGAAGAGGGGCAAGCGAAGCATCTACATCGCGGAGGTTGCGGAGGAGGCCAGTCATCACTTGGGATGGAAAAAGGAGAAGCTGCTCGCAACGGTGAAGAACCACCAGCGGGACCTCTCCGGGCTTGTCCACGGCGGGAAGGAAGTCCTAGCGATCTACACCATGCATGACGTATGGGGCGACCTGACCGTTGATTGGGAAGCCCTTATCGATCACGTAGACAACATCATGGTCTTCGTGCAGCTCGCGTTGGGTGTTGCCATGTCGCTTTCGCAGCTCGACGCTGAAGGCGTGGACAAAGCCGTGCGTCCCATCTACGAGAAGGCACACGAGTACTTCGGCAACCGCAGCCCGGCTCCCTGAGGCCCCTCGCCCCTGCTCAGGGGGCGCATAGCGCGGCGGAGCGACCGTACCGGTACCGCGCTGGGCGACGTAAGGATTCCTGAAGTGACGTCTCACGTTCAAGCCAGAGGATGTCGCTGCGTGGCGTAGGATTTCTCCTACCGTCGCTTCTTACGAGGGCGATGCTTCGGGACGTGGAAGGGAAGCTCTGGGTCGCGGCGCTCCGCAAGCTCCTTCTGGCGCTGAGCTTCACCTGCGTGCCATAGAATCTTGTTGTTGATGTCGCGCGTCGCGTCCTTTCCCCATTTTCGAAGCCAAGCGTCTCCATACCTACGTGCGCCCTCGAACGTGGCCAGCAGTCGGTTTTGATGGAAACCCTCGCTGTAACATCGCGTCGATACACGAACGCCAGGCGGTTCCCGTCTGGCGGCCACGAGGACATAGCCTCGATACACGAGCTGCTCCTCACCTTCGCGCGTTTGCCACTCAGGGTGCTTTTCCATGCCGTCAAAGTACGGAGCAGATTCGCTAGGGCTGCGACAACGTCTCGGTCGATGCAGGTCGCAGCCGATGAGACAGACATCCGAACAATAGCGGCCATGACTTACCTGACCACATCCGAGATCAACGCCCTGATCGACGCGCTCGAGTCGGGCCTACCCATGCTGTACCAGACGGTCCAGCCTTCGGATCGACAGGAAGCGTTCGCGGCGGACGCCAACGGGATCTTGGACTTAGCGGCCCCCGAGGATCATCTGAGGGTCTTCGCAAGGTTGGAGGCCATCGTCCTGAAGACTGACGGCTTCAGTCTGCCCTTGGCGGCGAACTCATAACGAACCCGGCGGTATAGTCGAGGGATCAGACCGAGGGAAGCGCCATGTGCTACTCCGCAATGATCCAAGCCGACTTCGACAAGTTCTGTCGTCACCACGGCGCCATCATGAGCCTTGAAGACTTCGCCATGAACGTCTGGGCGGAGCCTGACCGGTCGCGGAAGCGGAAGACCCGCAGGCGGATGCCTAAGGCCATTGAGGACTGGTTCCTGCGACCTCAGCGAGATGGGCTGGGGCAGGAGATTGGACAGGCCATCCGAGATGAGCGCGCCGGGGAGGCAGCCCAGTGGGCCACGGATCTCGCCGCACAGCAGGAGCGGAAGGCGCTCAACGAAGGGAAGCTGGCGACCAAGCCAACGAAGACTGCGGCTGAAGAGGTTCGCAAGGCGGGCAACAAGATCGTGCAGATCGAGCGGTGGATCGCCGACGCCGAGCGCGTGCAGCTGCGAGATCGAGACTTCAGGTTCTTCCCGCAATGGTGGGTTCCCGTCCTTGTCATGGAGGAGGGGCGGCTTGTGCTAAAGCCTATGCGTTACCAGCTCCGCAAGCCGGGCCTGCCGGCTTCCGCTGATTGGATAGAGGGTAAGCCACAAGCGGACGGGAAGAGAACCTCACGTCGCCTCAGTGGCACCTACAACGCACGCCGGGACAACCTGACGCGGTACTGGAAGGGCCAGTTCGGGCACAAGCACGGAGTCGTGCTCATCGGCAGCTTCTTCGAGAACGTCTCACGCCACAAGGCGGAGGGCAGGGAGCTTGCACCTGGCGAGCCGGACGTCGGCGTGGAGATCGAGTTCACCCCGCAGCCGCAGGAACCCATGCTCATCGCGTGCATATGGGATCGGTGGGAAGGTGAGGAGGAGGACGCGTTCGATAGCTTCGCGTTCATCACGGATGACCCGCCGCCGGAGGTCGCTGCGGCGGGGCATGACCGTATCCCTATTAGGCTTCAGATCGACAGCTTGATAACTTGGCTGACGCCTGAGGAGCGATCTGAGGTGGAACTTCAGGCGATCCTAGATAATCGCCCGGAGGCCTTCTATAGCCACGAGATCGCTTCAGCGGCGTAGCGTTACAACCACAAGGAGGGTGTTCTATGGGGGCGGAGTCTGAAGAGGTTCTGAGGCGCCTGTGCAATGGCAGCTTCCTGTCGCTGTGGTCGATCCCCAATCCCTTCAGTGACGATGGAGTGCACAAGCGAGGGGAAGGCAAGGAGCTATGCGACTTGCTTGTCGTATTTGGTGACGACGTCATCATCTTCTCGGACAAGTCCTGTGCGTACTCGGAGGCTCCACCACCGGCAGACAAGCCCTCGCTCAACTGGGATCGCTGGTACAGGAAGGCCATAACCAAGTCCGTGGACCAGATCTTTGGCGCAGAGAGATGGCTGCGCAGGTTCCCTCATAGGGTCTTTGCCGACAGCCGCTGCACTCAACCCCTCAACGTGTTGCTGCCTCCGCCGGAGCGGGCTCGCTACCACAGGATTGTGGTGGCACTTGGGGCGGGAGTGGCATGCCGTACCCATTTCGGAGGAGGGAGCGGCAGCCTCATCGTATCTGGTGGTGGTCCCTCGATCTTGGAGAGGCCGGAGAGGCAGCCGTTCTCTGTGGGTGAAGAGGGCATCGGACGCGGCTTCGTCCATGTCTTCGACGATGTGACCTTACGGATCATGCTCGAAGAGCTTGACACCATCGTGGACTTCACGGAGTACCTACGTAAGAAGGAAGAACTGTTCGAAGCGACCTACGTCGTAGCGACGGGAGAGGAAGACCTCCTTGGCTGCTACCTGTTGAACGTTCACAAGTTCTGGGAGGTTGATGCTGCGGCGCCGATGATGTTGTACGTCGACGAAGGGCAGTACGACGCACTTACGGAGCTTCCTCAATACGTGGCTGGCAAGGAGGCGAATCGCCAGAGCTATTTGTGGGACAGGCTGATCGAGCATTTCATCGGAAGATGGAGGCGAGGAGACCTCGTTCAGAACATGGAGCCCCAGCGGTTCGAGGTTGGTGTGAGGGCGATGGCTGCCACGAGCCGGCTCGAACGCAGACAACTCGGCGCAATGGCTCTTCGCATCAGCAGCGACTACGAGAGATTCCGAATGGCCGCGCTCCTTGCCGCTCAGGACGCGACCACGGCCTTTGCTGCCGTCATGGCCCCTGTGCCTGAAGGTGTAGATCTCGATGCATACAGGGCACGGCGTCTCGATGTGCTCTTGCTTTACGGTCGCTCCGTCAAGCTGCGGCATCCTCAGATCACGCGGGCGGTAGTGGTGGGTTTCGGAAGATCCCCTGCAGGTCAGTACTCCGAAGATCTGCTGGTGACGGATTTCTCCGATTGGTCGCCGGAGATGGAGGCTGCTACGCGTCATGACATGGAGCTCCTCGGGATAGGAGCGCCCATGCGACATTTCATGGACCACGAGTTCCCCCTTCAGGATGCGCCCGAGGTCCCGACAAACAACGGAGCCGAATCACGCGCTCAGCAACGGCGGAGGCGACAGATCGAACGCGGGTTGCTCAAGCCGTCGAAGCCTCAACCATAGTGAGGCTTGGGGATCTGGCTGCGGCCGCGCGCAACTCGACGCGCTCGCTGCCTTGCAGGGAGATCGAATGGCTTCGGTGAGGGGCCTCGCATAAGGGGCACTCGCAAGGGGCACTTGGAGTGCCCCAGAAACAGAAAACCCCTGATTTCTCAGGGGTTTTGTGTCTTGGTGCTCGGCACAGAAGGTACGCCGACAAGGACCATGTCCGCAAGTTGAGCGTGGTGCGGCTAGGTGTAGTCCGAGGCAAGAGTGCTCCGGAACACTGTCGTTGCATCCGTGGCAGTCCTTACTGCCTCCCGAACGTCAGGCCGCTTCAGGTCGAGGACTCGTAGGACCCCATTTGCCTCCGCGACAGACTCGATTCGGCGGAATGCCTTGGGATGGTTCTCCGCATAGGACGCAAGGCCCTGTAGCTTCGGTAGCGCATCCGCGTACTGCAAACCATGGGGGTCAACGAGGTCTGCGACGGGCTTGCCTTCCTGCTCTGCCAAGAAGATGAAGTCTGGTCGCATAATCTTGTGCTGGCCTGCTTCAACGTACGCGACGCCGAGGGATGACTGCCCAGGCTGCTGAGGGTTGCGATACCAGAACTTGAAACCGGTTCGCTTCGCCTCGCGTTCCAGGACCTTCTGCTCCCAGCCATTAAGTTCTGCCGGGTACTTCCCGTCATTGTCGCAAAGCAGGTGGTGAGGCCAGGTCGGGATATCAGTCTCGATGCCGTTCTGAAGTGCCTTGGTCGGTTCAAACTTGGCCGTTGGCGTCACCAGTTCAACGTCTTGAGGGTCGGTGCTCATCTCGACCAGTTGCCGATAGGCTTCTTTCCTGTCGTCCCCGAGCTTCTTGATTTCGTCTGCGTGCTTGCTGAGCCATGCCTTGGCCAGCTTGTCCGCCTCTCGGTCGAAGTAGTCCTGAACGTCAGAGACTAGCCCAAGCCCAGCCACCGTCACGCGGGCCTCCACGATGGCCTCCAAGAACTCCTCCGGGTCCTCCTCAGGGGATGCAGTCTTCCGAGCCAGAAACTCGGCGTAGGTCCGCGAGATGTCGGGACTAAAAATGCGGGCTGCTCGGCGGAACGCATCGTCAATCACCGCCATGTCCGCATCCTCGTAGAACTCGTCGAGGCTCTTCGACTTACCCTTTAGGTCAGCTACGACGGTCTTGCCATCTACAGTGAGGACGGAATTGCGCATCTCGGCGACCTTGGCTCCGTGGTCGGAAAGAAATGCGTCGATTGCACTATGCATCTCGGCATGAGCCAGTTTCCCCGCGTCCGGCAGAATTCCGTCCGACGCAAGCTCATGTGCGAGTGCCGTAAGGCGCTTCGCTGGTTTCGCACCCTTCTGAGGGCGTGTCTGTGATGGGAGTGAAGAGAAGAGGCTCCAGAACTCTTCAGGAACCTGCGGGCTGGGGTTCACTTCGACGGGCTTAACGAGAATTCGCCCAGGCGTAGCTTGGCTTCCGTCTTCGCCCTCGGTGAGCGCTTTGACGACGCCTTCGACAGTCTTTCGGTCGAACTTGGGAAGCAGGCAGTCCACCGTGTTGAGGCGGTCATCTCCTGGGATTCGGCGGGCAAGAGGCGAGCGGACCATTCGCCCGAGTAGCTGGGTGATATGTGTTCGGTCACTCGCAGCTCGAAAGGAAACCATGACCTCCGCGCGAGGGCAGTCCCAGCCAGTGCTGATTGCGTCCTTGGCGATGAGAACACGGACCCAGTGCGAGTCTTGAACCCGCTGTGGCTCGATGTAGGGAACGTCCCTGTTGCCGTAACGCTGTGTGGTGTGGTCGCCGAGTACGTGCGCGAAGTTCCCTGTGGTTAGTTCAGGGTACTGACTGCAGATAGTGTCAAGCACCCGCCCGATGTCGTCAGGGTCTGGGGTGTTCGGGACCTGCAAGACCATCAGAGGAACAACTCGGGTCGAATCGTCCTGTCGTTTGGCGTATTCAGCCCATGCTTCGGTTGACTCCTTGAGCTTGTCTGTCGCTCGCCGAACCAGCACGGTATCGAAGTCGCCTGTCTCATCAGGGAAGTCGAGCAAAATGGTGTCTTTGATGAGTCCAGAGTCCTGAACCTTTGCGGGGTCTACTAAGACGTCTGGAAGCTTGATGCGCACAACATGCCCTTCAATTGCCCTGTTAAATCGGTCAACCGTTGCGGAGATGCCCCACACGATGGGGATTCCTTTGACGCTGCCCGCTCCGTTGATTAGCCGTTGGACAATGGTGCTCTTGGCAGATTGGCTTGCCGCCGAAAGCTTGCCCATGCCGCGGTGGGCCTCATCAAGGACCAGATACAGGGTGAGGTCGGGGTCCTCGATGGTGTTCTGGATGGTGTCCCAAATGGTGTACGCGCGGAGGTCAGGGCGGGTTTCGGGAAGGAGGTTGCCCGCTGCCTCCTCAAGCTCAGCTTGGTCATGCCCCCTGACAAGAAGCGAATTCTTGCCCAGCTTCTGGGTGTTCAGAAAGTAGACCTTCCCTGCTTCGAACTTCGGTCTGCTGAAGGTGTTCTCGACTACGACAAGCGAGGTGTGGTTGATGCGGTCGCTCGCCTCCATGAGGCGAAATCGGGTCTGCTCGTTCAGCGAGGGGTCGTCGCTGAACCAGATAACGACTGCGCCCGGGTCGGCGTCGAAGTTGAACTCATCGTCGCCGTGGAACAGAGCTTCGAAAGTGGCTGCCGCCATCACCGTCTTACCGGCGCCAGTAACAGCAGACAAGGAGAACGCCGTCCTGTCGGAATCGCTGAGCCACATCCTTCGGGCCTTGCGAAGGTTGTTCAGTGCGTCTTGAACAGACTCGCGCTGGTAGTCCTTTAGTGTGAACTTCATCCCTCAGTCCCCGTTGGCGAAGCTAAAGTTGGTCAGGTAGGACTCATACAGGCGCACAGGCTCAATGCTCGTGGGGATTCGCTTTGCAATGGCTTGGAAGCGTCTGTCATCGTCCGTGACGATGAACGCACATCGCAGTTGCGACATAGATTTCGCCGCCTTGATGAAGGGCGTTGCTTCGTCTACGTCGAAGAGAATTCCGTATGTGTCGGCGACAGCCCAGCCTTCAGCTGGGAGCTTGTCTATGCGTTGTCCCGTGGCTCCAGCCCTCAGCCAAAGAATCGGGGAAACTCTCGCGAAGGCAACGTTATGCGTTACCGACACCGGTGTTTCGTAGGTGAGGGTGAAGAACTCGGCATTCTCTACGAACCCGTCAGAGAATGAAAAGACGTCGTTGAACTTGTACTCGCCTCGGATTGGCTCCCCCTCAGGGGTTAGGCCTGTGATGGCAGCTTTGACGCGCTGCTTGGTGACATAGTCACAGATGCCCCATTTCTCCCACTCAGCGTCGCCCGGTCGCAGTAAGGCCTTGCGCAGTGCATCTTGCTCGCTGGCCGCAACTTCGTTGTTGGTTACCGAAATACACTGCCGCCTGCCTCCATCCTGGCGATTAAGGCGCATAACGGCGTGTGCTGTCGTCCCTGAGCCGGAGAAGTAGTCCAGCACCACGGCATCCTTCTTATCGGTTACGAAGAACCGAAGGGCATCCTCCACTGAGTAGAGGGATTTCGGGAATGGGAACGACCGTCCAGGTATAAAGCTCGACAGCAAGCGTGAGCCGTACTGTGTCGCATCATGCGCGGGCACGCGCCACTGCGTCCCGGGAATGGCCAGGTTCACAATCTCATCTGAGGACCCAAGCTTCAGGGAACCATCTTCATTGCGCCCCAGGACCGGATAGTCCCCGCGCGTGATTTTCTCGAACTCGCCTCCCTTAATGTAATAGACGACATAGCCGTCCTCGCGTGAGCCGCCAAGTCGGACTCGGCCTTCGGCAACGTGCTTCATGAGTGCTGTAGGACCAAGCTGCCAGTTACCTTCTGAGCCGTCCTTCCGGATAGGCCAAACGGCGACTTGTCCATCAGGGGCGCTGTCGCTTCTCTTCTCGCTTAGGTCAGGGGGCAGCCCTGTCCCCACAACAGCCCTGTTATCGGGGTCTACGAAGATTGGGTAGAACAGCTTGGGGCGGTCTGCCCGGCCTGCATTTGTTCCGGAGCGCCTCAGAAGGTCCCACCGTACGCTACCTGTGAATGTGCGCCCCTTCGTAGAGACCCAGTCATCGCCAAGCACGACCCTCTTAGGAGCGCTCGCGCCGAGCATGACAAAGTAGATGTACTCGTCGCTTCGCCCAAACCCGCCTTTCCGAGCAACGTTGGCAGGGTTAATTTGGTCGCTGACCATCTGGATTCGCGCTTCTGGGAACACCTGCTCGAGAAGAAGTCCAAGTCGGAGGTATTCCTTCTCATCGATTGTGGCGATAAGCACGGAGTCATCCGGATTCAGAAGTTCGCGGGCGATGAGCAGTCGCCGCTCCATCATTGCCAGCCACTTGCTGTGGCGATAGAGGTCATCGGACTCGACGTAGTCGTTGTTGTACTTCCAGTCTTTTGCGCCAGTGTTGTACGGGGGGTCGATGTAGATGGCGTCGACCTTGCCTCGGTGTGTGTACGTCAGCGCCTTGAGGACGTGATAGTTCTCGCCATTGATGACCGTATGACTGGGCTTTTCTCCCCCACGATTGACCTTCCCGGTGCTGACTAGCCCGGGGTAGATTGTGTCGCGGAACTCTGCGACCACCACCAAGTCGCCGAGCGACGCCATCTGCGGACTGGTGCCGTCACCGCCAAGAAGGGTCAGTTCAGCAGTTTTCTTTGCGCGGTCGATTGAGCGGACCTGCCAAAGGCGCTGGTCCCCTTTCTTGGTCTGGCCTCTCGGTGGAAGGATTCTGACCTTGTCGCCCTTCCGGATTGGGCGCTGAGGCAGTTCGACCGCCTCTGGGCTATGCCGCTCAAAGTTAAGCCCGAATGGCAAGCGGGATGACAGCACCTTGAACTCGCGTTCCAAATCGGCTCCCAGCGCTGGTTCCTTGGCCTTGGCCTGGGCGAGGAGGTCGGAAATTCGGGACACGTAGACTCCTTCAAGGTGGTGCGAGCAGCTTTTCTGGCTGCGAACTTAAGGGGGGGATGGGTGTGCTTCCCTCAGTCAGGCCGTTGCGGCTCGGGGCCAGAGTCTCTGGCCACGCGCCTGGGGACGACGCGACTGAGTGTCTGGGACAGGGCGGTCCACCCCTCTCGGGTCCCCGCCGCCGACTAGCCCAGCCTGCTCATGATGGTCATTCACCGAGGCTGTGACTAGCCCGCTCATGGGGTCAGCTCCCCGGCAAAGTCGCGGGCGAGCATGGTGGAGGCTGACGAGGGGCTGAGGGCGGCTGCGCCAGCGTTTCGCTGCGCGATGCGATATCCCTCGGCTCGGAAAGTCTCCAGCCTGCGGTGAAGGTCGTCCATTCGGCGGGTGTCGAGCACGAGGCGAAGCGCGGTCCCAGGGATGCTGCAGGTGTAGTCCGTCTTGCCCCCTTGCTCCAAAAGCACCCCCGATGAGCCGCTTGCGATGAAGAAGTCGCCGCCGTTTCGGCAGAGGCGGCTGGTCATGTAGAGGCCATAGCCCGAGTTCTGCCAGTGGTCGTTGGCTCGCCTGCGCACCCCTTGGAACGTCTTTCCCGAGATGCTGGGCATCAGGGCCAGTTGTATGGCCGTTCGGTCGGAGTCGATGGTGAGGTGTGGGTTGGCAGAAAGGGACGAACGAACCCCCATGCCCGAGTCCAGGACGGCAATTTCCACCCTGTGCCTTGTGGGCCAGTACTGGGCGCAGTAGGCGAGCTGCGGTGAACCCGAGTGCTCAACGACGTTCCGCAAGATTTCCCGCATTGAGAATGCGAGGGTGTCAACCAAGGGTCCCTCCTGCTGGCGGGTCAGGACTCGGGCTAGTCGACCAGATTCGCGCTCAAGCGTCTCCCCAACGTTCTCGTAGGCATCCGCCGCTTGGGTCCGGATTTCCTCGACATCGAGATACGTCAGGGGGAGATAGTTGGCGTTGCCAGCCGCTTCGCCTGGATGGTTGCCATGGGCCAGTCCAAAGGCGCGGAAGAAGCCCATGTGCGCCGGATAGGTGTTCTCCCGGTGTCCATCGGAGCGAAACCTCGTGCCAGGGCGGGAGGCCCTGAACCGCTTCAGTTCGGATGCCAAGAGGGTCATCGTGAAAGGTTCAGCCCGCCCCATGCGGCTGAAGTCAAAGGTGATTTCTTCCGCCTGCTCCATCCCCCAGAGTCGGGCGCAGAAGTTCAAGGACTCTCGAAGGGAGAGGTTCTGGGGCACTCGTACAGTGGTCAATGGCTGGCGCTTCCTTGGTCTGGCCCGTCCGAAATGGCGTCGCTCCACGTGCTGTTCTTCTCCAGCCATTGCGTCAGGCCCTTGGAAAGCAAGATGGGGTCACAGACGGGGCTGAGCATGCCATCTTGCGAGACGGTGGCCCTGGTCGGCTGCGCAGGCTTGGGCGTGGCCTTGGCCAGTTCGGCATCGACTAGCAGGGCGCTGAGGTTTACTACCAGCGGGGTGTCGAATCGAACCTCGTAGGGTTGCTTGGCGTGCTCTGACCCTTCCCACATGCCCGGCAGGCGGGAGAAGACGGCCTCGACCGTGAGCAGGTTTTCAGTCGCCGCCAGGGCTGCCGTAAGGCAGGACTGTGGCAGGTACGCCGTCGCGTCAGCGAAGTCCTCCACTCGCTCGACCAATTCGGCTCGAAGGCTTCCGTCGGCTTCGGGGCGGTCCACCCAGAGATTCGCGGCGCGATGTTCGACCGACAGGTAGAACGTGGCACCGAGTGCATCCAGGTGCGCCATCGTGTCCTTGAGGGTCTGCACCTCCACGGTCCCAGCGACGGCTCTTAGCGACAGCAGGGGCGTTTCCGGGGCGGTGGTTTCGGTGGGCATGCGGGCACGGGTCCTGATAGCGATTGTCAGGTCGTTGTATCGGATGGCCCGACCCGAGACAAGGAAGCCTTCCGCGGCTTCCAGGGCGGCCAGCCAGCAGCGTGCTGCACGATGGCGAGCGGTCGGAGGGTGGGTCGTTCGCAGGGATAGGCGAAGCTCGCACGGTTCGCCCGTAGGCATGCGCAGTCGGCAAGCCATGGGGATGGACCAGCGGAAGTAGTAGGTGCCGTTGCGGCGGTAGAAATAGGCGTTTGTGCTCATGGTCGTCTGGCGACCGGCACAGGCGTCCGTCACTCACTGGGCACCACTCGGGAATTTCACCACCCTAGAAACGCGAAACCCCGCTTGAGAGCGGGGTTTCGGAGGGGGTGACCCCTTAGTGCTGGTGCCCAGGAGAGGACCTGATACCACTCTACTTCTTCTCCGGCTATTACTCGTCGGCTCGTTAGAAGCCAAATGGGCGGGGCACAACATGGACACAGGATGGGCACATAACCTCGCCCAGCCCTGACTTGACCAATCGTCGAGCGATAAGTCATTGATTCTATTGGCGCGCCTGGAGGGATTCGAACCCCCGACCAATGGCTTCGGAAGCCACTACTCTATCCGGCTGAGCTACAGGCGCACGGGACCGGCATTCTAGCCGCAAAGCGGGGGGTTGGCCCACTCCGATGCAAGCGATGCGGAAAATCCGGTCCGGGCGGCGTGCCTGTTACCCTTTCGCGCATGGGATACGAGCGTTTCGAAACCGAAGCCATGCCGCGCTGGCGCGAGCGGCTGGGCCAGTACTGGAAGCTGGTGCGCGGCGATCGCCCCATCGGCGTGCTGCTGCTG
>Ga0056909_1001845_pt1 | contig 11800 bp, 7 predicted proteins | sample EBPBio102011_DNA_FD_62115 | JGI IMG/M metagenome (GOLD analysis project Ga0056909, IMG submission 62115) | Wastewater treatment Type I Accumulibacter community from EBPR Bioreactor in Madison, WI, USA - Reactor 1_1/10/2011_ DNA | ecosystem: Engineered > Bioreactor > EBPR > Anaerobic-Aerobic >...
CGCCGAGCGGGCCATGCAGATTCCGCTGGGCGCACGCGCTGCGCGCCGGGCGGCCGAACGCGATCCCGTCGATAGGGCGGGTGTCCGCAAAGGGCTGATGCAGGTCGGCATCGACGAACGCGATATCGACGACATGGCGTGGGTGTATTTCGAGATGGGGCGCTGGCCCTATATCCGCGATGCCATCGACGTATGGCTGCGGGTGGATTCGGACATCGACCGCCTGGCGGCCATCGGCCAAGCAATCAAGCAGGATGTCGATGCCAAGCGGCTGACGCCCGTGCGCATCGCGGCCCACCGCGCGGCCATCGCGCAGATCAGGCAACGGGTGGACCAATACACCTGGGAGTTCGCGAACGAACTGATCGCGGGGCTGCGTGCGCTGCGTTTGGCGATGATGGCGATTTCGGTGTTGTTGTTCACCGCGTTTGTGGTGCTGTTCCTGTATATCCTGCGACGGTTCATTTCGCGCATACGCAGCAGCGAAGGCTGGTTGCGCGCGTCTTTCGAACAAGCCAATGTGGGAATGCTGCAGTTGGCGCCGGATGGTGGCATCCGTTATGCGAATGCGGCCGCCGCGCGCATCCTCGGGATGGACACCGAGGCCTGCATCGGCAACAAATTGCAGGACTTCGTCGTCTATCGCGACCAGCCGCGCTTCCTGCGGGCGATGCAGGAAGAAGCGGTCGACCGACCGAAGAAGGACAACGACCAGTACCTGTTGCTGGCAGCGGACGGGCGCCAGCAGGTGGTGCGCGCCAGCATGACGGTGGTCGCTGACGATGGTCAGATCGGGCCGTCTGGCATGCGCTTTGCGATGATCGAGGATGTCACCGAGGCCCACGCGATGCGCGCCGAGTTGGCGCGGCAAGCGCGGTACGATGATCTGACCGGCCTGCTCAACCGCAGCGAGCTTCTGCGCAGGATTGGCCTTGCGCTGCACGAGCTGAAAGAAGGGCGGATCAAGCATTTCTCGGTATGCCTGATTGATCTCGATCACTTCCGGCATATCAACGAAAGCATGGGCCTGCGCGTGGGCGACCGCATCCTGCAGGTGATCGCCCATCGCCTGCACGACGCGATGGGACAAGACGGCCGTGCCGGGCGCTTGGGCGGAGACCAGTTCGTGATGATGCTGCCGAACATGGATTCGGGCGATGCCATGGCCTTCGCCGCGCGCGTGGCCGAGGCCTTGTCGCAACCCGACAAGGAGCTTGCCGACAGCACGATGACGCCAACCAACTCGATTGGCGTGGTGTCGGTGGACCGTCTCTACACCAGTGCCAGCGAGGTGCTGGCCGCCGCCGCCGCTGCGTGCGAGCGGGCCAAGCAGGCCGGGCGCAACCGCGTGCGTCTGTTGATGCGTGACGAGGAGGCAGGCGACCTGCGACGCAGCCCTGCCGAATGGGCGACCGAGATCAGGACGGCGATGGGCTCGGGTAGGCTCGAGTTGCAGGCGCAGCGCATCGATCCATGTCGCAGGGATGATCCTGTCCTGCAGGCTGAAGTGCTCGTTCGTTTGCGCGACACCGACAATGAGCTGATCACACCCAACCTGTTCCTGCCCGTGGCGGAGATGTATGGGTTGTCGATGGCCATCGACCAGCGTGTGCTGTCGATGGCGATGGAGGCGATACGCGGATACCAGGCCGGAGGAGGCAAGGCGATGGTGTTCTACATCAACTTGTCGGCGAGCTCCGTGGGCGATCCGGATTTCGCCGTCCATGTCCGGCAGCTGCTGGATGAGGCGCCCGGGCTTGCGGGGATGTTGTGCTTCGAGATCACCGAAAGCGGCGTCATGGCGAATCTCGAGCAGGCCACCGCCTTCATGGACATGGTCCATCAGCGTGGATGCCAGGTAGCCCTGGACGACTTTGGCACGGGTCAATCGTCGTTCTCGCAACTGCGGGTACTGCCCGTTGACATCGTCAAGATCGATGGCAGTTTCGTCCGCGACATGGCCCGCGACGCCAGCAGCGAGGTGCTGATCCGCTCGATCTGCGAGATGAGTCACGTGCTCGGCAAGCGCACGGTGGTGGAGTGGGTGGAAAGCGAGGAAGACATCGAGCGCGTGCGCGTGCTGGGTGCCGATTACATGCAGGGATTCGGCCTGCATCCGCCCGAGGCGCTGGAAGGCTTCCTGCAGGCCGCCATCGGGCGGCAACGGATGGATGGCGGCACGTAGCGTGACGTAAGTCACGGATCGATTAAACGCGTAATATGATGTGAGCGCTTCCCCCGGAGTGTCCATGTCCCTGATCCGCCTGTTGTTGTGTGCCCTGCTGCTGACGTCTGCCCTCGGCCAGCCGGTGTTGTGCGCTGCCCCCGCGCAGCAGGCGGCCCCCCCTGTTACCGCTGACCGGTTGGCCGCGTTCGATGCCCGTGTCGAGGCTGTGCGCGCGCAGTTCGATGTCCCGGGCATCGCGGTGGCCATCGTCAAGGACGGCCAGGTCGTGCTGGCGCGGGGCTATGGCGTGCGTGAAATCGGCAAGCCGGAAAAGGTCGATGCGCACACCATGTTCGCCATCGCGAGCAACACCAAGGCCTTTACCGCGACCGCGCTGCAGATGCTGGCCGAGGACGGCAAGCTGGCGATGGATGATCGCGTCATCGACCACCTGCCGTGGTTCCGCATGTCCGATCCCTACATCACCCACGACCTGCGCATCCGTGACCTGCTCGCGCATCGCAGTGGCCTGTCGCTTGGTGCGGGCGATCTGCTGTATTGGCCGACGACCGACTACACCACGCGTGAAGTCGCCGAGCGCCTGAAGGACGTGCCGATCACCGGCCAGTTCCGCGGCCAATATGCCTATGACAACATCCTGTTCGGCGTCGCCCAGCTCGTGGTGGAAGCCGCCAGCGGGATGGAGTTCAAGCAGTTCCTGCAGACGCGGATCTTCACCCCGCTCGGCATGGACGAGACCCGTTACAACGCCGACGATCTGGTGGCCGGCGACAACGTGGCGACCGGCCATGCCAAGCTGGATTTCAAGGACCTGAGGCCCGTCGGCACGCTGACCTGGCGCAACGTGTCCGGTGCGGGTGGGCTCTACAGCAGCGTGCACGATCTCACCAAGTGGATGAATACCCAGCTGGCCGGTGGGGTGATTCCCGGTGGTGATGGACGCTTGTTCACCGAAAAGCGCCAGCGCGAGATGTGGACGATGCTGACGCCGATCCCTGTGTCGAAGCCCACCTTGCCCGAATTGCTGCCCGCCATGCCCAATTTCCTCGGTTATGGGCAGGGCTGGATGCTCTCGGACTATCGCGGCCATCGCATGGTCTGGCACACGGGCGGCTGGCCCGGCATGGTCTCGCGCCTGACCCTGGTACCCGGCAGCAACATCGGGGTGGTCGTGCTGACCAACCAGGAAGTGGGCGCCGCATTCAATGCGGTGACCTACCAGGCGCTCGACATGATGCTGGACGAGCCGTCGCACGATTGGGTCGATGCCTATGCCAAGGCAGTCGCCAAGACTGGCAGCGATGCCGACGCAGACTGGAAGAAGCACCTGGCCGCGAGGGATGTAGGTTCGAAACCCTCGTTGCCGCTTTCCGGCTACGCGGGCACCTATCGCGATCCCTGGTATGGCGATGTGGCGATCTCGGCCGCTGGCAAGGGGCTTGCGATGCAGTTCGCCCATACGCGGGAACTCGCCGGACGGCTGGAGCACTGGCAGCACGATACGTTCATCGTGCGCTGGAATGACCGCGCATTGAACGCCGATGCATTCGTCAGTTTCGACCTGGACCCCGACGGCAAGGTGCGCGAAGTACGCATGGTGCCTGTCTCGCCATTGACCGATTTCAGTTTTGATTTTCAGGATCTGCGCCTGCGCCCGGTGGACGGGAAGCAGGCGTCATCCACGCTGCATCATTGAAGGAACGAGCGTCACCGCAATCATGGAACTGCTAGAACAGGAAATCGACAGCGCCGACTTGCAGATAGGCATGTACGTGAGCCGGCTGGACAGGGACTGGAACGGCACGCCGTTCCCGTTGCAGGGTGTCTTGGTCCGTGGCCGGGAGGATATCGACCAGATCAGCCGTTACGCCCGTCGCGTATGGGTTGATCTGGAAAAGAGCACTGGACCGGCCGCCCTGCACCTGCACGCGTTGTCGCCCAAAGCGCGTACGGCGCAAAAGCCTGGTGCCGAGACAGGCTCCGAGCCCGTCTTGTTCGAAGATGAGATACGGGTCAGCGCGCGCTTGATCGACCAGCTTTCCGAGCGCACCAGCGGCTTCCTAGGCAAGCTGCGTCGGGGTGAAGCTGTCAGCCAGGATGAAGTCGAGCAGGTCGTCGAGCCGGTGGTGCGCAGTCTGACCCGTAATCCCGATGCCTATTTCTGGCTCGAATCCCTGCGCAGCCGCCACCACTACACCTATACCCATGCGGTCAATTGCTGCGCGCTCGCCGCCGCGTTCGGCCGCCATCTCGGCTTCGACGATGCGGAGGTGAAATCGTTGGCGACGGGCGCACTTCTGCTGGACATCGGCATGGGCGCTGTGCCGCCGGACATGATCAACCACGAAGGCCCGTTGGACGAGGTGGGGCGCGCATTCGTGGAACGACATGTCAACGAAGGAGTCGAGCGCCTGCGTCAGAGCGGGCTGGATGATCCAATCATCCTCGAGATGGTGCGCAATCATCATGAACACGTCGATGGCAGCGGCTATCCCGATCACAAGATGAACGATAACATCCCGCTGCCCGGCAGGATCGCGGGGCTGATCGATGCTTATGACGCGATGACCAGTGAGCGTCCCTACCGGCCTGCGCTGAGCCGCGCGGATGCGCTGCAGCAACTGGTCAAGCAGCGCAATGGCAAGCGGGATGCGGATCTGGTGGAGCAGTTCGTGCGCTGCATGGGCGTGTATCCGGTCGGCACTCTGGTGGAGCTCAATACGGGCGAGGTGGGCGTGGTGATGTCGCAAAACCCGTCGCAGCGCCTGCGTCCTAGGGTGATGATGCTGACCAACGCCAACAAGCAGCTGCGTGCGCACTTCATCCCAGTAAACCTGATGGATACCGAGGTGCAGCCGGCGCTCGCCAATGTCCACATCACCCGCAGCCTGCCGCCCGGGAGCTACGGGCTGGATCCTGCAACGCTCGGCCTCTAGGACGTGGCTGCCCCGGCCAGTTCGGCCGGGATGCCGATGCGTTGGGCGGTGCGTCGCGGCACGCATTGGCTGTCGAGCAGGATCTCGATGCGGGAGAACACCTCCGCGCGGCTGAAGGGTTTCTTCATGAAATCGTCGGCGCCGATCCGCTGCACGTAGAACTGCTCGGTGGCCTGCACGTTGCCGCTCATCATGATGACGGGAACATCGCGGGTCTCCGGCATCCTGCGCAGCTCGCGCAACACGTTGAAGCCGTCGCCATCGGGCAGCACGATGTCGAGGAAGATCAGGGCCGGCCCGGACCTTGCCGCTTCCAAGGCCGTTTTCGCCGAGTCGGCCTCGATGACCTCGTAGGCGTTTTGCATCAGCATCTTGCGCAGCAAGGCGAGGATGGTCGAGGAATCGTCGATCACCAGCACGCGCGTGCCGGGGGCGGCGTTGACCCGCGGTTTCGCGCGACGCTCTATGCCCTGGTAGCCCTCGCTCGATGCAGGCGGCGCCTTGCCCCAATGGCGAAATCGGTCGAAGAAGGCCATCTGTGTTCCCCCCGAACAGCAGTGTCAGCGAATGGGCTCGTCCAGCATCAATTGCCGGACGAATCGGACCGGCGGCGCGCCATAGGACAGCACCTGGTCATGATAGGCCTTGAGGTCAAAGTCGGCTCCCCGGCGGGCCTCGACGGCGCGACGGGTGTCGAAGTGCTCCTGCACGCCAACGAAGTAGGTGGGCAGCTGGGCCGAGGTCAGCTGCGCGCGCACCCACTTGCCGGCCGCCTCGCGCTCCTGCTGGAAAGTCTGCCGGGTCATGAAATCCATCGCCTGCGCGCGGCTCCAGCCATCGACATGCACTCCTTGGTCGAGGATAGCGTTGCCGATGGTGCGCAGGTAGAACTTGAGCTGGACCAGCCGGAACAGTGGGTCGTTGTCGAGATAGCCGGCGTCGGCCATCATCTTTTCGGTATAGACCGCCCAGCCTTCGGCGAACAATCCCGAGCGCAGCACGGCGCGCAGGGTGGAGTCGAAATCCGCCGAATGCGCGCCTTCCAGATAATGCCCGGGCATCGCTTCATGGATCGACAACAGATGGATCATGCGGTCATTGTATTCACGCAGGAACGATTCGGTCTGCTGCGCGGTCCAGTCATCGGGGATCGGCGAGATCGCGTAATAGGTGTCGAGCCCCTTGTCGAGCGGGCCGGGCGAATCGCAATACGCGACCGCCACGCCGCGCTGGAACTCGGGCATCAGGATGATCTTGACCGGATCGTCCGGCACAGTGACGAGGTCATGCTGGCGCACGAAGTCGGTGGCGGCCGCGAGCGTCTGCTTGGCGAAAGGGACGACCTGATCGCGCGCCGGGCGCTCGGCATAGGCGAGCTCGAGCGCCGCCTCGATCGCGGCCTGTTGCTGCGCCGGGCTGGGATTGGCCGGTAGCGCGGGTGCGCCGGGCTTGCCCTTCAATACCTGTCGGGCGATGCCGTACATCTCGCGGCGCGCACGCTTGAGCTCGGCCTCGGCGCGCTGCTTGATCTCGCGGCGCGAGAGCGCGGAGTTGAGCGAAAACGCGAGCTTCTGGTCGTACATCTGCGCGCCGAGGCGGAAATCGCCACCTGCGCCCGGCACCAGCGTCTTGTCCAGCCATTGCTGGTTCTGGGCGACGGCGGCGCGCACGGCGGCGATGGCATCCTCCAGGCGACGCCGGTCGCTGCCTTTGAGCGCATCGAGGTTCGGGGTGATGAACTGGTCGATCAGTACCAGCACGCCGCCGTTCTGCCGGGCGACGGTTTCGGCATGGATCTTGGGCACGCGCGCGGGGTCAAGATTGGACCGCATCTGCGCGTAGAGTTGCGGCAGTTTTTCCATGCGCAACGTGGCCGATTTCAGCCGGTCGGGCATCGGGGCGAAATCCCGCGCCATCAGGCCGTAGATCGCGCTGCCCGCCAGACCGTTGTAGAGCTGCGGATCCCACGCCCAGGACTGCAAGGTTTCCGTCCCCCAGATGTCGGAGCGCAACTGGTTGCGCAGGATCAGCGCGTCCACCTGGTTCTGCCGGGAGAGGGCGGCCGCATCGATCGCGTCCAGCCGTGCCAGCATGTCGCGCGAGAAGGCCAGGCTGCGCGCACGGCCCTCGGCGGACAGGTCATCGATCTCGCCATCGTGGCGATGGTCGCCGATGGCGGTGGCGGAGATCGGCGAAAGCGCCACCATCCCGTCCAGCCAATCCTTGGACAGCTGGGCGAAGCGGGCATCGGCGGTGAGGGCAGCCGTGGCCGCGGCATCGGCCGCCGAGGCACTGGAGGGTGCAGCAGGGGAGGTTGCACAGCCCGACACGATCAGGCTGGCAACGGCGAGGGCAATCAGGGCAGGACGCATCGGTTTTCCGGATCCGGGCATCCGCCTAGATTACGCGCTGGCAGGCGCCTGTGGTGGCGCGGCCGCTGCATCGGCAAGGGGCGTTTCCACCGCCGGGCGTGCAGGAAGGGATGGCGCAGGGCTGATGGCGGTGAGGGCCGACAGGCGCGCGATCCGCGTCCACCACAGCGCCAGCACGGCCAACTGGGCCAGGCCCCAAATGAGGCCTGCCGATGCCGCTGCATTGCGCATCGCCGGTTGCTGCAACAGCATCGCCAGGCCCCCGCCGACCACCACAGTCGCGATCACGATCAGCAGCACCGAGAGCGGCCGACGCAACATCAACTTCAACCCTCGCAGCCACGCGCGGAATGCCGAGCGCAGGCCGGGATCGGCGGCGAACGCGGCGCGCGCGGATTCGACGCTGCTCCAAGCCAGCAACCAGACGATGCCGACGATCCACATCACGATCGTGTTGCGCTGCTCGCCGACGGATTGCAGGATCCGGGTGTCGTCGCCATGGCGGGCCCAGACGCCCGCGAGGGCGGCGATGACACCCATCACCGCGAAGGGAATGAGCGCGACCAGCAGCAGGCGGAACTGACGGCCGTATTCGCGCCAGCCGCCGGCCCAGAGTTCGCCAAAGCGCAGGGCGCGGCCTTCGCGCAGGCTGGCGACCAGCATGCCGGTCAGCCAAGGTGTCAGCACGGCGGCGAGGGTGAGCGAGAGCGCCAGGCCTTGGCCGATCTCCATCATCCCGTGGCCGCCGCCGCCGTCGCCCAGGGTCATCACGCCATCGATGATCGGCGCGATGTTCTGCGAACTGACCATGCGCCCGACATCCGGGTTGTGGCCCAGGGCGCTGTTGAAGAGGCCAAACACCGGCCGCGCCATGAACGTGGCGGCGAGCAGTCCGGTGAGCCAGGCCAGCAACATCAGGCGCCAATGGCGGAAGGCGCCCGCCAGTGCGGCGAGCAGGGCGGTGAATACGTTGTGCTTGGAAGTGATGCTCGTCATGGTCATGCCCCCATCAGCCAGGCCAGCACGACCTGCATCCATGCCAGAGCGCGACTGCCGAAGTACACGCCGGCATCGCTGTTGGAATCGAGCGCGCGCACGTTGTCGTTGACCGAGCGATCCATCGCATACAGTTGCGCCGGATCCAGCTCCACCTTGACCGCTTTCGACGGACGCACCCAGCTCCAGCGGAACCATTCCTGCTTGCCGGAGAAGCGCACGGTTTCGGTGCTGCCATCGGCGAAGGTCACCTTCAGCGTTTGCGGCACGTCCGCGCCCTGGCGCTTGATCGACACGGTGGTGCGATAGGGATACGGGCCGTTGCCGGGTTTGGCATCCGGATGCGCCTTCTTCCACGCCTCGCGGGTCTTGGCGATGGTCTTGCCACGCGCCTCGCTGCTGACGGGCTTGGTGCTGCCTTCGACATAACCCAGCTTGGGCAGCTCCTCCACGCTGGTGAAAGCGTCGATCGCGTCATCGACCACCTCCGATGCATACACCGATTGCGCGAAGTTGCGCTCGACGATTTCGCGTTGGCCGGTCCCTTCGGCCAGTGCCTCGCGGAAATCCGCGGTGGAGGGATGGCGGAATTTCCAGCGTTCGTAATACAGCGTCATCCCGCGCGACATCGCCTCGCGGCCGACCTGCTTCTCGATGCCGTGGAGCAGGGCCGAGGTGCGCGCGTAGACACTGCCATAGCTGCTGCTGTTGCGGCGATCCCAGCTGTTGTTGCCGAGCGGATCCACCGCGTTGCCAAGCCCGGCGGTGAGGCGATCCAGGTCATGCGGATCGATGCCGGGGGCGAAGCCCATGCGGGCCAGGCGTGCCGGCATCGGCACCACGCGCTGCTTGCGGTCGGAGAGCATGCGGCTGTCCCAGTACTGGTTCACGCCCTCGTCCAGCATCGGTTCCTCGAACTCGTTGGAGGCGAGGATGCCGTAGAAATAGCCGTGGCCGAATTCGTGGATGGTGACGAACTCCAGCAAGTACTGCTCGATGCCGCCCGGTTGGTAGTTGAGCGTGCTGTCGGCGGTGAAGAAGGTCGGGTACTCCATGCCTCCCGCCTCGCCCGCGTTGTAGGGCGGGATGACCGCGGTGACCGTGCGATAGGGATAACGGCCCAGGGTCTTGGAGAAATAGGTCAGCGAATCCATCGTCGCCTTCAGCACGGTCGGCGCGTTGTCCGCGTACTCAGGCGGGAAGAGCACCTTCACCTTGACCGGATCGCCGCCGGGATAGGTCCAGGTGGCTTCGAGCGGCTTGGCGGTGCGCTTGTCGGCGGTCCAGGCGAAATCATGCACGTCGCCCTGCACATAGCGATAGGTGGTCTTGCCGTCCTTCTTGACCGGCGCCCCGGTCAGCTCGCCGGTGGCACCGACGGTGTAGTCGGACGGCACGGTCAGGCTGACGTCGTACAGGCCGAAGTCGGCGTAGAACTCGCTGTGCAGGTGGAACTCGTGCACGTTCCAGCGGGGGACGGTGGCGCCGCGCTCGCCCGGCAGCTCCAGCACGCCGATCTTCGGGAACCACTGTGCGACGAGATGGAAACTGCCGAAGTAACCTGTGCGCGCGACCACGCGCGGCAGCTGGTTGAAGAAGTCGATGTCGAGCGTCGTGGTCGCGCCGGGCGCGACGGGCGTGGGCAGGTCCAGGCGCACCACGGTCTTGTCGGTGCTCGGGCCGCCATCAGGCTGCACGAAGCGCCACTTCACCGGCTGGTCGCCCTGCGCCACGCGCGTGAGATGGGCATAGCCCCAGTCGCCGTCCTTGGTCTTGACGTCGCTGCGGAAGCTGAAGCCGCGCGTGCGCCGCTCGGACATGAAGGTGCTGCCGCTGGACTCGAACGCGTTGAGGTACAGGTGCAGGTACACCGTGCACACCGGCTGCGCACTGCGATTGCGCCAGCGCAGTTGCTGCTTGCCGTCGATGGTGTGCTTGTCGGGGTCCAGGCTGGCCTGAATGCGGTATTCCACGACCCGGTCGGAGAGCGTCGCATCCGCATCGGTGCGCGGTCCGCCCCAGGCATCGGGCGCGCTCGGCACGAGGACCGCGCCGGCGTTGGGATCAGCGAAGGGGATGGGCGCGCAACGCGGGTCAGCGGCAGGGGCGACGGGCGCGGAGGCCGGTTTTCCGGGGCCTGGCGCGGTCTTTGCCGACATCGCCAGTGGCGCCAGGCACGCCGCCAGCACGACCCAGGACAACGCACGATGCAACATCGCTCACTCCCACGGTGAAAGCCCAAGCCTGCCCCATGCGCGACGCAGGGGCAAGGTGACCGATGGCACGAGTGGGGTTTTATTCCGTGACGGCGATGCGCTCGGCGGCGAGCCGAATGCGCTCTGGCAGCGGCGCGGGCTTGCCGGTCCTGCGATCCACCCACACCACCACGACGTGGCCATCGCAGTGCAATGCATCGTGGCGATCATCCACCATCCGGTGGCCGATGGTGAGGCTGCTGGTGCCGATGCGCGTGGTGAACAGCTCGATGTCGATCTCGCCCGGATACTCGATCGGCAAGCGATAGTTGACCGTGGCCGAGGCAAGCACCGGCGCCCGCTCGCCATCGAACCAGGCCGTGTCCTGTGCATTCAGCCATTGGATGCGCGCCTCTTCCAGATAGCGGAGGTAGGTCGCGTTGTTGACGTGGTTCATCGCGTCCAGATCACCCCAGCGCGGGGCGATGCGGAAGCGGAAGACGTTCTGGGCGATCTCGCGGCTCATGCCTTCTTCCTTTTCTTGCTGCGCTTGTTCTGCGCCTCGAGCAGCTGCGCGAGGAACTGGCCGGTATGCGACTGCGGCATCGCGGCGACATCCTCGGGCGTGCCCTGGGCGATGATCTGGCCACCGCGATGGCCGCCTTCGGGGCCGAGATCGACCACCCAGTCCGCGGTCTTGATGACGTCGAGGTTGTGCTCGATGACGACGACCGTATTGCCGTCGTCGCGCAGGCGATGCAGCACGCTCAGCAGGTGCTCGATGTCGGCGAAGTGCAGGCCCGTGGTCGGCTCGTCCAGGATGTAGAGCGTGCGGCCGGTGTCGCGGCGGGAGAGCTCCTTGGACAGCTTCACGCGCTGGGCCTCGCCGCCGGAGAGCGTCGTCGCCGACTGCCCCAGCTTGATGTAGGACAGCCCGACATCGATCAGGGTATCGAGCTTGCGGCTGATCGCCGGCACGTTCTCGAACAGCGCCGCCGCGTCCTCGACCGTCATCTCCAGCACGTCGTGGATGCTGTAGCCCTTGTAGCGGATCTCCAGCGTCTCGCGGTTGTAGCGCTTGCCGCCGCAGACATCGCAGGGCACGTACACATC
>Ga0056909_1001846_pt1 | contig 11791 bp, 11 predicted proteins | sample EBPBio102011_DNA_FD_62115 | JGI IMG/M metagenome (GOLD analysis project Ga0056909, IMG submission 62115) | Wastewater treatment Type I Accumulibacter community from EBPR Bioreactor in Madison, WI, USA - Reactor 1_1/10/2011_ DNA | ecosystem: Engineered > Bioreactor > EBPR > Anaerobic-Aerobic >...
GTGGAGGAACCGGAAGGCGCCCTTCACGTACGCACCCGGGGCGAGGTAGACCCATTTCACCCTCGCCGGTAGAACAGCGTGGTAGTCCGAGCCCATGTAGTAGGTGCCGGGGGCGAAGTAGACGATCTCCTGGGTGATGTTGTTCAGGTTGTTCACCAGACCGGGCTTCGGCCGGTAGATGCTGCCCGACTTCTCAGTGGGGATCAGCTGCCGAGCCTGACGGGCCGTGGGCTTGGGGTTGGCGAAGACCAGCATCGAGTTCTGCGGTTCGGTGCTCACCGCGCGGTTGCCGGTCTTCTCGGTTGTGAGGGTGCCGCTGCCCCCAGTGAGGTCGTTGTAGGCGGTGAGCTGCTGCGGGTCGAACTCGACCGAGAAGCGGTACCCGTCCTTGCTGTAGGGAACCTTGACCGCCACGGTCGTGCTGTTCACCAGCCGCTTCTTCAGACCGAGGTCGGTGGGACGGACGGTGACCTGATCGACGGAGGTGATCTTCTGCCCGGTCTTCAACGTGACGTTGACCCACACGTCGGCGGCGTACTCGAAGCTCGACCAGCTCATCGTGTAGCCGGCCTTCGAGGTGTACTCGGCGCCGTCGTCCTCGGTGTAGCCGATCTTGTCGTTGCCGCCGCGGGGCACGCTCATGTAGACGAACGACGGATAGGCGATCGGGCGTCCCTGCGCGGGCGTCACCGTCGTGTCGTAGAACTGCGACCGGCGGACCTGGTTCCCGGCCAGCGGCTTCGACGTGGCCACCGCATCAGCGTGAGTCCACGTCGTCAACGTCGGTGTGGAAGCCGGCGTCATCGATGTCACCGCGGCAGCCGGCGGCGGGGTGGCTGCGGGCGGTGGGGACGGGGGCTTGGCCTCGGCCGTCCCGGGCGAGCTGAACAAGGCCCCTGCGACAGCGGCCACGCCGACTATCGCCAGCGCCTTCCTGAAACGTCGTTGTGACGCTGACATGCAGCACCTCCGTGTGCGAAGACAGTGGACATAGTTTCATATCGGAACTGCCAGCCTGTCAAGGGAGGTAGTGCACCCGTCTGCGGATAGGTTTAACTTCCACTACGGAACTTGATCGTTGAGCGGAGTGTTGTGATGGAAGTCCTAGACCCGCCTGTGTGGGACCATACGAGCGTGACCGGTGCGCTGACTCCTTGGGATGAGCGCAGCGAAACTGAGCAGACCATCGCCTTGGAGGTTCTGCTGCACGGTCCGCTCGCTCGCAGTGCGCTGGCGAGGCGACTCGGATTGTCACCCGCTTCACTCACCCGACTAGTCGGCCCGCTCGTCGCCGATGGCCTATTGGAGGAGACCTCCGACTACGGCACCAGTCCGTCGGGACGCCCGACCCGACCCCTCCAGGTGGTCGCCGCAGCGGGATACTTCCTCGGTGTTCGACTCACCCCGGACGCAGCGCATGCGGTGATCACGAACTTCCGGGCAGAGATCCTGAGCTCCGCCCGGACACCACTGCCTGCCACCGACCCAGACACCGTCGTCAGCACGATCGCCGACCTGGTCGAACGGCTCCGCGCCGAACAGGGCGTGGTACCAAACCGGGTGGGAGTCAGCATCGGCGGCTTGGTCGAAGCCCACACCACCATCCGCTCGGCGACGTTCTTCGACTGGCACAACCCGGTCGACCTGGCCGCGTTAGTCCGAAAGGCCACCGGCATCCCCACCGTCCTCGACAACGACGTCATGGCTCTCACCCGCGCTCAATCTTGGTTTGGACACGGCCGAGGCATCGACCGCTTCGCGGTGGTCACCCTTGGCATTGGTGTCGGCCTGGGCATCGTCATGCACGGGGAACTGGTCGAAAGCTCCGATACCGGGCTGGGATTGGCCGGACACTTTCCCCTCGACCCGGCCGGACCGCTCTGCCCGGCGGGCCATCAGGGATGCGCCCAGGCCATGCTCACCGATGAGGCCGTCGCCGCTAGAACCTCTGTCGCCCTGCGCCGGCCCGTCACCTACGACGAAGCGCTCGATCTCGCTGGCCACGGACAACCAGCCGCCAAAGCCGTCGTCGACCAAGCCGGCCGCGCCCTCGGACGGCTCGTCGCCGCCATTGCCAACCTCACCACCTGCCACCTCATGCTCGTCACCGGGGAAGGGGCTCGACTCGCCGAGGCAGCCAGCCAAGCACTTCACGACCAGATCACCGTCGACCGCAACCCGGCCGCCGCCCCCATCCGCATCCTCACACCTCACCTGACAGCCGACGACTGGGCTCAAGGACCCGCCGTCCTTGCCATCCAAACCCTCGTCCGACCCCTTGGCACCTGAAACACACTCAGCAGCGCACGCATCGCAACCATGGCGACGGCAGTCCGACAGTCGCATGCCTGCTCCGCAAGCCGTCCGGGCAGCGGAATCTCTGGTCCGACCGTCTTGCCCAACCCCTATGGGCGGCAGCGTTTAGTGGCGGCAAACTTGCAGCGCTCGGTGGCGGGAGTCGTGCCTGCATCGGCTACGGCTGATTCATCCGGCCATAGCGGAGGCGGCGCCGATGATGTAGGGGATGAGCCAGAGGACCCATACCGCGATGCTGAAGCGGTGGAACGTCTGCTTCTCGTGCTCGCGGTTGCGGATGAGGACCACGATGGCCCAGAGAAGGTGGATGGCCATCAATACGATGGCGATGGTTCCGCTGACGGCCATCACGGAGCTGAGTCCGCTCGCTTGGATTCCTTCGGTGCGGCGGCTGGCGGCGATTTGGGTCATGAGGAAGGTGCCGGTGGCGTCGGCGGCGAGGCCGAGGCCAAAGAAGACGGCGTGCCAGGGTTTGAGGATGCCTTGGATGCGTTCGGCCCAGATGCCGATGGAGTAGAAGACGAGCGCGAGGGTGATGATCACGATGGCTGGGGCGAGCATGACTTCTCCTGAATTGCTGGTGGGGTGATCTGGGGGGCGGTTTCTGGCTGCCGACGGCTGGTGTGGTCGAGCGCCCAGGCGGTGAGGGTGGCGATCGCGAGGATGGCGACGGCGACCCAGAGGGCTGAGGCGCTGGCGGCGGGGAACGCGGTCGGGTCGGCGAGTGCGGTTGGGGTCTGGTGGGTGGTGAGGGCGGCGGCGAGGGTTGTGCCGGCGACGGCGCTGCCGAGCGCGGCGCCGAGTTGACGGACGGTGCTTTGGGTGGCCGACCCGGTCCCGGACTGACTGGGGGGAACGTCGCGGAGGGTGGTGGAGGTCAGCTGCGCCGACGCCAAGCCCAGCCCGAGCCCGTAGGGCAGGAGTGCGGCGGCTACCGCCCAGCCGGGCCCGCTGGCAGTGGTGACGAGCGCGGCCGCGGTGGCGCCCACCACTTCCAGGGCGAGGCCGAGGACCACCACCCGGGTCGGGCCGAAGCGGGCTGCCAGGTGGCGGGCGACCGCACCGGACAGGAACGCTCCCGTGGCCATCGAGGCCAGCACCAGACCGGCCGACAGCATGCTGAGCCCAAGCGAGGTCACCAAGAAGAGCGGGAGGACGAAGAGGAGGGCGAACTCACCGACCGCTACGAGCAGCGCGGTGGTGTTGCCGAAGCTGAAGGTCGGGAGTGTGAACAGCCGCAGGTCGAGGACGGTGGTGCGGCCGCTGCGCTGCCGACGAGACTCCACGACCAGGAACGCAGCCAGCAGCACGACTCCGACGGCTAGGGCGACCGGCACCGGTGAGACCGGGGCGGCGGCGGGCCAGGCCGGCCCGAACAATGCCAGCGAGCCGGTCGGTGTCCACCAGCCCAGCGAGCTGCTCTCGATCAGCCCGAACACGATCAGGGCGAGCCCGGCAGCACTGAGCAGCGGCCCGGGAACGTCGACGCCGATCCCAGCGGCCTTGGTGCCGCGGGTCTCGTCGACGAGCAGCATGGTGGCGACTGCCACGGCGAGGCCGATCGGCACGTTGATCCAAAACACCAACGGCCAGTTCGACACCTGCGTGAGGAAGCCGCCCAGCAGTGGTCCGAGCGCGGCCGCGCCGGACATGACCGCCCCCCAAATCCCGAACGCCGCAGCCCGGTCGCGACCGCGGAACGTGGCGTTAACCGTGGACAACGTGGACGGCAGCACCATCGCCCCGCCGACACCCTGCAGGGCACGCGCGGAGAGCAGCGCCGCGGCGTCGCCGGCGGACGCAGCCAGCATGCTGCCGAGAACGAACACTGTGACACCTGCGAGCAGCAACCTCCGCCGCCCCCACCGGTCACCTAGGCGGCCGGCGGTCAGCAGCAGAGCGGCAAAAACCACCGAGTACAGGCTGTTCACCCACTGCGCGTCAGTGAGATCCAGGTGCAGATCGGTGATGATTGCCGGCAACGCGACGCCGACAATGGTGCCGTCCAGCACGATCATGGCCAACGCTGCCGCCAGCACCCACAATCCCGCCCAGGCCCGACGCTGAGCTTCGGGCGCACGCTCAGCTGTCACTAGCGTGTCGTCAGGCTGAAGCGCACTCATGCCGGCATGGCCTGCGTGGTCGCGGTCTCGGTGTCGGACTCCTGCTGGGTGTGGCGGATGCGGCGTCCCAGCACCAAGAACACGAGCACGAAGCCGACGGTCAACACGACGTGACCCAGCCCGGAGACACCGGCCAGGGCCGATGAGTCGGCGGCAGCTGAACCGAGCACCTGCAGCGATCCCTTGACCGCCATCGCGCCGGCGGTGAGGACGAGTCCAATGGTCCAGATCCACACGAACCAGCCGAACCGGCGATCCTCACCGAGCCGGTAGACCCGCTGCAAGGCAAGTACCAGCAGGCCCACGATCGTGCCCAGGACCAGCGTGTGGGTGTGCACCACCGCGAGCTGGGTGAACCCGCTGAACCCGGTCGAGCGGGTTAACTCTCGATAGGCAAGCCCACTGGCCAACCCCGCCACGGTCCACCCCGCCGACAGACGGAACAGAACCGACTCTGCCTTTCTCACGACCACCTCCAGTATTGCGACGGACTGTCTCTAACAGGCCCAACCCTATGTTCGTGACGCTGTGTCCGCAAATTTCGGGACGGTGTCGCTAACATTGCTCAGGGTGTGACCGTCACGCGATCCGCCTTGTCAGTCGCCCATGAAGGGAACGATCTCGCGAAGGAGGAACGGTGCCGAAGATCGATGCGCCCACGGTTGCCGAGCACCGCGCGATGATCCGGACCCGCCTGATCGACGCTGCCGAAGCCATCCTGCGCGAATCACCGTCCAGCCACCTGACTGCCGGCGCCGTCACCTCAGCGGCCGGCATCGCCCGCAACAGCATCTACCGCTACGTCGACTCCGTCGAAGACCTCCGCAGCCTGGTCGTCGACCGCTACCTACCCGAGTGGCTGACCACGGTCTCGGCAGCGATGGAGATCGCCGGCAGCCCGGAGGATCGCGTGGTCGCCTGGGTGCGGACCAACCTCGAACAAGCCGCCGCCACCGGCCACGGATGGCTGATGGAAGCCGCACGAACCCAGTCGCTGAACGCTTCGATCGACGAAACCGTCGCCCACGCCCACACCGGCATGCGCAACAGCCTCACCAACGCCTGGACAGACCTCCTGCAGAACCATCCCGAACGAGTACCCATCGCCACCGGACTGACCGTCGGCATCCTCGACGCCGGATTCCGCCAGCTCGACCGCGGTCAACCCCGCGAACTCGTACTCCAACTCGGCATCACGGCCGCCCGCGCCCTCGTCACCCATCTTCCCGCCTGAAGCATCGAGCTGATGGACAGCTGCGCGAACTGCCGCAGCCGCTGAGCAAGACAAGTGACTCATAAAACTACAGATTCTTGAGACACGTCTGGCGTGAGATCGAGCCGCCCTGCCGCCTGCCTACCGAGGGACTGGGAGTATGTCTCAGAAAGAAGTCTCGCCGTAATGCGTCTCGGGTCGTGCGTGGCGAGGGGTTTCTGAGGCAGACTGCTGAGGGTGAGGCAACTCGGGTACACGCGGGTGATGTGAAGCTCCGCGAAGTTGTCACTGACAGCGCTGGCGAAGTTGACAGTGCGGGTATAGGCCGGTGGCTGTGGGCGTGTGGTAATTGCGCCGTGCCTCGGCGGCTGCGCGCTCGGGACGGAGTGGGCAGGTGTCGGGTTCTGAGAAGTCGAAGACGAGTTACGTGCCGAGCGAGGTGCGGGCGTGCGTGGTTTCCGCGCTGCTGGCGGTCCGTCAGACGCAGACGTTGCCGACGTGGCGGGTCGAGGCTGCGGCTGCTGATCTTGGGGTGTCGGTGAGGACGCTGTGGCGGTGGCTGGAGGTCGCGGAGTCTGAGGATCGATTCACTCGTAAGCCGCGCACCTCGTTCGTGATCGGCGAAGACGATGTCGTCGAGTTGGCGTACTACCGCGGCAACGTGTCCGCGCTGCATGCGGCCCGGGTCGCGGAGGGTCGGCCAACGCCCAGCGTGAGCGCGTTCCGTGCCGCGTTCGCACGGGTGTTGCCGCCGGGCAGGCGCGCCGGTCTACGGGAGGGCGAACGGACGAGGCGTGACTTCGACACCTATCTGCCGCGGCCTACCGGTCGCCGACGCAACGAGTGTTGGGAGGCCGATCACACGCAGCTGGCTGTGCATGTCCAGCTCCCCGACAACCGGGTGGTGATGCCGTGGGTGACGCTGTTCTTGGACCAGGCGAGTCGAGCGTTGTTGGGCTGGGCCATCGCGGTGACCCCGAGCCAGGAGAGCGTGCTCGCTGCGCTACGTGCTGCGATCGATGTCGAGGCACCGAACGGCCCGATGGGCGGTGTGCCGGCAGCGATCAGGTTCGATCGGGGCAAGGAGTTCCTGGCTGCCGCGGTCGGCTTGGCGGCGGCATCGTTGGCGATCGACGCGAAACCGTTGCCGGCCTACACCCCCCACCTGAAAGGCGGCGTCGAGCGGGTCAACTCCAGCATCGAGCAGCTGTTCTTGGCGACCCTGCCGGGTTTCGTGCATGGTGCCCGTGGCCGTGACGGCCGGCTGGTCGAGGACGGTCCGCTGCTCGGGCTTGAGGCATTGGTTCAGCTGTTCGCGGCGTTCGTCGTGGACTACAACACGGTCCGCGGGCATCAGAGCTTGGGTGGTCGCACGCCGCTGGAAGCCTGGAATGCCGACTCGACACCGTTGGTGGTGGTGCCTCCTCGCCACCTGCGGCACCTGCTGCTCGCCCGGACTGATCGCACCGTCACCAAGCGGGGTGTGCGGCTGGCCGGCCGCGTCTACAACTGCGCCGAGTTGTGCGGCTGGGTCGGTGAACGAGTGGAGGTGCGCTACCTGCCCCACCACCACCATGAGGTCGAGGTCTTCCGCCTTGGCGACCACGCTGGTGAGCATCTGGCCACGGCAGTGTTGGTTGACGAGCTCGCAGCCGACGATGTGACCCGGCTGCTGAAGCATCGAGCCAGTGAGGCGAAGTGGCTGTCGAGGATCCAACGGGCGGCCGCAGCCCGCCGCCGGACACGGTTCGCGGCCATGACGCAGCCCGGACCGCTGGTCGCAACCAGCACCCACACTGCCGCCGGCACCATGGTCGAACGGGCTCACCAGGGCGACGAGGCTCTACGACAGGCGGCGAGCCGGACCCTGGTCGACCACGGACCGGTCCCGGCGCGGATGCGCCGCCTCGACGACCTGAACCTCAACAGTGGTGGCGGCGCCGCGGTGCCGGACGAGAAGGCTGGCCGGGCGAACGGGGCAGACCGGTGAGCCGGCACTACCAGTCGCTTCCTGATGCGGCGGTTCTCGCGACCGAGGACCTGCTCGATGCCCGCGACCTGATCGGCGAAATCTGCGATGCGGTCGCGATGGGCGCCATCTATGGACCGTCGGGGACCGGTAAGTCGTTCGCCGTCGACGAGGCCGTCGCCGACCGTGCCGAACATGACCACGTGCGCACCGACTTCCGCGCCCGGCCGACGATGCGTTACGTCCGGCAGGAGCTGGGGCGGCTGCTCGGTGTGGCTGCGACGTCTAGCGCGTTCGATGCCGACTGGGCGTTGAAGCGGGCCCTGTCGGAACGATTCCGGTTGGTGATCATCGACGAGGCCCAATGGCTGAACCGGGAGTGTTTCGAGTATCTGCGGCACCTGCACGACGATCCCGACACCACCTTCGCCCTGCTGTTCGTCGGCGGCGACGGCTGTTACGAGGTACTGCGCCGCGAGCCCATGCTGGACTCCCGCTTGTACGCCCATCACCGGTTCGCGCCGTTGACACCAGCCACGGTGGTGAAAGCGATCCCGACGTACCACCCCATCTACGCCGACGCCGACCCTGCCGTGCTGCGGTTGGTCGACGACACGTGCGGGCACGGCAACTTCCGCTCCTGGGCCAGGTTTACCTGCCATGCGACACGACTCTGTCAGCGGACCGGCCGGACCGTCTGCGACGAGGAGATCGCCCGCAACGCCTTCCGAACCATTGGCGGCGGTCGTGGCCGCTAACCAGGCCACGCGGCTGGCCCCTCGGGTGACGGTGTGTGTCGATCTGGACGACGACGTCGCCGTCATCCGCGACATCCACCGCGCCTGCGTTCTCGGCCGCGGGCATCTCGTTCTCACCGCAGCCCCAGCCAGCAGCGCTGATGACCTGATCCGCGCGATGCTCATCACCTTGAACGTGTTGTGGCGTCTGCCCGCCAGCCTGCGACCCGGCGGAGTCTCCCTCAATGACGTCGGCCGAGACATCGCCGAATGGGAGATCTCTTGGGCGCTGAGCCGAGTCGGCGTCACCAGCTTGTGGGTCATCGACGCCGACCGGGCTAACCTGTTCGCCTGGCTCTGGCTCCGCCACACCGCTGAGCGCGAAGACCTGCGCCTGGTCCTGCACACCACGACGGTGCCCGATCACTGGCAGGCCGCCGCGCTGACCGGATGCCGCGTGCAGACCATCAGCCCCGAGCAGCTGCTAAACCCGCGGAACCCGTCCCTGACTCGCCGGCACGCAGGTACTGATAGACGGTCTCGCGGCTGATTCCGAACTCACGCGCCAGCTCAGCTTTCGCCCGACCCGCGGCGGCACCGGACCGCAGCCGGTCGACCTGCTCGGGAGTCAAGGACCTGCGCCTCCCCCGGTAGGCGCCGCGCTTCTTCGCCAACGCGATGCCTTCCCGCTGACGCTCACGAATCAAAGCCCGCTCGAACTCGGCGAATGCGCCCATCACCGACAACAACAAGGTGGCCATCGCGGTGTCCTCGCCGGTGAAGAGGAGCTGCTCCTTCACGAATTGCACGCGAACCCCGCGGGCGGTCAGGCCGCGGACGGTGCCGCGGAGGTCGTCGAGGTTGCGCGCCAGCCGATCCATCGAATGCACCACGACGGTGTCGCCGTCCCGGACGAACCGCAGCATCGACTCGAACTCCGGCCGGTGCAGGTCCTTACCCGAGACATGGTCGGCGAACACCCGGTCCACCTCGACACCGTCGAGCTGCCGGCTGGTGTTCTGCTCCAGCGTGCTCACCCGGGCGTACCCGACCCGCTGACCAGTCACCAGCCACCCCCTCAACCAAAGTGTCAGGTTGAAATCTAAGACCAGCCGCAACAAGTGTCAATCAAACTCCGAAGTGACCCTAACCTGACGTCGTCGGCGGCTGGTACCCTGACGTCAGCTTTGGGTGTACCCCAACCGGACACGGCGACGTGCCGATCAGGACGCCGCGATGTTCAGTAGGGGCGTCGCACAAGCCCGACGCCTATCGCAACGGCACCTAGCCCCGCATCCCCGGCACCCGATCCGAGGAGGGGGTCCGCGCCGGTCCCGTCGTGATCGTTCTGGGCCTGGCCTATGGACGGACGCCGAGGCCCATCCGGTCCAGGTATCCGAGGACGGCGTCGGCGAGCTCCGTGGGCCAGGGGACGTCGGCCGCCGCCGCGACGGTCGGGGCCTCGGCGAGGAAGAGCCGCAGGGCCGCCTCGCGCGCGTCGAGGACCGACTGCCGCTCCGGCTGAGGCACGGGCAGCTGCTCGAGCAGGGTCCGGTGCCGTGGGGAGAGCTTGTAGCTGTACTGCTTGGGCCCGGTCACCGGCTGGGGCTTGTTGGCTTCGGCGAACAGCTGGTAGAGGAGGGCGTGGATAGTCATCACGGCGACGACGCCGAGGAGCCAGTCCTCGCGGACGAGCACGGTTTGGATGTTAGCCGCCGTCCGCAAGGTCTCTCTGACTGCCGTATCAATGGTGCCGGGGTCCGGGGGCGGGTCGTCTGGGGCCGGGACGGAGGCGGTGAGGTCGTCCCGGTCGAAGACCGTCACACGACGCCGCAGGTTCGTGCGCGGGAGCTCGGAGACCCGCTCGCTGTAGACGTCGAAGCGCTCGCATCCGGGGGTCAGGGCGTAGAAGCAGCCTGGCGCGATAGGCAAGGCGCTGACTGTTGGGGTGATCTCGGCCAGCCACTCCGTCCACGTGGCCGCGAAGCCGTCGAAGTCCTCATCGCTCACCGCGAGGCTGATGTCGAGGTCGCTCGCCGCGTCGGCGGCCCCGCGCCCGAACGCACCGTGCAACCACATGGCACGGACCCGCTCGTCCCGCGCGAAGACCTCCGCGGCCCGGTCGAACAGCGGACCGTAGCCGTCGGGGTAAACCTCTAGGCCGTGGGGGCGATTCCAGGGCGCGGCTGCGTCGGTCGTCATGGGCACGATTCTGGCAAACCGCGACGCCGTGCCGGAGGGAGCGTGCCGTCTCCGAATTCCTGCGTCATCCCGGCCCGGGTCAAATCCGGTCAGCTGGGCACGAGGATGATCCCTATATGGACGGCATGCGGACCACGTCAACCGTTACTGAGTCAGTAGCTGCCACACCTCGTTGCTGTCGGCGAAGACTGCGGTGTCGGGTAGTCGTCCACCGACGGGGGCGAGAGCGCGGTCTACGACCTGGGTGAACAGATCGTGGCGGACGTGGAGGTCTGGACTATCGAGCCATTGTTGGATCAGAGCGAATGTGTCGGGTTCTTGGTCGGCAAGGACGGCCAGGTTCTTCTTCCAGCCTTCGTTGGGTAGCCCACGCAGCGTGAACCAGGCGCTTACGGCGGCGACGAAGGTGTGGAGCTGCCGCATGCCGAGGGCAAGGCGAGTGATTGGGTCGTCTGTCCGATGCAACAAGAGGACGTTGGCCCGGACGTCGTGGGTGAGGAAGGACCGGAAGACGTCACTCGGCGGGCCGGCAGGAGCCGGCCGATCGACGAGGAGTGCCGCGGCGCGGCGCTGAAGGACGGTCCCGATGCCATGGCGATCCTGGATCCATCGGGCCTGAGCCAGCCAGGCCACATACGCCCAATGCGCATCCGCGACGCTGCCCGGCTCCGGCTTGTCCTGAGGGCCGCCCAAGCTCGCGGCCCGACCGCGGTCAGCGACGACGACGTCGGTAATCCTGTGGTCCACGAAGGTGGCTTCAATCCCGAAGCCGGCGGGGTAGTCCTTCATCACCAACAACAAGTCATAGTCGCTGGACTCGGTCCATCGGTCGGTCCCAGTCGACCCGAGGAACCCAACGGCCACCACCTCAGCGTTGCCTTCAATCCGATCGAGCGCCTCACCTAACGACAGCTCGGTTGACCACGGGATGACCAGCGTATTAGCCACGGCTAAAACCTAAGCCCGATGGTCGCTCAGCACCGGCTCGAACTCAACGCAGGTGCCTCACCAGACCGTTCCCTTGTGCGCGTCCCGCGCGACGGTCCCGTTGCGGGACGCCTGGCGGTGACAACTTCGCCGGCGAAACCGGTGACAACTCGGCAAGGTTTCACAGGTGAGCACAGCGAGCCAGGATGCGCAGCTGCAGCTGGACGCGCTGGTGGCGGCCGGGGTGCAGAAGCGTGACGTGTTCGCCGATGTCACCTCCGGCAGCAGGTCGGCGGCCGAGCGG
>Ga0056909_1001858_pt1 | contig 11746 bp, 11 predicted proteins | sample EBPBio102011_DNA_FD_62115 | JGI IMG/M metagenome (GOLD analysis project Ga0056909, IMG submission 62115) | Wastewater treatment Type I Accumulibacter community from EBPR Bioreactor in Madison, WI, USA - Reactor 1_1/10/2011_ DNA | ecosystem: Engineered > Bioreactor > EBPR > Anaerobic-Aerobic >...
TGGCCGGGCCGCGCGGCGGGGCGCTGGCGCTGATCCTGGCCGGGATCGCGCTGTCGGCCCTGGCGGCGGCGCTGACCTCGCTGGTCCTGTCGCTCTCGCCCAATCCCTTTGCGGGGATGGAGATCGTCTATTGGATGATGGGCTCGCTGGCCGACCGCTCGATGACCCATGTCTGGCTTGCCGCGCCCTTCATGGCGGCGGGCATGGCGGCGCTGTTGACCCTTGGCCGCGGGCTCGACGCCCTGACGCTGGGCGAGGATGCGGCGCGCAGCCTGGGCGTGAACCTGTCCCGGCTGCGGCTGGTCCTTGTGCTGGGCACGGCGGCTGCGGTGGGGGCGGCAGTCGCCGTGGCGGGCAGCGTCGGCTTCATCGGCCTTGTCGTGCCGCACCTCTTGCGGCCCTTCGCCGGGGCGCGGCCTTCGGTCCTGCTGCCCGCTTCGGCCCTGGGCGGCGCGGCGATGCTTCTGGCCGCCGATATCGCCACCCGCCTGATCGCCCCCGATGCCGATCTGAAACTCGGCGTGCTGACCGCCCTGATCGGGGCGCCCTTCTTCCTGCATCTGATCTGGCGGCTGCGGAGGGTCGAGGCATGAGCCTGCTGTCCCTGACCGACCTGACCGTCCTGCGTGGCACCTGCCCGGTGGTGGACCGCGTCAGCCTGACCATCGCGCCGGGGGAATGCGTCGGCCTTCTCGGCCCCAATGGCGCGGGCAAGACCAGCCTGCTGCGCGGCGCGCTGGGCCTCTTGCCGCATCAGGGCGCCTCGTCGCTGACCGCCCTTGCCCCCGCCGCCCGCGCCCGGGCCGCCGCCTTCCTGCCGCAGGGGCGCGAGATCGCCTGGCCGGTCAGCGTGGAAACCCTGGTCGCGCTGGGCCGCAGCCCGCATGGCGCGGCGGACCCCGGCCACCCCGCGGTGGGCCGTGCGCTGGAGCGGATGGGTCTGGACGGGTTCCGCAACCGCCGCGCCACCGAATTGTCGGGCGGCGAACAGGCCCGCGCGCTGATCGCCCGGGTTCTGGCGCAGGAGACGCCGCTTCTTCTGGCCGACGAGCCGGTGGCGGGGCTTGATCCCGAAGCGCAGATCCGCACCATGCAGGTCTTCGCGGATCTGGCGGCGGAGGGCCGGGGGGTGCTGGTGTCCCTGCATGATCTCGGGCTTGCCGCCCGGCATTGCACAAGGCTTGTGCTGATCCATCGCGGCCAGTTGGTCGCCGATGGCGCACCGCGCGAGGTGCTGACCGAGGCGCGGCTGGCTGCGGTCTTCGGCATTCGCGGCTATCATGCCGAAACGCCGGATGGGCCGGTCTTCCAGCCGCTGGGCGTGGTACGGTGAGGGCGCGCCGGTGATGATCACCCTGTCGCTGGACCGGCCCTGGCTGGTGGCGCGGCTGGCGCGGCAGATGCGCGTCCTGTCCCATGCGCCGCAGGGGGCGGGCTATGTCACCACCGATCGCGTGGTCTGGCGCGAGGTGCGCAATGCCGAACTGACCCAGGATTTCGACGTGGAAAGCTGGTTCGCTGGCCAGATGGCGCGGTTTCCCGGCGCGGTCGGGATGATGACCTCGCGCGATCTGGGCCTGTATGACCGCGACGCGGCCCAAGTCGAGGGCATCAGCGCCGAGGCGGTGGTGACCCTTGGTCTGTCCAATGCCGAGGCCGTGGGCACGCGCCTGCCCTGGCACAGCGCCGATTACGGCACGATCAACCTTCTGGTCGCCACCGACGCCGCCCTGACCGAGGCGGCGCAGCTTGAGGCGCTGACCATCGCCGTGCAGGCCCGCACGGCGGCGGTAATGGATCTGGACCTGCCGCTGGCGACGGGCCGCGCCACCGGCACGGGCACGGATTGCGTGGCCTTGGCCTGCCTGCCGGGCGCGGGGCGCTATGCCGGACTGCACACCGCCACAGGCGAGGCAATCGGCGCGGCCACCCGCCGGGCCGTGGCGCGGGCGGCGCTGGACTGGCGGCGCTGGCGCGACGCCGAACGGGCGCGCAGATGAGCGGCGCCGAACGCATCGTCTGCCTGACCGAGGAGACGGTCGAGACGCTGTATCTTCTGGGCCAGTCGCAGCGCATCGTCGGCGTCACCGGCTATGCCGTCCGCCCGCCGCAGGTGCGGCGCGAAAAGCCGCGCGTCGGGGCCTTCACCTCGGCAGATGCCGAAAAGATCGTGGCGCTGCGGCCCGATCTGGTCCTCTGTTTCTCCGACCTTCAGGCCGCCATCGCCGCCGAACTGATCACGGCGGGGATCGAGATTCATGCCTTCAACCAGCGCGATGTCGCGGGCATCCTGGCGATGATCCGCACCCTGGGGGCGCTGGCGGGCTGCGCGGGCGCGGCGGATGCCATGGCGCAGGGCCATGAGGCGCGGCTTGCCGCCCTGGCCGCCACGCCCCGCGCCGCAAGGCCAAGGGTCTGGTTCGAGGAATGGGACGAGCCGCTGATCGCGGGCATCGGCTGGGTGTCCGAGCTGATCGGCATCGCGGGCGGCGAGGATATCTTTGCCGACCGCGCCCGGTCTGCGGCGGCGCGCGACCGCATCGTCACCCCCGATCAGGTTCTGGCCCGCGCGCCCGAGGTCATCCTGGCAAGCTGGTGCGGCAAGAAGGTGGTCCCCGCCCGCATCGCCGCCCGCCCGGGCTGGGCCGACCTGCCCGCGATCCGCGCGGGCCGCCTGCATGAGATCAAGGCGCCGCTGATCCTTGCCCCCGGCCCCGCCGCGCTGACCGAGGGGCTGGCGGCCATTCACCGGGCGCTTTGGGGCGCGGCCCCGCCCTAAGCGGCGGGCCTAAGTCGCGGGCAGGTGGCGGGCCAGTTCGGCCAGAAGCTGTTCGGGGTCGATCGGCTTGACCAGAATCCCGTCCATCTGCGGCAGGGCGGCCACCGTGGCATCGGCGGTCATCGCCACCACCGGCACGCGGGCATTGCGCCCGCCCATGGCGCGGATCGCGGCCAAGGTCTCGACCCCGTCCATCCCCGGCATGTTCAGGTCCAGAAGCACAAGATCGACGGTATCCTCGTCCAGAACCTCAAGCGCCATCAGGCCGCTTTCGGCCTCCAGCACGCGGGCCTGGCTGGGCCGCAGATGCATGGCGGCAACGAGCCGGTTGGTGGCGATGTCATCGACCACAAGCACCGTGCGCCCGCGCAGGTCGCCCGCCCCGGCCGGGCCGGACAGATCCAGATCGTCGCTTCCGGCGGCGCGTCCGGCGGGCAGCCACAGCCGGAACCGCGCCCCGGCCGCGCCTGCGGGCGTCGGCACCAGCGTGACATCGCCGCCCATCTGACGCGCCAGCGCCCGGCAGATCGTCAGGCCCAAGCCAGAACCCTGCGCCCCGGCGCGGCCGCGCCGGAAGGGTTCGAAAACCATCTCGGCCTCGGCTTCGGTGATGCCCGGCCCGCTGTCGGCCACCTCGACCGCGATGCCGGCGCCCTCGGCCGACAGGTTGACCTGCACCGGCCCGCCGCCGCCATGTTTCAGCGCATTGGCCAGAAGGTTGGCCAGACATTGCCGAAAGCGCTGCGGATCAAGCCGCACCAGCGGCGGCAATCCCTCGCCCATGGTCAGCACAAGGGCCGAACGCTGTCGCGCCGCATTCTGGCGGAACAGCGCCACCGCCGCCGAAACTTCGGCCTGCGGATCGACCGGTCGCGCGCGCAGGCTGAGCCTGCCATCGGCGATGGCCGACATGTCGGTCGCATCGTCCAGGATCGTCGCCAGATCGCGCGCGGCGCCGACCAGATGCGCCAGCTTGTCGCGCTGCTGCGGCTCGGTCGCCTCGGCCCAGGCGGCATGGCCCATTCCGAGAACCGCGTTCAAGGGGGTGCGCATCTCATGGCTCAGCACGGCCAGGAACCGGCTTTTCGCCGCATCGGCCCGGATCGCCCGCGCCTCCTGCGCCCGCATGGCGCGGTGCAGTCGGTTGTTCGACAGCATGGCGATGAAGGTATAGGCCAGCCCGCAAAAGGCAGCCGTCGCCGCCAGCGCCAGACCAAGCGGGTTTTCCTTGTCGATCCAGTAGAGCGTGTTGAAGACCATCACCGCCAGCGCCACCGCCGCCAGCCCGCACAGCCCGATCGGCAGGTGGATCGAGCGCACGGCGGACAGGTGCAGCAGGGCGCTCATGATCATGCCCACGGCCAGCGCCTTGGCATAGGGGGCGTCCTGCATCCAGACCAGACCCGCCGCCGAGGAGAAGGTCAGCTCTGCCATCGCCACCAGCGCCAGTTGCAGCCTGTAGGGCCAGTGGGGCAGGGTCTTCGGCGCGGTTTCGGACCCGTCGGCAGGCTGGGCGGTCCCGCGCAGCCCGGCCAGCGACAGCCGGTGGTTGGCGGTTTCCGCGCCGATGTTGACCATGGCCAGACCGGCCACCAGCGCCGGGGGCAGATAGATCAGGCACAGGGCAAAGGCGAGAATGGTCAGCCCGATCCGTTCGGGGAACTCGCGTCCCAGGATTTCGGCCTGCCAGAGAATCTCTGCCGCCTCGTCCCCCGGATCCGGTTCGGGTAGTTTGAGATCCAAGGCGGGGTTCTCCCAGGGCGCGCGCAGCGCCCAGTTGGCCGCCCCTGCCGCCCGGGGTCAACCCCCCGCCGCATCTCCGGCGACGGCCCCGGCCTCGACCTCCTGCCGCAGGCTGCCATCCTTGCCATAGATCAGGATGCGCCCCGAGATTGTCACCACGGCGGTCCAGCCTTGGCCGAAGGTCACGGCGCTGGCTTTTTCGCCCGCGGGCAGCGCGATCGCTTCGGGCAGGCGCGGCAGGGGGGCGGTCGCGCCCGGCATCCGGGTGACAAGCAGCCAGACCACGGTTATGACACCGCCGATCATTGACAGCGTCAGAAGGATGACCAGCGCCTTCAGCACGCGCAGCGAGGGGGGAAGTCTCTCCCCGTCAGGAGCATCGGCCATGGGCGAGCCTTTCGATGACGATCTGCCGGCCGATGGGGCGGTCCGGGAGCTTGAGGTGGTTCTGGGCGACGATGCGCCCGCCCGCCTTGATAAGGCGCTTGCCGAGGCGGTGCCAGAGGAAGCGGCGCTGTCGCGCTCGCGTCTGGCGCGGATGATCGCGGAAGGCGCGGTAAGCCGGGGCGGGGTGGCGGCGCTGGACCCCAAGACAAAGGTCGGGCCGGGCGAGGTCTGGACCCTGCGGCTGGATGCGCCGGTCGTGACCGAATTGCAGGCCGAGGCCATTGCGCTGGCGGTGGTCTATGAGGATGACGATCTGATCGTCATCGACAAGCCTGCAGGCATGGTCGTGCATCCCGCCCCGGGCAGCCCCTCGGGCACGCTGGTCAATGCGCTGATGCATCATTGCGGCGACAGCCTGTCCGGCATCGGCGGCGAAAGGCGGCCGGGCATCGTCCACCGCATCGACAAGGAAACCTCGGGCCTTCTGGTCGCGGCGAAAAGCGACCGTGCGCATCATGGCCTGGCCGCGCAGTTCGAGGCCCATACCGTCAAACGGCATTATCTGGCGCTGGTCCATGGCGTTCCCGCCTCTTCCGACCCGCGGCTGCGCGGGCTGCAAGGCTTGGGCTTCGAGACCGGAGGCGTGATCCGCATCGCCACGAACCTGGCCCGCCACCGCACCGACCGCCAACGTCAGGCGGTGTGCTGGCCGCCCGAGGGCCGCCATGCCGTGACGCGGGCGCGGGTGACCGAAGGTTTCGCGGGGCAGGCGGCGCTGGTCGATTGCTGGCTGGAAACCGGGCGCACCCACCAGATCCGTGTCCATATGGCCTATGCGGGCCATGCGCTTCTGGGCGATCCGGTCTATGGCAGCGGGCGGCGGAAACTGTCGGACAAGGCGCTGGGGGCGGAGGCGGCGGCTTTGGGCAATGGATTCGCCCGTCAGGCCCTGCACGCGGCGACGCTGGGATTCGTCCATCCGGTCAGCGGCGCCGAAATGGATTTCGCCGCCGCCCTGCCGCCCGATCTGGCAGGTCTTCTGGTCGCCTTGCGCGGCGGGGTCACCGGCGCGGCCTGAGCGCGGCCAGGACCGCCGGTTGGAACACCGTGCCAAGGGGCGGTGCGCTCCGGCTTGTCGTGCCCGCCGCAGGGCGGCCCTGTAGCCTTTGCAGCCGCAGCATCTTGCCGCTCACGCACGAAGCGCGTAAAATTGATTCCTGTCAGCGGCCTGCCGCCGCATCCGACGCTGGAGACGCACCGCCCCCCGGCCAAAGGGGGTTCACCGGCACGATCCCCCCGGCCTTGCCGGTTGCGCCGCCTGCCAGCGGTGCGGGATCCTCGCAAAGCCGATCCACGCCGCGGGCGACGGGATCGGTTGGCGGTGCCACTCTCTGCCCACCCTCTCTGCTCACATGGTGACAGTCCGTGACCCATGATTCCGAGGCGACCGGTTCCGACCCGACCCCGGCCCCCAAAGCTGCCGGCACGCCGCCGAAGACGATTCCGCCGGGCCTGGGCCTGTCGCGGACCTTGCCCCATCCCGATGACGAGGCGGCGCTGGACATTGCCGATTATCTGCGCTCCGAGCAGGAAGGCGCGGGCGATATCCATCAGGGCGAGGCGACCCGTCAGGGCCTGGCCGCGCTGACGCTGGGCGCCATCGGCGTGGTCTATGGCGATATCGGCACCTCGCCGATCTATGCCTTCCGCGAGGCGATGCGCGCCACCGGCGTGGCCGAGCCGGGCCCGTCCGAAGTGCTGGGCATCCTGTCGCTTCTGATCTGGTCGCTGATCCTGATCGTCACCGTGAAATACGTCTTCGTCCTCTTGCGCTTCGACAACCGGGGCGAAGGCGGCATTCTGGCGCTGTACACGCTGGCGCGGCTGGCGATCGGGCGGCGATCCCTGCCGCTGCTGGCGCTGGCCATTGCCGGGGCCGCCCTTTTCGCGGGCGATGCGGCGATCACGCCCGCGATCTCGGTCCTGTCGGCGGTCGAGGGCATGGGGCTCGTCCTGCCCTCGCTTGAAAGCTATGTGATTCCGGTGACCCTGGCGATCCTGGTCGGCCTGTTCGCGATCCAGCGCAGCGGCACGGCCAAGGTGGCGCTGCTGTTCGGGCCGATCACCGCCGTCTGGTTCCTGGTTCTGGCCGGCATGGGCCTCTGGCACATGTGGGAGACGCCCTGGGTGATCTCGGCCTTCTCGCCGGTCTGGGGCGTCAAGTTCCTGCTGCACCATCCCGAGGTCGCCTTCATCGTGCTGGGTGCGGTCTTCCTGGCCGTGACGGGGGGCGAGGCGCTCTATGCCGATCTGGGCCATTTCGGCCGCCGCCCGATCAAGATCGCCTGGTTCGGCCTGGTGCTGCCCTCGCTGGTGCTGAACTATCTGGGCCAGGGCGCGCTGGTGCTGGCCCATCCGGGGGCGGCGGGCGATTCCTTCTTTGCCATGGCGCCGCCCGGTTTCCTGCCCATCCTCGTGCTTCTGGCCACCATGGCCACGGTCATCGCCAGCCAGGCGGTGATCTCGGGGGCCTTCTCGATGGCGCGGGGCGCGATGCAGCTGGGCTTCCTGCCCCGGCTGCGCGTCCGCCACACGGCCGAGGGGCAAAGCGGCCAGATCTATCTGCCCGCCATCAACTGGCTGTTGCTGGGCGGCGTGTTGTGGCTGGTGCTGGCCTTTGAAAGCTCGACCGCACTGGCCTCGGCCTATGGCATCGCCGTCACCGGGACGATGGTGCTGACGACGGTTCTGGGCGTGGTCTATCTGGTGCGCTCGGGCCGACTGTCGATCGTCGCGGCCCTGGCGCTGGCGGCACCGATCGCGGTGATCGAATGGGTCTTCCTGGCCTCGAACCTGACCAAGATCGCCGATGGCGGCTATGTGCCCGTGCTGGCAGCCCTGGTGGTCGGGCTGGCCATGGGCTGCTGGTGGCGCGGGGTGCAACTGGTCAATGCCCGCGTCCACAAGCTGGCCGTGCCGATGGACACTTTCGTGCGCGCCATGGCCAAATCCTCGGCCCATGTCATTCCGGGCACCGCCTTCTTCCTGACCGGCGATCCCGATGTCGTGCCTTCGGCGCTGCTGCACAATCTCAAGCACAACCGTGTCCTGCATGATCAGACCGTCTTCCTGACGGTCGAGACCCTGCGCGTGCCCTATGCCACCGCCGAGGAACGGGCGAGCCTTGAGCAATTGGGCGGCCGCTTCTCGCGCCTGACCCTGCGCTTCGGCTTCATGGAGACGCCGAATGTCAGCCGCAGTATGGGCCATGCCCGCCAGGTCGGGCTGAAATTCGACGTGATGGCCTCGACCTTCTTCTTGGGCCGCCGCCGCGCGGTGGCGACGGGGCGCGGGCTCGAACTGTTTCTGGACAAGATCTATGTCGCCCTGACGCGGTTCTCGGCCGATCCGACCGATTTCTACCACCTGCCGCGCGACCGCGTGGTGGAACTGGGCGAGCGGGTGGCGATCTGATCCTGCGGGCGGGCCGGGCGCTGGTCCCGGCCGGTCACGCCACGGCCATATGGGCGCGGATCAGGCTGATCTTGCGCCATTCCTCGCGGCCGGTGACCTCTTCGCCCAGCCAGTCGGGCCGGTCGAAGGCCTGGTCGATCGAGGCCAGCTCGATCTCGGCCACCTCGATCCCCGCCAGCGCGCCGTGGTAACAGTCGATCTCCCAGGTCACATTGCCCTGGGGCACGAAATGGCGGGTCTTGTCGATCACAATCCCGGCGCAATGATTGGCCAGCAGGCTGCGCGCATCCGCCAGCGGGATCGGATATTCGAACTCGTCCCGGGCCAGCCCGCGGCGGGCGCCCTTGACCGTGAGCGTCGCCCGATCGTCGGCGATGCGGACCCGCACCTTGCGGCCATCCGGCGCGGCGGCGATCAGACCATCGGTCAGATGGGCGGAATGGCTGACATGGCTGCGCCATCCTTCCGACAGGAGCAGGAATTTGCGTTCGATTTCAAGGGGCATGGCAGGACGGCGTCTGGCTTCATCCGGGGCGGGCGCGCAGGGGGCGCAGGGGCGCGCGCAAAGGGCGAAACGGAACCCGGGACACGCCGGTACGTTATGCCAGCAAGTCGCGGATTTGGCGAGTGGCGACTGACATTGCCGTGACCCGCCTGACATAAAGGCAGCAGCCCGACGGAGTTGCACCTATCTTGCGTTCATAGACTTGTCCCGAACCGCTTGAAACAGGGGGATGGGATGCATAATTTTGCATGTCCCCGGGGGCTGATGGCACCGGGGCAGAACAGGGGGCAGAGATGAGCACCTACGCGAACCTTCCGGCACCGAGTCCCGAACAGGGCTTGAACCGCTATATGCAGGAAATCCGCAAATTCCCGCTTCTGGAACCGGAAGAGGAATACATGCTGGCCAAGCGCTGGGCGGATCACCAGGATTCCAACGCCGCGCATAAGCTGGTCACCAGCCACCTGCGCCTCGCCGCCAAGATCGCCATGGGCTATCGCGGCTACGGCCTGCCGCAGGCCGAGGTGATCTCCGAGGCCAATGTCGGGCTGATGCAGGCGGTCAAGCGCTTCGATCCCGAAAAGGGCTTCCGGCTGGCGACCTATGCGATGTGGTGGATCCGCGCCTCGATCCAGGAATATATCCTGCGGTCCTGGTCGCTGGTGAAGCTGGGCACGACATCGGCGCAGAAGAAGCTGTTCTTCAACCTGCGCAAGGCCAAGGCCAAGGTCGGCGCGCTGGAAGAGGGCGACCTGCGCCCCGAGAATGTGGCCCAGATCGCCAAGGACCTGTCGGTGACCGAACAGGAAGTGGTCGAGATGAACCGCCGCCTCGCGGGGTCTGACGCCTCGCTGAACGCCACCGTCGGCGGCGATGGCGAAGGCGCGACCCAGTGGCAGGACTGGCTTGAGGATGAGGACAGCGATCAGGCGGCGGATTATGCCGAGCGCGACGAGCTGGACACCCGCCGGGCGCTGCTGGCGCAGGCCATGTCTGTGCTTACCGACCGCGAGAAGGACATTCTCGTGCAGCGCCGCCTGTCGGACGAGCCGGTGACGCTTGAGGACCTGTCCGAGAATTATGGCGTCTCGCGTGAGCGGATCCGCCAGATCGAGGTGCGCGCCTTCGAGAAGTTGCAGGGCAAGATGCGCGAACTGGCCAAGGGCAAGGGCATGGTCGTGCCGGCCTGAGGCCGGGTCCGGTCTTTCGGCGGAAAATCGAGCGTCCCGGTGATCCAGGGCCGCGCCCCGGTCGGGTCGCGGCCTTTTTCATTGCCCGCCGGGGTTGCAGCGGCTATCAGGCGCGGTCAAAGGAAAGGTGTCCATGTCCGTCTCGATGCTCTCGACCTTCGTCAAGCCGATGCACCGCGAAGGCATTCCCTTCGTAGCAGGTTTTGCCGCCGCCACGCTGGTCCTGTTCTGGATCTGGGACCCGCTGGGCTGGCTGGGCCTTGGCCTGACCGTCTGGTGCTATTACTTCTTCCGCGACCCCAAACGCGCCGTGCCGCTCAATCGCGGTCTGGTGGTCAGCCCGGCTGACGGGCTGGTCAGCCTGATCGGCCCCGCCGTGCCGCCGCCCGAGCTGGGCCTTGGCCCCACGCCGCTGACCCGGGTTTCGGTCTTCATGTCGGTCTTCAACTGCCATGTGAACCGCGCGCCGGTCGCGGGCCGGGTGACGGCCGTGGCCTATCGTCCGGGCAAGTTCCTGAATGCCTCGCTCGACAAGGCCTCGGAAGACAATGAGCGCAATGCGCTGGCGATCGAGCTGGAGGATGGCCGCAAGCTGGCGGTCGTGCAGATCGCGGGCCTCGTCGCCCGCCGCATCGTCTGCTGGACCAAGCCCGGCCAGGCCCTGCGCACGGGCGAGCGTTTCGGGCTGATCCGCTTCGGCTCGCGGCTGGATGTCTACCTGCCCGAGGGCGTTCTGCCGCAGGTGGCGCTGGGCCAGACCTGCGTGGCGGGCGAGACGGTGATCGCCGTGCTGGGGCAGGACGCCCCGCAGCGCATGGCGACCGAGGAATAAAAGGGCAGGGAGCGACGATGGGCATGGATGACGATCCGACAGCCGAGGGGCGGCCCGATCCGCAGCTTCTGCTGATCCGGCTTTTGCCGAATTTCGTCTCGATCCTTGCGCTTTGCGCCGGGCTGACCGCGATCCGCTTCGCCATCGCCGGAAATATCAGCCTGGCGGTCTTCCTGATCGCCCTGGCCGCCGCGCTGGACGGGGTGGATGGCCGCCTGGCGCGGATGTTGCGCAGCGAAAGCGACATCGGCGCCGAACTGGACAGCCTGTGCGATTTCGTGAATTTCGGCGTGGTGCCGGGCCTTGTCCTCTATCTCTGGAGCCTCAAGGCCGAGGTCGGCCTGGGCTGGATCGCCGTGCTGATCTATGCGGTCTGCTGCATGTTGCGGCTGGCGCGGTTCAATGTCGGCAGCCGCAAGGCCCAGCCGGAAGAGAAGACCACCTTCACCGGCGTGCCTTCGCCCGCCGGGGCGCTGCTGGCGCTGTTCCCGATCTACCTGACCCATGTGCTGCATTGGGAAATGCCGCCCTTGATGGTCGCGATGTGGATGGTCGGCGTCGGCGCGCTGATGATCAGCCGCCTGCGCACGCCCAGCCTGAAACGAATCCGCATCGCCGCCAGCCTGGCGCGCTATGCGCTGGTTCTGGCCGTCGCGGCGGCGGCGGTGCTGATCACCTATCCCTGGCAGACGCTGTTCCTTCTGTCGCTGGCCTATCTGGCGGGCATCGCCACGCTGGCGCTGCGCAACCTGTGGCGCGCGGCCTGACCGCGCTCCCCTTGCGCGGGGCCTCGGGCGGGCCTAGCCTTTAGCGCAAACATCGCCTGCGGGAAGGAA
>Ga0056909_1001870_pt1 | contig 11661 bp, 12 predicted proteins | sample EBPBio102011_DNA_FD_62115 | JGI IMG/M metagenome (GOLD analysis project Ga0056909, IMG submission 62115) | Wastewater treatment Type I Accumulibacter community from EBPR Bioreactor in Madison, WI, USA - Reactor 1_1/10/2011_ DNA | ecosystem: Engineered > Bioreactor > EBPR > Anaerobic-Aerobic >...
ACAAGCTCAAGAATGCCCGCCGTGTCGCCACCCGCTACGACAAGACCGCCGAAAGCTTCCTGGGCTTCATCGACATCACATCAATCCGCCTGTGGCTCCGCCATTTGTCAACATGACCTAACCTCCACGCTGATCGGAGGCGGATATGAGTTGGACGATACCGCGAGGCGACGATTTGAGGGAGCGCCTGAAGACCGAGCCCCCCAGGCAGGTATGGGAAAGCCTGTGTTTCACGCGCCAATTCAGCCGGAACGACCCGGAAGACGAACGCGAGGTCGCCCGCGCCCTGATGCGGCCCGTTCGCCACAACGCCCTGCTGCTTGCAGACCGGCTGGCCAGTCTGGGCTGGCATGCCCTCATGCCGCCGATGGTCGGAACCCCGACATCCCGTCCCTTCCCGGGCGAGGTCGATGCCGGAGCGTTCTGCCCGCTGCCCCTTGCACTGGCCGCCTTCTGGGAAGTTGTCGGCGGCTTGAACTTCGTCTGGGATTATAGGCGTGGGCCTGCCCCCAATCTTTTCGGCGGCCATACGATAGAAGAACTGGACCCGCTTTGGATCGATCCGCCCGAGACCCTGCCTTACCGCGTCAAGGAATGGCAGGAGTTTCGCGAGACCGACGAGGGTGCCCTCCTCAGGCTCGACCTCGCCCCCGATGCGCTGCACAAGGCCAATATCAGCGGTGGCAGCCCCTACGGGCTGCGTTTGCCCGACCCGTCACCCGATCCGATGTTTATCGGCGACGACTTCGCGCTGCGCTTCACGACCTATCTAAGATTGTCGTTCCGCTGGGGCGGCTTCCCCGGCTTGGCCGTCCTGCCCCGCTCAACAGTCACCGACGCCCGCGTCGCCAGCCTGACCGAAGGCTTCCTGCCGTTCTGATCAATCCTCGTTCGGTGGAGCAGATCGGTTCGCACCTGCGCCGGGCGCGCTGACGATCCTGATCCGCTGCACCGGGTGATCCACAAGCAAAAGGCCGCACCCGAAGGCGCGGCCCATAGCATCTGACGGAAAGGAGATCTTACTTGATCTTGCCTTCCTTGTATTCGACATGCTCCCGTTTCACGGGGTCGTATTTCTTGACGACCATCTTTTCGGTCATCGTGCGGGCGTTCTTCTTGGTCACATAGAAGTGGCCGGTGCCCGCGGACGAGTTCAGGCGGATCTTGATGGTGGCGGGCTTTGCCATGATGACTTCCTCTGCATCGGGGAATCCAGCGGCCCCCGGTCAAATCCTTGAAGCCCGCCTTTTAGCCACGCGCGCGGCAGAGTCAACCGCGAAACGCCGGGCCGAAATCAATTTGCGCGGAGAGCCTGTAAGCCGGATTCTGTCCACCCCGGACCGTGATCCGGGGCTGGATGACCATTCCTCTGCCGACCGTGTCACCACGGCGGTCAAGCTGCCAACCCGGGCCTCTCGGGCGTTGGCATCCCTGCGGCGGTATCCCGGACCGTGATCCGGGACCTGCCCCGCGCGAGGCCCCTATTTGGCATTGCTCCGGGTGGGGCTTGCCGTGCCGGTCCTGTTGCCAGTCCCGCGGTGGGCTCTTGCCCCACCGTTTCACCTTTACCCCTGCGGACAGGGGCAGTCTCTTCTCTGTGGCGCTTTCCCTGGGGTTGCCCCCGCCGGGGGTTACCCGGCACCCTTGCCAACGGGAGTCCGGACTTTCCTCGAAGCTTTCGCCCCGCGGCCATCCAGCCCTCCGCGCGGGGGTCAGTTAGGCGCAGCCCCGTGATCCGTCAACAGCAAACCGCCGCAAGCCCGCGGCGAGGACAAGATCGGTGTCGTCCAGCGGCCCTTTGGCCCAGGGCCGGAAGCGCAGACGAAACGCTGTGAGCAAGATTTCGGGCGCGGCCTCCGGGTAGCCGAAGGCCCGCAGCCCGGCCAGGAAGCCCGCCATCTCGGCCAGGGCGCCTCCCTCCCCCCGCGTGGGGATGGGATGGGGTGGGGGGGAAACCGGCTCTGGCCAGACCGACAGCCCCTGCACCGCCAACCGCCGCCAGTCGAACCGCGCGCCGGGATCGCCCTTCCGCTCCGGCGCCATGTCAGAATGCGCAATGACCGCCTCCGGCCCCAGCCCGTGCCGCTTCAGCACGGCCGCCAGCAGCCGCTCCAGCGCCGCCATCTGCGGCTCGGCAAAGGGCTCCTGCCCGCCGTTCGCCAGCTCGATCCCGATTGACCGCGAGTTGACATCCTCAACGCCGCGCCACGAACCGGCCCCCGCGTGCCAGGCCCGCGCGCCCTCGTCCACCAGCGACAGGACGCTGCCGTCCGCGTCGATCAGGTAATGCGCCGAAACCTCCGCCGCCGGGTCGCACAGCCGCTCCAGCGCCACGGCACAGGATGACATGGCGGTGTAATGCAGCACGACCAGGTCCACCCCGGCCCCGCCCCGCCGCTCGCCGAAATTCGGCGAGGGATGCGTCAGGCTCACTGCAGCGCGGTGCGGAACGGGCGCGGGTCCCAGGAACAGGCGAAGCCGTCGCCATCCGGGTCGATGCCCATCCGGTCGCGGTCCGGCCCGCCCTTGGCCAGGAAGTCCTGCTGCGCCTGGTCGGGCGAGGAATACTTGGCGCAGGCCGAATTCGCGCTGCGGATGCTCATCCCCGACCGCTTGTACATCTGCACGCCCGGCGCATGGGTCGTCGCCAGCGCGAATTCCACGATATTCGGCCCGGTGTCGCCCGGCCGCTGCGGCAGGTCCTTCGGCTGGACCACCACATATTCCGCCCGGTTCTTCTCGATGCGTTCCTTGTCGCTCTCGATCGTCTCGCGCGAGGAGACGGCATCGAAATCCTGCTCGTCGGAAATCCCGGCGTGGCTGGCCACCTCGCCCGATTCCTCCTTGATCCCGGCCGGGGCGCCGCCGCGCGGGCGCGCAGAGCTGTCGGTCGGCGTGGCGGTCGGCAAGGGCGTCGCCACCGGGGTCGGCGCCACGACCGGGGCCACCGGCGCCACGCCCTGCGAACGGTCGATGGCCGCCGCCGCCGCTGCCGGATCGAACCCGCCGCCCGGCGGCATCACCGTCACCGGCGCGCCCGAAGGCGAAGGCGAAGGGGCTGCCCCGCGGATATAGCTGTTGTAATCCTGGAACCCGACGCCCGCCCCCCTGTCGGTGGTCGAGGGCGTGCAAGCGGCCAGCAGCAACGCAGCAAAGGTTGCGCCAGCGGCGGGAAGAAGGGTACGGCTCATCACTGCCTCAAGTCGGAAAGTTTTGCGGCCCTTACCACCATTTTTCCGCTTTGGCCACAAAGCCCGCACGGCTTTCCAACACATCTGCGTAATTCAGCAACGCCCCTTCCTCCCAGGGCCGCCCGATCAGTTGCAGCCCCAGCGGCAGCCCCTGCGCGTCCAGCCCGACAGGAACCGAGATCCCCGGCAGCCCCGCCAAGTTCACCGTCACCGTGAAGACGTCGTTCAGATACATCTTCACCGGATCGGCATCCGCCATTTCGCCCAGGCCGAAGGCCGCACTCGGCGTGGCCGGGGTCAGGATCGCATCCACCCCTTCCGCGAACACCGCCTCGAAGTCGCGCTTGATCAGCGCCCTGACCTTCCGCGCGCGGTTGTAATAGGCGTCATAGAACCCGGCCGACAGAACATAGGTCCCGACCATCACCCGGCGCTGCACTTCCGCCCCGAAGCCCTCGGCCCGGGTCTTCTCGTACATTTCGGTGATCCCGTCGCCCTGCGCCAGTTTCGCCCGGTGGCCATAGCGCACCCCGTCATAGCGGGCCAGGTTCGACGACGCCTCGGCAGGCGCGATCACATAATAGGCCGGCAGCGCGTATTTCGTATGCGGCAGCGAGATGTCGCGCACCTCTGCCCCGGCATCCTTCAGCATCGCGATGCCCTGCTGCCACAGCGCCTCGATCTCCTCCGGCATCCCGTCCATCCGGTATTCCTTGGGGATACCGATCACCTTGCCCCGGATGTCGCCGGTCAGCGCCGCCTCGAAATCCGGCACCGGAATATCGGCGCTGGTCGAATCCTTCGGGTCATGCCCGGCCATCGCCTGCAACATGATCGCCGCATCGCGGACCGATTTGGTCATCGGCCCCGCCTGATCCAGGCTGGACGCAAAGGCCACGATCCCCCAGCGGCTGACCCGGCCATAGGTCGGCTTGATCCCGACGATCCCGGTAAACGCCGCCGGTTGCCGGATCGACCCGCCGGTATCCGTCCCCGTCGCCGCCAGGCAAAGGTCCGCCGCCACCGCGCTCGCCGAGCCGCCCGAGGACCCCCCGGGCGTCAGCTGCACGTTCGATCCGCGCCGGCGCCACGGACTGACCGCATTGCCATAGGCCGAGGTCTCGTTGGACGAGCCCATCGCGAACTCGTCCATGTTCAGCTTGCCCAGCATCACTGCGCCCGCACCGAACAGCTTCGAGGTGACCGTGGATTCATACTCCGGCCTGAAGCCTTTCAGGATGTTCGACGCCGCCTGCGACGGCACCCCCTTGGTGCAGAACAGGTCCTTGATCCCCAGCGGAATCCCGCACATCGCGGGCGCATCGCCCGCCTTCAGCCGCCCATCCGCCGCCCGCGCCTGTTCCAGCGCAAGCTCGGGGGTCTTGTGGACAAAGGCGTTCAGCCCGTCACCCGCATCGATGGCGGTCAGGCAGGACATGGTCAGGTCGACCGCCGAAATCTCGCCCTTGCGCAACGCATCCCGCGCCGCCGTAATGGTCCACTGGTTCGCGCTCATTCCACCACCTTCGGCACCGCAAAGAAGCCTTCCCGCGCATCGGGCGCATTCTTCAGCACCTGCGCCTGGATATTGCCATCCGTCACCACATCCGCCCGCCGCTTCAGCCGCATCGGCGTGACGCTGGTCATCGGCTCCACCCCGGTGACATCGACCTCGTTCAGCTCTTCCATGAAGCCGAGAATGCCCGAGAGCTGCCCCGCCAGCTTCGGCAGGTCTGCCTCTTCCACCCGGATCCGGGCCAGCTTTGCCACCTTGCGGGCGGTGTCGATGTCAATGGCCATGACGGCTCTCCACTGGATTTGGCCCCGTTTAGCCGCCCCCGCCCCGTCCCGCAAGCGGATGACCATCCGGGGCCGCCGAAAGCGCCGCCATCTGGATCGGCGCTTTTCGCGCATTGACCAATGCACTGATTGTCATGGATACAAGTTACCCCCTAGCCTGACACCTTGCTGCCCAAGAAGGAGACATCCATGCAGATCACCTGGCTCGGCCATTCCGGCTTCCGCATCGAGATCGAAGAGGCCGTGCTGCTGGTCGACCCCTGGCTGACCGGCAACCCGATGTTCCCCCCGGGCCGCGAGGACGAGGCGGTCACGGGCGCGACCCATATCCTGCTTACCCATGCACACGGCGACCATGCCTCCGACGCCGCCCGGCTGGCCAAGAAGCTCGGGATCAAGGTCCACTGCATCCATGAACTCTCGGAATGGCTGAACGGCCAGGGCTGTGAAACGGTCGGCTTCGGCAAGGGCGGTACGCTCACCCTGAACGGCGTGAAGGTGACGATGGTCCATGCCGTCCACTCCGCCAGCATCGACTTCGGGGACAAAGGGCTTCTGCCCGCAGGCGACGCCGCAGGCTTCATGATCGCGGGCGAAGGCCACACGATCTACCTCTCGGGCGATACCGACATCATGGCCGACATGGCCTGGATGGCCGAATACCACCAGCCCGACATCGGCATCCTCTCCTGCGGCGGGCACTACACGATGGACATGGAGCGCGCCGCCTGGGCCGCGCGGAAATGGTTCAACTTCCGCTGGGTGATCCCCTGCCACTACCGGACCTTCGGCCTTCTGGCCCAGGACGCGAGCGCACTGAAAGCAGGCCTGCCCCCCGGAATCGAGGTGATCGAGCCCGAGGTGCTGGACCCGATCCGCATCTAGCGTCTGTCCACGCCGGACCCTCCTGGCGATCCCTTTCAGATCAACGGCTTGATTGCAGGCAGTTACCCGAGGTCAAGCAGGATCGCCCGGACCCGGCGCCTCTTTTGCCCCTTCATCCTCGCCCGGATATCCCCGCCGCAGGCTCTGTCGCCCCGGCCCCGGGGCAATCCTTGCCAAATCCCTAACGCCCGCGACCAACCTGCTGAATTCATTGCTAGATCGGAGAATGTCCACCGTGGACACTCACTCCCGCCGACCCGCGAAGAACCCTTTCAGCAGCGCCTCCGCCTCCCCCGCCCCGATCCCGTCATAGACCTCGGGGACGTGGTGGCACTGCGGATGGCTGAAGACCCGCGCCCCGACCGCGACACCGCCGGATTTCGGGTCCGCCGCCCCATAGTAAAGCCGCCCCACCCGCGCCGCAGAGATCGCCGCCGCACACATCGGGCAGGGTTCCAGCGTCACATACAGGTCGCAGCCCACCAGCCGCTCGGATCCGAGACCCCGGCAGGCCGCGCGGATCGCCAGCATCTCGGCATGGGCCGTCGGATCCGCCAGTTCCCGCGTCCGGTTCCCGGCCCGGGCAAGCACGGCCCCGTCGCGGACCACCACCGCCCCCACCGGCACCTCGCCACGGCCAGCCGCCGCCCGCGCCTCCTCCAGCGCGGCGGCCATGAATGACCGGAACCCTTCGCGTTGCTCTTTCATGCCCGCTTCAATATCCTGCCCGCCCGGCCACCAAGGCCCGAAGGATGATGGCCATGCCCGGAAAAGAAAAGCCCCCCGCGAAGGACGCCCCCGAAGGCGAGCGCATCGCCAAGGTCCTCTCCCGCGCCGGGGTCGCCTCGCGCCGCGAGGCAGAGCGGCTGATCGAGCTGGGCGAGGTCAAGGTCAACGGCACGACCATCACCTCCCCCGTCCTGAACGTGACGGCAAAGGACAGGATCACCGTCCGGGGCGAGCCGGTGGGCCAGCCCGAACCGCCCCGCCTCTGGCTTTATTACAAGCCCGAGGGGCTGGTCACTTCGGCATCCGATGAAAAGGGCCGCGACACCGTCTTCGACCACCTGCCCGAGGACATGCCCCGGGTGATGTCGGTCGGCCGCCTCGACCTGAACTCCGAAGGCCTGCTCCTGCTGACCAACGACGGCGAATTGAAGCGTCGCCTCGAACTCCCCTCGACCGGCTGGCTGCGGAAATACCGGGTGCGGGTCAAGGGCAACCCGACCGAGCCCGAGATCGAGCCCCTGCGCAAGGGTGTCACCATCGAGGGCGAGAAGTTCCAGCCGATGGAGGTCAAGATCGACCGCCATCAAGGCGCGAATGCCTGGCTGACAGTGGGCATCCGCGAAGGCAGGAACCGCGAAATCCGCCGCGCGATGAGCCATATCGGGCTGACGGTGAACCGGCTGATCCGCACCTCTTACGGGCCGTTCCGCCTGAACGAGATGAAGCCGGGCGAGGTGGAGGAGGTGAAGCCCCGCATCCTGCGCGACCAGCTGGGGCTGGGCAAGGAGGACGAGACGGCCGCAAAGCCAGGGGCCAAACCCGCGCCCAGGACCGCCGCGAAGGCAAAGGCGGAAACGGCGAAGCCCGCCCGCAAGGTGCTCAAGCCCGGCGAGGGGGTGAAGCAGCTGTCCGAGGCGTGGAAGAAGGCGACCCGTTCTCCGGCGCGCAGCACGGAGGACCGGCCGCAGGCGGATCGTGCGAAACCGGCGCGCGGCACCGGCGCGCGACCCGGACCGAAGTCGAAAGGCCCGCGTCAGGGTTGACCGGACAGGGGAATAATGCCGCCTATTCCCCGCGCTGGCGGCTGGCATGGGCGCGGGGCTTCAGCTAAGGTCTCTCGCGAGACGGCGGTGGCGAGGGGACGATGTCGGGAAGCGGATTGCGGAACCTGTCGCTGGCCCTGCTGGTTGCCCTTCTGGCCTATGTGGCCTGGTCGGGGGGCTTGTGATGGCGGAACGCTTCGGCGGAAGATACTCGCCGCAAGGCGCCGCCGGTGGCCCAGCCGCCCCGCCGGTGCTGGCTGTGGTCAGGCCGCGCGGGCTGTGGCGGGCGACGATCCTGTTCCTCTCGGCCTTCCTGTTCCTGATCCCTGCCTTCGGTGACGCGCCGCGCGACATGCTGCTGGGTCTTGCCGCCGGGGGATGCGTCATCCTGTCGGCCTGGCTGACCCGCGAGGGGCTGAAAGCGGAAGCCGCCTTCGCGGCCCGCAAGCTGGCCCGCCGCCCTGCCCTGCCGCGCAAGGCGCTGGGGGCGGTCCTGACCGGGGCCGCGCTGGCCCTAGGCGGGGTGATCGCCGATCAGGGGCTGGTCTATCCGGTGCTTTACGCCCTGGTCGGGGCCGCGCTGCATCTGGGGGCCTTCGGCCTGGACCCGATGGCCGACAAGGGCATGGAGGGGATCGACGCCTTCCAGACCGGGCGCGTCGCCCATGCGGTCGAGGAGGGCGAGGCCTATCTGAAAGGCATGCAGGACGCGATCCTGCGGGCGCGGGACCGCAGCCTGGAACGCCGGGTCGACCAGTTCGCCGCCGCCGCGCGGGGCCTGTTCCGCACCGTCGAGGCCGATCCGGGCGACCTGACGGCGGCGCGGAAATACCTGTCCGTCTATCTGATGGGCGCCCGTGACGCGACGGTGAAGTTTGCCGACCACTATGCCCAGACCCGCGACGCCGGGGCCCGCACCGATTACGAGGGTCTGCTGACAGACCTGGAAACCACCTTCGCGCAGAAGACCACCGACTTCCTGTCGAACAACCGCACCGATCTCGACGTGGAAATCTCGGTCCTGCGCGAGCGAATGAAGCTTGACTATTGAACCCCAAGGGGAGTTGCCCATGTCCGAAACCGTCCAAGCCAATGCCACCGCCCTTCTGACCGAGGTCGAGAAGGTCAACGCCGTGATCCTGCCGGAACCGATGGCCGAGGTCGTGCCGCTGGAAGCCGCCCCTGCCGATCAGGCCGAGGCGATCCGCAAGCGCATGGCCGAGGTCGACCTGGGCAATACCCAGTCGATCATCGCGTTCGGGTCTGCGGCGCAGGCGGAATTGCAGGTGATCAGCCAGGCGATGTTGCAGGACGTGAAGAACAAGGATGTGGGCCCGGCGGGCGACTCTCTTCGGAACATCGTCACCACGATCCGCGGTTTCGCGGTCAGCGAGCTGGACCTGCGCCGCGAGGCGAGCTGGTGGGAGCGTCTGCTGGGCCGCGCCGCGCCCTTCGCCAAGTTCGTCGCCAAGTATGAGGACGTGCAGGGCCAGATCGACAAGATCACCGGCGATCTTCTGACCCATGAGCATACGCTTCTGAAGGACATCAAGAGCCTCGACGTGCTGTATGACAAGACGCTGACCTTCTACAACGAGCTGGCGCTGTATATCGCGGCGGGTGAGGCCAAGCTGGCCGAGACGGATGGCAAGATTATCCCCGCCAAGGAGGCCGAGGTGACTGCCGCGCCCGAAGCCGACCAGGTGATGAAGGCGCAGGAGCTGCGAGACCTGCGTGCGGCGCGCGACGATCTGGAACGCCGGGTGCATGACCTGCGGCTGACCCGCCAGGTGACGATGCAGTCTCTGCCCTCGATCCGGCTGGTGCAGGAGAACGACAAGTCGCTGGTCACCAAGATCAACTCGACGCTGGTGAACACCGTGCCGCTGTGGGAGACGCAGCTTGCGCAGGCGGTGACGATCCAGCGCTCGAAGGAAGCGGCCGAGGCGGTGCGCGGCGCCAACGACCTGACCAACGAGCTGCTGAAATCCAACGCCGAGAACCTGCAACAGGCCAACAAGGTGGTGCGCGAGGAGATGGAGCGCGGGGTCTTCGACATCGAGACGGTGAAGCAGGCCAATGCGACGCTGATCGCGACGATCAACGAAAGCCTGGCCATCGCCGACGAGGGCAAGGCAAAGCGCGCCGCGGCCGAGGCGGAGCTGGTGAAGATGGAGGCGGAACTGCGCGACACGCTGGCCTCGGCCAGGGCGCGGCAGTCGGCTCCGGCGGCCTGAGGCAAGCGGGACGGGATGGCAGTCACAGGAACAGTCCGGTCGCTGGTGGCGCTGGCCGCCTGCCTTGTGCTTGCCGCCTGCCTGGGCCAGGGCGCGGTGCAGCCGCCGCCTGGGCCGGCGCCGGTCGTCCCCGTCGAGCCGACGGCGAAAAGCATTGCCGCGGCGACCTATTATGCCCAGGTCCAGCAACTGCTGCTGAGCCAGGGCATGCTGCGGACGGATGGCGGCGAGGGCATCCCGGTCAGCGCCCGGGCCCTGACCGAAAACTTCATGCGCGTGGCGCTGTACGACGAATACCGCCGCGGCTCGGGCGGGTTCGTGCGCGAGGAGACCGAAAGCCGCCTGCGCCGCTGGGAGGTGCCGATCCGCGTCGGCATCCGCTTCGGGCCGAGTGTCTCGCCCGAGCGCCAGGCCACCGACCGCGCCCGGATCGGCAGTTTCGTGGCCCGGCTGGCCGGGATCTCTGGCCACCCGATGGCCGTCGACGAGCGCAACCCGAACTTCTTCGTCTACATCGTCTCTGAGGACGAGCGCGAGGCGCTGGGGCCGGTGATCAACGCCACGCTGCCCGGCCTGTCGCCGGTCGACGTGGCGGGGATCACCCAGATGCCGCGGTCGACCTATTGCCTGGTCTATGCGATGGCCGAGGGCAATTCTGGCGCCTACACCCGCGCCTTCGCGGTGATACGGGCCGAACACCCGGATCTGCTGCGGCTGTCCTGTCTGCACGAGGAAATGGCGCAAGGCCTTGGCCTGCCGAACGATTCCCCCCGGGCGCGACCGTCGATCTTCAACGACGACGAGGAATTCGCGCTGCTGACCGACCAGGACGAGATGATGCTGCGCATCCTCTACAGCCCCGAGCTGCGCCCCGGGATGTCGGCGGCCGAAGCGCGGCCCATCGTCGAATCCCTTGCCCGCCGGATGACCGGCGGCGACAGTTGAGCAAATAGCGGAGAATCCAATGGTCTTCGATTTCCTGAAGGGCGAGTTCATCGACGTCATCTCGTGGCTGGACGACACGCGCGACACGATGGTCTGGCGGTTCGACCGCCGGGGCCAGGCGATCAAGTATGGCGCCAAGCTGACGGTGCGCGAGGGGCAGGCCGCGGTCTTCATCCATGAGGGCCAGCTGGCGGACGTGTTCACCCCGGGTCTCTACATGCTGGAAACCAACAACATGCCGGTGCTGACCACGCTTCAGCACTGGGACCACGGCTTCCAGTCGCCCTTCAAGTCCGAGATCTATTTCGTCTCGACCACCCGCTTCAACGACCAGAAATGGGGCACCAAGAACCCGATCATGGCGCGGGACCCGGAATTCGGCCCGGTGCGCCTGCGCGCCTTCGGGACCTATTCGATGCGGGTGAGCGATCCGGGCAAGTTCATCACCGAGATCGTCGGCACCGATGGCGAGTTCACGGCGGACGAGATCAGCTTCCAGATCCGCAACATCATCGTGCAGGAGGTATCGCAGGTGCTGGCCAAGTCCGGCATCCCGGTGCTGGACATGGCGGGGAACCTTGCCGATCTGGGCAAGATCATCGCCAATGCGATCGCGCCGAAAGTGGCGGACTACGGGTTGTCGATCCCGGAATTCTACATCGAGAACATCAGCCTGCCGGAAGAGGTGGAGAAGGCGCTGGACAAGCGCACCTCGATGGGCGTGGTGAGCGATCTGAACCGCTACATGCAATACAATGCCGCCGAAAGCATGGGTCAGCCGGGGTCGGCGATGGGCTCGGCGATGGGGGCCGGGATGGGCATGGGCATGGG
>Ga0056909_1001881_pt1 | contig 11575 bp, 9 predicted proteins | sample EBPBio102011_DNA_FD_62115 | JGI IMG/M metagenome (GOLD analysis project Ga0056909, IMG submission 62115) | Wastewater treatment Type I Accumulibacter community from EBPR Bioreactor in Madison, WI, USA - Reactor 1_1/10/2011_ DNA | ecosystem: Engineered > Bioreactor > EBPR > Anaerobic-Aerobic >...
TGATCGTGCTGGCGGGGGTGCTGATCGCCCGGCCGGTGCAGGTTCAGTCGCCGACCGCTTCCCTCCAGTGACGGCGGCAGAGGCTGACGTAGGTCTCGTTCCCGCCGATCACCACCTGCTCGCCGTCCTTCAGCGCGCGGCCGTCCGGCCCACGGCGGATGACCATCGTCGCCTTCTTTCCGCACGGGCAGATCGTGCGCACCTCGCGCATCTCGTCGGCCCAGGCCAGAAGCGCGGCGGAACCGGGGAACAGGTTGCCCTGGAAATCCACCCGAAGGCCGTAGCACATCACCGGCACACCCAGATCGTCGACCGCGCGGGCCAGTTGCCAGACCTGCGGCTTGGACAAAAACTGCGCCTCGTCGATGAAGACGCAGGCCACGGGGCCCTCCTCGAACCGCGCCTTCAGCTTTTCGAACAGATCCTCGTCGGGGGCGAAGGTGTCCGCCTCTTCGCCGATGCCGATCCGGCTGGCGATGCGGCCCTTGCCGGCCCGGTTGTCCAGCCGCGCGGTGATCAGGTATGTCTGCATCCCGCCCTCGCGATAGTTGTGCGAGGCTTGCAGCAACGAGGTCGATTTCCCCGCATTCATCGTGGAATAGTGGAAGTAGAGCTTGGCCATGCCGGATGCCCTAGCCGATCACCGGGCCGCGCTGCAAGTCTTGCAGACGCGGCCCGGATACCGAAGGGAATCTTGCGGGCAGGGATGCGGACCCGAAACACACGCATACTACTGGCACATACTGGCACACGCGGAGACTTCCGCACACTCGTCAAGAACACGGGCCCGCCGCGTTTCGTCGACACCGCCGTCAGCCCGTTCCGGGCTGATGCGGCGGGCCCCACCCTTGCCGATGCTGGGGACACCGGCCACTCGTTACCGTCCCGGTGATACCGGGAACATCTTTATTCATGACAAAGGGTTCCCATCCGATTAATGGGAAAAAAACCGCGAGTTTCCCCGGCCTTGACCCAAGGGCAGGGAAAAGGGCAGGGAAGTTGGAGTGCCAGATGTCGATTGCGTCCTACCTGAAGAAGCACACGGAAGCCCTGGTGAAGGACGTCGGCATCGAGGCCGCCTGCGAGATGACGGGCAAGTCGAAGGCCACGCTCGGGCGCTACTATTCCGACAGCGACGAACATGACGACCGCTTCATGCCGATCGACGTGGTGGCGCAGCTTGAGGCCTCGAGCCGCTTCCCGCATGTCACCGCCGCACTGGCCGACCTGCGGGGGATCACGCTTTCCTACGATGGCGAAAAGCGCAACGCATCCTCTTCCGGGGTGAACCAGGACGTGGTTGCGCTGGCACAGCGCTTCGGGATGCTGATGGCGGAATACAACCAGGCCATCAGCGACGGAAAGATTTCCGTCAACGAGGCCAAGCGGCTGCTGCGCGAGACGCTGGCGATCCAGCAGGTCTTGCTGGAGATGAAGCTGAACCTGGAGGAAGAGGCGAGCTGAGGGGGCCGGGGCTCGGTCAGGCCGAACCCCCGTCTGTTGCGCTCAGCGGCTTTCCCGGCGCGGGGCGAAGCTGCCGCCTTGCGGCTTGCCCTGCCCCTGCCGCTGGCCGCCGGGTTTGCCCTGCGCGGGACGCTGACCGGAAGGCTTGCCCGACCCGCCCGACCGCTGGCCTTGCGGCTTGGCCGTCAGCTTCTGGCCCTGACGTCCGCCGTTGCCGGGCCGCTGGCCCCGGTTCTGCCCCGGTTTCGGTGCCGCCGCGACGACGTCAGCCGCCCAGGGCGCACCGCCCACCACCGGCAGCGGGGCCTTCAGCAGTTTCTCGATCGCTTGCAACTCGCCCATCTCGGCGGGCGCGCAGAAGCTGATCGAGGAGCCATTGGCCCCCGCCCGCGCCGTGCGGCCGATGCGGTGGACATAGTTTTCCGGCACGTTCGGCAGGTCGAAGTTGTAGACATGGCGCACCGTCGGGATGTCGATCCCCCGCGCGGCGACGTCGGTGGCGACCAGCACGTCAAGCGCACCGCCCCGGAACTCGGTCAGGGTGCGGTCGCGCTGGTTCTGGCTTTTGTTGCCGTGGATCGAGCCGACCTTGAAGCCCCAGGCCGCCAGCAGTTTCGCCAGCTTTTCCGACCCGTGCTTGGTGCGGCCGAAGACCAGCGCCTGTTCGCCCGGATGCTTCTTCAGGTATTCTTCCAGCAGCTTCGCCTTGTCGCCGTTCGGGATGTAGTGGACGCCTTGGGTGATCCGCTCCACCGGCTTGCCTGGGGGGGCAACCTGCACCTTGACCGGGTCGCGCAGGTAGGTGTCGGCGATTTCGGAGATGTCCTTTGGCATGGTCGCACTGAACAGCAGCGTCTGGCGCTTCAGCGGGATATGCTTGGCAATCTTCCGCAGCGAATGGATGAAGCCCATGTCCAGCATGTGATCGGCTTCGTCCAGCACCAGATAGCCGCATTTCTCCAGGGAGACGTCGCCGCGTTCCAGCAGGTCGATCAGGCGGCCCGGGGTGGCGACCAGCACGTCGGTGCCCTTCGACAGCGCCTGCGCCTGCTTGAAGAGGGACGCGCCGCCGACGACCATCGTCACCTTGACGGCGGTGCCCTTGGTGAAGACCTCGAAATTGTCCTTGATCTGGCCGATCAGTTCGCGCGTGGGCGCCAGGATCAGGGCCCGCACGTTCTTCGGCCCCGGCGGGTGGCCGATGTCCAGCAGGCGGTGCAGCAGCGGCAGACCGAAGGCGGCCGTCTTGCCGGTGCCGGTCTGCGCCAGGCCCATCAGGTCGCGGCCTTGCATGATATGGGGAATGGCCTGCGCCTGGATCGGCGTGGGCGTCTTCAGCGTGGTTTTTTCCAGCGCCTTCAGGATTTTCGGCGACAGGCCGAGTTCGGCAAAAGTGGTCATGGGTTCGTCCATTCGTCAAAGGGCCCGCGACCCTCGCCCCGGACGCATGTCCGTGACCGTGCCGCGCGGCGGCGCCCCTGCGTGATGGTGGGAACCTGTCGTCCGGGCCTTTCGGTGCTCACGCGGCACGGCCTTCGGACCGGGGGGATTTGGTGGTTTTCCGGCACAAAGTCAAGCCAAAGCGGTTGTAACAGCGCACTGGACGGCGTTTCTTGCGAGCGCTATCACTTCTCGCGTCCGCATATCAGCTCTTGCGTCAAGCCCGGCCGTGGTGCCCAGTGTCGATCCGTGCCGGACGAAGCCTTTCGCGATCAACCACTTCTCCGGGTTTTCTCATCATGCCGAAGTTCCACCGTATCGCCGCCTTCTGTGTCATGGCCGGCGCCGTCGCCTGGATCGCGACGGGAGAGTTCTCATCCGTCGGCAGCGCACAAACGGCAGAGGGTAAGGAATCCCCTACGCCCGATCCAGCCGCCGAGCAGGCGCCGCTTGTCCGCACCGTTTCGGCGGTAGAGCCGGTGTTTGTGGACCACGCCCGCGAAATCCGCCTGTCGGGGCTCACCGAGGCCGACAAGCGCACCGATCTTGCCGCGCGGGCCGAGGGGGTGATCGCCTCGCTGGCGCTGTCGAAGGGCGGGATGGTCGAAGCGGGCGCGGTGGTGATGGTGCTGGAAGGCCCGGAAACCGTCGCGCAGGAAGAAATCGCCCAGATCGCGCTGGCACAGAAAGAGCGCGACCTGGAAGTGGCCGAGAAGCTGTTCAAGGGCGGCAGCACATCCGAATCGAACCTGACCAACGCCCGCTCCGCCCGCGATGCCGCGCAGGCCGAGCTGAACCGTGCCAAGGCCGCCGCCGACCGCCTGCGCCTGAAGGCGCCCTTCGCGGGGATCGTCGATTCCGTCTCGGTCGAGCTGGGCGAATGGGTGCAGACCGGCACCCCTGTGGCCACCATCCTGTCATTGGACCCGATCCTGGTGAAGGCCGAGGTCAGCGAGGTCGACCTTGCCAGCGTTGCCGCCGGCTCCACCGCCAAGGTCCGTCTGGTGAACGGCACCGAGATGGACGGCACCGTCCGCCTGGTCGCGCGCGAGGCTTCGGCCCAGACACGGACCTTCCCGGTGGAAATCGCCCTGCCGAATCCTGACCTGACGCTCCCCTCCGGCATGACCGCCGAGGTTTCGCTTTTTGCCGCGCCCACCCGTGCTGTCGTCGTCCCGCGCTCGATCATCACGCTGGCCGAGGATGGCCAGCTTGGCCTGCGCATCGTCGGCCCTGACAACCTGGCACAATTCGCCGCCGTGCGGATCATCGACGACACCCCCGAGGGGCTGGTCGTGACCGGCGTGCCCGAAGGCGTGCGCATCATCACCGCCGGTCAGGACCTGGTGCAGAATGGCGAGAAGGTCGATGTCGCCCCCGGGGTCGGCCAATGAGGCTCGTCGAAACCGCCATCGCCAACGCCCGGCTGACGATCTCGGTCCTGCTGTTCCTGATGCTGGCCGGGACGATGGCCTATATCTCGATCCCCAAGGAAGCCGAGCCGGACATCCAGATCCCGATCCTCTACGTCTCGATGCACTATGACGGCATCTCGCCCGAGGACAGCGAACGCCTGCTCTTGCGCCCGATGGAGACGGCGATCAAGTCGATCACCGGCATCAAGAAGATGACCTCGACCGCCTATCAGAACGGCGGCAACGTGCTGATCGAATTCCAGGCCGGCGCCGACCTGAAGAAGGCGCTGGACGATGTGCGCAACAAGGTCGACATGGCGCGGCCCGAGCTTCCCGCCGGGGCTGACGAGCCGACGGTGAACGAGGTCAACCTGTCGGAGTTCCCGATCCTGGTCATCACCCTTTCCGGCAACGTGCCGGAACGGGTGCTGGCGAAGGCGGGCCGCGAGCTGCGCGACCGGATCGAGGAACTGCCCCCGGTCCTGAACGCCGAACTGCAAGGCGTACGCGACGATCTGGTCGAGGTGGTGATCGACCCCGGCAAGCTTGCCACCTACGGATTGCGCCCCGACATCCTGATTGCCGGCTTCGCTGCCGGGAACCAGCTGGTTGCCGCCGGGGCCTTGCAAGGCGCCGAGGGGCGCTATGCGATCAAGGTGCCCTCGCTTCTGGAAACCATCGAGGATGTGGCGAACCTGCCCGTCGTGTCGACCGGCACGGCCACGGTCCGCGTCCGCGACATCGCCGACATCCTGCCGACGATGAAGGAGGCCGAGACGATCACCCGGCTGGACGGCCAGCCCGCCATCGCCATCGAGGTCTCCAAACGCACCGGCGCCAACCTGATCGAGACGGTGGATCAGGTGAAGGTGGTGACCGAGGCCTTCAAGAAGTATTTGCCCGAAGGCACCGAGGTCAGCTTCAGCCAGGACAAGTCCAAGGACATCCGCCAGCTTCTGTTCGACCTGCAGAACTCGGTCCTGACGGCGGTGATCCTGGTCTTCATCGTCATCCTCTACGCGCTTTCGGTCCGCGCCTCGCTGCTGATCGGGCTGGCCATCCCGGCCTCGTTCCTGATGGGGATGCTGGCGCTGTCGCTGATGGGCTATACGGTCAACATCGTCGTGCTGTTCTCGCTTATCCTCGCCGTGGGGATGCTGGTCGACGACGCGATCATCGTCACCGAATTCGCCGAACGCCGCATGTCCGAGGGGATGGAGAAGCGCGAGGCCTTCGCAATGGCCTCGCACCGGATGACCGGGCCGGTGGTCGCAGCCACGATGACCCGGGTCGCGGCCTTCTCGCCGCTTCTGTTCTGGCCCGGGATCGTCGGCGAGTTCATGAAATACCTGCCGATCACCTTGATCGTCACGCTGTCCGCCTCGCTGGTCTATGCGCTGATCTTCGTGCCGACGCTGGGCGCGCTGATCGCCAAGCCGTTCAAGCACCCGCCCGAGCACAAGGACGGCGCATATATGTGGGTCGTCGGCAAGGCGGTGCGGCATCCGGTGATCATGCTGTTCCTTGCGCTCAGCCTTCTGGGGTCGGTGCCCTATGCCTATTTCCACTATGGCAAGGGCGTGATCTTCTTCCCGGACGTGGAGCCCGAGTTCGGCCTTCTTTACGTCAAGGCGCGGGGCAACCTGTCCATCGCCGAGAAGGATGCCCTGGTGGCCCAGGCCGAAAAGCGCATCCTCGGCTGGCCGGGGGTCGAGACGGTCTATACCCGGACCGGCCAGGGCGGCGGGGCCGGGAACGAGGTCGATGCCGATGTGATCGGCACGATCCAGTACGAATTCGTCGACTGGCGCGAACGCAAGAATGCAAACACCATCCTGGCGGACCTGCGCAAGGCGATGGTCGGCATTCCGGGGGTCGACATCCAGGTATCCGTCCCGCAGGCCGGGCCGCCCACCGGCAAGGCGATCCAGATCCAGCTTTCGGCCGAGGACCCGACCCATCTGAACGAAGTGGCGGTGCAGGTTGCCGCCAAGCTGGCGCAGATCCCGGACGTGATCGACATCTCGAACGGTCTGCCGCCGCCGGGGGTGGACTGGGAGCTTGAGGTCGACCGCGCCGCCGCCTCGCGCTATGGGATTGCGCCATCGACCGTGGGCGGCATGGTGCAGCTTGTCACCAGCGGGCTGAAACTGTCGGACTATCGCCCTGCCGGAGCCGACGACGCGGTGGACATCGTGCTGCGCCTGCCCGCCGACCAGCGGACCATCTCGGCGCTTGACCAGCTGCGCATCCAGACGGCGGAAGGGTCGGTCCCGATCTCGAACTTTGTCACCCGCACCGCGGCGCCGACCACCGGCAACCTGACCCGGATAGACAGCGCGCGAACGGTGACCGTGCAGGCAGGCATTCGCGAGGGTGTGCAGGCCGACAAGATCTATGCCCAGATCACCCGGGAAATGGATGCCGCCGGGCTGGACCAGTACGGCATTCGCTGGAAGCTCGCCGGCGAGGACGAGGAACAGGCCGAAGCGGGGGCATTCCTGTCCAAGGCCTTCGCGGCCGCGATCTTCCTGATCTTCATCGTGCTTCTGGCCCAGTTCAACAACTTCACCTCGGTCGGTCTTGTGCTGTCCGCCGTGATCATGTCGACGATCGGCGTGCTGCTGGGGCTGCTGATCATGGGCCAGCCCTTCACGATGGTGATGACCGGGATCGGCATCATCGCCCTGGCGGGGGTGGTGGTGAACAACAATATCGTGCTGATCGACACCTATGATTCGCTGCGACGCGAGGGCAGGCCGAAGATCGAGGCGATCCTGCAAACCTGCCGCGAACGTGCCCGCCCCGTGGTGTTGACCGCGCTGACCGCGATCCTGGGCGTGCTGCCCATCGCCTTCGGCCTGAACATGGAGCTTCTGAACCATGAGGTGACCATCGGCGCGCCCTCGACCCAGTGGTGGATCGCGCTGTCCTCCGCCATCGTCTACGGGCTGGCCTTCGCGACGGTGCTGACGCTGATCATCATCCCCTCGATGCTGATGCTGGTGACGTCGGCCGACAACCCGAAGCCCTGGTTCTGGCAGCGGGCGAAGCGGCGGGAGTGGTATGCGAAATACCGGCCTGAAAGGCTGCGTCGCCGCCGGGGCAGGGCGCAACCGGCGGAGTGACGCAAGGGGCCGGTTCTCACACCCTGTCATCCCCGCGGAGGCGGGGACCCATCTTACGAGTTTGCAGCATGGATCCCCGCCTCCGCGGGGATGACAGGTTTCCCGATTCGCTGTGTATGGTTAACGGGCAACCCTCCATGCGCCCGTATGGATCGATTCCATACGGAATCCATACGGTTTCCATATGCCGCAACTGGCTGATCCGGGCCGGATTAAGGTAGCGCTCCCAGACACTTGGAAAACCCAGCGTCAACCAGTCAGCCTGTTTCGCGATGGCATGGTTCATACCCCTCTAACATCACCGCACGGTGGCTCGGGGCAGGCTCTTGTCAGGGGTGCGGAAAATGAAAAGGGGCGGTGTGAACCGCCCCGCTTTCAGTTTCTCTTTGGTGGAGCCAGGGAGGATCGAACTCCCGACCTCTTGAATGCCATTCAAGCGCTCTCCCATCTGAGCTATGACCCCACCGGAGAGAAGCATCACGCCGTTGCCGCCGCGATGCCGGGTATCTAAGGTAGCGCGCCGGGGGGTGCAAGGGGGAAAATCACCCTTCCGTCCGGCGCTTTTCCTCAGACCTCTTCCTCGTCGCCGGGCACGTCGGCCAGGTCGTCGAGCGAGACGTTGTCGTCGGTGTCGTCTTCCAGAAGATCGTCGTCCAACTCGTTGTCGTCGGCCGCCGCCCCTTCCAAAAGCGCGTCCTCGTTCTCCAGATCCTCGACCAGCGGATCGTCATCCTTGTCGGGAACGGCGCGCGAAATGACCGAGGCGGCCATCTTGCGGCGGACGGATTCGATATCCACGACCTCGCCCGTGTAGGGGCTGACGATCGGGGATTTGTTCAGGTCGTAGAAGCGCTTGCCGGTCGTCGGGCAGATTCGCTTCGTGCCCCATTCTGCTTTGGGCATGGTCATCCCTTCGGGTGGTAGAAAGCCGGGAAAGCTGCCGCTTGCCACAGGTGCAGGCAACTGTCAAAGGCTTTTGTGTGGCCGGGGAAATGGCTATGGTTGCCGGACCTTTCAAGGGATTTCCATGCCGGTCCTGCCAGGCTCTCCACCCGTCGAGGTGCATCTGAAACGATCCTCCCGCGCCCGGCGCTTCTCGCTGCGGGTCTCGCGCCTAGACGGCAAGGTGACGCTGTCGATGCCCTTGCGGGCGCGGGAGGGCGAGGCGCTGGCCTTCCTGAAGGGCAACGAGGGCTGGTTGCGGCAGACCCTGTCGACGATGCCCGCCTCGGCCCTGCGGGCGGTGGCCCACGGCGGGGCGATCCCGGTCGAGGGGCGCGATCTGATCGTGACCCCCGCCACCGGGCGCGGGGTGCGGGTGGAAGGCGATTGCCTGCTGGTGCCGGGCGATCCGGCCACGGTCGGCCCCCGGGTCGCGGCCTGGCTGAAGGTGCTGGCCCGCGATCGCCTCGCGACCGCCTCCACCCGCTACGCCGGGCTGGTCGGCCGCCGCTATACCTCGCTCGCGATCCGCGACACCCGGTCCCGCTGGGGGTCCTGTTCCCCCGACGGGAGGCTGATGTATTCCTGGCGGCTGATCCTCGCCCCGCCTCCGGTGCTGGACTATGTTGCCGCGCATGAGGTGGCGCATCTGGTCGAGCTGAACCACTCCCCGGCCTACTGGCGGGTCGTGACCGGCATCTGCCCGGACTGGAAGCGGCACCGCGACTGGCTGAAGGCGAACGGCTCTGCGCTGCATGGCCTGCGCTTTCAGGATTGACCCCCGCGGGGCCGGGGTGTTTCCCTTTCCCCATGCTGACCCCGCGCGCCCCCGATCCCAACGCCGCCGCGCATGAGCGGCTTTACCGGGCGCTGCGCCAGCAGGTCATGCATGGCGAGCTGGACCCCGGCCAGTCGCTGACCTTGCGCGGTCTCGGCAAGCAGTTCGGTGTCTCGATGACCCCGGCGCGGGAGGCCGTGCGTCGGCTGGTGGCCGAGGGGGCGCTGACGCTGTCCTCGTCGGGCCGCATCTCGACGCCGGAACTGACCCCGGAACGGATCGAGGAACTGGCGGCGATCCGGGCGCTCTTGGAGCCGGAAATGGCCGCCCGTGCGCTGCCACGGGCCCATTTCGCGCTGATCGAGCGGCTGTCGGCGATCAACGCACTGAACGGTGAGGCGGCGGTGCGGGGGGATGCCGTCACCTATGTCCGCACCAACCTGGAGTTCCACCGGACGCTCTACCTTCGGGCCCAGACCCCGGCGATGCTGGCGATGTGCGAGACGGTCTGGCTGCAACTGGGGCCGACGATGCGGGCGGTCTATGCAAGGGTCAAGCGGAGGGAGCCGCCGCATCACCACCGGATGATCCTTGCGGCCCTGAAGGCGGGAGACGAACCGGGGCTGCGGCTGGCGGTCCGGACCGACGTGACGCAGGGGCTGCGGCATCTGGCGGGGTAATGTGTCCACGGTGGACAGAACGGGATATATCATATAAATCAGATGCTTGCTTTTTTCTGGAAAGGACTTGGTAACCGTTGATGCGGCTTGCCTGATCCGCTGCCGAGCGTGACCGAAGGTCGCTATGCCACTGCTGCGGAACCGGGTGCGGGTCCGGCCGTTGTTGCGGGGCGGAGGGCATCATGAAACCGATCACCATCATCCTGACCGACGGTTATTCTGACTGGGAGATCGCAACGCTTGCAGGGGTTGGGCGGGCCTTTCATGGCGCGGACATCCGCTTTGTCTCGCCGGACGGGGGCCAGGTGCGCTCGGCCGGTGGACTGAAGATTGCCGAAACCTCCCGCTTTGCGTCACCGAACGAGGGCGTGGTTGTCGTCTGCGGCGGCCCCGCCTTTGAGGGTCCGGACGCGCCGGACTTGAGCGCGGGGCTGCGGAAGGCACAAGAGGCCGGTTGTGTCGTGGCAGGCATTTGCGGCGGGACAATCGGATTGGCCCGGGCGGGCCTGTTGGATGGGGTGGATCATACCTCGAACGGGCCGGGATATCTGGAAGCCAATGCGACGGGCTATCGCGGGGCGGGCCGCTATCGCGATCAGCCGACGGCGCTGCGGGACGGCGGTATCATCACCGCCCCGGCCCCGGCCCCGGCAAGTTTCGCGGCCGAGGTGCTGATGGCTGCCGGGCTTGACAGGAAGAAGGCAGACGAAATCCGGGCGATGCTGTCGGCCGAACATCGCGCCTGACCGAACGGCGGCGCATGCCGCGATTGGATGCGGGTAGCCAAAGATGACCAACCGCAGGCGCTGCGGCGTCAGGTGGCTTGCCTGTGCGGCCTGGCCGCGGATTTCGCAGCGATCCGGGGAAATTGCCCACTTCGGTGCATCCTTGCACAATAGCTCCCCGCATTTGCTTCTTGGCCAGTTGACCTGACGGTCCCATCTTCTGCGGCAACAGCAATCAGGAGGCATCCATGTCCATCCGTCCCGTCATCGAGACCCGCCGCGCCCAGCCTGCCATCGAAGGTGCTGGCGTCCACCTGCACCGCGCCTTCGGGTTCCAGGATCCGACCGAGGCGGACCCGTTCCTGCTCTTCGACGATTTCCGGGGCGATCATCCCCGGGACTACTCGGCCGGGTTCCCCTGGCATCCGCACCGGGGGATCGAGACGATCACCTATGTGCTGGCGGGCACCGTCGAACATGGCGACAGCCTCGGCAACAAGGGCATCCTCGGGCCGGGGTCGTTGCAGCTGATGACGGCGGGCAGCGGCATCCTGCATCGGGAAATGCCAAAGGGCGATGATCAGGGCCGGATGCACGGGTTCCAGCTGTGGGGCAACCTGCCGCGCGCGTTGAAGATGACAGCGCCGCGCTATCAGGACATGCCGGCCGAGGCGCTGCCGGAGCGGCATGAGGATGACGGCACCAGCATTCGGGTGGTGATCGGCGACTATCGCGGGGTCAAAAGCCCGGTCGATGGCATCGCGGCGGACCCGCAGTATCTGGATGTCTTCGTGCCCGCGGGCAAGCGCAAGACCTTCAAGATCGACACCCGCCGCCGGGCCTTTGCCTATGTCTTCGAGGGGGCGGGCAATTTCCGCGATGCGGCCCGGCCCGAGGGCGTGCTGCTGGAGAAGGAAGTGGCGGGGCAGGAGGTCAATATTCGCGACCTGTCCGGCAACCGGACGCTGGTCCGCTTCGGCGCGGGCGACGAGGTGACGGTGAC
>Ga0056909_1001893_pt1 | contig 11511 bp, 9 predicted proteins | sample EBPBio102011_DNA_FD_62115 | JGI IMG/M metagenome (GOLD analysis project Ga0056909, IMG submission 62115) | Wastewater treatment Type I Accumulibacter community from EBPR Bioreactor in Madison, WI, USA - Reactor 1_1/10/2011_ DNA | ecosystem: Engineered > Bioreactor > EBPR > Anaerobic-Aerobic >...
AACAACATAGTATCCCATCAGCAAAATCACTGGCTAGCATTTCTTTAAAAAAACAAAATCGGCTGTCTAAAAATTATTCAACAACCGATTTCAATTCTATTTACTGAATATCCCTATGTGGTTAAAAACAAGTCATCCGTGAACCTCACAGAAACTCACTTCTTCCGGTCTATGGTGAACTGTACCAGGCTCTGAAGAGAGGTTTTATAGATACTTTCCGGGAAGCTTTTCATGATCTCGAATGCCTCATCCACATATCTTTGCATCACCTGGGTGGCATATTCCAGACCGCCGGAGCCCTTCACGAAGTCAATGACCTCCGTCACCTTTTCCGGCTTGGTGGAATGGTTTTTTATGAGATTGATGATATGTCTTTTGGTGCCCCAGCTGGCCTTATTCAGCGCAAAGATCAGGGGCAGGGTCATCTTCTTTTCCTTGATATCGATGCCCGTGGGTTTACCGATCTCATCCGTACCGAAATCAAACAGGTCGTCTTTGATCTGGAAGGCCATGCCGATCTTTTCTCCGAGGAGCCGCGCTTTCTCCACATCGGCCCGGTCCCGGTCGGCCGAGGCCGCACCCACCGCGCAGCAGGCGGCGATCAGCGTGGCGGTCTTTTGCCGGATCACCTCATAATACACCTCTTCCGTAATATCCAGCTTCCGGGCTTTTTCTATCTGCAGCAGTTCACCCTCACTCATCTCCCGTACGGCAGTAGACACCAGCCGCAGGAGCTCAAAATCTTCGTTTTCCACGCTTAGCAGCAGGCCTTTCGCCAGCAGGTAGTCGCCCACCAGCACTGCTATCTTATTCTTCCACAAAGCGTTAACGGAAAAGAATCCGCGACGGTAATTGGCTTCATCCACCACGTCGTCATGCACCAGCGTAGCCGTATGAAGCAGTTCGATCAGGGCAGCACCCCGGTAAGTAGACTCACTGATCCCGCCTAAAGCCCCCGCCGTCAGAAACACAAACATCGGACGTATCTGCTTGCCTTTCCGGTGGATAATATACTTCATGATCTGATCAAGAAGCATAACATGGGTTTTCATGGATTTCCGGAACTTCTTCTCAAAACTCTTCATTTCCTCCACTATGGGAGCTTGAATGGCATCAATAGTAATGGGCATAAGTGCCTGCATACGTAGGTTTTCGTGAAAATGCAGGCACAAACATATCAATTTATTGTTCAAATACCTAATTTGCAGGCAAATTAACTCGGCTCAGAAGCTCTCCCCGGCATAATTCGTCCTCTCCTGCACGCTCCACCGGCTTCCGGCCCCAAAAACTCCCGAAAATTCTTGATTTCCCGGCTCAAAACCCCTAACTTAGCATCAAATATCAATGCATTTTGGTATTTTAAAGATTTTTTCCTGACAAATTTAGCGATCAAAATATACCCGGCTTTTCGTCGGGTTTTATTTTTGTGCTCACGAAATAAAACATGAAGATTCCCGAAGTAGCAATTATCCGATATAACGCCGGCAACATCCGCTCGGTGATGATCGCCCTGGAAAGACTGGGCGTAAACAGCGTACTCACCGATGACCCCGAAGAGCTGATGGCGGCCAAACGTATCATCTTCCCCGGCGTGGGCGAGGCCGGAACCGCCATGAAAAGCCTTCAGCAGAAAGGCCTGGACCGGCTCATCCCCACCCTCACCCAGCCTTTCCTGGGCACCTGCGTGGGCATGCAGCTGCTCTGCCGCTACTCAGAAGAAAGTGACACCTCCTGCCTGGGTATCTTTGACATCGATGTGCGGCGCTTCGTGTCTTCTGCCGGTGAAAAAATCCCCCAAACGGGCTGGAACCAGATATCAAACTACCGGACCTCACTCTGTGACGGCCTGAAAGACGGAGCCTTCGTGTACTACAATCACGGCTATTACGCCCCCCTGAGCCCGTACACGGTAGCAGAAACCGACTACATCCACCCCTATTCCGCCATCCTCCAAAAAGACAATTTCCACGCCTGCCAGTTCCACTCCGAGATCAGTGGCCCAGTAGGCGAACAAATATTCAAAAACTTCCTGAAACTCTAACCCATGATCCAAATCATCCCCGCCATAGACATCATTGACGGAAAGTGCGTACGCCTGACCCAGGGCGATTACGCACGGAAAAAAATATATAACGAAAACCCGCTGGAAGTGGCCCTCAGCTTTCAGGACGCCGGCATTCAGCGCCTCCACCTGGTAGACCTGGACGGCGCCCGCGAGAAACGTATCATTAACCATAAGGTGCTGGAGACCCTGGCTTCTCAAACCTCGCTCAGCATTGACTTCGGCGGCGGGCTGCAATCCGACGATGACCTGCGGATCGCCTTTGAATCCGGCGCCACCCAGGTCACCGGCGGCAGCATTGCTGTAAAAGCCCCGGATGTCTTCCTGGGCTGGCTGGAGAAATTCGGCAGTGAGCGGATCATCCTGGGAGCTGACGCCCGTGACGAAAAGATCGCCGTTTCCGGCTGGCAGGAAACCACCGCCATCTCCATCTTTGATTTCCTGGAAGACTACGTTTCAAAAGGCGTTAAATACACCATCAGCACCGATGTGGCCAAAGACGGCCTCCTGCAGGGGCCCTCTACCGGACTTTATCGTAAAATGAGCGAAAAATTTCCTAAACTATTCGTTATAGCCAGTGGCGGGATCAGCGTCATGCAAGACATTTTAGACCTGGACGCCCTGAACATCTACGGGGTGATCGTAGGGAAAGCCATCTATGAAAACCGGATCTCACTGAAAGAAATAGAACAATTTTATGCTGACTAAACGCATCATCCCCTGCCTGGACATCAAAGACGGCAGAACCGTAAAGGGCACGAACTTCGTTAACCTGAAAGACGCCGGTGACCCCGTGGAGCTGGCCCGGATCTACGCTGCCGAAGGCGCCGATGAGCTGGTCTTCCTGGACATCACCGCCACGGTAGAAAACCGGAAAACCCTGCTTCACCTGGTAGACCGCGTGGCCCACGCCATTAATATTCCCTTCACCGTAGGGGGCGGTATCAGCAGTGTGGCGGATGTATCCGGGCTACTGCAGGCCGGGGCCGACAAGATCTCCGTCAACTCCTCGGCCGTGAAAAACCCGGAGCTGGTGTCGGAACTGTCTCAGGAATTTGGCAGCCAGTGCATCGTGGTGGCCATTGACACCCGGTTCGTAGACGGAGAGCACCGGGTGCATACCCACGGCGGCCGGAAAGCCACCTCCCTGGAGACCGTGGCCTGGGCCAGGCAGGTGAATGCATTGGGGGCCGGTGAGATCCTGCTCACCTCCATGGATGCCGACGGCACTAAAAATGGCTTCGCGCTGGAGATCACCTCGGTCATTTCACGGATCGTCAGCATCCCGGTGATCGCCTCGGGCGGAGCGGGCACGGTAGAACATTTCCTGGACGTATTTACCGAAGGGCATGCCGATGCCGCTTTGGCGGCCAGTATTTTCCACTTCAAGGAAATCTCCATCCCGGAATTAAAAAACTACCTCCTGGGAAAAAATCTACCGGTAAGATTTTAAAAATCTGCCATTTTGCCACTAAATTTATCCATGGCACAGGGTTTGACCGTTAACTATACCCTGTGCGCCCGCAATAGAATGGCCAATATGGCAGAAACCAATAAGAAGCAAATGCTAGACTTTGATCAAATCGGATTATCCGGAAAAAATATAGAGAGCGTGGAAATGATTGAAATCAGTTCCCCCGAGGAGGTAATTAACGACGAAAAAAACCTTCCGGCCATCCTCTCCATCCTGCCTTTACGAAACACGGTCCTCTTCCCCGGCATAGTGATCCCGGTGACAGTGACCCGTACCAAAGGCATCAGGCTGGTGAAAAAGGCATACCGGGGCGACAAAACCCTGGGCGTTCTTTCCCAGATTAAACAAACCAGTGAAGAACCTACCGGAGAAGACCTTTACAAGGTGGGGACCATAGCCAACATCCTGAAAATGCTGGTGCTGCCGGACGGTAACGTCACCATCATTCTCCAGGGACGCCGGAGGTTCCGGGTGGAAGAATATACCCAGACCGAGCCTCATCTGCAGGCCCGGGTGGAATACCTGCCCGATAACTTCCCGAATCCCAAGAAAAAGGAGACCAAGGCGCTGACCCAAAGCCTTAAAGAGTCGGCCATGAACCTCACGAATCTCAATCCCGAGATCCCGAGAGACGCCCAGATCGCCATTAACAATATTGACTCGCTGGTTTTCCTGACCCACTTCCTTTCGTCCAACCTGAACGTGACCCCGTCCGAAAAACAGGTGCTACTGGAAACCATGGACGGCTATGAGCACGCCACCCGCCTGCTGGAGCACATGCACAAAGAAATAGAAGTGCTGGAGATCAAAAAAGACATCCAGAGCAAGGCCTCCTTTGACATTGACCAGCAGCAGCGGGAATACTACCTGCGCCAGCAGATCAAGGTACTGCAGGAAGAGCTGGGCATGGATTCCCCGGACCAGGAAGTGGAAAAGCTCCGGACCAAAGGCGCCAAAAAGAAATGGCCGGCCGATACAAACGAGCACTTTAACCGCGAGCTGAACAAGATCATGCGGACGAACTCCATGTCGCCAGAATACGGTATAGCCCTCAGCTACGCCGAGCTCCTGGCTGACCTCCCCTGGGGCGAATACAGCAAGGATAACTTCTCGCTGGCCCGGGCTAAACGGATCCTGGATGCCGACCACTTCGGCCTGACCAAGGTAAAAGAAAGGATACTGGAATACCTGGCCGTGCTGAAGCTCCGTAACGACATGAAAGCGCCCCTGCTCTGCCTTTACGGCCCTCCGGGGGTGGGAAAAACCTCCCTGGGAAAATCCATCGCCAAGGCCCTGGGCCGGAAATACGTAAGGATGGCCCTGGGCGGGCTGCATGACGAAGCCGAGATCCGCGGCCACCGCAAGACCTACATCGGTGCTATGCCCGGGAAAATCATCCAGAACCTGCAGAAAGCCGGTTCCGGAAACCCGGTGTTTGTGCTGGACGAGATCGACAAGATCTCCCGTGACCACCGCGGAGACCCATCAAGCGCCCTGCTGGAAGTACTGGACCCCGAGCAGAATAACGCCTTTAAAGATAACTACCTGGAAGTGGAATATGACCTTTCCAAAGTCATGTTCATTGCCACGGCTAACTCTCTGGATACCATTCAGCCGGCCCTCCGTGACCGGATGGAGATCATTGAGCTGAGCGGCTATACCGTAGAAGAAAAGCTGGAAATAGCTAAGCGTCACCTGCTGCCGAAACAGCTGGAACTGCACGGCCTGACGCCGGCTGACCTGAAACTGAATAACGCCGCCCTGCTCCGGATCGTGGAAGGCTACACCCGCGAGTCGGGCGTCAGAAGCCTGGAACAGAAGATCGGTAGCGTGGTTCGGAAAATCGCCAAAGCCGTGGCCATGAATGAGACCTATAACCCGAATGTTACTCCTGACGAAGTGGAAACGCTGCTGGGAAATCCCGTCTTCGACAAAGACCTGTACGAGGGCAACGAGTTTGCCGGCGTGGTGACCGGCCTGGCCTGGACCCCCGTGGGCGGCGATATCCTGTTTATTGAATCCAATGTCAGCCGGGGCAAAGGGCAGCTGACCCTCTCCGGGCAGCTGGGCGATGTGATGAAAGAATCCGCCGTGACCGCACTGTCCTACCTCAAGGCACACTCTGAAGACCTGGGAATAGACTACCGCGTATTCAGCAGCTATGACCTGCACATTCACGTGCCGCAGGGAGCAGTGCCCAAAGACGGCCCTTCAGCCGGGATCACCATGCTCACCTCCATGGCTTCCATTTTCACCCAGCGCAAGGTAAAAAATAACCTGGCCATGACCGGCGAGATCACCCTGCGCGGAAAAGTGCTCCCCGTAGGCGGGATCAAGGAAAAAATACTGGCCGCTAAACGGGCCAATATCCGGGAGATCGTGATGTGCTACAAAAACCGTAAAGACGTGGAAGAAATAGGGACCGAGTACACCAAAGGCCTCACATTCCACTATGTGAATTACGTGGAAGAAGTGCTGGAAGTGGCACTGCTGAAGCAGAAAGTGAAAAAACCCGTACAGTTTATCTTTAAGGAAGAGGACAAAAAATAAACCTGTCCTCTTCCCTATAGCAAAAAATACCCTTTCGGAAAACTGATTCTTATCATTGTTTATTTATTTCAAAAGCCCTAACTTTGAACTATAAGCGAAACAGTTATGATGAAGTCTGAAACGGTACAATCCCTCGTTGAATCGGCAAAAATCTATCAAATGGTCACCGAAAGGCTGGACCTGATCGATAACCCGGCCAAAGAAGAGCTGACTTTTGAATCGGAATTAATGGAGCTCATCCTGGAGTTTTACAGCGGCGATGAGACCGATCTGCCCGTGGAAAAGCTTCAGAAATTTTCCATGATGCAGGTGATGTACTACCTTCAGGCATCGCATAAACTGTATATTTCCAAAACCCTGCCCGAGATAGAGCAGTCTATGGCGCATATCCAGCGGCGGTACTATGAAACCCCGCAGATTCTGGATGCCCTGGTGCTCTTTTTCAATCATTACAAGACCCACTTCCTGGAACATATCCGGATGGAAGAAAGAGACTTTTTTCCTTATCTGAAAAAACTGCATCATGCCTACACCGGCGGGCTGTCAGGAGAAGAGATCACCGAGCTGCTGAATAACACCTCCCTGAACCAGTTCATGGACGATCATGACGCCGTGGAAGATGAGCTCCGGAACGTTTCTACCATCATTCATACCTATTCCGAAGACGAGATGATCCCGCTTCCTTTCAAAGTTTTCCTGAACCAGGTAGAGCTTTTTGAAATGGACCTGCGTAAACACGCCATCATTGAAGACCACGTGCTGGTGCCTATGGCGCAGAAAATCGAAAAAGAGCTCCGCGAGCGGTTCTGAAAGAAAGCTGTGAGCTCTGAGGCGCAGGGCCACGCTTCCCTTTTTTTGTCCGCCGTTAGCATCACTCTGTTTTACTCATTGCTTAAAGCTCATAGCTCTAAGCTCACAGCTCATAGCTAATTTAACTACCCATGAAAAACCTGTTTACCATTCTTATCTTCATTTCCCACATTTCCGTAGCCCAGGAGTTCAGGATCATAGGCTACTACATGCCCTCAAAAGACCCGATACCACTGGAGCATTACACCCATATTAATTATTCCTTTGCCATCCCGGCCAAAACCGGAGACACCCTGCTGCCCCTTCGAAACCCGGAGCACGTGAGAGACGTGATCAGCCGGGTTCATGCGCATAAAAAGCAGATCTTCCTTTCTATAGGCGGCTGGGGAATAGGCGATGGCGGCGGTGATGATACCCGCTTCCATAAAATGGCGGAAACGGCCGCGGGCCGTAAAGCCTTCCTGGAAAGTACCCTGAAGATGGTCAGTGAATACGGTTTTGACGGCGTGGACCTCGACTGGGAATACCCCGATGAAGACTCCCCTTCCGCCGATCACTACGTGCTGCTGGTCACAGACCTGGCCGATGCCCTGCACCGGCAGAACAAGCAACTGACCGCCGCAGTCATCTCTTACGGCAAAAAAGGCTATGGCATTAAAAAGGAGGCCTTTGATAAAATGGACTGGATTAACCTGATGGCGTATGATGACGACTACGGCCCGGATTACATCAGGGCCCATTCGCCCTATTCCCTGGCGCTGAAATCACTGGATTACTGGCTTACAGAACGCGGCCTGCCTGCTCATAAAGCCGTACTGGGCCTGCCTTATTATTCCAAAAAGGGTATGGGCAATTACGGCCCCGACTACAAAACCCTCCTGAAAGACGGTGCCAGCCCTTACGATGACTACTGGAAGGGAGCCTTCTATAACGGTATTCACACCATTCGGCTGAAAACGCAGCTGGCCCTGGATCGCGGGCTGGGCGGGGTGATGATCTGGGAAGTGCGGCACGATACCAACGACGAATTCTCGCTGGGGAAAGCTATAAATGATACGGTACACCGCAGGCCGTGATAAGGGGTGCCGTATCCGGATGCCCTTTATGGCTCATTTACGAACCGCCACCGTCTCGAAGAAACCGCCCCTCCACCCGGGGCATCTTTCCTGTAAGGAGGCGCAGAAATTAGGCAGTGGAAGTACCCGGTTTTTTCAGGCCGATAAGCGCCTTTCCTATAGCGTACCGGGGTTTCCACCGCCTACGCCTCTTTCCCGGCTGTTAAACGGATCCCGCCCCTTATCTCACCAAAAAATCCCCGAAAAATTATAAATTTTTTAAATAGTATGCTTGCATAACATTATTTTAATGCCTTAATTTGTGATTAGTATGCAAGCATACTAAATGAAATTGTTTCATCTTATTAAAAATACTTAAACGAATGGCATCGCTAAAAGGAGGAGAATTCCTGATCAAAGAAACCGCCTCAGGGCAGATCTTTATTCCCGAAGAATTTACGGAAGAGCAGCAGATGATTGCTGATACCTGTCGCGACTTCCTGAAAACGGAGATTCACCCTATCCTGGATGAAATCGACAAGGCCAAATCTCCTGAGCTGATCTCCTCCCTGATGGACAAGGCCGGCGAGCTGGGTCTGCTGGGAACGGCTGTGCCGGAAGAATACGGCGGCTTTGGCATGAACTTTAATACCTCCATGCTGGTGGCGGAAGTGCTGGGAGCAGGTCACTCCTTCTCCGTGGCGCAGTCGGCCCACACGGGTATCGGCACCCTGCCCATCGTATACTATGGCAATGCCGAACAGAAGCAGAAATACCTGCCTAAACTGGGCTCCGGCGAGTGGAAAGCAGCTTACTGCCTGACCGAGCCTGACTCCGGCTCGGATGCCAACAGCGGGAAAACCCGGGCTGAACTTACCGCAGACGGGAAATTCTATATGCTTAACGGCCAGAAAATGTGGATCACAAACGGCGGCTTTGCCGATGTGTTCATCGTTTTTGCCAAGATCGGCGAGGATAAAAACCTGACCGCCTTTATCGTGGAAAAATCCTTTGGAGGTATCACCATGAACGAGCCCGAGCACAAAATGGGCATCAAAGGTTCTGACACCCGCCAGATTTTCTTTAACGACTGCCCCGTACCTGTGGAAAACATGCTCTCCACCCGGGAGAACGGTTTTAAAATAGCGGTAAACATCCTGAATGTGGGCCGGATCAAGCTGGCCGTAGCCGCCGTGGGCGGATCCAAGGCCGTGCTGAGCCACGCCGTGAACTATGCGAATGAAAGAAAACAATTTGGCATTTCTATAGGCCGCTTCGGTGCCATTAAACACAAGCTGGGCGAAATGGCCCTGCGGATCTGGACCAGTGAAACCGCCTGCTACCGGGCCGGTCAGAATATTGACGACCTGATCGACTCCCTGGTGGCCTCCGGCATGAATGACGCCGAAGCTAAACTGAAGGCCCTGGAGCAATACGCCATAGAATGTGCTATCCTGAAAGTAAACGGCTCTGAAACCCTGGATTATGTGACCGATGAAGGCGTGCAGGTCTACGGCGGCATGGGTTATTCAGCTGATGCACCCATGGACCGGGCTTACCGCGATTCCCGCATTAACCGGATCTTTGAAGGTACTAACGAGATAAACCGGATGCTGGTACTGGATATGTACCTGAAAAGGGCCATGAAAGGTGAACTGGACCTCCTGGGACCAGCCACAGCCGTAGGAAAAGAAATCCTGTCTATCCCCGAGTTTGGTGGCAGCGACGATGACGAGGCCTTCGCTACCGAGAAAAAAGTGATCCGTAACCTCAAAAAGGTAGCACTCATGATCGCCGGGTCTGCCGTGCAGAAATTCATGATGAAGCTTTCGCATGAGCAGGAGATCCTGATGAACGTAGCAGATATTATTACGGAAGTGTATGTGGCGGAATCGGCCCTGCTGAGAGTAGAAAAACTCATTTCCCTGCGGGGTGAAGAAGCCGTGGCTTTACAAAAAGACATGCTGCTGGTTTACCTGCAGAATGCCGTGGCCAAGGTGGCCGTAGCCGGCCGGGAAGCTATCAGCGCCTTTGCAGAAGGCGATGAGCTCCGCGTGATGCTCATGGGTCTTAAACGCTTTACTAAAATAGAGCCGGCAAACACCAAAGACGCCCGGAGGAAAATTGCGGATGCTATGCTGGCAGAAGGAAGGTATATTTTCTGACAAAAAGACAAAAGTGAAGAGCGGCCGTTGTAACGGCCGCTCTTTCTTTTTGTTTTACCTTATATCTGCTTCTTATACGGCAGCGCCCCGATCAGATCACTCACCGTTCGCCGCGCCAGGTCCTGGGGTGAATCAAAGCGGTTCCGGATATACTCCCGGTCAGAGATCCCCCAGACCTTCTGACCTGCGGAAGCATCAAAAAGATCAAGACTGGTGATGATGCCGTTACTTCCCGCAAAGCCCCGCGTCACATTAAACTCCATGCTGCTGCTCCCGAAGATCACCGCATCTACGCCCAGTAAAGAGGCTATCCGTGACTTTTCCATCACCATCAGCTGGGAATACGGGATCCCCGACTGCTCCAGCGTACGGTTAGTAGTCAGGTAATCCTGAACGGTTATGGCCAGCTTCTTCTTATTGGCACGTTTAGCCAGGTACTCAAAAGCCGATCTCTGCAAGTCTATCCCGGCCCGTCGCTCCTGTTCTTCCCACGGGGTTTTTCCTTCCCGCATCATCTTTTTATAATCCTCGCTGAATTTCACCTCAAAAGGCAGGATGGCCACCCGCTTATGAGTACTGATCAGGGATTCACTTTCAGGCAGGGTATAGGGTTTAACATTCCGGCAGGAATATAAGCCCAGCAGTAAAACACAAAAACATCCTATCTTTTTCATGAGAAAATAGCTGTAAGTTTGAAAATAACGTATTTATTAGACAGATATTCCCTGCCAAAGTTTAAGCGAAACCCACACAAAAGAATTAAAATATTCAGTCAAAGGTTTTTAAATAGAATAATTTATACTATCTTTGCAGCCCGATTAAGACAAAATAATTATGGCAAAGAAAGGAAACAGAGTTCAGGTGATACTGGAATGTACTGAACATAAGACTTCAGGCGTACCTGGAATGTCCAGATATATCACTACCAAGAATCGTAAGAACACTACTGCAAGACTGGAACTGAAGAAGTATAATCCTATCTTGAGAAAGGTTACCGTTCATAAAGAAATTAAATAATCTCAAATAGTAGAAAGACATGGCAAAGAAAGTAGTTGCGACCCTACGGGACAAATCCGCTTTGAAGAGCTTCGCTAAAGTGATCAAAGCCGTTAAATCTGAGAAAACAGGAGCTTATACTTTTAAAGAAGAGATGGTAGCTGCGGATAACGTAGCTGAAGCTCTGAAATAATTATACTCCTCAGTATATAGTCCAGCCTTACCGGTAACGGTTAAGGCTTTTTGTTTTATACTCCCATGAACACCCCCCGGCCCGTCTTCACCCAAACGCGCGAAATCTGCGAAGCGGATATCGATGAAATGCAGCACGTCAATAACGTGGTGTACCTGAAATTCCTGCAGGAGGTAGCCATCAGCCACTGGGACTCCCTGGCGCCG
>Ga0056909_1001902_pt1 | contig 11457 bp, 12 predicted proteins | sample EBPBio102011_DNA_FD_62115 | JGI IMG/M metagenome (GOLD analysis project Ga0056909, IMG submission 62115) | Wastewater treatment Type I Accumulibacter community from EBPR Bioreactor in Madison, WI, USA - Reactor 1_1/10/2011_ DNA | ecosystem: Engineered > Bioreactor > EBPR > Anaerobic-Aerobic >...
CAACAGAAGAAGGGCAGAGAGCGCGACCAGGAAGCCGGTCACCACCAGTCCGAATGCCATCGACCAATCGCCCGCCATCTGGACCCTCCGGGAATGAAAGCACCCCGCAAGGCTAGGCCGGAAACGGTTAATCGCGCGTTAACTGCGCCTCACCCCTCGATGCGGGTGTTGGCGCCAAGACCGCCGGGGGACGGCGGCGGCACCAGGTCGGCGGTGTTCCAGACCGCCTCGACCACCGCGCCGCAGCGCTCGGGCCGGTCCTGGGGCGGCAGGAAGGGATCGGTGCCATTGGCAAAGGACAGCTCGGCCCCCGAGCGTTCCAGAAGCGTCTTGGCGATGAAGAGGCCAAGCCCCATCCCCTCGTAGCCGGGGCGCTTCTCTGCCTCGGGCTCGGCGCGGCGGGCGCGAACGAAGGGGTCGCCGATGCGGCCGATGACGTTGGGCGGGAAACCGTCGCCATCGTCGGTGATGCGGATGATGATGCGGCGCGCGGTCCATTCCCCCTCGACCCAGACGGTCGAGCGGGCGAAGTCCACCGCATTCTGCACCAGGTTGCGCAAGCCGTGGATGACCTCGGGCCGCCGCAGGATCGCGGGTTCCGTCCCGGGTCCGTCCTGGAGCGGTCCGAAGGCGAAATCTACCTGCTTGCCCCGCGCCAGATGCGGTTCGGCCGCCTCGCGAAGCACCGCCGACAGGGGCGCCTGCCGCAGGTGAAGGTCGTCCTTCCCCGCCCGGCCCATGTCGCGCAGGATGTCGCGGCAGCGGTCGGCCTGTTCGCGGATCAGGCGGGCGTCCTCCTGCAATTCGGGCTGGCTGTCCAATTCGTCGATCAGCTCGGCGCTGACCAGCTTGATGGTGGCCAGCGGCGTCCCCAGCTCATGCGCGGCGGCGGCGACGACACCGGAGAGGTCGGTCAGCTTCTGTTCGCGCGCCAGTGCCATCTGGGTGGCAAGCAGCGCCTCGGACATCGAGCGCATCTCGGTCGCGACCCGGCGCGAATAAAGGCCGAGGAAGAGGATGCCGATGACGATCGAGAGCCAGAAGCCGAAGCCGAAGATCCGCGGGGTGACCAGTTCGGTCCCGTCGGCAAAGCGCAGGGGCAGATACCAGACCATCGCCACCGAGACGGCGAGGATCGCCAGCGCGCCGAGGAGAAGCGTCGAACGCAGGCCGAGCACGCTGGCGGAAATGGTGACCGGGGCCAGCAGGAGGATCGCGAAGGGATTGTTCAGGCCCCCGGTCAGCAGCAGCAGGAAGGCCAGTTGTGCCAGATCGAACAGCAGGGTGAGAAAGGCCTCGGCCTCGCTCAACCGCCGGTTCTCGGGGTAGAGCACGACCAGAAGCAGGTTCGCCAGCACCGAAAGCCCGACCGCCAGCGCGCAAAGACCAAGCGGCAGCAGCAGCGCATAGGCCTGGCTCGCCACCAGGATTGCCGCGATCTGCCCGGCAATCGCCATCCAGCGCACCAGGATCAGCGTGCGCAGGCGAACCATGTTGGCCCCGGCATCGCGGGGCCGGAGGGCGGGTAGCGCGGTGACCATGCTGTGACCGGATGTCCTCCCAGGCGGGTTGACCATTGTTACGGGTCGGCGCATCTGAGATCAATGCGACCCGACACAAGCCAGGGGATACCTATGACAAAGCTTTATGCAGGCGTGGCAGCAGCGGCGGTTGCGGCCTTCCTGGGCGCCTCGGCCTGGTATGTCGTGGCGAACCGCAGTGCCGATATTTTCGCCGAATGCCGCCAGGGACAGGTTGCTGGCGGCGATATCGGCGGGCCCTTCACGCTGGTCGATACCGGCGGCAAGACCGTCACGGACAAGGATGTCATCACCAAGCCGACGCTGGTCTATTTCGGTTATACCTTCTGCCCCGATGTCTGCCCGCTGGACATGGCGCGCAATGTCGACGCGGTGGACAAGCTGGACGCGCAGGGGATCGATGTGACCCCGATGTTCATCTCGATCGACCCCGAGCGGGACACGCCCGAGGCGCTGGCGGATTATGCCTACAACATGCATCCGAAACTGGTTGCCCTGACCGGCAGTCCCGAGCAGGTCAAGGCGGCCTCGCAAGCCTACAAGACCTTCTACAAGAAGCGCGAGACCGGGGACGACTATTACCTGATGGACCATTCGACCTTCACCTATCTGATGCTGCCCGGCACCGGGTTCGTGGATTTCTTCCGGCGGGAAGCGACATCCGACCAGATGGCGGAAAGCGTTGCTTGTTTCGTGAAGGCAGGCAAAACTAAGTCGTAGCGCATGGCTCGCGAAGATCAGGAAAGACCAATGACCGAAAACCTCGCCGATCTGGGACCGGACCCGACGCTTCTGCTTGTCGACGATGACGAGCCCTTTCTGAAACGGCTTGCCAAGGCGATGGAGAAGCGCGGATTCCTGACCGACACCGCGCAAAGCGTGGCCGAGGGCCGGGCCAAGGCAATTGCGCGCCCTCCGGCCTATGCGGTGGTCGACCTGCGGCTGGAGGACGGCAACGGGCTTGAGGTGATCGAAACCCTGCGCGAAAAGCGGCCCTCGTGCCGGATTGTCGTGCTGACCGGCTATGGCGCGATTGCGACCGCGGTGGCGGCGGTGAAGATCGGCGCGGTGGATTACCTGTCGAAACCCGCCGATGCCAATGACGTCACGAATGCGCTGTTGGCGAAGGGCGGCAATCTGCCGGAACCTTCGGAAAATCCGATGTCCGCCGACCGCGTGCGCTGGGAACATATCCAGCGGGTCTATGAAATGTGCGACCGGAATGTTTCGGAAACCGCCCGCCGCCTGTCGATGCACCGCCGCACCCTTCAGCGCATTCTGGCGAAAAGAAGCCCCCGCTAATCAACAATTCTTGCACATATGCGGCATTGGCCCTATTCAATAGACGTCCTTATCCGAGGGGGATCAGACGTTGAAACTCGATTTGAATACACTTTCCTTGAAAGAGCTGAAAGATCTGCAATCGCAGGTGGCAAAGGCGATTTCGGGTTACGAAGACCGCCGCAAGCGTGAGGCTCTGGCGGAGCTGGAAGAAAAGGCCAAGGCAATGGGCTTTTCGCTGTCGGAATTGACCGGGCTCACGACCGGACGCAAACGCTCGCCGTCGACGGCCAAATACGCGAACCCGGCGAATGCCGCCGATACCTGGTCGGGCCGTGGCCGCAAGCCGCGCTGGTTCTCGGAGGCGCTGGCCAAGGGCAAGAAACCGGACGATATGGCGATCTGACCCTCAGATCTGCGATTTGAGCCATTTGAGGAATGCCCGGGCCGCGGCGCGCTTTGGCCCGGGCAAGGTCACGATGAAATAGGCCGGAAGCTTTTCCCGCGCCTCATGAACGATACGCAGCCGTCCGTCCGCCACGTCGGATTCGATCAGCGCCGCGGTTTCCACCACCAGCCCAAGCCCCTGCCGCGCCGCCGCGATGGCCAGTTCCTCGCTGTTGATGTCGGTCCGGCTCAGTGCCTCGGGGTCCAGCCCCAGCTGCCGCAGAAGCGCATCCTGCTCGGGCCAGCTGCGCGACAGGATCCAGTCCATCCCGGCCAGTTCTGCGGTCGTCAGCCCGGCCTTGTCGCCGATCAATGAGGGCGCTCCGGCAATCACCAGCCGCGCCGAGGCGAGGTATTGCACCTCCAGCCCCGGCCAGTCGCCATTGCCATAGCGGATGCCCAGGTCCATCCGCTCGCGGTGCAGGTCAGCCACCCGGTTGTCGGGGTGCAGCGACAGGCCGATGTCGGGCTGCTGTTCCCAGAAATCCTTCAGCCTTGGCATCAGCCATTGCGCCGCGAAACTGGCGGTCAGGGTGACGCGCACCGGACGATCCACCTCGCCCGCCCGCAGCGCCTCCAGCCCGCGCTGGATGGCGCCGAAGCCTTCGCCCAGCGCCTCGGCCAATTGCTCGCCATCGGTGGTCAGGCTGACCCCCCGTCCCTCGCGCTGCACCAATGGGCGGCCCAGATGGTCCTCCAGCGCGCGCACCTGCTGGGCGACGGCGGCATGGGTCACGTTCAGCACCCGCGCCGCCTGGGAAAAGCTGCGCAATTCTGCCGTTGCCGCAAAAGCCCGCAGCGCAGTCAGCGAGGGGATGTTGCGCCAGTCGGTCGCCATCTGTTAGCCAGCCTTACAGTATGGAAGCCTTATTGAATCGTATCACAACGTTTTTCATGGCAAAAGGGATCATCTAAAGCCGAGAAGGAGAAAGGTCATGTTGAATATCTTTGCCGATGCCCTGCTGGTCGCCACCCGCCTGGGTCGCACGTCCGAGCGCTATCTGCCCCGCCACGATCCGCGCCGGTCGCCGCGCGAGTTCCAGGATGACGAAGGCCTGCGCATCGCCGACCACCTGCGGCACATGGGCCGCTGATGCCCTGTCGCTGTCAGCAGGCCTCCAGCAGCCGCGCCACCGTCGCGACATAGTCCGCCCGCACCTCTGCGGGCGGACGAAGCCGTATCTCCAGCCGATGAACCAGGTCCGGCACGGGCCGTCCGAACAGCTTGTCGGCCTCCACCTCGCGGAACCCGGCGATCCGCACCGCCTCCAGCCAGGCCGAAACCTTGTCCGCCGCCTTGATTGCCTTCTTGACCGGCGCGGGCAGCACCGCCGGCAGGCCGAAGCGCAGATGCACCGCCGCCGTCAGCCGCAGGTCAAGCTCGCCATAGCCAGGCCCTACCGCCGCCTTCACCGGGCTGATCATGTCGCCGATGACATATTCCGGCGCGTCATGCAGCAGCGCCGCCAGCCGCCATTTCGCCGCGATGCCGGGGCTCATGCGCACGAAGATTTCCTCGACCAGCAGCGAATGCTCGGCCACCGAATAGGGCCAGTCGCCCCGCGTCTGCCCGTTCCAGCGCGCGACGAAGGCCAGGCCGTGCGCGATATCCTCGATCTCGATATCCACCGGCGTGGGGTCCAGCAGGTCAAGGCGGCGGCCCGAAAGCATCCTCTGCCAGGCGCGGGGTTGTTTCATTCGTCGGGCCTTTGTTGTCTGTATCCGCGATCAATGCTATCTGCCCGCGCGACCAAGGATCAAGGAGTGCACCGCATGGCTGCGGACTACATCGTCAAGGATATCGCCCTGGCCGAGTTCGGCCGCAAGGAGCTGACCATCGCCGAAACCGAGATGCCGGGCCTGATGGCCTGCCGCGAGGAATTCGGCAAGGCACAGCCGCTGAAGGGGGCGCGGATTGTCGGCAGCCTTCACATGACGATCCAGACCGCCGCGCTGATCGAGACGCTGGTGGCCCTGGGGGCGGATGTCCGCTGGGCGTCCTGCAACATCTTCTCGACCCAGGATCACGCCGCTGCCGCCATTGCCGCCGCGGGCATTCCGGTCTTTGCCGTCAAGGGCCAGACCCTGACCGAACATTGGGACTATCTTGACCGCTCGTTCATGTTCCCCGAGGGCGCGAACATGATCCTCGACGACGGCGGCGATGCGACGCTTTACGTTCTTCTCGGCGCGCGGATGGAGGCGGGCGAGGACGTGCTTTCCGTGCCGCAGTCGGAAGAGGAAGAGGTGATCAAGGCGCAGATCCAGAAGCGGATCAAGCAGTCACCCGGCTGGTTCGCCAGGACCAAGGCGGCGATCAAGGGCGTGTCGGAAGAGACGACCACGGGCGTCCACCGCCTGTACGATCTGCACAAGCGGGGACAGCTTCCCTTCCCGGCGATCAACGTGAACGACAGCGTCACCAAGTCGAAGTTCGACAACAAGTATGGCTGCAAGGAATCGCTGGTCGACGGCATCCGCCGTGCCACCGACACGATGATGGCGGGCAAGGTCGCGGTTGTCTGCGGCTATGGTGACGTGGGCAAGGGCTCGGCGGCCTCGCTGCGGGGCGCGGGTGCCCGCGTGAAGGTGACCGAGGTCGACCCGATCTGTGCGCTGCAAGCCGCGATGGACGGCTATGAGGTGACGCTGCTGGAGGATGAAGTCGCATCGGCCGACATCTTCATCACCACCACCGGCAACCGCGACGTGATCCGGATCGAGCACCTGCGCGAGATGAAGGACATGGCCATCGTCGGCAACATCGGCCACTTCGACAACGAGATCCAGGTCGCCAGCCTGCGCAACCACAAATGGACCAACATCAAGGACCAGGTGGACATGATCGAGATGCCCTCGGGCAGCCGGATCATCCTGCTTTCGGAAGGCCGCCTGTTGAACCTGGGTAACGCCACCGGGCACCCCAGCTTCGTGATGTCGGCCAGCTTCACCAACCAGGTGCTGGCGCAGATCGAGCTGTGGACCAAGGGCGAGGATTATGCGCCGGGCGTCTACATCCTGCCCAAGGCGCTGGATGAAAAGGTCGCCCGCCTGCACCTGAAGAAGATCGGCGTGAAGCTGACCGAGCTGAAGAAAGAGCAGGCCGACTATATCGGCGTGAAGGTGGAAGGCCCGTTCAAGTCGGACCACTACCGCTATTGATCAGCGCGTCCGGCTCGGGGTCAGACCCGGGCCGGTTCGCCTTCGGGCGCCGCGGCCTCGACCGGCGCCTTCTGGCTCATGAGCCCCCAGAGGAAACCGTTCGTCACCGATTGCATCCCCAGCGCCGCCAGCACCGCGACCAGCGAGGCGGTGCGGGTGATCGTTCCCGCATCCAGCGGCCCGAACCCGCGAGAGGCCCAGAAGCCCACGGCAGCCAGCGTCGCCACGAAGGCCATCAGCAGGAACACCGCGCCGACCTGGCAGGCGGTGTCGACCGACAGCTTCGCGCGCAGGCGTTCGAAGCGGGGCGAGGTCGGCAGCAGGTTCATCCGCACCGCAAAGAGCCGCGCGAGGGCGTGGAACCAGACCAGCTGGAACCCGGTCATGATGAAGGTCGCCGCAAAGATCAGCGTGCCGGTGTCCAGCGTCACCCCGCCCAGCGTCACCGGCGCGAACAGCAGCGGCAGGAACAGCGCGCCCCCCAGCGCCAGCAGAGCGAGGCCGGGATAGAGGAAAAGGCTGAACGGTGCGAAGGTCAGAAGCAGCTTCAGATGCCGCCAGCCGTCGTGCCAGGTCCGCAAATGCGGCTTGCGCGACCGGCCATCGGGCTTCAGCGTCGTCGGGACCTCGACGATCTTCAGCCCTGCCAGTGCCGCGCGCATCACCATTTCCGGACAGAACTCCAGCTGCTCGGTGATCAGGTTCAGCCCAAGGATCTTGTCACGAGAAAACCCGCGAAGTCCGCATTGGAAATCGCCGACCGGCGCGCCGTAGAGCACGCGGCCGACGAAGGACAGCACCGGGTTGCCCAGATATCGGTGCAGAAGCGGCATCGCGCCCGGCTCGATCCCGCCACGGAAACGATTGCCCATCACAAGGTCCGCTCCGCCTCGCAGCGCATCGACGAAAGCATCCAGGCGCGAGAAATCATAGCTGTCATCGCTGTCGCCCATGATCACGAACCGGCCCCTTGCCGCCGCAATCCCCGTCGAGAGCGCGATCCCGTTGCCCCGTCGTGGGGCCAGCACCACGCGCGCGCCATTTGCTTCGGCAATGTCGCGGCTGCCGTCGGTGGAGCCGTTGTCGGAAATCAGCACCTCGCCCCTGATCCCGGTACGCGCCAGAAACCCCTGCGCCTTGCGGATGCAGATTTCCAGCGTCTCCGCCTCGTTCAGGCAGGGCATGAGGATGGTAAGCTCGATCATAGCGGTGCCTTCCGAAAGCCGGACATTATATCGTCAGCCTACAGATAAACCCGCGACTGCGACCAGAATGGGACCTAAAATCGAAACAAAGATGGCGAACTGCCACAATGCCCCGGGAACGAAGATGTTTTGCCACAGTCAGGCCCACTTCGGATCGCAGTGGTCCGCGTGGAGAAGATCGGCCTCTTTCACCTGATCAACTGCCGTGCGAAGTGAGTCCCCATGATGCTGCAAACCGAACACCAAAGCCGGGTCATCTGGCTGATCTGCCTTGGGGCTATCGCGATTCTGGTTCTGAACGCTGCCCGCAGCCTGCCGCTGATCGGCGACCTTCTGATCAGCGGCGATGGAGACGATCTCACCCGGTTGCAGGAAGTGCGCGACTGGCTGGCGGGTCAGTCCTGGTTCGACACGCGGCAGTACCGCATCCTTCCGCCAGAGGGCATATCGATCCACTGGTCGCGCTACATCGACCTCGGGATCGCAGCTTTCCTGGTCCCCGCGTCCTGGATGATGTCCACCACCCAGGCCGAACTGGTGGCCGTCACCCTCTGGCCGACCTTTCTGGGCTGTCTTGCCGTACTGGTGATCGGCCACGGCGCGAACCGGCTGATGGGTCCGGCGGGGGCAATCGGTGCCCTCGTCGTCTTCCTGACCTGGAGCAAGCTTGGCGGTGAGTTTTCCGCCGGCCGGATCGACCACCACAACATGCAGATCCTTGGATCGTTGGCGGTCTTCTACCTGTCGCTTGTACCAGGGCGGCGGGCGCTGCTTGGGGGCCTGGCTGGCATTGCAACAGCCTTCACCCTGGCCATCGGGCTTGAGATGCTGCCTTTCCTGGCGGTGAACTGGGCGGTGATGATCCTGCGCCAGGCATTCGACGAAGACGGCATCGGCGACTGGTTGATCGGCTTCTGCGCTGCCTTTGCCATCGCTGCTCCGTTGTTTCTGGCCGGCCAGACCCCGATCTCTGCCTGGGGAACCAATTATTGCGACGTGCTGGCACCACCCGTCCTGTCCCTTGCCGGAGTGGGAATCGCAGCCAGCCTGGCGACCGTCTTTCTGGGCAGTATCTTTCCTAACCCGCTCGTACGCATCCTGCTGGCAGCAGCTGTTGCCGGGGCCGGGCTTTGGCTCGCATCGCCCCTGCTCGTGCCCTGCCTCGCCGGACCTTACGCCGAAGTCTCGCCAGAGGTGTTGACGATCATCGAAACGCAGGTGACCGAGGCGCTGCCGGCCAGCATGCTGCTTTTCGATCGCCCCGAACTTCTGTTCCGGGTGCTCCTGCCTCCCCTCGTCATTGCAGCGCTCGCCCTGGGCGCGGCGGTCCTGATGCAAGGAAGGATCGGCAGGACCATCGGTATCGCGCTGATCCAGTCCTTCGTCGTCTTCCTGGTCGGGCTTGTCTTCGCCCTGGTGCAGCTTCGCGCCGCGAACCTGATGACGCCTGCGGTCACTGTCCTCGCAGCCTTTCTGGGCCATGCCTTCGTCAGCATTTCCCGCGACAACCGCCTGCGGGCACCGGCGGCGCTGATGCTCCTGCTCGCGATGCCCACCGTCGTCGAGGCCGCGGTTCGCTTCATCGCCGGGCCGCCCGCGCTGCCGGGCCAGGACAGCACCGTCGATCCTGTCACCGCGCAGGATGGGTCGTTCACCGCCGCCTATTGCCGCAACGAAGCCGCTATGGCCGAGATTGCAAGCCTGCCGAAATCGGTGATCTTCGCGTCGCTTAACCTTGGCCCGGCGATCATCGTCTATACGCAGCAATCCGTCACTGCGGCGGGCTATCACCGCAACACGGCTGCCTTCAGCAACGGCATCATCGGCTTCCAGGACCGCAATCACTTGCGGGATCACCTGGCCAGTTCCGATGCGGATTACCTGGTGGTCTGCGCCGGCGCAGGCGAGGAACGGGTGGTCACGCGGCTTGAAGGCGCAGACTGGCCGGACTGGCTGGTCGAAGTGACCGGAGACCGCAAACAGGTTCGCGCCTTCAAGGTCGACAAGTCCGCCCTTGCCCGCGAGATCGGCGGATAGTGACCATGACCGGGCGCTCGCGGAACACCCTTCTGCGTTTCCTGGCCGTGGGCGCTGGCCTTGCGTTGCTTTATGCCACTCTGGCTGCCCTTGCGACCTCGCAGTTGCCCCTGCCCAAGTCAGTGACCTCGGCTGTGGTCTGGATGCTCTGCATTCCCCTGGGCTTCTGGTGCCACCGCCGTTTCACCTTCACCACCCGCACGCCCCACCGGCACGGGCTGTGGCTTTATGCCGCGACGCAAGTGCTGGGGATCGGGATCGCAGCGACAGTCAGCTACTTTCTGGCGACCGGCGCCTTCCGGCACGATCTTTTCGTGCACCTGCTTGCCTCTGGCCTTGCCGCGGTCGCCAGCTTCCTGATCAGCCACTGGATCGTCTTTCCCCACCGATCGGCAAACTGACGGCGCGAACAAGAATTTCCCCTTCCCGAACCGGGTAGGGCAGACTACCGTCTCGGGCGTTAACGATCACCGTTCCAGTCAAGGGAGACAAAGGATGGGCAAGAGGGACGAACTCATCGCCAAATATGCCGATGACCTGAAGAACAAATGCAAGGTGACGCCGGACATGGCGCTCTTGACGAAAGTGACGATCGGCTGCGGCCCGTCGATCTATGACAATGATGCGCAGACCGTCGCCGCATCGGACAAGGAAGAGCTGGAGCGGATCCGGGCGAACTTCCTGATCAAGAAGCTGGGCCTCGCAGATGGTCCGGCCCTGATGGAAGGCATCAACGCCGCCGTCGACACCTACGGCAAGTCCGAACGCAACAAGTTCCGCGCGGTGTTCTACTACCTGCTCGTCAAGCATTTCGGCAAGGAAAAGGTCTACGCCTGATCCAGGCGGACCGGCGGACATTGTCTTTGCGCGCGGGACGGGTCATGTTGGCCCGCCCCCAGCCGGAAAGCCCAGATGTCCGCCACTCCCCAACCCTCGCAAAGCTCTGCTGACAGCACCGTCGTGCAGGTCATTCTTGCCGTATCGCTCGGTCACTTCCTGAACGACCTGATGCAGTCGCTGATCCCGGCGGCCTATCCGTTGCTGAAAAGCAACCTCGCGCTCAGCTTCACGCAGGTCGGGCTCATCACCTTCGTCTTCCAGGGCACCGCCTCGGTGCTGCAACCGCTGGTCGGGCTTTATACCGACCGCAGGCCGCTGCCCTATGCGATGTCGGCCGGGATGGCCTCGACCGGGGCTGGCCTCATCGCCTTGGCCCATGCGCAAAGCTTCGGCCTGGTGCTGCTGTCGGTCGCGCTGATCGGCCTCGGCTCCTCGATCTTCCACCCCGAGGCCTCGCGGATTGCCCGCCTTGCCGCCGGGATGCGCCCCGGCTTCGCGCAATCGCTGTTCCAGGTCGGCGGCAATGCCGGATCGGCACTCGGCCCGCTGGCGGCGGCCTTCGTCGTGATGCAGCGCGGGCAGCTTTCCATCGAATGGTTCGCTGCCGTGGCGCTTGCCGGGATGGCGCTGCTCTGGGGCGTCGGACGCTGGTATGTGGCGGTGGGTGCCGCCCGGGCCCATGCGCGGAAAAGCCGCGCGCGATCGGCGACGCCCCTGCCCGCCGCCACTGTGCGGCTGGGGATCATCCTGCTGATCGTTCTGATGGCTTCCAAATTCGTCTATTCGGTCTCGCTCTCCAGCTACTTCACCTTCTACCTGATCGAGCAATACGGGCTGAGCGTGAACCAGTCGCAGCTTTGCCTTTTCATCTTCCTCGCCTCGGTCGCGGTGGGCACGATCATCGGCGGCCCCATCGGCGACCGGATCGGGCGGCGGCGGGTGAT
>Ga0056909_1001904_pt1 | contig 11441 bp, 12 predicted proteins | sample EBPBio102011_DNA_FD_62115 | JGI IMG/M metagenome (GOLD analysis project Ga0056909, IMG submission 62115) | Wastewater treatment Type I Accumulibacter community from EBPR Bioreactor in Madison, WI, USA - Reactor 1_1/10/2011_ DNA | ecosystem: Engineered > Bioreactor > EBPR > Anaerobic-Aerobic >...
GAAGCGCGCCAAGGCTTGCGTGTTTGCTGCCCAGAGGAAATCGCCTACTACAACCGATGGATAGATCAAGCTCAGCTTGAAAAGCTGGCAAAGCCGCTCGCCAAGAACGGCTACGGTCAGTATCTGTTGAGTCTTCCCGAACGAGGCTACGTCGCATGAAGGTGATCGAGACCGAGTTGCCCGGCTGCCTGATCTTCGAGCCACGTGTATTTGGCGATGAGCGCGGGTTTTTCTACGAATCGTTCAATGCCGACAAGCTCGCGCCGCTGGGCCTTGAATTGCAATGGAAACAGGGCAACGTCTCTTCGTCTGCACGAGGCGTGCTGCGAGGCCTGCACTATCAGTGGCCGAAGCCGCAAGGCAAGTATGTCTCGGTGGTCGAGGGTGAGGTATGGGATGTCGCGGTCGATATCCGTCGCGGTTCGCCGACTTTCGGCAAGTGGGCCGCGGTGGTGCTGAGCGCGGAGAACAAACGACACTTTTGGATCCCCGAAGGCTTCGCCCATGGCTTCGTCGTACTGAGTGAAAACGCCGTCTTCACTTACCTGTGCACCGAAACCTACGACGCAGCCGCTGACGCCAACATCGCCTGGAACGACCCGGCACTAGCCATTGATTGGCCGGTATTGTCACCATCCCTTTCTCCCAAGGACGCTGCCGCGCCTTTCCTTGCGGATGTGCCTGAGGCCAGGGTGCCTAGGTATACCAGCTGACTACCGCATTAATAATGGCGGCAGGTTGGTAGTTAAATCGAGGAGCGTTTGATGAGGGTTTTGGCTTGTGGGGGCGCGGGTTACATTGGCGGACATACTATGCTTGCCTTATTGGAGGCAGGCCATACGGTTGTTGCCTACGATAACCTTAGCAATGGATCCGATAGGATGATTGCGGAAGTTGGCGTGCTGACAGGCAATGATATCCCGCTTGTCGTCGGCGATGTTCGCGACCGAGAAAAGCTCGATACGATATTAAAGAGCGGCAATTTTGACTGCGTTATCCACTTCGCGGCACTGAAATCCGTGGGACAGAGCGTCGAAGATCCGCTCTTGTATTACGAGAATAACGTTGGAGGAATGACGACGCTGCTTTCCTCCATGCATCATGCCGGCGTGCGAAACCTCATTTTCAGTTCCTCGGCTACCGTCTATGCGCTGGGTGCCCAGATGCCTGTGACGGAAGAAGCGCCATTGGGGCCAGTGAATCCCTATGGCAGGAGCAAGTGGATCGCAGAGATGTCGATGCAGGATCTCACCCGGGCATGGCCCGATTTGCGCGCGGTGAGCTTGCGCTACTTCAACCCTGCGGGAGCACATCCTTCGGGTCGCATCGGCGAAGACCCTAAAGGGGTCCCGGATAACCTGATGCCATTTGTCTCGAGAGTAGCCGCCGGGCTGCTGCCTGAAGTGCGGGTATTCGGGAGCGATTATCCAACCCATGATGGCACTGGTGTCCGGGATTACATACACGTGATGGATTTGGCCGAAGGCCATGTTGCCGCCTTGGAATCCCTATCTAGCTTGCTGGCCGGATGGCATGTTTACAATTTGGGGCGAGGCGAGGGTTTTAGCGTTCTGGATCTTGTCGAGCGTTTTTCTGAAGTTAATCAAGTTGATGTCCCATACCGAATCGTGGGCCGCAGGCCAGGCGACTTGGCCGCAGTTTGGGCTGACCCGACCAAGGCACATCTACAACTCGGCTGGCAGGCCACCCGCGATTTGGATGAGATATGCAGGGATGCATGGCGATGGCAACGGCACGCATTAGCGGCGAAATGAAGATTCTGTTATTGGGCGCCAACGGCCAGGTAGGCATGGAATGCCGTCGCCGCCTGGCGGGCATGGGTGATTTCGTCTGCGCGACCCGCGATGGTCGGCTGTCGGACGGTGGTAGCTGTGAGCAGGCTGACTTCGATGATCCGCATTCGCTGCGTACTCTTGTCTTGAGAGTCAAACCCGATGTGGTGGTGAACGCGGCCGCCTACACCGCGGTCGATAAGGCGGAAACGGAACGGGCAGCAGCATTTCGCGCCAACACAGAGGCGCCGGCTGAAATCGCACTAGCGTGCAAGGAATTGGGTGCCTACCTCATCCACTATTCCACCGATTACGTGTTCGATGGGCAGGGCAGCCGGCCCTATCTGCCGGATGATGCAACCGCGCCACTCGGCATCTATGGCGAGAGCAAGCTGGCCGGCGAGGAAGCCATTCGCGCCAGTGGCTGCGAATACGCCATCCTGCGAACGTCATGGGTGTATGCATCCCACGGCAAGAACTTCCTGCAGACGATGCTGAGGTTGGGCAAGGACCGCGATGAGCTGCGTGTCGTGGCCGACCAGATCGGTACGCCGACGCCTGCGGCGTTGATTGCCGATGTCACGGCGCGCATCGTGGCAGCGCAGGATCGGCCAAGTCGCACCTGGCACTTGACGCCCCATGGGCAGACCAGTTGGCAGGGCTTTGCCGAAGCCATCATGGAAGGCGCACACCGACGTGGCTTGCTCGCCAAGCGTCCGGTTGTCACCGCGATCACCACCGCCGAGTTCCCGACACCCGCATCGCGCCCTGCATGGTCGGTGCTGGACAACGGCTCGCTGGAGCATGACTGGCAACTGACGTTGCCGACGTGGCAAGCCGGGCTTGACGCGGTCTTGGATGAGCTCATCCCGGCGGCTTGAAGTAGCCTAGGCGGGTATCCAAGGCCAAGGAAGCCCCATGCTGCATCCCGTGATCCTCAGTGGTGGCAGTGGCACGCGCCTGTGGCCGCGCTCGCGCAGCAACACGCCCAAGCAGTTCCTTTCACTGGTGGGCGATGAAACCCTGTTCCAGGCGACCGCATTGCGAGTCAAGGCGATGCGCGATGTCGCCCCGGTGATCACCGTGTGCGCGGAAGACCATCGCTTCATGGTTGGCGAGCAACTGCAGGCCATCGGCATGCACAGTGGCGGCATCCTGCTTGAGCCCGTCGCACGCAACACGGCGCCGGCCATCGCGTTGGCGGCGTTGCACGTTTTGCAGCAGGATCCTGCCGGCGTACTGCTGGTGTTGCCGGCCGATCACCTGATCAGGGATGAGGCGGCTTTTCGCGATGCCGTGTTCGCGGGATTGCCGCAAGCCGATGCCAGGACATTGGTCACCTTCGGCATCCAGCCCGATGCCCCGGTGACTGGTTACGGCTATATCCGCATGGGCGATGTCATAAGTGAAGGAGTCCGTTCGATCAGCGCGTTCGTCGAAAAGCCCGATGCCGAACGCGCCCAGGCGTATCTGGACAGCGGCGAATACCTGTGGAACTCGGGCATGTTTCTGTTCCGCGCCGATGCCTATCTGGAAGCCTTGCAACAGCACGCGCCCGACATCCTCCAGGCCGCGCGCGCTTCGTACAACGGCGCAGCGCGTGATCTCGACTTCATTCGCGTGGATGCCGATGCATTCGCGGCAAGTCCGAGTGACTCCATCGACTATGCGGTGATGGAACATGCGGATAACGCGGCGGTGGTGCCGGTCGATTGCGGCTGGAGCGATGTCGGATCGTGGTCGTCGTTGTGGGAGGTGGCTGCGCGCGATGCCGATGGCAACGTGCAGCTCGGCGACACCATCGCGATCGATACGGGCGACAGCTACCTGCAAGCCGCGGATGATCGGCTGGTCGCGGCCCTCGGTGTGCGGGACCTCATCGTCGTGGATACCGCCGATGCCGTGCTGGTCGCTCATCGTGATCGCGTGCAGGACGTCAAGATGCTGGTGGATCGGCTTAAGGCTGAAGGCCGCACCGAACATCTGCATCATCGCAAGGTGTATCGCCCGTGGGGCAGTTACGACTCGTTGGCCATCGGTCCGGGCTTCCAGGTCAAACGCATCGTCGTGAAACCTGGCGCTGCACTCAGCCTGCAGCGGCATCAGCGGCGCGCCGAACACTGGATCGTGGTGTCGGGCACGGCGGAGGTGACCTGCAACGACAAGGTGTTCGATCTCGGCGCGAACCAGAGCACCTATATCCCGCTCGGCAGCAAACATCGGCTGCGCAACACCACCGCCGAGCCTGTGGAATTGATCGAAGTGCAATCCGGCGATTATCTGGGCGAGGACGACATCGAGCGGTTCGATGACGTGTATGGTCGCAGCTGACCCCTGTACCTTCGGCCAATAAGCCGGGGCCGGGCGGCGCGGCGCGCTAAACTAGGCGCATGTCCAACTTGGGTGCCCCCGATGAGTCAATCCAAGCTCCAGCCTGATGCGCGCACCGCGCTCGATGGCATCGTTGCCGATGGCCAGACGCTTGCCGTCGGCGGTTTCGGCCTGTGCGGCATCCCCGAGGCACTGATCGCCGCATTGCGCGATTCCGGCGTCAAGAATCTGACCGCGATCTCCAACAACGCGGGCGTCGATGGCTTCGGCCTCGGCCAGCTACTGGAAACGCGGCAGATCAAGAAGATGATTTCGTCCTACGTCGGCGAGAACAAGGAGTTCGAGCGCCAGTACCTCGGCGGCGAGCTGGAACTGGAGTTCAATCCGCAGGGCACGCTGGCCGAGCGCCTGCGCGCGGGTGGGGCCGGCATCCCGGCGTTCTTCACCGCGACCGGCTACGGCACCATCGTCGCCGACGGCAAGGAAACCCGCGAGATCGACGGCCGCTGGTACGTGCTGGAGACCGCGCTCAAGGCGGACGTGTCGCTGGTCAAGGCGTGGAAGGCCGACAAGGCCGGCAATCTCGTGTTCCGCAAGACCGCACGCAACTTCAATCCCGCCTGCGCGATGGCTGGCAAGGTCTGCGTGGCGGAAGTCGAGGAATTGGTGGAGATTGGCGACATCGATCCGGACCACGTGCACTTGCCCGGCATCTACGTCGACCGCATCGTGGTCAACGCGACCCCTGAGAAACGCATCGAGCAGCGCACCGTGCGCGCGGAGGGCAACTGACATGGCATGGACCCGCGATGAAATGGCGTATCGCGCTGCGCAGGAACTGACCGATGGCGCCTACGTGAACCTCGGCATCGGCTTGCCGACGCTGGTGGCCAACTACATTCCCGAGGGCATGGACGTCTGGCTGCAGAGCGAGAACGGCCTGCTTGGCATCGGCCCGTTCCCGACCGAGGCCGAAGTCGATGCCGATCTCATCAACGCTGGCAAGCAGACCGTGACCGCGGTGCCGGGCGCGAGCTTCTTCGGCAGCCATGACTCCTTCGCGATGATCCGCGGTGGCCACATTGATCTCGCCATCCTCGGCGCGATGGAGGTCACCGACAAGGGCGACCTGGCCAACTGGATGGTGCCCGGCAAGATGGTGAAAGGCATGGGCGGCGCGATGGATCTGGTTGCGGGCGTCAAGCGCGTGGTGGTGCTGATGGAGCACACGACCAAGAGCGGCTCGCCGAAGATCCTGCCCGAATGCACGCTGCCGCTCACCGGCCTTGGCGTGGTCAATCGCATCATCACTGAGCTCGGTGTGTTCGATGTCACATCGGACGGGTTGAAGCTGGTCGAGTTGGCACCGGGTGTCAGCGTGGATGAGGCGAAGGAAAAGACCGGCGTGCCGTTGCACTGATTGGTGCCACATCGGCCAAACAAAACGCCGCCCACGGGCGGCGTTTTTGCATGGGCGTAAAACCGGCTTACAGATTCTGGTAATTCGGCCCCGACCCACCTTCCGGCGTCACCCAGTTGATGATCTGGTAAGGGTCCTTGATGTCGCAGGTCTTGCAGTGCACGCAGTTGGCGGCGTTGATCTGCAGGCGCTTGCCGTGCGGCTTGGAGGCATCATCCACCATCTCGTACACGGCGGCGGGGCAGAAGCGCGTGCACGGGTTGTCGTATTCCGTCACGCACGTCGTCGCGCACACGTCGGTATCGGCGACCTTCAAATGCACCGGCTGGTCTTCGTCGTAGGTGGTGGAGGCGAAGAACACGCCTTGCAGGCGGTCACGCGGCGGCAAGGTGCGTTGCACGTAATCGCGCGCGGGCTCGGCGGTGCCGAGGACATCCAGCGATCCGTAATCCGCGGTCTGCTTGAGCGTCCACGGCGAGTGGCCACCGGTGAGGGTTTCCCACGCGGCGTTCGCCATCCCGAACCAGAAGCCCTTCTTGAAGCCGGGCTTGATGTTACGGACCTTGTGCAGCTCGGCCATGACATCGGAGCCGCGCAGCTTGGCATCGAAGCCTGCGCTCGAAAATTGCGAGGCCACCAGGTGTTCGGCCGCCATCATCCCGGACTTGATCGCCTGGTGCGTGCCCTTGACCTTGGGCACGTTGAGCAGGCCCGCGCCATCGCCGATCAAGAGGGCGCCCGGCATCTCCACCTTGGGCAGCGACTGCCAGCCGCCAGTGACGATCGCGCGCGCGCCCGCGGAGACGATGCTGCCGCCTTCGAGCAGCGGCGCGATCAGCGGGTGCGCCTTCCATTGCTGGAACGCTTCCCACGGCTTGTATTCGGGATCGTGGTAGTCGAGGCCGCTGACGTAGCCGATCGCCACGCGCCCGCCTTCCAAGTGATAGACGAAGCTGCCGCCGTAGGTGTGGTTGTCGGCCGGCCAGCCCAGCGTGTGGACGATCTTGCCGGGCGTGACGCGATCCTCCGGCACCTGCCACAGCTCCTTGATGCCGATGGAGTAGCTCTGCGGGTCGGAGTCCGCATCCAGCTTGAAGCGCTTCACCAGCTGCTTGGTCAGCGAGCCGCGCGCGCCTTCGGCCAGCACCGTGACCTTGGCATGGATGTCGATGCCGGGGGTGAAGCTTGGCTTGTGATGGCCGTCTTTGGCCACGCCCATGTCGCCGGTGCGGATGCCGATGACCTTGCCGCTGTCATCGTGCAGGGTCTGGGCAGCGGCAAAGCCCGGGAAGACCTCGACGCCCAGTGCCTCGGCCTGCGGGGCCAGCCACGCGCACATCGCGCCGAGCGAGACGATGAAGTTGCCGGTGTTGTGCATGCCGGGCGGCAAGGGCAGCTTGCGATGACCGGTCTTGGACAGCATCCAGAATTCGTCTTCTTTCGCCGGCACGCAGACCGGCGGTGGATTGTCGCGCCAGCCGGGCAAGAGCGCGTCCAGCGGCGCTGGCTCGATCACCGCGCCGGAGAGGATTTGCGCGCCGACGGTCGCGCCTTTCTCGATCACGCACACGGAGGTGTCCGGGCTCAGCTGCTTCAAGCGGATGGCGAAGGACAGGCCGGCCGGGCCTGCGCCCACCACCACCACGTCGTATTCCATGACGTCGCGTTCGATCTCGGGCGGGCTGTTCTCGTTCATCTTGGCTCCTCGTGGCTGGCCTGAATTGTCCGGGTTTGCGGCGGGGGCGGCAAATCCGCAGGATGCGGCGATGGTTCCCGTCGCCTTATCCGCTGGTCTGCCTGGCATCGAACACCGCCCCGGTTGGCTCTCGCAAGCCGATGCCGCGGCGTTGTTCGACGCCCTGCGCGATGCCGCGCCGTGGGAGGTGCATCGCCTCCATTTGTTCGGGCAGCTGGTGGATTCGCCGCGTCTATCGTGCTGGATGGGCGATGAAGGCGCTGCGTATCGCTATTCCGGCACTCGCTTTCTGCCGCAGCCGTGGCCCGCGGCCTTGGATGATGTGCGGATGCGCCTGGCCGCCGAATGCGGCGGGCCGTTCAACGGCGCGCTCGCCAACCTGTATCGCGATGGGCGTGATGCGATGGGTTGGCATCGGGATGACGAGCCGGAGCTCGGCGATGCGCCGCTGATCGCATCCCTGAGCCTGGGCGCGACGCGGCGCTTCCTGCTGAAGGATGCGGACGGGCATCGGCATGCCTTCGATCTTGCCAGCGGCGACTTGCTGCTCATGTCGGGCGAGAGCCAGCGCCTCTACCGCTATGCGCTGCCACGCACCGCGAAACCCGTTGCACCGCGCATCAACCTGACCTTTCGCCGCATCCTGCCGACGAAGGGTTGAGGGTCATCGCCCCGTGCGTTGCAGGGTGGTGAGCGTCCAGCCTGCGATGTCGCGCGTGGTGGCCGCGATGGATTGCTCGAACGCGCGCTGCACGTCGGTGATCGCCGGGCTGCCGGCGGGCGTGGCATGGCGGAACACGCGCGTGCCAATCACCCGGTTCTCGTCATTTCGGATCAGCTGGACGGAGACTTCGACCACCGCGCTCGGGCCGCCAACGGCGTAATCGGCATCGAACTGGCGGATGTCCATCGCAAGATCCACGTCACCGGCGATGCCGCCCCCGCGCCGGCTGACGCCCGCCAGCTTGCCGCTGTCTTCCAGCGTGTGGATCAGGCTGGCTTGCAGGATGTCCGGCGGTGGCTGCGACCACACCGCGCCCTTGTAGACCTGTAGCTCGCCGGGCGTTGGCCGCACCAGGATGCGCGGGCTGTTGATCAGGCGCTCGCCCTCGGGACGCAGCACGACGAGCTGCGTATCCACGCGCGGCCAGCTGGCATCGGCCTCGACCCGCGGCCTCGGGTCGTAGATCGAGATTTCGGTCTTTTTCGGCACGATGCCGCAACCGGCGAGCGCCAGCGCGAGGCCGGCCAGGAGCCAGCGCAGGGAAGGGGAGGCGTGGATGTTCATTCCGGGGTGAACTCCTTGGGTTGCTCGCGGCCCAGCAGGTAGCCGGCCGGGTTGCCATCGAGGCGATCAGTGACCTGCTTGATGTCGCGCATCAGGCCGCGCAGCTCGTGCAGGGTCGGCGCGACCTGCTGCAGGCCGTCGCGGGTGAAGGTGCGCAGCGGTGCGCGGTTCTCGGCGATCAACGCATTGGCATTCTCGCCGGCGGATTCGAACAAGCTGATCGCGCGATCAAGCTTGTCCATCGTCGCCGGCAACTTGGCGATGACTTCCTTGTCCACCTTGGTCAGCGCGCCGTTGGTGGTGGCAAGCGTCTTGCGCAGGTCTTCACTGGCAAGGCGTGCGTTGACGAGCAGCTGGGTGATGTCCTCGCGCTGGCCGCTGATCGCATCGGTCGTGGCGCGCAGGTTCTCCAGCGTGTCGGAGATGCGCTGGATGTTTTCCTCGCTGAGCGCATCGTCCAGACGCGCGACCAACTTGTTGGCGGTGTCGGCGATGTTCTGCAGTGCGGAAGGCTCGGTCTGGATCACCGGCACCTCGTTGCGGTCGCTTGGGCGCAGCAATTCGGCGCCGGGGCTGCCGCCGGTCAACTGGATGAAGGGGCTGCCGGTGAGCCCCGCCTGCGACATCTTGGCGTGGGTATCGACCTTGATCGGCGCGTCGGCCTCGAGTTTCAGCAAGGCCTGCACGCGGCGCGGATCGCGTGCATCGAGCTTGAGCTGCTCGACGGTGCCGACCGAGATGCCGTTGTACTGCACCGAGCTGCCTTCGGTGAGGCCCGTGACCGGCTCGTTGAAGATCACCTGGTAGTTCTGCCAGTTGGCATCGGAGGAGAACTTCGCCGCCCACAGCGCGAAGCCGAGCAGGAACACCGTCACCAGGATGGTGAAAGTGCCGATGAGGACATAGTTGGCCTTGGTTTCCATCGTCAATCCTTAATCATGCGGCGCTCGCCGGTGGCGGCGTCCTGCGCGGCGCGGGCGCGCGGGCCGTGGAAATATTCCTGCACCCACGGCTGCTGGCATTGCTCGACCTCGGCCAGCGGCGCGTTGATGATGACCTTCTTGTCGGCCAGCACCGCGACGCGATCACAGATAGCGTAAAGCGTGTCGAGATCATGTGTGATGATGAACACGGTCAGGCCCAGTGCCTCGCGCAGGGCGAGGATCAACTCGTCGAAGGCCGCCGCGCCGATTGGGTCCAGGCCCGCCGTCGGCTCGTCCAGGAACAGCAGCGGCGGGTCCAGCGCCAACGCGCGCGCCAGGCCCGCGCGCTTGCGCATGCCGCCCGACAGCTGCGAAGGCAGCTTGTCCATCGCATCGGCGGGCAGGCCCGAGAGCTTCACCTTCAGCAGGGCCAGCTCGTAGCGCAGGTCTTCGCACAGCTCGGGGTGGTGCTCCTTCAGCGGCACTTCGGCGTTCTCGCCGACGGTGAGCGAGGAGAACAGCGCGCCATCCTGGAACAGCACGCCGGTATGGCGCTCGATGGCGAGGCGGTCGGCGGGCGCGGTGGATCGCGCGTCCACGCCGAGCACCTCGATCTCGCCGGCGTTGGGCGTGCGCAGGCCGAGGATCGAGTGCATCAGCACCGACTTGCCGGTGCCCGAGCCGCCGACGATGCCGAGGATCTCGCCGCGCCTGACATCCAGGTCCAAGTGATCGTGTACCAGCTGGTCGCCGAAGCGGTTGACCAGCCCGCGCACGCGGATCGCCAGCGCGTCCGGCGAGGCCGTGTCGTCGATGTGTCCACGGGCAGGGTTGGGCGTTTTGTCTTCCATCACCACCCCATCTGCATGAACCAGATGGCGGCCAGCGCATCGATGATGATGACCAGCGAGATCGTCTGCACCACGCTGGAGGTCGTGCGCTCGCCCACCGACTGCGCCGTGCCCTTCACCTGCAGCCCTTCCAGACAGCCGATCAGGCCGATCACCAGCGCGAAGATCGGCGCCTTCGACATCCCGACCAGGAAATCCTCGAATTCGATGGTCTGTTCCATTCGCGCCATGTAGGCCTGCGGCGGGATGTCGAGGCTGAAGGCGCCGACCGTGAGGCCGCCGAGCAGGCCCGCGATCATGGCGAGGAACGTCAGCAGCGGCAGCATCAGCAGCAAGGCGATGAGGCGCGGGATGACCAAGAGGTCGATCGGGTCCAGGCCCAGGGTGCGGATCGCGTCCACTTCCTCCCGGCTGACCATCGCGCCGATCTGGGCGGTGAAGGCACTGGCCGTGCGGCCGGCGAGCAGGATGGCGGTCAGCAGCACGGCGAATTCGCGCAGGAAGGCGATGTTGACCAGCTCGACCACGAAGATGGTCGCGCCGAAGTCCTCCAGGATGTTGGCGCCGAGGAAGGCCAGCACCGCGCCGACGAGATAGGTCAGCAGCAGCACCAGCGGCACGGCGTCCAGGCCCACCTGCTCCATGTGATACACGACGCTGGTGACGCGCAGCCGGCTGGGATGGCGGATGACGCGCCCCAGCTTGACCAGGTTCTCGCCGAGGAAACTCGCCAGGGCGACGATTTCCTTCCAGTTGTCCACCATCGCGTAACCGAGGCGCCCCAACGCGGCGTGGAAACCGTAGTCGCGCTTGCTGGCGGGACGGTCGGGCGGCACGTCCAGGATCGCGCGCACCAGCGTCATGTGCTCGTCGCGCAGGTGGAAATGCTCCCGCTTCAAGCCGCGGTCATAGGCAAACCGCTGCAATTGCAGGACGCCGAAGGAATCCATGCTGCCCACGCAGCGGGCATCGACGTGGCGGATGTCGGCGGGGAAGGCCGCCACATCGCGCATCACCTCACGTGCATTGGCCAGCGTCCAATCGCCGGACAGGCGCAACTCGCCCGTATCGGGGGAGAAGTCGGCTGCGGGGCGGGCGCGTTGGAGCTGCATGGATGACGTGCATGGTATCGGCTTCGC
>Ga0056909_1001906_pt1 | contig 11438 bp, 10 predicted proteins | sample EBPBio102011_DNA_FD_62115 | JGI IMG/M metagenome (GOLD analysis project Ga0056909, IMG submission 62115) | Wastewater treatment Type I Accumulibacter community from EBPR Bioreactor in Madison, WI, USA - Reactor 1_1/10/2011_ DNA | ecosystem: Engineered > Bioreactor > EBPR > Anaerobic-Aerobic >...
AGGCCTTCGTGATCTGCATCACCAACCCGCTCGACGCGATGGTCTGGGCGCTGCGCGAATTTTCGGGCCTGCCGCACAACAAGGTCATCGGCATGGCCGGTGTGCTGGACAGCGCCCGCTTCCGGCACTTCCTGGCACTCGAATTCAACGTCTCGATGAAGGACGTCTCGGCCTTCGTCCTTGGCGGCCACGGCGACACGATGGTGCCGTCCGTCCGCTACTCCACCGTCGGCGGCATTCCCCTGCCCGACCTGGTGGCGATGGGCTGGACCACGCAGGAGAAACTCGACGCCATCGTCCAGCGCACCCGCGACGGCGGGGCGGAAATCGTCGGCCTGCTGAAGACCGGCTCGGCCTTCTATGCCCCCGCCGCTTCGGCGGTCGAGATGGCGGAAGCCTATCTCAAGGACCAGAAACGCCTCCTGCCCTGCGCCGCCCATGTCAAGGGCGCCTACGGGCTGAACGGCCTTTACGTCGGCGTCCCGGTCATCATCGGCGCCAACGGGGTGGAGCGTGTGGTCGAGGTGAAACTCGACGCCACCGAGAAGGTGATGTTCGACAAATCCGTCGACGCCGTGAAGGGCCTCGTCGCCGCCTGCAAGGGCATCGACCCCGCGCTGGCGTGACCCCGTAGGTCGGGGCGTGCCCCGATTACATTCCCGACCCAAGGGTGCGCCCCCGCGCACCCTTTTTCATTCCCGCCCGTTACCCCTGCCGCACCCTCCCTTGCCCTGCCGAAAGGGATTTCCGCTGGTGTCCGAAGGGCGGGGCACGCCCAATCACCTGCACTGTGGTGACAACCTCACCGTCCCGCATGACAGCATCGCGTCGGAACGCGTGGACCTGATCACCCTCGACCCGCCCTTCATTTCGAATACGGGTATAGCTGCCTTTCAAGGCCCCCAATGACCCGCCAAGCAAGCTCGTAGGGTGCGTGATTTCACGCACCGCCTCCTTTGGTTACAAACCCACCGCTCGCATCGCTATACCCAACCGCCACCGCGCAACCCCCGGTGCGTGAAATCACGCACCCTACCCATCGCACCCGTGTGCAATCACCACCCGTATTGCCCCAACCGAATATCGCGATGCACGGATGAATACGCCCAATCCTCCGGCTTTTCGACCAATCCGTGTTTCACCGGGTTCCACCAGCAATACCGCAAATGCGCAACGAAATAGACGTCGTTCCGGATATGCCGCTCCCAGAACCGACGCTGCCATATCCCGCGCTCTTGGCGGGCCGCGTGGCTTGGCCGCAATGGTCTCGCAGGCAAGCCGCGCGAAAACCGTGCCTTGATCGACCGCCACCGGGTCGAATAGTCTGCGTCCCCCTCCGGCAAGGTCCACAGGGCGTGAAGGTGGTTCGGCAGGACGACCCAGGCGTCGATCTGGAACGGGCGCTCGGCTCTCGTGATCCGGACGGCATCGCGCAAGGCTTCGACTTTGCCAACCAAAAGCTGCGAGGCGCGGTCGGTCAGAGCGACAGTAAAGAAGACCGAAGCACCGGGAATGCGGGGGCGAAGGTATCTGGACATCGCTACACCCTGGAAACGCAAACCTTAACCCCACCCTAACGAAAAATCACAACCCACTGAAATCCCTCACATCCCGGACTTTGTCCACCGTGGACACTTTCCAACCCCCTTGCCCCCGCCCCCCGAATCCGGCATCCCGGAAAGCCAACCCCGACCCCCGGAGGACCCCGATGGACTATTCGAAATCCGGCAACCCCAAGGGTGCCCGCAGCACCCTCCGCGGCCCCGACCACGCCCAGAAGGGCGCCCCCAAATCGGTGACACCCCCGCGCGAGACCAAGGAACAGCTGCTCGCCCGAATGAAGGCCGCGGCCGCCGCCAAGAAAGACCCGGAAGCCTGACCCGCCTTTCCTCCCCCTACCTCGCCCCCGGCTTCTATGACGAGGCCATCGCCAAGGGCCGCCACCGCGACATCGTCGGCGGCCGCTGGGACGAGACGGGCCGCGTCCAGATGCAGGCCCTGCTCACCGCCGGGATGACCCCCGAGGATCACCTCCTCGATATCGGCTGCGGCGCCCTCCGGCTCGGCCACAAGGCCGTCCCCTTCCTGAAACCGGGCCATTACTGGGGCACCGACGCCTCGCTCGCCCTGATGCGGCACGGGCGGCTCACCGAACTCCCCGACCCCGATCAGCTCCCCGAAGACCACCTGATCGAGGACGCCGCCTTCGCCTTCCCCGGTGTGCCCGACGCCATCACCCTCGCCCTCGCCTTCGGGGTTTTCACCCACCTTCCCCACTCTGCCCTGCAAACCGCGCTGGACAACCTCCGCCGCTTCCCCAACCTCCGCGTGGCTCTCTTCACCGTCTTCCTGTCCGACAGCTCCGGCCCCGCCCGACAGCCGGACGGCGTCGTCACCCATCCCGACCGACCGCCCTACCACCTCGGCGAGGCCCAGGTCACCCAGAGCATCCGGGCCGCCGGGTTCACTGCGACACGCCAGCCCATGCTGCTTCCCCGCGGGCAGGTGCTGTGGGCTGCCAGCTGACGTCCGGGCTTCCCGACTTGCACCCGGCCCGTCACCCCGCCAGACTCGCCGCAAAACCGGAGACCTCCATGCGTTCCATTGCCCTGACCCTCGTCCTCCTCGCCTCTCCCCTCTCGGCGGAAACCCTCTCCGAGGAGATCGCCCGCACCGGCCTCGCGCCCACCGAAACCCGGCTCGCCGCCCTGACCTCGCCCAGCAACGAGGACCTCTTCGCCCTCGCGGGCCTGCGCTTCCTCGGCGGCATCGAGCAGGCCCTGCAACTGCGCTGGAAGACCGGCGTGCAGGCCGACTGGTCGGAACTGCCGATCCTCCGCCTGCCGATCCCGGAAAACCCGAACGCCATCCCCTTCCAGGCTGCCGACTTCACCGCGCTCATCCGCAACCTCGACGTCGACATGGAGGCCTCCCGCGAAGCGCTCGCCCAGCTTGGCGACAAGCCCTTCGCCCTGCCGATCCGCGTCGCCGACCTCTGGTTCGACATCAATGCCAACGGCACCCGCGAACCCGGCGAGGGACTGGCCGAAGTCACCGGCCTGACCCTCGGCGGCGGGCGGATGATCGGTGTCCAGGTGCAGGATCCGGTGATCACCTTCGACACCGCCGATGCCGCCTGGCTGTCCGCCTACACCCACTTCCTCTCCGGCTTCGCCTCGACCGCGCTGGCCTACGACCCCGAGCCCGCGATCCAGCGGGTGCTCGACAGCTCCAAGGCGATCTACGCGCTCTGGGGCAGCACGCCGCCGAACAATGCGATGGACATGATGTTCGGCCGCCAGGTCGACCGCGTGGCAATGATCCTGCACGCGCTGTCCAACACCCCCGACACCGCGCTGGCGCAGGATGCCTACGGCCACTTCCTGTCGATGATCCAGGAGAACCGCCGCTTCTGGACCCTTGTCGCCCTGGAAACCGACAATGCCGGCGAATGGGTGCCGAACGACAATCAGGTGTCGGGCCTGGGGATCATGATGCCCCCCGGCACGGGCGAACGCTGGAAGGCCGTGCTGGCCGATGCCGAAAAGCTTCTGAAGGGCGAGGTGCTGATCCCGCACTGGCGGTTCGGGGCCGAGGCCGGGATCAACCTGAAGAAGGCCTTCGAAAACCCGCCCCCGGTCGACCTGGTCACCTGGATCCAAGGCGAGGGGCTGCTTCCCTACGCCGAGAAGGGTCCGCAGATGTCCATGCAATCCTGGCGCGACTTCGAGGATTTCGTGCAGGGTGACGCCATGCTCTTCGCGGTGTTCCTGAACTGAGCACCCCGATTTCCTCAAAGAAATCGGACCGGAGCCTTCAAAGGCTCCGGTCCGGACTTTTCGAATAGTCCGGCTCTCACCCCAGTCCGCGCAATACCGTCTCCAGCGTCGCCACCAGCTTGTCGGCGATCTCGTCCAGTTCCGCGTCGCTTGCGTTGAACGGCGGGGCGAGGATCACCGTATCCCCGGCCGACCCGTCGACATGCCCGCCCGAGGGATAGCAGATCAGCCCGCGCCGCAGCCCCTCGGCCCGGATGCGCGCATTCACCCCCAGCGAGGCGTCGAAGGGCGCCTTGGTTCCGGGATCCGCCACGATCTCCACCCCGATGAAATACCCCCGCCCCCGCACATCGCCGACCTGCGGCAGATGCGCCATCCGTGCCCGCAGGTCCGACCGCCAGCGCGGCCCCTTGTCCTGGATGCGGGCCAGAAGCCCCTCTTCGGCGACGATCTTCTGTACCGCCACCCCGGCGGCCAGACAGGCGGTGTGCCCGGTGTAGGTGTGCCCCGTCAGCGGCCCGCCGTGGCCCGCCGCCATCACATCCGCGATCTCCTGCGTGTAGACCGCCGCCCCCAGCGGCAGGTAGCCCCCGGACAGCGACTTCGCCACCGTGATGATATCCGCCGTGATCCCGTCCTCTTCCGAGGCCCGCCAGACCCCGGTCCGGCCCGATCCGCACATCACCTCGTCGCAGATCACCAGCACGCCGTGGCGTCGGCACACCTCGGCCATCGCCTTCGCATAACCCTCCGGCGGCGGCAGCGCCCCGCCGGCCGCGCCAACCACCGGCTCGAAGATGAACCCGGCCACCGTCTCCGGCCCGAGGCGCAGGATCTCTGCCTCCAGTTCCGCCGCCAGATGCGCCACAAGCCCGTCCCGCGTCACGCCCGAAGGCAGCCGGTAAGCATTCGCCGCGCTCACCCGCCCGACCGAGGGCAAGGCCCCGGCAAAGGCGCGCTGGCGGTCCTCGAAGCCCGACAGCGCCGTCGCCATCAGCGTGTTGCCGTGCCAGGACCGCTTGCGCGCGATGAACTTCACCCGCCCCGGATCGCCCCGGTCGAAGTGGTATTGCAGCGCGATCTTCACCGCGCTTTCCACCGCCTCGGACCCGCTGGTCGTGTAGACCATGTCCGCCAGCCCCGTCGCCTTGCAGATGATCTCGCTCATCTCCTCCAGCGGATCGGTGGTGAAGAGATAGCGGTAGCCATAGGCCACCTTCTCCATCTGCCGCGCCACCGCTTCGTTCACCCGCGGATCGCCATGCCCGATCGAGAACACCGCCGGACCGCCCGAGCCGTCGATATACTGTCGGCCCTCCACATCCCACAGATAGACCCCCCGGCCGTGGCTGATCTTCGGCAGGGTGTCTTGCGTGATGTCGTTGGCGCTTGGACGCGGCATGTCGGCCTCCTTCTTTCAGGTCACAGCCTTCGCAAGCGGCCCCGGGCTTGTCAATCGCGCCACGTCGGGGGTGATTCGCGCCACGGCTGGCGTTAACGCCATCATGTGATCACAATTTTCCATCGTGTGATCACACGTTTCGCAACCGTGATCACATCGTTCATTTTCACGGCATTTCCCCTGCTTTACAGGCATTTGCCGTTTGGCACCCCCGCCAACCCGTGCCAGAACGCCCCTGACCACATTCCGGCCGACATTCGAGAGGCGCCCCATGAACATTCACGAATACCAGGCAAAAGCGCTTCTGCGCAGCTACGGCATCCCGGTCAGTGACGGCCGCGTCGTGCTGAAGGCCGAAGAGGCCAAGACCGCCGCCGGGGAGCTTGACGGCCCGCTCTGGGTGGTGAAGTCGCAAATCCACGCCGGGGGCCGCGGCAAGGGCCATTTCAAGGAGCCCGAGGCGGGGGAAAAGGGCGGCGTCCGCCTGGCCCGCTCGGTCGGCGAGGCCGCCGAATTCGCCCGCCAGATGCTGGGCCGCACCCTCGTCACCATCCAGACCGGGCCCGCGGGCAAACAGGTCAACCGCATCTATATCGAGGACGGTTCCGACATCGAAAAGGAATTCTACCTCGCCTTCCTGATCGACCGTCAGTCCTCGCGCATCTCGATCGTCGCCTCGACCGAGGGCGGCATGTCGATCGAGGACGTGGCGCATGACACGCCGGAAAAGATCCACACCTTCACCATCGACCCGGCCACCGGCTTGCAGGATTTCCACGGCCGCCGCGTGGCCTTCGCGCTTGGCCTGACAGGCGCGCAGGTCAAGCAATGCGTGGGGATCGTGAAGAAGCTGTACCAGCTGTTCCTGGACAAGGACATGGACATGCTGGAGATCAACCCCTTCTGCCTGCTGAAGGACGGCACGCTGCGGCTTCTGGACGCCAAGATGGGCTTCGACGGCAACGCGATCTACCGCCACCCCGACATCGCCGCCCTGCGCGACGAGACCGAGGAAGACCCGAAGGAACTGGCCGCCTCGAAATTCGACCTGAACTACATCGCGCTGGATGGCGAGATCGGCTGCATGGTCAACGGCGCAGGCTTGGCGATGGCCACGATGGACATCATCAAGCTTTACGGTGCCGAGCCCGCCAACTTCCTCGACGTGGGCGGCGGGGCGACGAAAGAGAAGGTGACGGAAGCCTTCAAGATCATCACCAGTGACCCGAACGTGAAGGGCATCCTGGTCAACATCTTCGGCGGCATCATGCGTTGCGACATCATCGCCGAGGGCGTGATCGCCGCGGTGAAAGAAGTCGGCCTGAAGGTCCCGCTGGTCGTCCGTCTTGAAGGCACCAACGTGGAGCTTGGCAAGGATATCATCCGCAAATCCGGCCTGAACGTCATCGCGGCGGACGACCTGAAGGATGGGGCCGAGAAGATCGTCAAGGCCGTCAAGGGATAACCCGTGGGGTGGGCAATCTGCCCACCCTATGCATCCAAGGGAAAGCACCGCATGTCCGTTCTCCCACTCACCCAGCGCTTCACCGGCCCCTCCGTCACCGCATCGAACGCCAGCCGCGGTCTACGGGCGATCGGCTTCGTTGCGGCAATAGCAGGGCTTTGCGCTTGCCAGCCGACCGATGTCCCCACCACGGCGGCTGCTCCGCTGATCAAGACCTCGGCAACGGCAGGTCCGGGCAGCAATCCGATCAGCGCCACCCGTGCACGGTCGGTCTTTGCGTCGCTTTGCATCAACCAGCGCGGCTCTCAATCGGGCACCGAGGCAGCCGCCGCCGCCGACGGGTTCGTCAAGAACACGACCTACGGCACCTATTACCACCCGCGAGACAACCTGTCGGTCAAGCTTATCGACGGAGATTGCTCAATGGTCTTCGTCTCGACGGCTTCGGCAGCCGAGCTACAAAAGGCCCTCACTTCGCTGACGTCGGGCGTACGGTTCAGCCCCGGCGCATCGCTGGGCGGCACGCCCTATTACAACGCCCGCATCGCCGCGCGGTGACAGAAGGAAAGATCACATGTCCGTCCTCGTCAACAAATCCACCAAGGTCATCTGCCAGGGCTTCACCGGCAGCCAAGGCACCTTCCACTCCGAACAGGCCATCGCCTACGGCACGCAGATGGTCGGCGGTGTGACCCCCGGCAAAGGCGGGACCGAACACCTCGGCCTCCCCGTCTTTGACAGCGTCCACGATGCCGTCGCGAAGACCGGCGCCGATGCGACGGCGATCTACGTCCCGCCGCCCTTCGCCGCCGACTCGATCCTGGAGGCCATCGACGCCGAGATCCCGCTGATCGTCTGCATCACCGAAGGCATCCCCGTCCTCGATATGATGAAGGTCAAGCGCGCCCTCATCAACTCGAAGTCGCGGCTCATCGGCCCGAACTGCCCCGGCGTGCTGACCCCCGGCGAATGCAAGATCGGCATCATGCCGGGCTCGATCTTCTCCAAGGGCTCGGTCGGCGTCGTCTCGCGCTCCGGCACGCTGACCTATGAGGCCGTGAAGCAGACCACCGACGTGGGCCTCGGCCAGACAACGGCCGTCGGCATCGGCGGCGACCCGATCAAGGGCACCGAACACATCGACGTGCTGGAGATGTTCCTTGCCGATCCCGCCACCCACTCGATCATCATGATCGGCGAAATCGGCGGCAGCGCCGAGGAAGACGCCGCCCAGTTCCTGGCCGACGAGAAGAAGAAGGGCCGTTGGAAGCCCACCGCCGGTTTCATCGCCGGCCGCACCGCCCCCCCCGGCCGCCGCATGGGCCACGCCGGCGCCATCGTCGCGGGCGGCAAGGGCGACGCAGGCAGCAAGATCGAGGCGATGAAACGCGCCGGGATCGTGGTGGCCGACAGCCCGGCAGGCCTGGGCGAGGCGGTCCTGAAGGCGATCAAGGGGTAAGGTCGTGGCGCTGGAACTGGATCAGCGAGCTATCGGTCGGGCCGCAGCGGCCCGGTCGGTGCCTGCCCGTCGATCCGGTCAGTTTCGCGCCGATGCCACCGGCGCCGCCAGCCCCGAACCAGCCTCCGTTCCCTCAGGCAGCGGCAAGCCGCGCGTAGACCCGCGCCGTCAGCTTTGCCGAGGAGAACTCCTCGACGGCCTTCTGCCGCGCCGCCACACGCATGCTGGCTGCCAGATCGGGCGTCTCGATCATCCGGCGCAGCGCATCGACAAGCGCCGTGGTATCACCGGGCGGAACCAGAAGGCCCTGCTTTCCGTCCTCGATCATGTCGGGCGTCCCGCCAATGCGCGAGCAGATCACCGGCAAGCCGGTTGCCATCGCCTCCATCACCGAGACCGGGGCAGCCTCGCCCTCGCCCTGGCTGGCCAGCACCTTGATGTCGCAACGCCCCATCAGACCAGCCACTTCCTCGCCCGAAAGCGGGCCCAGCATCTGGACCGCGTCCTCCAGCCCCAAGCGGGCGATTGTCTCGCGGATCGCGCCCTCGGCCGGTCCGCTGCCGGCGATCAGGTAACGCAGGTCATGGCCCTCGTCGCGCAGGCGGCGGACCGCTTCCAGCACCCGCACATGGCCCTTGCTGGGATGCAGCCGGGCGATGGAGCAAAGGGTCCAGGGCTCGCCAGCCTTGCGATCCGACCGCTCGACCCAGCGGAAGCGGTCGATGTCGATCCCCATCGACAGTGCCGAGACGGGTCGACCAGGACAGAGAGCGGCAATCTCCTCGGCCAGGGCACGGGTGACTGCAAAGATATGCCGGGCGTTTTCGCCCTTGAGCGCGATGTCGCCGCCCCAGACAGAGGGCGGCCCGTGCAGGGTCAGGCTGTAGGGCAAGCCGCAGGCGCGCTCGGCCAAGGCCGCGACATGAGCGGCATCGCCGAAGGAATGCAGATGGACCAGATCGGCATTCTGCGCCCTGGCCAGCCGGATCAGCCGCGCCGCACTCGGGATCAGGGCAAGGCGCCGCAGCCGACCGCGCAGGCCGTCCGCCCTGGCGCGGGAGAGATAGCGCAGCATCCGCACCACCTGAACCGGGTGCAGCAGAAGATAGCCCAGATCGGCCGCCCCGGGCGGGAACAGCGTCTGAAACTCGCCACCCGCGCGCGCCAGGATCGCCTGGGAAAAGTATTCCGGTGCCGGACCGCGGGTCGAGACATAGGTGACCTTCACGCCGAGTGCCGCAAAATCGCTTCCCTGGTCGACGATATAGGTTTGCCAGGGTGCCGGAAATCCGGTGGAAAGGATGAGCAAGCGGTTTATCGGCATGAATACGTCCCGGGATACAGATTTCGCATAGGCAGGGTGCAAGGCACAATCGACCCCTACCATACTGAATCGCTTGCGTTAAGCAGCGATTTCCCCGTCAAGGTATGTGCCGGAATCCCGGGCGCAAGCAGCCCTGCTGGACCGGGCGATGCGGTATTGAAGGGGATCAGGCGATGACGCAAAAGGCACCCGGAACGGTTTCGGCACATGCCGTTGAAGCGGCGGCCCCCCAGCCGGCCGCAGGTCGCGCCCTGACCTGGGCGCTCTGCACCCCGACGCTGAACCGGATCGACGTGCTGCTCCTCGCGATCGGCTGCGCGCTGGCCCAGACGCGGCCCCCGTCCGAGGTCATCATCGTCGATGCGGGCGAGGGCTGGGAAGCCGACCGCGCCCGGGTCGAGGCGGCGCTGGCGGGTCACCCTGCGGTGCGCCTCGTCTATCTGCATTCGCCCGTCCGCTCGATCACCCACCAGCGCAACCTGGCGACGCAGGCGGCGACGGCGGACATCCTGTTCTGCCTCGACGACGATACGCTGATGTTCCCCGACTGCGCCGAGACGATCCTTCAGGTCTACGAGGCCGACAGCGCCGGGGCCATCGCCGGGGTGACGGCGAACAACGATCCGGTCTCGCCCCTGGCCGCGCCGCAGATCGAGCGCAAGCTCTCCGGCATCCAGGACAAGGCCAAGCGCAGCGGCACCCGCAACCGGCTGACCCGCTGGATCTGGCGCGAGATATTCCTGATGGACACGCTGCGGCTGTTCGTGCCCTACGATTCCCGCCGCCGGACCACCTCTGCCGAAGACATCGCCCGGCTGGGCCAGCCCGACCTTTACCCCGCACTGACGATGATCGGCTTCGCGATGACCGTGCGGCGCAGCGTTGCGCTGGCCGAACCCTTCGATCCCTGGCTCCTGTCCTATTCGCCCTGCGAGGATACCGACGCCACCTACCGCTTTTCGCGGCATGGCCTGCTGGTGTTGGCCGGCAAGGCGCGGCTGCATCATTATGAGGTCGCCGCCGCCCGGCTGAACCGCCATCGCGTCGCGGCGCTGTTCCTTCTGAACGTGGCCTTCTTCACCCGGCAGCATTCCGACGACCTGCCGCGCCATCGGCGGCGCTATTTCTCGCTGGCCCGACGCCGGGTGCTGGCCGAGTTCCTGAAGGACGGGCTTGGCCTGCGCTTCCGTTTCCCGCAGGTGCGGGGCACGCTCTACGCCCTGCGCCGCGCGCCCGAGATCTTCGATCACCCCGACGCCCGGCTGGGCGAGGACTATCAGGCCATCCAGCGCGAGGTGCTGACATGGTCCTGATCTCTCCAACCCTGCCGCTTACCTTCCTCCCCGTTCGAAAGGGCACCCGATGACCGATCAATCCCCGAACGCCCAGTTCCACGCCTCGTCCTTCCTCGACGGCGCGAATGCCGATTATGTCGACCAGCTGCAGGCGCGCTATGCCACCGACCCCAATTCGGTCGACGCCGCCTGGGCCGAGTTCTTCCACGCCATCGGCGATAGCGAGATCGACGCCAAGCGCGCCGCCGAAGGGCCGTCCTGGGCCCGCGCCGACTGGCCGCCGCAACCCGCCGACGACCTGACCGCCGCCTTGACCGGCGAATGGGCCGCGCCTCCGCCCGCGAAAGAGGCCAAGGCCGCAGCCGGGAAGATCGCCGCCAAGGCCGCCGAGGCGGGCGTCACCCTGTCCGACGACCAGATCCAGCGCGCAGTGCTGGATTCGATCCGCGCCCTGATGATCATCCGGGCCTACCGGATCCGCGGCCACCTTGCCGCCGATCTCGACCCGCTGGGGCTGACGCCCACCGGCAACCACCCCGAGCTCGAGCCCGGCTCCTACGGCTTCGCCGAAGCCGACATGGACCGTCCGATCTTCATCGACAACGTGCTGGGCCTGACCCATGCCTCGATGCGCGAGATCATCGACATCCTGAAGCGCACCTATTGCGGCACCTTCGCGCTGCAATACATGCATATCTCCGACCCCGAACAGGC
>Ga0056909_1001911_pt1 | contig 11426 bp, 6 predicted proteins | sample EBPBio102011_DNA_FD_62115 | JGI IMG/M metagenome (GOLD analysis project Ga0056909, IMG submission 62115) | Wastewater treatment Type I Accumulibacter community from EBPR Bioreactor in Madison, WI, USA - Reactor 1_1/10/2011_ DNA | ecosystem: Engineered > Bioreactor > EBPR > Anaerobic-Aerobic >...
CCACGATCTCGTGGCTGATGATGAGGTCACCAAAGAGAAACACCAGCCCGGCCGCAAAGTAAATGATACCGGCCAGCAGGGGGTAATAAAGCGGGTTTTTGGTTTTTTCCCCCTGGGTAAATTCTATTTTTTTCTCCAGGCCGGAAATTTCTTTCTCCAGGGCCCGTACTTCATGTTCCTGGCTGTCAAAACGGTGTTTCACCTGCTGACCGGCCTCCAGGATCTCCAGCTTCTGACGGGTGGTATCGGCTATCTGCTCCTTTACGGCATGAATCTGCTCATCCAGCTGCTGCTTACTTTCCGTCAGCCAGTGGAGGGTCACCTCACTGGAAACAAAATCTTCGTAATTCGATTTGTCCAGGTTTTCGAGGCCGTTTTCAAGGCCTTTTTTAAAATCCTCGTCCATAGTTTTGATTAGATTAGAGCAATGAGCTCAGCGCTTTTTGGGGTAACTAAGCGTCACCCGGCTCTTAGTTCACGGCTATCTTATTATTTTAGAAATCTGGCTTCCGCTCAGGCGGCCTTTATAGTCTCTGGCCAGGTTATATTCACTGAGAAACAGGTTAATGACGGCTTCTTTATCCGCATTCAGACGGTTAATCTGGGCTTCCGTTTCATTCAGCACACTCACTATTTTCCATTTTTCCAGGCGGATCTTCTCCATATCCCTTTCCAGTTCTTCCCTGTCGTACTTCCAGTCGGTACCCGCTGCCGTTTTTTCTTTCCGCAGCTCGCGGTTATTTTTAAAGAGGCGGAACTCCTTTTTCAGGCGGGCCAGGGTGCCCAGCAGGAGTTTCCCGGAGATCAGGAAGGCGAAAAAGGTGAAAAGGAAAAAGCCCACCGACTTGTACCAGGCCATGTGCGGTAGCACCTGTACCAGCACAAACAGCGAGGCGGCCAGGGGCATGCCCAGCTCTTCCAGGGCCCGCCGCCAGGTAACCCGGTCATCGCTGTGGATGAGGGAGGTGGTGTAGTAAAGGCTGAACATACCGGTCAGGAATACCCCCCAGGCTATCCACTCGCTCTGTTCGGGAAAGCCATAGCGGATGCCTTCCCGGATCAGGAAGTAGTTCCCGGCACACATCCCGAGGGAGAGGATCAGGCCCACGGCCACCCGCAGGATGTTTTCTTCGTGCGGCTCCCGCTTCAGCACGTCAGCGGCTTTCAGGGTGAGCTCGCCTAAGGCGGTATTTTTCTTCTCCAGCACCAGGTTCAGCTCCCCGATCTTCTCGGTCAGTTCTTCCTGCGTACGGATATACCGTGCGGTGTGCTTTTTATAAATGGAGGCAATGATGCTGACTTTCTCCTGGGGGTCCGTACCGCTTAAGCCGTAGATCACGCCCTCATCCCGGAGGGTGTCTTCACTGCTCAGCCAGTGGGGAAACGCGTCTTCCTCTTCCGGTTCGGGCAGAACCAGTACAGGGGTTTCGGGCAGGGCCACTGCCTGCGGTAGGGGGATTTCCTCTGTGGGGACAGGCGCTCCCTCTTCGCGGAAGTACCGTTTGATTTTCTGAAACCAATTCATACGGGTAACGTAACAGCTAATTCGAAATTAATTTTAGGAAAACCGGGGGAAGATATTTAAAAAAGCACACAAAGGCCCTCATCCTCAACGCCTTGCATTTTAAGCCCCTTTTTAATATCTTCTGTACTCCGCTTTTAGGGAATACTTGCTTTATTAACAACAATATTCCGGAAAAATTTTTCAAAGCTCAAAATAATTATGACAGACGGTAAGCATTTGTGATGAAACCCGCGCTTTATGTTTTTAATTTTGCCCCATGAAATTACATTACAGAAAACTGGGCAGCGGTAAGCCGCTGGTGGTGCTTCACGGGGTCTTCGGATCATCGGATAATTTATTTACGGTCTGCAGGAATATCGCAGAAAAGGGCTATGAGGTGTACATCCTGGACGCCCGCAATCATGGGCAGTCAGAGCGCTCGGAAGTCTTTAATTATGAGGTGATGGCAGAAGATCTGGACCGGTTCCTGTCGGAGAACGGCATTTCAGCGCCGGTGATCCTGGGACACTCCATGGGCGGAAAAGCAGTGCTGCAGTATTCCCAGCACTACACTAATTTTTCCGGCCTGGTGATCGTGGATATTGCCGCACGGGCCTATCCCCGCCATCATGAACACATTATCCGGGGGCTGCAGGCCATAGATACTTCCACACTTACCTCCCGGAAGGAGGCGGAGGATATCTTCAGCCGATACGTGAGCGATGCCGGCGAACGGCAGTTTCTCCTGAAGAACCTTTACCGTACGGAAGACGGCGGGTTTGACTGGCGGATTAACGTGCCGGTCCTGGCTGAGAATGCGGGGGAGGTGGTCTCAGAGGTCTCCTTATATAATAAGGTAGAGAAGCCCCTGCTGCTGATGCGGGGCGGGGATTCTCCGTATGTGAGTGACGAGGACTTTGAATACCTCAAAACCTGGTACCCGGCCGCCAGGCTGGTGACCATAGCCGGGGCTAACCACTGGGTGCATGCCACCCGGCCGGCGGAGTTTGTGGAGGAGGTGACCCGGTTTCTGGCAGAGCAGTAGCGCCTGTCTGAATCGTGTCATTTTGCCTCATTTTATTTATTAGTCTTTTTTCTATTTTCCAGAGGTTTAGAGAAAAAAAATACAAAAATTTAGTAATTTAGTAAAAAAAATTATTAATTTTGTGTTAACAATTGTATTTTTATAACAAAAAATTGTCTAAACCGAATAATTATGGTTAAAAAGTTACTTGTCCTGGTTGCTTGTTTTATAGCAATGGGATTTAATGTGATGGCGCAGAATGTAACGGGTAAAGTTATTTCTGCTGCTGATGGTGAAGGGCTTCCCGGAGCTGTGGTTACTGTAAAAGGTACTACCACTGCGGCAATGACTGACGTGGAAGGTAGGTACTCCATTGCGGTTCCATCTAACGGAACCCTGGTGTTTACGTCAATAGGTTTTAAAGCCCAGGAAATAGCCGTGGGTGGAAGAGCTATCATTAATGTGACTATGGAAGAGGATGCTACCCAGCTGCAAGAGGTGGTGGTAACGGCCCTCGGTATTTCAAAAGATAAGCGTAACCTGGGTTACGCCACAGCCATGGTGGGAGCCGATGAAATTATCAAAACCGCTTCACCTAACGTGGCCACTTCCCTGTATGGTAAGGCGCCCGGGGTGAATATCCAGGCTACACCGGGTGGTGCTACTTCCGGGGTAAGTGTTAACATCCGGGGTTTCTCCTCTATTACCGGTAGTACACAGCCGCTGATTGTATTAAACGGGGTGCCTATGAGAAACGGTAACTTTGACAATACAAGCTACTGGAGTGACCAACGTATCCGGGGTAACGGACTTAACGACATCAACCCCAATGATATAGAAAGTATATCTATTCTGAAAGGGGCTTCTGCTGCCGCACTTTATGGTTCGGAGGCAGTTAACGGGGTCATGCTGATCACCACCAAATCCGGTAAAGGAACTACCGGCCTGGGTGTGGATTTCAACGCCAGCTATACCTCTGACCGTATCGCCTATCTGCCCAGATACCAGAACGTAAGAGGTCCGGGATACCCGGCAGGTGTAGGCTTTGGATCGGCCGTACAGGATGCTAACGGATTTTTCATTTATCCTGACGGAAGCCGCGGGCTGATCAATACCACGGTAAACTTCGGTCCTAAGTTTGACGGCCAGCCGGTTAAAGCATGGACAGGTGAAATGGTACCGTATGTGTCTTCTAACGGCGGTTATGACCAGCTTTTCCAGAATGCGAACAGCTCTAATATTAACGTAGGCGTTACTAAAGGTGGGGAATTCGGAAGTATCCGTTTTGCACTGACCCGCCAGGATAACCAGATGATCAGCCGGGGTTCGAAAAATGAAAGAAACGTGGCCAGCTTATCGTCTATCCTGAATATCGGAAAACGCTCCGTAACTTCGGTGAATATCCAGTATATTAACCAGTTGACGCATAATCGTCCGTTTAAAGTAGACCGGATGATCAATAACTTCTCAGGTATGATGGACCGTTTTGAGCGGGGAAGCTGGTATTATGACAGAGCCATTACCTCAGCAGGATACCGGTATACTACGGGAACTACGCCTACCATCACGCCTAGTGAGCACATTACGGGTAATGGATTTAAAAATGATATTGCTGACTTTGCTTACCAGATCCTGGCCCGGGACTATAATGAATACACTAACCGGATCATAGGTAGTATCGACGAAAACTTTAAACTGGGTAAAGGATTTTCCATCAAAGGTCGGTTAGCTACTGACCTGACCGTGGAGAAAACAGAAGATAAGCGCCGGACAGAAAGACCGCTTTCATTAGGAGCGCCTACCGGTGAATACGGCGTGGGAGCAAATAACTTCAGCCTGCTATATGGTGATGCCTATCTGAATTACGATGGCAAGCTGAGCAAAGACTTCGAACTGAATGCGTTTGTGGGTTATTCTGCCCGTAAAGAAACCAATTACTGGACTACCCAGAATACTTCAGGCGGTCTGAGCACGGAGAATAAATTTGACCTTTCGGCTTCTACTAACCAGCCTGGTACTTCATTAAAAAGAACGTTTTTTGTGACTGATGCCTTCATGGGAAGTGCTGATCTGACCTACAAAGGATTCTGGAACGTACAGGGTACCATCCGGAAAGACAGGACATCAGTAATGGCTCCGGACAATAACAGTTTTGTGTATCCATCCGTAAACACGGCCTTTATTCTTTCCGATGTACTGGATCTGCCTAAAGCATTTTCATTCTCTAAGATCCGGGCATCGTGGGGTATAGTGGGTAACTATCCGTCTATTTATGGAGCGAATGTGGCTTATCAGCAAGGATCATTACTGGTTCAAAATGAGGGTGCAGCATCTACGATTTATACCCAGCTGCCGGTGAGTTTCGGAAACGACAAAATCAAGCCTGAGCAGAAGCACGAAATCGAGATCGGTCTTGAAAACTATTTCTTTGGCAGAAGACTGGGGATAGACATTGCTTACTATAATGCCCAGATCAGAGACCAGATATTACCGCTTGACCTGGCCACTTCTACAGGGGCCACTACCATATTATCTAATATCGGTACATTGAGAAACCAGGGTATTGAGGCGGCCATTACAGGTACACCTGTCCGGAAAGCGGATTTTGAATGGAATGTGATCCTTAACGTATCCCGGAACAGGAATAAAGTGGAAAAACTGGCCAATAACTCTACCGAACTGCTACACCGGGATTATGACGGTGCCGCTGCTCAGCTGAGATCTATTGTGGGCAGACCCATGGGCGATATCTTTGTGCGGCCTATCAAAACAGATGCCAGCGGCCGGAAAGTGGTGAATCCGAACGGTCTGTATGCCATAGACGGTGATAAATGGATCCGTGCCGGAAATGCCATGCCGGATCTTACAGGAGGTTTTATCAATAACCTGACCTATAAGAACTTTGACCTGAGCATAGTAACCAGCTTCCAGATCGGTGGTGCCATTATGCCTACGGGTATTGCCTGGATGACCTCAAGAGGACTTACGGAAGAAAGTACCAAATACATGGATGCGGCTTCCGGCGGTCTGAGCTATTATGTGGATGCTAACGGAAAAGGTATTCAGACTTCCGCTTCGGCCGGACCAAAAGGTGAGAAAGTGCATCATGATGGTATGCTGATGGATGGGGTGACTGCTGACGGACAGGCTAATACCAATGTAATATCACAGGCGGTATATTATAACAATACCTATAACTGGGGTGGTCCGCAGTACAGTAACTCCAGATACGAACTCTATGTTCAGGATAATGATTACTGGAAACTGCGTGAGCTGTCACTGGGCTATAACCTGCCTTCTTCAGTAGCTCAAAAAGTAGGAGCTAAAAATGTGAACCTGTCGGTATTCGGCCGTAACCTGTTCTTCCTCTACAGAAACATTAAGGATCTGGATCCTGAGCAAACGGTAGCCGGTTCTAAATGGATAGATAATATCAATACCGCAGGTAATAACCCGTCTTTCAGGTCATTTGGTGTAATGCTGAGAGCTAGCTTCTAATTTTAAAAATTGAATTAAAAATGAAAAGAATATCTTATATCATAACGACCGTGCTGGTGATGGGTGCATTCTCCTGCCAGAAGTCTGACTTTACTGATGCGTATCCGGATCCTTCCAAGATTTCGGCAACCACAGTTGGGAAACAATATTCCGGTTTTTTATATGCGGCAAATGATTACTATACCATGCGGTACAGTCATTATTTTACATTGCTGAGAACTTCCGTGAATCATTATAACCAGGTTACGGGCTGGGCTAATGAAACCGGACAGTATATTCCGGGTGGTGCAGGAACAGAAGGGCTTTGGAATAATTATTACAAAACCCTGCTGCAATTCCGTGGAATGGAGCAGATCTATAACGGCCTTACTGATGCTCAGAAAGCCGAGCAAAAAGTATACATGCTTACCGCTAAGGTTTTCCTGTATGACTATACGCAGCGTATGGTAGATGTTTTCGGTACTATTCCGTTTTTTGATGCCGGTAAAATCGGGCAAAACGGGGGAGATTACAATGCTTCCCTGGCTAAGTATGACTCCGGAGAAACGATATACAAGGCTATGCTGGATGATCTGAAATCCATAGCTACCGATCTGAATACCGTAACGCTTAATCCCGGACAATTAGCCGGGTTCAAAAGCCAGGATTATATCAATGCCGGAGATTTGACCGCATGGAAGAGGTATTGTAACTCCCTGCGTCTGAGAATGCTGAACAGGGTTTCTGATGCTCCTAATTTCAGCTCAAGATCTGCTACGGAGATCGCGGAGATCCTCGGAAACGCCAGTACCTACCCGGTAGTCACCAGTAATGCTGAAAACATCCTGATCGATGTGAATAACGTAAACTCAGATGTACACTCTAAAGACCTTGCGCAGACGTTTGGAGGTGCCATTACCTGGTACCTGCAGTCTACCGGTAAGAAGATGATGGACTTTATGAGCAATAACAATGACCCGAGACTTAAAACCCTTTTCCAGCCCGGTAATAAAGCTGCAGGGAAGTACATCGGCATTAACCAGACCGCCCCGTCAAGTGATATCACTGCCCTGGTAGACGGAGAACTGCTGGCTATCTATAACCGGTCTACGTTTGAATTGAATCAGTATTTCCCGGGCGTAATTACTAACGCTGCCGAGGTGGACCTGATCAAGGCTGAATATTACCTCAGAAGTAACAATGCAGCCCAGGCAAAGACCGCTTACGAAAAGGCGATCGGTGAATCTATAGATTTTTACTACTATGTTCAGTCGCTTAGCACAGACAAGACCTATATTACGGCCGGTGCTCCTACTGCCGCTCAAAAAACCGCTTATATCGGTAGCACGGATGTGAGCTGGGATAAGAATACCGACAAGCTGAAACTGATAGCTTATCAGAAGTGGGTGCATTTTAACCTGGTACAGCCGTATGAAAACTGGGCGGATAACCGCAGGTTAGACAAACTGGGCCTGGTGTTTGAAACGGATAACGCCAGCAATCAAAAGACTCCTCCGGTGCGGTTTAATATCCCTGCGAGAGAAAATACGTATAACACCCAAAATTATCAGGCCATCAAAGCCGAAGATGATTTGAACAAGAAACTGTTCTGGGACGTTAAATAAAAGGCAATAGCCTGATGCAGAAGAAGCCGCCTTTGAAAAAAGGCGGCTTCTTCGTTTTAATACGTTACTCTTTTAATGGTGACCTCGCCCAGGGAAGGTGCCCCTTTGTGTTTCACTTTTACTTTTAAGGTGGTGGGGTACTCATCCAGGGTTTGCTGGGAACGGGTGATCCTGAAGGTCTGCGTTTTAGGCATATAGTTCAGGAAGGAGGGTTGTTTTTCGTTATACATGAAGAGCTCGATGTCTTTAAATTCCAGCTGGGGGGATTTTCCTTCCACATAATCCGTGGCCAGCCGGGAGAAAACCAGCTCATACTCTCCTACCCGGTTCATGTAGGGCGTGAGATTCAGCGTGATTTCCGTCCACTGATCGGCCTTAAAAGTATTCAGATCCCAGGTGTCTACGGTCTGCGGGAGATCCTGGTCTTTCTCGTCCCGGAGATCTCCCGGGCTGCTTTTTACATAGAAGGCCGAGAAATTCTTTATTAGCGGGGTGGCTTTGGATTGGGTGACCTGCACCTGCAGCTTCTTCAGGCGAACCTCCGGGAAATAGTCTATTTTTTTATGGCCTACAGAGCTTCCTTTGTAAATAGTGACCCACTGGTTTTTTTCGGTATACCCCCTGAGTTCATAGGCGATGATGCGCTGACCGCCCGTGAGGTCTTCCTGCAAAATGCAGTGATTAATCGCGGTGGGCTTCGTAAAGCTAAGTTCAAGGCGCTCTCCTTTCCCGGCGGTTTTCTTCAGGGGCCGGCTGAACCTGCGGTTGATCTCCCGGCCAAACTCCCTGTACACCGCCGCATGGGTTTCCGGGATCCGGCCTGTGGTATCGGGGGTGGAATTCAGGAGAAGCACGGAGCCGCGCCCTACGGATTTGTAATAGAGGTTCATTAACTGGGACTGGGTCATCAGGAGGGTGTCACATCCCGGCGCCCAGAACCACTTATGTCCTTTGTTTTTAAGTAAAGGCACATCAATCTCCACGGGTGCATAACTGTTCCCGTTCAGGTCAGAATGAACGGCCGTGGCTACGCCGGTAGCACGGTCCTGCTCTTTCAGGGTGTACCAGTTAGGGTAAGGTGCATAGCCGTCTTCGTTTCCTACCCAGCGTAAACTGGCCTGCTCTCCCTGGAAAATGACGGAATTAGCGGCGTATTTATCCAGGATATCTTTTACGGGGATCCGGCAGTTGCCGTCAAACCACACCTCACGGATAGGGCCATATCGGGTGAGTACCTCGGTAAGCTGGGTGCGGAAGATAGTGTTATAGGCCTCCTGTTTTGAGGGATCTTCTGTAATACCGCCACTGCCTATACCGGCACCCCAGCGGTCATCTCCGGGGTAGATATAAACGCCCAGGTCGAGGCCGTACTTTTTACAGGATTCAGACAGGTCTTTCAGCACATCGCCGGTGCCATTCCGCCAGGGGATCTGCCGCACACCGTAGTCGGTGGTTCCGGTTTGCCACCAGCAGAAGCCGCCCACATGCTTGGCCACAAACAGGACCATGCCGGCGCCCCATGACCGGGCCACTTCGCACCACTGGTCGGTATCCAGTCGGGTCAGCTTCATCCGGTCGGGCGAAGAGCTGAAGTTATCGTATTCCCGGCTTTGCCAGGCGGCCGGGCCGAAATGGACAAACATGGTCCGTTCATAGTTATGCCAGCGAAGCTGGGCTTCGGTGGGCAGGGGGATTTCCTGCGCCCGGGCACTCAGGGCCAGAAGTAATAACAGGCTTAAAGGTAATTTTCTCATAACGGGTCCGGTAGGTTTTATGTTTTTTTCTAAGGTACGGTTTGATTGGTCAGGATAAGTACCTGCGGGTATTCTTTCTGACCGGTCACCAGGAATTTACTGAACTCCGTAGTATTATGGAAGTAGGAGCCGAGGTAAATATCCGCATCGCCATCCTGGTCCAGGTCGGCTACTTCCAGGGTGATCCATTTCCCCAGAGCGGCATCTGCCATCCGGTAAGGCTGGAAGTTCATTTCCCCGGTATTTTTAAAATACAGGAAACTGTCGGCGGGGTTTTCCAGGTTGTCATAAAAAGCGATAGAAACGATTTCCGGTTTACCGTCATGGTCAAAGTCGCAGGCCACCTATTTCGATACGCCGTATTGCGGGTAAAACCAGGCCAGTTCAAAGCGCCCTTCGCCCTTATTGATAAAAATACGGATACCGTGATAGTTTTTAGACACTTTGGAATAATCCCAGTTATCCCCATTGGAGAGAAGGATATCCGGCTGGCCGTCGCCGTTAAAATCCGCCAGCTGGAAATAACTTAATCCCATCAGCGGGTGAAACTCCAGGATCTCTTTCTCTTCAAATTCGCCGTTACCCCGGTTATAGAGGATACTCATGCCTTCCCGGCCCTGGCAGTACATGACCAGGATATCGGGCCGGCCGTCATTATTAAAATCATGCACCTCGGCTTTCCGGGTTCCCGGCCGGTACAGGAGTATTTTTTCGCGGCGGCGGTCCCCGTCCGGGTAGAGGGATAAATGCCCCAGGTTATTCCCGAAATTACAAACCAGGAGATCCGGGCGGCCATCGGATTCCAGGTCGGCCCAAAGCAGGTCTACGGGCCGGGCTAAGGAATCTATCAGAACCGACCATCCGGAACGATTAAAATCAGCTTCATAGATCCGGCCTGCCGATAAATCAGAGGGGTCAATGCTACCGATACAGAGGATATCGTATATCCCCTCTGCCCGGCGGGCCATTTTTACCGGGGGGCTGTTGATCTCGGGGAGCGAGTATAGGTTATTTTGCTTATCTTTGACATAGAGGCGGTTACTGGCATCGCCTAAGAAAAGTTCTCCGGTGAGGTTATTGCCGTAGAGCATGGTGGTTTTCGGAACGGGTTTCCCTTCCAGGGTCATCTGGTTTACAGAAAAACCGGTTAAGGGCAGCGGTTCGGGTTTTTCAGGCTGGGGCAGGGGCTCAGCGGGGGCGTTTTGGGCATAGTAGTTAACGATGGCCTCCCACTGGGCATCCGTCAGGAGCTGAACTTTGGAATAGACATTCAGGTCATCCAGTATTTTTCGTTCCGGCGCGCTTTTGTCTTTTAACTGATCTTTTTTGATGGATTTTACGCCCAGCCGGGTGCCCATGTTCGGTAAAACATTTTCAGTCCAGGTTTTAGCCGGCAGCAAATCGGGCGAAGGGAATAAATGGCAGGAGCCGCAGTACTGCCGGGCCAGGGCTTCGCCCGGAAGCGCTTTTTGCGCCAGAACAGGAAATGTAATGATCAGCAATACTGGGATAGCCCATTTTTTCATGTCATCTTTGAGGGTTAGTTCAATTAAAGGATCCGGGAAGATATGACTCAGTAAATTTGCGTATTTTAATAAAAAAATATAAATAAATAGGGCAAAAGAATAAATTTTTTTATTTTTGACAAGATTATAAGGAACATGCGGAGGGATACTTTTAAAATGAGTTTTTTGAAAAATACAATCTTACATAGCGAGCTAAATCATAAGGAGTCTGCTGTAGAATCCAAGAAGATCAAGAATAAACGAAATATTCTCAAACATCTGTATTTTGAGGATAAGAAAAGTATTGCCGAGCTCTCGGAAGCGCTGTTTATCAGTATACCTACTTTAACCGCTCACCTGGAAGAACTCCTGGAAGAGAAATGGCTGACCGGGGAAGAAATGGATACCAAAAAACAGGGAAGAAATCCTACCATTTATTCCATGAACCCGGATCATAAGCATAACCTGGTTATCGATATCACGACGCGTTCCACGAAAGCGGTTTTACTGAACTTTCGGAATGAGGTGATATCTGAA
>Ga0056909_1001919_pt1 | contig 11396 bp, 14 predicted proteins | sample EBPBio102011_DNA_FD_62115 | JGI IMG/M metagenome (GOLD analysis project Ga0056909, IMG submission 62115) | Wastewater treatment Type I Accumulibacter community from EBPR Bioreactor in Madison, WI, USA - Reactor 1_1/10/2011_ DNA | ecosystem: Engineered > Bioreactor > EBPR > Anaerobic-Aerobic >...
CGAGACGACGGGGAGGAGGAGGAAGGCGTAGACCGGAATGAAGATGGAGTACATCCCGTACCAGTCGGTCGCGAGGAACCAGTACTGCAAGGGCAGAACCAGGAAGAAGCAGGCGACGAGCGACCAATGGTCGGCGCGGTTGTGGGTGGTAAGGGTCAGGAATTCGCGCAGTGCGGCGAAGGAGCAGAGCGCGAAGAGGAGGACGACCCCCGGCTTGCCCGCGATGAAGGCCAGTGCCAGGAAGATGACCATCACCCACCAGGCGTTGGTGCGGGCGATCAGATTCTCGATCACCGGGTTCTCGCCTGCGGGCGAGAGGCGGGCGCGGAGGATTTCGCCGATGATGGAGGCGATGACGAGGATGGTGCCGACGCCGGCGAGAAGCCAGAGGAGATGCGGGGAGGTCATGACAGGGCCTGCGGCTTCAGCGCCAGGAGCGCCTGGGTGGCGCGGGCGAGAAATGCGACCTTCGTCTCGTCTTCGGCAAGGTGCAGCGGCGCCCCGAATGTCAATGTGCAGATCAGCGGCACGGGAATGATTTCGCCCTTCGGCATCACGCGGTTCAGGTTGGCGATCCAGACCGGCACAAGGTCGACCCCGGGGCGGGCCTTGGCAAGGTGGTAAAGCCCGGACTTGAAAGGGAGAAGCGTCGCCTCGGTGCTGTTGCGCTGGCCTTCGGGGAAGATGATCAGCGAGGAGCCTTGATCAAGCGCGCTGACCATCTGCGCAACGGGATCCTCGGTCCGCGCCTCGGGGCGGCGGTCGATAAGGACGGCGTTGAACACCTCGCGCCCGATGAAGGCACGGAGGGGGGAGGTCAGCCAGTAGTCCAGCGCCGCGACAGGGCGGGTCTGACGGCGGAGAGGGGTGGGAAGCGCGGTCCACAAAAGGACGAAATCGCCGTTGGAGCTATGGTTGGCAAAGTAGACGCGCTGATGTGGCACCGGCTCGATCCCCTGCCAGATGGCGCGGGGGGCGGTCATGAACCGGGCGAAGGTGGAGATCGCCAGCCCGGTCACCCGGGCGGCGAAGGCGCGGAGGGCGGGGATCATGCTGGCCCGATCATTCCGCCTTCAGGATCTGGTCCATCGTCAGCGCTGGCTGGGCGCAACCCGCCTTGCCGACGACACGGGCCGGGACACCGGCGACGGTGGAGTTCGGAGGGACATCCTCCAGAACCACCGACCCGGCAGCGATGCGCGAGCAATGGCCGACATGGATGTTGCCGAGGACCTTGGCCCCTGCCCCGATCAGGACACCGTTCCCGATCTTCGGATGCCGGTCGCCGTCCTCCTTGCCGGTACCGCCCAATGTGACGGAATGCAACATGGAGACGTTGTCGCCGACCACGGCGGTTTCGCCGATGACGATGGAATGGGCATGGTCGATCATGATCCCCTTGCCGACGCGGGCCGCGGGATGGATGTCGACACCGAAGACCTCGGACGCCCGCATCTGCACGAAATAGGCCAGGTCGATCCGGCCCGCCTGCCAGAGCCAGTGGCCGATCCGGTAGGCCTGGACGGCCTGATAGCCCTTGAAGAAGAGGAGCGGCTGGAGGAAGCGGTGGCAGGCCGGGTCGCGCTCATAGACGGCCATGAGATCGGACCGTGCGGCGGCCCCGATCGAGGGATCGCTGTCATAGGCCTGGTCGGCGATCTCGCGCAGGATCTGCTCGCTCATCTCGCCCGAGGCGAGCTTCAGCGAGAAGCGATAGGCAAGCGCGCGTTCCAGCGTGGAATGGTGCAGGAGGCCGGAATGGATCAGCCCGCCGAGCAGCGGTTCGTTGCGGATGGCTTCCACCGCCTCTTCGCAGACCCGCCGCCAGACGGGGTCGATGGCGGTGACTTTGGATTTGGTTTCAAGCATGGCGGCGTCTCCAGATACGCGGCCTTGATATCACATCCAAAGCGGGTGGCGACACGCATTTCTGTGCGGGTCTTCATCAGCTGTTGAAAGGTCGCGCTGGCGCTGGAATCGTCTTACGGAAAGGGATATGTGCTGCCCGACCCTCTTGTGGGTCGGGCCCTGTCAAAGCGGGCTGCTGCTTCCGCCAAGGGTTTCAAAACAACACCTTGCCTAGACCTGCACCTCAATCTGACGGAACGGGCCGGGACCGTAGCTTGAGGACAGCTGGGCCACGGCAATCCGGAAGTCGGTGGAAACGCCATCTGCAGCCCGCATGGCGGCCGTATAGGCAAAGGAAGGCTGGCTGGCGGTGTATTCCGCCCGGATTTCTTCGCCCTCCATCACGCGAACAAGGTAAGCTTCGCTTTCCTCGGCAAGCGGCACCTCGGTCGACTGCCAGCTATCTCCATCCAGGCGCGTCCTGCGCCGCCAGGAAAGCTGGATATCACTGGAAACCCCGGCATGACGAAGATGGGCGACCGGATAGGGACGCAGACCTATCCCGTCGAACGCTTCTGTTCGCAGGACAACGCTCGAGTCATCATAGCCGCGCGATGCGGATCCGATCCGGTAGTAGCGCGCCAGGCCTCGGGACGAGGCCGACAGGTCGATCTGTGTCAAGGCAAGGTCCAGCAGAACGACCGTACTGCCTGCCGGCCAGACCTCCGGCATGATGCCATCGGTGCCAAGCTGTCCGCGCAGGCGAGCCGAAATCTCGTAGGTTTCTGGCGCGACGATCTGGGCATCAGCGAACTGGAAGACCTCCCAGGTCGCTGCGCTGCCGTCACCAATGGCAATGGCATTGGCTCCGTTCAGCACGGAAGTCCGGCTTGCGGACGCCAGTTCTCCACCGACAACCCTGACCCGAAGCGGTGGTCCTTCGTCCCATATGCCGGGGCGATGGGCCGTCATCGGCGTTTCCGTGATGCCGATCACCGCCGGAGCAGCGACAAGCCGGTTGAGCTCATAGCCGGCGTCCTCGTCGGATGACCACACCGCGACCGAACCCGGCCAGGGGTCGGCACCGACCGCCATATGCGGGGCATGGGGGATTTCCTGACCTGTCAGAAGCGGCAGATCAAGGAACACGGGAAGCACTGGAACCGGAGGGGTGAACGGACGCAGGGACAGCGTTTCTTCCGATTTCTCCGAGGGCAGGTAGACGCCGGGCTCGACGCGGATGGCCTCCAGGAGCTGGCTTTCCGCTTGCTCGACCCGATCCACCCGATAGCGTCCGCCTGCGATCCCGACGACATCACCGGCGCCGATCGAAAGCCTGGATTTCGGCAGCGCGAACCTCACGGTATCCTTGGCCACCCGTGCTTCCGCCAGCCATCGCTCAACCGCGCCCAGACCTTCCGATTTCGTCAGGGCCAGGGGAAGATCGGTCTGGGAAACACCGACGGATTCCTCATCGGGAAAGCGCGTCTCGACCGACCGAAGTTCATAGCTGGATTGCGCATCGACATAGCCGAGACGAACCTGTCCCGCCGTCTCGGCGTCCGAGCTTCGTGTCACCTCGATCCGTCCGTCCAGGTCCGACGCAAGCGCGACCTCGTCCTCGGCAAGCTCCGCCAACACATTCGCGGTGCGATTGCGAAATGCCAGGTGCCCTTCTCGTTCGAAGACGTCGAACCCGAAGGCGAGCATGAGCGGCTGCAAGACCGACCGGACCGTGGTGATATCGGTTTGCTGATAGCCGCGAACCAGCCCGAACAGGGCGCTCACATCAAGCGCCTCCACGCCGGATTTCCGGCACAGTTCACGGACGACGGCAGCCAGCGGCTGGTTCGACGCCCGCCCGTTGAGCCAGTGCCCGCGCGCGTAGTTCGCACCGTCGCTCCAGACTTCGGTCTGGCCGGGAAACTCTGGAAAAGGCCGCGCATCCCAGGCCCAGACATAGGCATGACCCATGTCGACCATCGGCCCGGCGTAAATGCTGGAAACCGGGTTGTTCCGCGGGTCTGACCAATGCGTTGCCATCGCAAGCAGGTACTGCACCTGGATCAGGTCATCGCGTCGGCCACTTGACCATGCCGGCAGCCCCGATTCCGACGACTTCGCATCGACGAAACGGTTCGGCTGGTTGGTCCCCTTGTCGATGGCCGCACATCCGTATTCCGTGAACCGGATGGGCTTGGAGGCCGGAACCCAATCTGTCGACGAGGGCGATCTGACGCCATCCTGTCGATCATGATGCAAACTCGACCACCAGGATTTCAGGTCCTTGAAACAAAAGACCCAATCCTCGCCATAGGCGGTATCGACGATTGGCAGGCGGCGCTGTGCAAGCGCACCCTCCGGGCTGTCGTAGTACCAGTCGAACCCTTCGCCCCCTGCAATATTCGCAAGCAGGTATTGAGGATTGTAGATCGAGCCAAACACAGAATCGGCATGACTTTCGCCGTCGCGCCAGTCGGACAGCGGCATGTAATTGTCGATGCCAATGAAGTCGATGTCGGGGTGCGACCAGAGCGGATCAAGATGGAAATAGACGTTACCGTCGACGTGGTAGCCGTAATACTCGGACCAGTCGGCCGCATAGCTGATCTTGACCTGGGGTCCAAGGATCGACCTCACATCCTCTGCAAGGCGCCGCAGCTCCTGCACCGCAGGAAAGCTGTCACCAGCGCCGCGAACCTGGGTCAGTGACCGAAGCTCCGACCCGATGCAGAAAGATTCCACGCCCCCTGCAATCGCGCAAAGATGGGCATAGTGCAGGATAAACTTGCGGTAGCCCCAATCTGCCGGCCCGGAATAGCTGATCGTCTTGCCATTGACCGAAAAATGACCCGGCTCGGCATTTCCGAAGAAGGCGGCGACTTCAGCCGCAGCGCCTGCGGTCCGATCCGCAGATCCAGGGCGCCCCGGCGCCATCGCCAGGGTGATACGGCCCCTCCAGGGCAACGCAGGCTGCGTGGCGGCGCCCGTCCAGGGGTCGGGCAAGACATTGCCAGTGGTCTGATCCATCAGGATGAAGGGATAGAACATCACCTCCTTGCCGGTATCCCGAAGAGCCTGGATCGCCTGGATCACCGAAGCATCCGCCGGGGTTCCGCCATAGATCGACGCATTGTCGATCTTCGGCACCTCCTGCGCCGCGGACCGGTTGATGCCGCCCGCGCGCCAGGGCATGCCAATCCCGTCGCGCAGCTTTTGTTCAACCTTCGGACGAACCTTGCAGGACGAGCACCGCAGGTCGTTTCCGAACCAGGAAACGACAATCGACACCGCGCCCGCCTTCGGCAATTCCTGGGTCAGCTGGTCCAGGCTGGTGGCGAAATCGGTCTTTCCCGAGGGCGAATGGACGTTCGCCGTCCGGTTCCGGCCCAGTGCTTCGGCATAGTGGACCGGCGTCGTCGCCAGCCCGTATTCGCCGGTCCCCGGGATCAGCGCCACGCCCCGAACCGCACCGCCCAACGTTGCCGCCGGATCGACAGCCAGGCCCTGCGCCGCCCGGACCACCTCGAAACTGAACTGCGGAACCCGATTGCCGTATGCGGCAAGCTCCAGATCCTCGATGACCACATAGGCCAGCCCACGATAGGCCGGGGCTTTGCCATCTCCCTCCACCGCTTCGATCAAAGGATCGGGCAACTGGTCTTCGCTGCCGCTGTAGACCCGCATGTTCAGATCGGTCGCCGCGATTTCGTTGCCATCTGCCCAGATCCTTCCGACCCGCAGGATCTCGCCCTCGCAAAGCCCGATCGCCAGACTCACCGAATAACTGTATTCATTGACCTTCGGCTTCGGCGCGCCCTTGCCGGTCCGGTGATGGCGAACCGTCTCGGTGAACTCGGTCGCCCAGACCACCTGCCCGCCTACCCGCATCCGGCCCCAGATCTGGCCGATGGCCGCCCCCTCGCCCGCACCCGTAAGGCGCAGCCTGTCGATCCGCCCGACGTCGACCGGCTCCGACCCGCCGCCAAGGATGCGCTGGTCAATCGCCCGTCCGATCGTCGCCCCGATCGCGCGGCCGATCACCGCGCCGGACAGGCCCAGGACAGTCCCGCCGACACCGGCACCGACCATCGCGCCCGCGGCCGAAAGCAGCAAAGTGGCCATTCACTTGGTTCCTTCTGGAAAGGCAAAACGCGCCGCAATCCGACGCTCCCACGGGGCCGAAAGCGAGCTTTCGATCACGCCGTGGCCTGTGTAGGCATGGATGAACCGCGGATGCGGTCCGGTCTCGGACTGAAGCCCCAGATGCTTGGCGATGCTCCCCTCTCGCATGCGGAACAGGATCACGTCGCCGACCGCGGGGTGAGTGCACGGCTTTTCCCGAAGCCACCGCTCTGCCGCCGCAAGCAGGACCTCGTCCTTCGAGGGTTCCGCCCAATCGTCGGTGTAGACGGGCACCACCTCCGGCTCATCGCCCAGAACCGCCCGCCAGACGCCACGCAGCAGCCCAAGGCAATCCGCCCCGGCCCCCCGGACGCTCGCCTGGTGAAGATAGGGTGTCCCGATCCACAACCGCGCCTCGGCAATGATCTGCTGGCCAAGCGTCATATGCCACCGCCGCCGGACCGCCGGGCCCCACCATTCGACCGGCCCGGAACCGGGTACGAGGCAAGCCAATCCTCTCCCGGAATGTGGGGAAATCCCCGGAAGTTCAGGAAGTTCGCGAACTTGGCACGGCAGGCGTTCGCGGACTTGTCGCAGCCTGCGTGAATACGAACCATGTCTCCGGCGGCAATCGGCGCCCGTAGCGACTGCCACAGCTCGACCCTGCGCTGCACCCCCTCCGACCTGTCGATCTTCACGACGCCTATCAGCCCCGCAGCAGCACCGCCGACGACCGAAAAGCGCCCGCCCTCGAACCAGCGGTCCTCGAAACTCGCGAAGTCGTGGAAGGTGAAGACCCTGCCGTCCTCCACTCCGTCCACCGCGACCTCGGCGAAATACCCCGGTTGGGCCAGGTCGAAGCGGCATCGACCATCGCCAAGCACCGCCGAACACCCCGGCGTATAGGCCATGCCCTGCGGTCGGTTCAGCAGCTCGGCAAGGCCCCGCAACTCGGCCTTGAAGCTGCCGTCAACGCGAGAGATCTCGCCCAGACTGCCCCGGAACTGAAGCACGAAATCTTCGGGCGCCGCCCAATTGACCAGATATGCCTGAACCTCCGCGCCGTCGAAGCGCCCGGCGGTCAGGTCGTCTTCGGTATCGCCGCCGCACTCAGGGCGCCGAAGGCCTCGCTGTTGTCGACCGACAGCCCGGTCGTCTGCTGAAGCGATCGCGCGGTCATGCCGGTGTCGGCACGGCAGGCCACCCCATCGACCTGAAGGTCCCGGTCGTGGTCGGTAAATCCAAGAACCAGCCCGTCGCGGCGCCGCACCGTCCAGGCGCGGCAGACCGTGCTAGTACCGGTCGCAAGATGCGACAGCAGGGCTTCCTTGCTCACAGCCGCACCTCCACAATGGGAACATTGGGAACATCCCCCGCGCGGAACGACGCGACCGAGGACTGGATCGCATCCGTGTCAAAGCGAACCGGCACGTCGAATTCGAACCCCGCCGTGACACGGGTGCCCAGGTCCGGCGCAAGCGTGAAGGTCACCTCGCCGGTTTCCGGGTTCGCCGTGAACTCCTGCGACTCGATCTTCTGATCCCCGGCCACAGCAACCAGAACCGTGCCCGTAACCGGCTTGCGGATCGGACGCGAATACTCCTGCAAGCCCGACACATAGGTCTTCCGCAACTGGAAGACCTTCGTCTCTCCATCACCGATTCCGATCAGCTGGTCATCGGGCGCCGGGGTCTCAAGCGGAGCGCAGGATTTGAAGTCCGACCAGTCCTTCCAGCGAAAGCCGTGCAACTGTCCCGCGCGGGCCTCGAAGAAGGCGACAAGCGTCTCGACGTCGTTCAGCGACCGCAATCCGACACCTGCATCGTAGCGCCGGCGTGAATGGGCCCAAGGGCTGTTCCGCTCCTCGAACCCGTTCGCCAGGGTGACGATCTCGGTTCGCCGTTCGGGGCCACCGACCGACCCGAAGCTCAGGTTCGCCGGGAAGCGTATCTCGTGAAATGCCATTTCGTCCCTCACCGATTGCGCTGGCCGCGCGACAGGGCGCGGCTGACCTGGGCCGCAACCTGAGACTGGCTGCGCTGGAAACCCTGGACGTCCGGCGTCGTGATGTTCATCACCACGCTGACCGCCCTGCCCCCGCCCGCCTGCACGCCCAGCCGCCCGTCAGGCCCCCGTGCCAGCGGCATGATCGCCTCGGGTCCCGCCTCGCCCATCAGGCCCCGCCCGCCCCGCATGGGGAAGGTCGTCGGCGTACCGACGATCCCGCCCTTGGCGAAGGGCATCACCTTGCCCTGGCTGAACGCCGCGCCATTCGCGAAGGGCATCCCCGCGCCCATGAGTCCGGCCACGCCCTGCGCCAAGAGCCCTCCCAACGCGCCCGTCACCGGCTTCATCGCGATGGAATAGACCGTGTCGACGATCGTGTTTGCCACAGACTTCAGCGCGTCGTTCAGCTTCATCCCGTCGAAGACCAGCCCGTCGAAGGCCTTCCGCAACCCCCCGCTGATCCCGGTCGACAGAGTGTTCACCTCGCGGCCGGTGAAGATCATCGTCTCGCGCATCCGCGCCAGTTCCCCGTCGAAGGCCGCCACCATCGACACCGAAGACCCCATCTGCGCCTCAAGCGCCTGGAGCTGCTCCTGCATCGTCCCGATATCCGCCATCGCGCTCATCCTTCCTTGCATCCGGGAATGCCGCCGCCAGTTCCGCCAGCCGCGCGCGTGTCAGGGGCGGGACCAGACCCTCCCGCCCCAGCATGATCTTCAGCTCCACCGGCGTAAGCCGCCAGAAAACCGCAGGTTCCAGCCCCAGCCCATGCAGGCCCGCCTGCATCAGCCCGCGCCAGTCGATCCCACGTTGGAGGCCACTCATGGCTCTTCCGGCAGGGCGAAGGCGCGCGCCAGCAGCTCGGCCGCCGCCCGCGCCGCTTCGACCGGCCCACCGCCGATTTCGACCTGCAGCAGGTCCGCCGCCGACCCCTGCCACCCGCCCCCGCGAAGCCCGGCCACGATCAACGCCAGCACATCGCGCGTGGAGAACCGCCGCTCCTCGAACCGCTGCACCAGCTCCAGAAGCGACCCCGTCTCCAGCGTTTCCTCCAGCTCGGCCAAGGCACCTAAAGTCAGCTTTGCCACATGGCGCTGGCCATCCAGCCAGATCGCCACCTCGCCTGCCCAGGGGTTCGCCATGTCAAAGCGCCGTGAAGGTCAAGGCACCCGCCGAGGCCATCGCCATCTCGTAGCTCGCCTCGTCGTTGTGACTGCCCGAATATTCGATGCTGGTGATCTGGAACGGCCCCTCGATCACGCCGAAGCTGGGGATCACCACCTGAAAGTCCGGAATCTCGCCGTTGAAGAACACCTGCCGCGCGCGCTCGTCCGTGTTCTCGTCCCGAAACACCCCCGACCCCGAGATCGCCGCCGATTTCACGCCCGCGCCCGCCAGCAGTTCACGCCAGCCGCCCTGGCTTTCCAGGCTGGTGACATCCACCGATTCCGTGTTGAAGCTGATCCGCGTCGCTCGCAGCCCCGCGATGGTGACGAACTGCCCGTCCCCGGTCTGGTCGATCTTGATCAGCAGATCCTTGCCGCTTTGCACAGCCATGTTCGCTCTCCGTGTGAAGGGTGTTGGGCGGGCGCTACAACTGCACGCGCGCCCGGAAGGTCAGGTCGATCCGCCGCGTCTCGCCCTCTTCGATCCGGCGCGCGTTGGCCCGGACAAAGAACAGGCTCACCAACTGGCCGCGGCTCAAGCTCAGGGACGCCCCGACCAGAGCATCCGAAATGTCGGCAGCGATGGTCTTGATCGACAGGAATCCGGTCGCATCGGTGATCACGCTGATCACCAGCTGATGCTCGGCCCCCGCGCCCGATTTGTCGGACTGGTCGCGCGCCTCCTCGGGGCCGATCAGCACGAAGGTCCCGGTCGCGTTCGGCGGCACCGCGTCGTAGATCGCCACACCCGTCAGCGCTGGCCAGGCAGACAACCGCTGGAATACCGCCGTCTGCAGGGCGGGTGCTGCACCATAGCTCATTTCGGCACCTCCTCGCGGGCGAAACAGGTCAGGTAGCGGCCCTGCGGATCACGCTCGGTCACGGCCTGGATCAGAAACAGCCGGGCCCCCTCGCGAAAACGCTGCCCCGCCTTCGGGCGCGAGGGCGAACCGACCGCCGCCCCCCTAACCGTGATCCGGTAGGGCACTGCCGACAGCATCCGCTCCTCGCCCAGCGTGTCGCTGCCCGACCCCGGCAGCACCTCGGCCCAAAGCACGCCCAGCGCCGCCCAAGCCTCGGTAAAGCCGCCCGCGCCATCCGGCGTGCGGACCACGGCCTCCAGGCCCAGCGCCCGGTTCAGATGCGGCGCGTTCATTTCTTGCCTCCGCCCAGGATGCGCACCGTCCGCCAACGCTCGATCAGCGCCACCACCCCAAAGGGCAACCCCGCTCCTTGAGCGCCATCGTCGTTGCGATGCTCGTAGAACTCCCCGGCCAGCAGCAGCACCGCCTGCCGCAGGTCCACCGGAATATCGGTCCAGACAGCGCCGAACCCTGCGTCGAACGCCACCTTCACCAAACCCTCGCCGGGGATGATCGGCAGCGCGCCGCCTTTCCCTGCCAGCCGCGGGCGATGCAGATCCTTTACCAGCCGGTAAGCACCGGCAGGCACCACCACCTCGCCCCCCGCCGCATCGACCAGCGTAACGCTCACGATCCCGGGCACCGGGGCGACCGGCAGCGCCTGTTCCTCGTCCCTCCAGCACTCCAGCACCCACAGGAAACGACGCTGGAACAGCATCTTGCCGATCCGCCCCTCGATCGCCGCAAGGCTCGCGCGAAGGTAGGTCTCGATCAGCCCGTCCTGCATCCCGTCATCGGCAAAGCCCGAGCCCATCCGCAGATGGTCCTTCATCTCTTCCACCGGCAGGGCCGCCTGGGGCACCGGGGTTTCTTCGGTCAACATCATGATCAGCTCTCCGCCCACGGCCGGGTTTCAGGAAGTGCAGGCACGGGTTTGGCCCGGCCCCTCGAAGGGACCGGGCCGACAGGTCACGACACTGCAATCTTCAGCAGTTTGATCGCCGCATAGTCGGTGATGTCGCCGCCAACGCGCTTGTTGGCGTAGAACAGGACATTCGGCTTGGCCGAGAAAGGATCCCGCAGGATGCGCAGATCCGGGCGTTCCGCGATGGTATAGGCCGACCGGAAGTCGCCAAAGGCCACGGCATAGGCGTTGGCCGCAATGTCCGGCATGTCTTCCGACACGACGACCGGATAGCCCATCAGCCGCGAAGGCTCACCCGCTGCCAGCCCGTCCGACCACAGGAAGCGGCCATCGGCATCCTTCATCTTCCGCACCGCACCCACGGTCTTCGAATTCATCACGAAGCTGCCGTTCGCCCGATAGTCCGCGCCCAGCGCATAGACCAGGTTGATGATGCAGTCGGCCGCGTTGGTGGTCGCGAAA
>Ga0056909_1001938_pt1 | contig 11289 bp, 9 predicted proteins | sample EBPBio102011_DNA_FD_62115 | JGI IMG/M metagenome (GOLD analysis project Ga0056909, IMG submission 62115) | Wastewater treatment Type I Accumulibacter community from EBPR Bioreactor in Madison, WI, USA - Reactor 1_1/10/2011_ DNA | ecosystem: Engineered > Bioreactor > EBPR > Anaerobic-Aerobic >...
AGCGGCGGGACAGGGACCACTGGTGTTGGCGGGCTCTAGCCTTGGCGCCTACATCTCGGGCCTTGTTTCGTTGCAGGTGCCGGTCGCGGGGTTGTTCCTGATGGCGCCGCCGATCCGCATGGGCAGCGCGCATCCGCTCGATGCCGCCGCGGTGCCGACCTCGATCATCCACGGCTGGCGCGATGAGCTCATCGCGGCCGATGAAGTGGTGATGTGGGCGCAGGCCCGCCGCGATCGCCTGCTGATGGTGGACGACAGCCATCGCCTCGCCGAGCACGTGGAGGCGTCCAAGCTCGCCTTCGCCGCATTGCTGGCCGGGCTGTAGTTCGCGATGAAGTTCTTCGCCAGTTGCGGCAAGGGCCTCGAATACCTGCTCGCCGACGAGCTGCTTGCGCTGGGCTGCGCCAAGGCGAGCGCAACCACGGCGGGCGTGAACGTCGAGGGCTCGGCCATCGACGCGCAGCGCGCGGTGCTATGGTCGCGCCTGGCCAGCCGCGTGCTGTGGCCGCTCACCGAATTCGACTGCCCGGACGAAGCCGCGCTCTATGCTGGCGCCCGCGCCATCGACTGGACGCAACATCTCGATCCCGACATGACGCTCGCCGTGGACGCGCATGTCTCGGGCGAGGGCATCACCCATGCGCGCTTCGCCGCACAGCGCGTCAAGGACGCAGTGGTGGACGTGATGCGCGAAGCGACCGGCGCGCGGCCCTCGGTCGATGCCGAATCGCCCGACCTGCGCTTGAATCTGGTGGTGCGCAAGGGGCGAGCGATCCTGTCGGTGGACTTGTCGGGCGGCCCGATGCACCGGCGCGGCTGGCGCGGCCTGCAGGGCGAGGCGCCGCTCAAGGAAAACATCGCCGCGGCGATGCTGCTGCGCGGCGGCTGGCCGAAGCGTTACGCCGAAGGCGGCGCCTTGCTGGACCCGATGTGCGGCAGCGGCACGCTGGTGATCGAAGGCGCATTGATGGCGGCGGATGTCGCGCCCGGTCTGCAACGCCACGGCATCAATCTGCCGACGTACTGGAAGGGCTTTGATCGCGACAGCTGGCATGCGTTGCACCTGGACGCCGAAGCGCGCGCGAAAAAAGGGTTGGCGATGCTGCGCCCCGCGTTCTCCGGCATGGACCTGGACCCGCGCGCGATCGCCTCCGCGCGCAGCAATGCGCAGGCGGCCGGCATCGCGGATGCGATCAGCTGGAGCGTGGGCGATGTCGCCGCGTTGCCAGCGCCGGAAGCGGCGCAGGGCCTGGTCGCGTGCAACCCGCCGTATGACGCGCGCCTGTCTGCGGATCCGGCGCTGTATCGCAGCCTGGGCGATGCGCTCAAGCGCGCGACGCCGGCGTGGGCGGCCAGCCTGCTCTGCGGCAGCGAGGACCTCGCCCGCGCGACGGGTCTGTTCGCCCGCAAGCGCTACCAGATCTTCAATGGCGCGATCGAGTGCAGCCTCATCGTGGTCGATCCCATCGCGCCGCCCAAGCGCGAGGACGCCGCCCCGCGGCCGCTCTCCGACGGCGCGCAGATGGTAGCCAATCGTATCGAGAAGAACCTGCGCCGGTTGAAGAGCTGGCGCAAGAGCGAGGGCGTCGATTGCTTTCGCGCCTACGACGCCGATCTGCCCGAATACGCCGCCGCCATCGACGTCTATACCGGGGCCGACAACGGCGAGGTGTGGCTGCACGTGCAGGAATACGCCGCGCCCGCCGACGTGCCGGAGGCCCTGGCGCAGCGTCGTCTGGACGATCTGCTCGCCGCCGCGCGCCGCGTGTTCGATCTGCCGAAGGAGCGCGTCGCCATCAAGACTCGTGCGACGGGCAAGGGCGGCAGCAAGTACGGCCGCTTTGCCCGCACCGGCGAGTTCCTGACCGTGCGTGAGGGGCGGGCGCGACTCAAGGTCAACCTGTTCGACTACCTCGACACGGGCCTGTTCCTCGACCATCGCCCGCTGCGCATGCGCATCGCCAAGGAGGCGCGCGACAAGCGATTCCTCAACCTGTTCTGCTACACCGGGGTGGCCAGCGTGCAGGCGGCGCTCGGCGGCGCGGCGCAGACCACCAGCATTGACCTGTCCGCGACGTACCTGGAATGGCTGGCCGACAACCTGCGCGAGAACAACCTCGGCGGCACCCGCCACCGCATCGCCCAGGCGGACGCGATGGAATGGCTGGCGGCCGAGCGCAGCGAGTTCGACCTGATCTTCTGCGATCCGCCGACGTTCTCCAACTCCAAGCGCGCCGAGGATTTCGACGTGCAGCGCGACCACGTGCGCCTGATCCGCGCGGCGATGGATCGCCTGTCCTACGGCGGCGTGCTGTATTTCTCCAACAATTTCCGCCGCTTCCGCCTGGACGAGGCGGCGCTGGGCGAGTTCGCCCATGTCGAGGACATCACCGCATCGACCATTCCGCCGGATTTCGCGCGCAATCCGAGGATCCATCGCGCGTGGCGGATCACCGCACGCCGCGACTGATCAGAAGCCGAGCCCGGCGACGATGGCGTAGGCGCGTTGCAGTTCTTCATCGCTGTTTGCCTGCACGTTGAAATAGGCGACGTCGCCGTTGGCGAGCTCGATCGCCGCTTCGCGCGCCAGCAGGTCCGGGCGGGTGGCGATCTCGGTGCGATACCACCAGGCGCTCTGGCCGTTGATGCTCGAGGCCTCCTCGCGCAGGTTGCGGGTCGGCTTGAACGGAGACTCACGGCTGATCATCACGCTGAAGGCCTGGCTACCGTTGGCATCGACCGCCTTGCAAAACAGCAGATCGGGATTGCGAATTTCCTGCCATTGCAATGTGCTGCCGGCCGGCAACGTCGGACAGCTGGCTGCCTGCTGCGCGTACAGCGGCGCCGCACACAACAAACCAACGCTCGAGCACGCCAACCAGCGGCGCAGCCTCGCATTCAATCCCATGGTGCTCCCCGTCGAATCAATCCGTGCGCCTATGCCTAGCGCATGATGCTGCAATGCGTCAACGAATGGCAAGGAAAACCGTGACGGTGTTTGCGAATGCGCCGCTTATTCGGCGCGGGCGACCGTCAGCGTCGCGACCGGAGGCTCATGCCAGTCGAGCGCCTTCAACGTGACTTGCCAGTCGCCGAGCCGCGCGCTGTGGGCCGCCCCTTGCAGGTTGCGCGGATCGCTGTTGAGCAGCTGCACCTGCGCGTTGCCTGCTGCCGGTTTCCACTGCAGTTCGATATCGGCATCGCCGGCGCGGATGCATTGCACATCGGGCCGGCAGCGCGAATCCGCCGCCAAGCGGGTGTAGGTCAGGGTGCTGCCGTCCGGCAACGCCAGCGACTGCCCCACGCGCAGGACGTGATCGCCCGGGATCGCGGCCTCATGGCGCTGCGAAGAAGGTGAGGCGACCCCGCCTTCGCCCGGACTCTGGCAACCGGCCATGGCCACGACAACGGCGAGAAGCCAGCGATGCATGTGGAGGTCCTTGGCGGGTAGGATCTTCATTCAGCCATCGGCCGGTGTAAGCGCGAGTGAAGGGTCGATGTCGATGGGGCCCCGGCGCGAGGCGAGGCGATCCGCCAGCCGAGTGGGCTCGGGCAGGCGGTAACGGGTCACGAACTCCATCACCAGCTCCGCACAGGAGGCCATCGCCACCTTGTTGCCGGGGGAGACGAACAGCGGCAGGCAACCGGGCTTGCTGCGCAGGGCCCAGCCGATCTGCTCACCCGGGTTTCGCCCGGGCGACGGCACGCGCAGCGGCGTGAAAGCGCCGCGCATTTCGTGCAGCGCGGCGTAATCGCCAATCAGCTTCTTCTTTGCCACGCCGATCGAGGGCAGGCCGGTCACGACGCCGAAGTGCGCAGCAATGCCTAGCCGGCGCGGATGCGCGATGCCATGGCCATCGATCAGCACGAGGTCCGGGGAGGCCGGCAGTCCTTTCAGAGCCTCCAGCAACGCGGGCAGTTCACGGAACGACAGCAGGCCGGGGATGTAAGGCATCGTGGTCGGCAGCCGCGCGACGCTGAGGGCGATCGGTTGCAGGCTGGCGGCATCCAGCAAGACGGCGGCGGCTCGGGTGATCGCGCCACCGTCCTCGAAGCCGACATCGAACCCGGCCACCGTCGACAACCGCTTGGGAAAGCCGTCGCGCAGCTTGACCTGCTTGGCGAGCGACACCTGCAGCGTGCGCGCGGCCTTGACGTCGCCCGTCCAGACGGGGGCGGCAGCGGGAGAAAGGGGTTCGGACATGGCCTCAGGATAAGGCCTGCACGCGCGTCCTGCGTCGGGTGTGGCGAGCGTGCAGTGCTCAGGCAAGCAAAAGCGCGCGTTGAGCGGGCGTTCGTCGCGGTGGCTCGCGGTGATGGGGTGGCGCCAGGGAGGATCGAAATCCCGATCTCGCCGGAAAAAATCGCCTTGTGTTTTTCAGAAACCCCTTAGCAGGTGGTCGCATCATTTTTTGTGACAAAAGTCACGTATTTGCGGGCGCATTAAAAGCGATAAACCGGCAGGGAGTTCGCTTACTATTCGCGCTGCAGGGGACAACTTGGAAGTCTTATGTATGACGCACGGCATTGGATGGATGCGCGTTTTCTTCCTGGGCTTTTTGCTCTGCCTGCTGGCCTCTTGTGGGGGAGGCGGTGGCGGTAGCACGGCGAGTAGTGGCGCGGGTGGCGGCGGGACGACGCCGACACCGACGCCCGCACCTTTCAACGACATTCCGCAAACCGATGCCGAAGCGGCGCGCTTCCTGACACAGGCGACCTTTGGGCCGACGAGCAGCGAGATCGCGCGGCTTCGCCAGATTGGCTATACGCGTTGGCTCGATGAGCAAATGGATCCGGCTCGTACCCCGGCAACATTGCTGCTCCCGCATATCCATCAAATGACGGTGAACGACACGCTCGATTACCGCGAGAGGCGGAATTACTGGCTCTGGAAAACCGTCGGTGCATCGGATCAGTTGCGCATGCGGATGGGGTTTGCGCTGAGCGAAATATTCGTCGTCTCTGATCGGGACTACAACAACAAGAATTTCGAACGGATTACCCATTACCAGGACATGCTGGATCAGGGGGCATTCGGTAGCTACCGCTCGCTGCTGGAGCAGGTAACCCTGCATCCCGCAATGGGGACCTACCTGAGTCACCTGGCCAATCAAAAGGCAGTCACCTACAAGAATGCGCAGGGGCTTCAGGTCAGCGTGGTCCCGGATGAAAACTATGCGCGCGAAGTCATGCAGCTGTTTTCGATCGGCCTGGTCGAGCGCAACCCGGACTTCAGCCCCGTGCTTGATGCCAATGGCGCCACCAAGGCCACTTACGACCAGTCTGTGATCGCCGCCATGGCGCGGGTCTTCACGGGCTGGACATGGGCCGGCAACACCGACGCCAATTACTGGAGTTGGGCCGGACATGACAATGACTACCGGGCGATGGAGTGTCATCCCAAGTTCCATGACGACCAGCCCAAGCTGATTTTCCGTGGCATCACCATAGCGGGCACGAGTGACTGCAAGGTGACTTTGCAGCAGACGCTCGATGCACTTGCCACGCATCCGAACGTGGCGCCCTTCATCAGCCGGCAGCTGATCCAGCGTTTCGTCACCAGCAATCCAAGTCCCGCCTACATCGGTAGGGTGTCCAAGGCATGGACCGACAGCAATGGCGACCTCGGCAAGGTGCTGCGTGCGATCTTGTTGGATGTCGAAGCGCGCGTGCCGCCTGCAGCGACGGATGCAAGTTTCGGGAAAATGCGCGAGCCGTTGCTTCAACTTACCGCGCTCTGGCGCGCGTTCGATGCCAAATACCTGCCGGCAACCAACGGCACCTACATGTTCCGCTTCAGCAACAGTTGGGACTTCACCACTACGTTGATGCAGGATTCCCTTCGCTCTCCATCGGTATTCAACTTCTTCGAACCCGATTACCGGCTGCCAGCGGCAGGGGGAATACAGGGGATTTATGCCCCTGAGATGCAGCTCTACAACGAGGCGAGTTTTGGCAGCATCTTCAATCAGCAATTGGATGCGGGCTGGAACAACTTTGCCACGACCGCGCCTACGGCCAACACGCCAGCCCCGGTGATGGACATCAATCCACTGCTGACGTTGGCCAACAACAATGACCATGCCGGCATGGTCGCAAAGCTCGATGTCCTCCTTTTCTACGGCACGCTTTCTCCGGATAGCCGTCGCGTGATGGTCGACATGCTCGACAAACTGAAAGCAGCCAACCGCCCAGCCGATGAACGCGTCCGTTCGTTGGTGCAGTTGGCGGTTTCATCCCCCGAATTTGTCGTCCAGCGCTGAGGAGTGGCGAGAATGAAGCGTGAAATCCGCGAAGACCGCCGCCGTTTCCTCGGCCAGCTGGGCGCCACGTTGGCCGGTGGCACGGCATTGGCGATGTTTCCCCAATTCGACTTGGTTAGCCGTGCATTGGCCGCCACCACCCCGCCGGCTTCGGGTCATCGTGCGCTGGTGTGCATTTTCCTGCTCGGCGGCAATGATTCATTCAATATGCTGATACCGCATGTGCAGGCGGAGCATGATGTTTATCTGGCCAGCCGTGGCGGCGTGTATGACCCTGCCAGCAACTCGCAGGGTCTTGGCATCGCGCGCAGCCAGCTCCTGCAAATCAATGATGTCGCGGGCAAGGCATGGGGCTTGCATCCCGGTTGTGCCGGTCTCAAGACCTTGTTCGATGCCGGCGAACTGGCATTCCTCGCGAACGTTGGCACCTTGGTGCAACCCGTCACCAAGGATGAAATCATCGCCCGCACGGCCAGGTTGCCGCCCAGCCTGTATTCCCACAACGACCAGCAGCGATTGTGGATGCGTGGCCACTCCGAAAGCCGCAATGCCGGTTTTGGCTGGGGCGGCATGTGCGCCGATATGTTGCGCAATCCGCAGAGCACCAATTTGCCCGGTTTGTCTCCATCAATCACCGTTTCAGGTACCAATCTGTTCCAGGCCGGCATGCTGACCTCACCTTATGGCATGGACAGCAGTGGCCCCCAGTTGTTGCGCAGGTTCTCGGGTGCCAACCAGCCTGATCTGATTCGGCAGCAGGCGCTCGAAGCCCTCTTGCAACGGGACTACCCACCCGTCATGCAGTCGTATTACGGCATGGTGGGCGAAGGGGCCATGAGCATCGGGGGTACGTTGGTCAAGGCACTGGATCCTGCCAACGGCGGCGATATCGCCACCGTATTCCCCGCCGACAACCGACTGGCCGCGCAGCTGCGGATGATTGCCCGGACCATCAAGGCCAGCCGAAGCGGGGCGATCAACCATCATCGCCAGGTGTATTTCGCATCGATGGGCGGCTTCGATACGCATGACAACCAGATGGGCGCCAATGGACATGCACGCCTGCTGACCCAGCTGTCCGAGGCATTGCTGGCGTTCCGCCACGCGCTGCAGGAAATCGGTGCGCTCAATGACACCGTCAGCTTCACCATGAGCGACTTCGGCCGTACCTTGAACAGCAATGGCAATGGCACGGACCACGCCTGGGGCGGCGTGCAGATGATCATGGGCGGTGCCAGCGCCTCGGGAGGGGCTTTGCGCGGCCGGCAAGTCTGGGGGCAATACCCGCTCCTGGAGCTTGATGGCAACCAGGCCATCCAGCGTGGTCGGCTGATCCCCACCACATCGAACAACCAGATGGGCGCAACACTGGCGAAGTGGCTGGGCGTGGATGGGGGCGATCTGCCCACGATCTTCCCCGGCATCGGGAATTTTTCCTCGCCGACCCTGGGTTTCCTGGGCTGATGGGTTAGGTGGCCTTGCCGTCCAGTGATCCACTGGTCGGCGAGGCAGCGGTCAGACAAGCAAAAGCCCGCGTTGAGCGGGCTTTCGTCGCGGTGGCCCGCGGTGATGTGGTGGAGCCAGGGAGGATCGAACTCCCGACCTCGTCATTGCGAACGACGCGCTCTCCCAGCTGAGCTATGGCCCCAAGGGTCAGGCAGATATTAAACGCCGTCGTCGCCGGACGCCAGCCCATCCGGATGGGCCGCCCGGCCCTCGACCATGGCCGTGGCGGAGACGTCCGCAGTGACGTTGCCCAGCGTGGCGAACACATCGGGGATGGTGTCCACCGCCAGCAGCAGGCCCAGCGGCTCCACCGGCAGGCCAAGTGCCTGGGTCACCGGCATGTTGGTCGCCATGAAGCTCACCTGGCCGGGCAGCCCGACCGAGCCTAGGCTGATTACCACCGCCAGCAACACGGCGGTAGCCCACTGCATGGCGCCGATGTCGATGCCGTAAGCCCAGGCCACGAAAGCCGCCACGCCGATGTACTGGATGGGGCTGGTCAGGCGGAAGAGCGATACCGCCATCGGCAACACCAGGGAGACCATCGGCAGCGGGATGCGCAGTTTGCGGCTGGAGACCTCGATCATCGCCGGCAGCGAGGCAAGCGAGGACTGCGTGCTCATCGCGACGGCCTGCGCCGGGAAGATCGCGTTGGCGAATCCGCTCAGCGAGCGCCCGGTCCACAGGCGTACCACCGGGTAGAGCATCGCCGTGGCGACGAGGTAGAGCACGCAGAGCATGGCGATGTAGATGCCGAGCGCGCGCAAGGTGGCGACGCCCGCCTGCGCGGTCACCGCCAGCACCAGCGCGAACACGCCCAGCGGCGCGACCGCCAGCACCCAGCGCACGATGGTGATCATCACGTCCGCGATGGCCTGGACCAACTCCAGCAGGCGCTCGTGGCGGTGCGCCTCGATCTTGGTCAGCGCGAAGCCGAAGAACAGCGAGAACACCACCAGCGGCAGCATCGCGCTGGCCGCGGCGGCGGCGATGGCGTTGCTGGGGATGATGCCGGTCAGCCATTCCGCGGCCTTGGGCGGGACCACGTCGCTCGGCGCGCCTGCGGCGCCCTTGAGCGCATCGGTGAGCTCGGCGCTGTGTGGCATCAGCGAGAGGAAGGCGGGCGCCGCGATCGCGGCGAACGTCGCCGCGCAGGTGAGTACGACCAGGAAGATGATGATCGCGCGGCGCGCGATGCGCCCGGATGCGGCTGCGTCGCGCGCGGTGGATACGCCCAGCACCACCAGCGTGCCGACCAGTGGCACGACCGTCATCTGCAGGGCGTTCAGCCACAGCTTGCCGATGGGTTGGGCGACGGCGGCGACGCGCTGGCCGGTCTCGGGCGCCATCCAGGCCAGCAACAGGCCGATCACCGCCGCAGCGGTCAGGGCGACAAGGACGCGGGTCGTGGCGGAAAAAGGCAGCTTCATCTAGGGTCCTTCAGCGAAAGCCGGCGCGCGCCGGCAACTGCCAACGGGCTTGGCGGGCGTCGTAATCGGCATCGGTCATTTGCACGAACACCGGGTGCGCGGCGGGCGACAACCAGGCGATGGCTTCGCGCATCACCGGCTCGTTCATCGCGGTGCAACCCGCTGTGGTCTTGTCCGGGTTGCCCCACAGGTGGGCGAAGATGCAGCTGCCCATGCCGCTCACGTTGCCCGGGTTGTGCTGGATCACGAAACCGATCTTGTAACGGTCGTCGCCGGCCGTCTGCAGGTCCAGGCGCATCCGTTCGCTCGATCCCTCGACCGCCGCATCGCCGACCTCGCGGCTATCCACGATCTGGTTGTAGAGCGGCGAGGCGGGCACGTCCATGCACCAGCTGGTGGCCTGCATCGGCAGGTAGTTCAGCGCAGTGCCGGCCGTCGCCGCATAGCCGAAGGCCGGGCCCAGCGCGAACACGCCGGCAGGGCTGCGCCCGTCGCCTTCGCGCTTGTGCGGGCCGTCGGTTTGCGCCGGATGCAGGCCGATGCCCCAGCCGATGCCCGAGCGCCCCAGCATCACCGGCTGGGCGTCGCCGATCTGCCGCCAGTCGCCTTCGCCACCGCGCTCGAAGCGGCGCATCGTGCCGCGCACGGCGTCCCAATCGTGGCTGGTCACCACGATCATCTGCCGGGCGTTGGCCCAGGGCAGGGCAGAGGCGGGCTTGGCAGGCGAGCCGGCGCAGGCCGACAACGCGGCCGTGCCCAGCACGCACAAGAGGAGGAGGAAGCGGGACAACGACAGGGTCATGGCGACAGGATCTCCTGCATCCGTTCGAGGTTGGTATTGACGGCGGCCAGGCGCTGCTCGCGCGCATCGCACAGCAGCACGAAGATGAGGTCGAGCAAATGTTGCAGCGCCGCCTGGTAGAGCAATGGCGCGACGTGCGGGCGGTCGTCGTGCGCGGAGACCAGCAGCGCCATGTCGGCCTGGGCGCGGAGCGGGTTGGCAGAATGCCGGGTCACACTGACGGCATGGCCGATGCGGGGCTGGAAGTCCTGCAGCATGCGCGTGAGCGTGGGTTGCTGGCCTTGCTCGGAGAACACCAGCAGCACGTCGCGGTCGCCGGCGCCGGACAGGCCCGCGACCATCAGCGCGGGATCGAAGTGATGCACGGCCAGGATGCCCAGCAACGAGAGCTTCATCGCGAACGCGCGCGCAGGAATCCCGTCCTCGCCGAGCCCGATCACGAACACCGCGTTGGCGCCATGGATGGCGCGGGCGATGGCATCGATGTTCTCCGGCGGATTCAGCAGGCGCGTTTCCTGCTCGGCCTGCGATTTGCGTCGCCACAATTCATCGGCCACCTGTCCGTGCGGGTGGATGGAGGCGAGCTCGGCATTCGCGGCGTCATGTCCTTGGCCATTGCCGTTGCCCCCTTCGCGCGCGAGCGCCTCGCCGATCGAGAACTTGAGGTCGGGATAGCCCTTGAAGCCCAGCTTCTGGGCGAACTTGACGATGGAGGACTGGCTGATGCCGAGCGCGTCGGCCAGCTGCTGGGAAGAATAATCGCGCAGGAAATGGGCGTTTTCGACGATGTAGTCGGCGATGCGTCGCTCCATCGCCGACATGCGGTCGCGCTCGGCCCGGATGCGCAACAAGGGCATGGGTCATTCGCCCCGGATGGGCTGAAGGCCAGGTACGTCGCTGACGCCGAAGACCGGCCGCGTGCCCAGGGTGATCTCCGCCTCGTTGAACACCGTGTCGCCGATCACCGGGTCGTTCAGGCACAGCGAAGGTCCGTCGAGATCGATCTTGGTGATCACCTGCGACTTCGCCGCGGCCAGGTGCGCGGCGGCGGCGACACTGACGGAAGACTCCAGCATGCAGCCCATCATGCACTCCATGCCGTGCACGGCCGCGATGTCCGCGATCTGGATGGCGCCGGACAGGCCGCCGGTCTTCATCAGCTTGATGTTGATAATGTCGGCCGCGCGCATGCGGATCAGCTCGATCACCTCCCTCGGGCCGAACACCGACTCGTCGGCCATCACCGGCGTGTGCACGCGCTCGGTGACGAACTTGAGTCCCGCCAAAT
>Ga0056909_1001945_pt1 | contig 11251 bp, 9 predicted proteins | sample EBPBio102011_DNA_FD_62115 | JGI IMG/M metagenome (GOLD analysis project Ga0056909, IMG submission 62115) | Wastewater treatment Type I Accumulibacter community from EBPR Bioreactor in Madison, WI, USA - Reactor 1_1/10/2011_ DNA | ecosystem: Engineered > Bioreactor > EBPR > Anaerobic-Aerobic >...
TCGGCTGAATTTGAACAGCGTGGCATACGTCGCCAGCCCGCCGAGCAGGGCGGTGGTGGCCGCGCCGCCGCCAAAGGCGAGGACCTGGAAGACGCTGAGGAAAGCCGTGGTGTCCTTGGTCCGCCGCCATTGGCGAATGGAATGCTGGGCGGTGAAGTGGCCGCTTTCATGGCCCAGGACGAAGGCGAGTTCCGCCTCGTCATGCATCCGCAACAACGCGCCGGTCCACACCAACATCACGCCATTGGGCGCCATGCTGGCGTTGAACTCGGGCACATCCATCACGTACACGCGCAGGTCCCGGCAGTGCGGCCCGGCGGACCGGCACGCGACATCGCGGACATAGGCATTGAGGGCGGGATCGCGCACACGCAAGGGCGAGCGCTGCAATTCCTGCTCTGCGCGTTCCATCGCGTACCAGAGCTCATCCTCGTCGCTGCCCGAGACCGGGCGGCTGCCGGGGGCGTTCTCGCGCAACGGGGCCTGGGTGGCGCAGCCGGCCAGGGCGATGCCGAGCCCGAGCGCCAGGGCCAGCCGATGCGGGGCGGCGCTCACTTCGGGAACCCCTTGAGCAAGTCGCCGGCGGTTTCGCGCGCGCCTTCGGGGGTGCGCAGGTCGCCGGTCTGGTCGATCAGCAGGTTGTGCCAGACCACTTGCCCGCTGCGCAAGTCCACCAGCGAGGCCACGCCCACCTGCAAGCCGCCGCCGATGTCGCCCCCGAGCAGCAAGAAGCCGATGACCCGCATCGCGACCCGCCCGCCGCTGCTGTAGCCATCGCGCAGGTAGGTGAACAGCGCATAGTCGGCGCCGGTGGCTTGGCGCAGCTCGGCCACGCCCGGGCCGAGGGTCCAGTCGAAGCGGCCGTGCTTGTTGCGCAGGTGTCCGTTGGGGCCGCTGTATTGCAGGATGCTGATCGACACCGCCTGGCTCAGCAGCTCCAGCTGGCGCAGTCGTTGCTCGGGCGCGGTGTCGATGGGGATGACGAAGTCGGGCCGCAGGACGACCCCCTGCGAGGCCAGCCGCTGCCGGGCGGCCTCCGGGTAGTGGCGACGCGCGGCTTCGGTCCAGGCCTTGCGCGGCTCGGACACGCCGCCGGCGATTACCTCGGACACCTCGATGTCGGGGGCGATCATCACCACGCTGCCGTCCAGGGCCGGGATCACGCCCTCGGGCGAGGACAAGGTGCGCACCTGGGTGGTGGTGCAGCCAGCCAGCGCGATCAGCACCAGCAATATCGGCAAAAACACCGCGATCCGACTGCTTTGCAGCCATTGGGAAGGTGGGGTCCGAAGGGCGCGCTGTGTTAACATTTCGATCTCCCGGGGCCGGTTCCAAGGCCCTTGTCCGACAGGCAAATCCGGAGAATTCTCCCCATGCCCCAGCTCGCCACGCGCATCGGTCGCGCCAAGCCCAGCGCGATCATGCAGGTCGCCGAAAAAGCCAAGAAACTGAAGGCCGAAGGCCGCGACATCATCAGTTTCTCGATCGGCGTTCCGAACTTCCTGCCCGGTCCCCACGTATATGAGGCCGCGCGTGAAGCGCTTGCCAAGGACAGTGGCCAATATGGCAGCAATCGCGGCGCGGATGTATTGCTGGACGCATTCATCAAGCACATGGAAGGCATCGGCCTGACCGGCTACACGCGCGCCAACTGCGCGACCGGCATCGGCGCCAAGCACATCCTCTACAACCTGGCCGAAGCCCTGCTGGACGAGGGCGATGCCATCGCGTTCGCCATCCCGTACTGGACCAGCTACCTGGACATCGCGGAGATCGTGAATGCGAAGATCGACCTGCTGCCATGCCCGCCGGAGCAAGATTACAAATTGACGCCCGCGCAGCTGGATGCCGCTTTGGCCAAGAAGCCACGTGTGTTCCTGTTCAACAATCCGTCCAACCCGACCGGCATGGTCTACAGCAAGGACGAGATCAGCGCGCTGGCCGATGTCATCGCCAAGCACCCGGACACCTGGGTCATCACCGACGACATCTACAACCGCATGGTGTTCGATGGCGTGGGCTACCACAACTTCGTGCAGGCGCGCCCGGAGCTGCGTGACCGCGTGATCTTCGTCGATTCGCTGTCCAAGACCTACGGCATGCCGGGTTGGCGCGTGGGCTTCATGGCGGGGCCGGAAGTGGTGGCCAATGCGGTGACCACGATGAACTCCAACCACATCACCAACCTGCCGGAGATCGTGGTGGCGGCGTCGGTCGCAGCGCTGTCCGGCTCGCAGCAAGTGCCGGATGAAAAGTGCCGCGAATTCCAGGCCAAGCGCGACCAGGTGATGGCGGTGATGGACAGCATCCCGGGCATCGTGTGCCCGCGTCCGCAGGGCGCGTTCTACGTGTTCCCGGACGTGAGCGCGTATTACGGCAAGTCGCATGGCGGCCAGGTCATCGGCAACGATATCGACCTGTGCAACGCGCTGCTGGAGAGCAAGGGCGTGGCCTGCGTGCCGGGCTCGGCCTTTGGCGAGCCGCGCAGCCTGCGCATCAGCTACACCTGCCCGACGCCGCAGCTGGCCCCGGGCCTGGAACGCATTCGCGAGTTTTTCAACGAAATGCAGTGAGCGACGCTCGCTGACCCCCTGAAGATTGGAGACCCCCATGAAGCAACCCGTTCGTGTCGCCGTCACTGGCGCTGCTGGCCAGATCGGTTACGCCCTGTTGTTCCGCATCGCCTCGGGCGAGATGCTGGGCAAGGACCAGCCGGTGATCCTGCAAATGCTGGAATTGCCGATCGACAAGGCCCAGGCCGCGCTCAAGGGCGTGATGATGGAGCTTGAGGACTGCGCCTTCCCGCTGCTGGCCGGCATGGTCGGCACCGATGACCCGGAAGTCGCGTTCAAGGATGCGGACTACGCACTCCTCGTCGGCGCGATGCCGCGCGGCCCGGGCATGGAGCGCAAGGACCTGCTGCTCAAGAACGCCGAGATCTTCACCGTGCAGGGCAAGGCGCTGAACAAGGTCGCCAGCCGCAACGTGAAGGTGCTGGTGGTCGGTAACCCGGCCAACACCAATGCCTATATCGCGATGAAATCGGCCCCGGACCTGCCGGCGAAGAACTTCACCGCGATGCTGCGCCTGGACCACAACCGCGCGCTGTCGCAGCTGGCCATCAAGGCGGACGTGCCGGTGGCAGAGATCAAGAAGCTGGTCGTGTGGGGCAACCACAGCCCGACGATGTACCCCGACTACCGCTTCGCGACCGTGGACGGCCAGTCGCTGAAGGACAAGATCAACGACCCGCAGTGGAATGTCGATGTCTTCATCCCGACCGTTGCCAAGCGCGGCGCCGCGATCATCGAAGCGCGCGGCCTGTCCTCGGCTGCCTCGGCAGCCAACGCCGCCATCGACCACATGCACGATTGGGCGCTCGGCACCGGCGGCGAATGGGTGACGATGGGCGTGCCGTCCGATGGCAGCTATGGCGTGCCAGAAGGCATCATCTACGGCGTGCCGGTGACCACGGCCAACGGCGAATACACCGTCATCAAGGACCTGCCGATCGACGATTTCAGTCGCGCGGCGATGGACAAGACGCTGGCCGAGCTGGAAGAAGAACGCGCGGGTGTCGCGCACCTGCTCTGAGGCACTGGCCTTGCGCGGGCGACCGCGTATCGGCTTGGGGAAAAGGGAAGCTTCGGCTTCCCTTTTTCATTGAATGATGCGTGTTGGTCGTCAATCCACGGGTGGCGAGGGTTGGCGCGGATCGACGCTGCGCAGCAGCGTCCACACCACGTCTTGGCCTTCAAGGTCGCGGCTGAGTTGCAGGCAGGCCGGGCTACCCGGCATGAAAGTTGTCGGCGTGCGCGCCGTCCCGTCGCCTTGCACCGGGCAAGGCAGTGGACGGAGGTAGAGGCCGGTCGCGTCGATGGTGCGTCGCACCGGCGTGCCTGACAGATCACCGATCTCCTTGATCTTGCCATCCTCTTCGGAAAGGGGCTGCTTGAAATCGATCAGCACGTCCGCGCGCACCGGCGACAGGCCGGGCGACACCAGTGTGCCGCCGCGGATCAGCAAATCGGGCCAGACCTCGCCGTTCTGCGGCAGGTCAAGGTAGTGGTCGATATCAAGGCCTGCATGACTGCCACTCGCGATGGCATCCAAGGCCGCCAGCAACGCCATGAAGTAATGCCGCCTCAATACTTGCTTCTGGGGATCGCCCTCGATGCCGCCGGCTTCGATCAGCACGGTGCTGGTGCCCCATTGCGTGGTCAGGTCTCCGAAGGAGCGCGGGCTGAAGGTGTCGTCCCAGCGTGCGAAGTGGCCGGCGAGCGTTGGCTCCAGCATCGCGCGGATCGCCACCGCGACTTCCATCGCACGGGTACGCACATCGTTGATGGCGCGGCTGTCGTCGAAGGGTGGCGACAGCAGCGCGATGGCGGTGGCCTTGTCGGTATCGCCGGTGCGGTAACCGGGGCGCTGGTCGTGCAGGTTGAAACCGAAGTCCGGCCGGATGGCGTCGTAGAGGGATTTGAGCGTGCGCGCCTCGGGCGTGGCCAGGGCGCGCGCATCGCGATTGAGATCGATGCCTTGCGCGTTGTAGCGCTGGAAGCGCGCCGCGCCATCGGGGTTCATCAAGGGCAGGAAGTGGAGCGTGGTGTTCTCGCGCAGGCGCACGGCCAGGGGATGGCCCGGGTGTTCGCCCAGGAAGCGGAACACATCCGCCAGCGCCATCGTCGCGGTGCTTTCATCGCCATGCATCTGTGACCACAACAGCACGCGCTTCGGGCCGTTGCCCCAACGCACATGGCGCAGGGGACGGCCTTCGACGCTGCGGCCGATCTCGCGCACGTCGAAGCCGCGATCACTGGACAGCAGCGGCATCGCGATTTGCCACCAATGCTCGGGCGGGAAGGTGCGTGGATCCAGCCCCTCCACGCGCAGCTGCGTGTCGTACAGGGCGGCGATGTCGTCGGCCCAGGCGGGCGGGGAGGGTAGCGTCGATAAGGGCGGCATGGCGGGCGAAGTCGGCTCTGTGGGCTGACGATGCGGGGACGGCAGGTGGCTGCAGCCTGCCAGCATCAGTGGCGCAAGCAGGAGCAGGGCAGCGAGTCGTCGAAGGCAGGGCATGGTCATCGGACGGGATGGGATGCGGCCAGTGTGCCCTTGCGGGCGTAAACGCGGTGTCCGCACGCGCGACTTGGCAGGCCACGCCGCTGCCGCGATGATGAATGCGATATGCACGCGACGCCTCCCCGATGCCCCGATTAGACGACAACGCCCTGAGTGTGCTGCACGAGGACGCCGCCTTGCTGGTCGTGGACAAGCCTGCCGGCCTGTTGTCGGTGCCGGGCCGCCTGCCGGAGAACCGCGACAGCCTCGCCTTGCGCGTGCAGGCGGTCCATCCCGAGGCCCTGATCGTGCATCGCCTGGACCAGGTCACCAGCGGCCTGCTGTTGATGGCGCGCGATCCGGCCACGCATCGCGCGCTCAGCGAGGCTTTCGCCGCGCGCCGCATCGACAAGCGTTACCAGGCCCTCGTCGAGGGTGTGGTGGAAGGCGAGTGCGGGGAGATCGACCTGCCGCTGATCTGCGACTGGCCCAATCGGCCGCGGCAGAAGGTGGATCACGCGATCGGCAAACCTTCCCGCACGCGCTGGCGGGTGCTCTCACGCGATGCGGCGACATCGCGGACCCGGCTGGAGCTGGAGCCGGTGACCGGGCGCAGCCACCAACTGCGGGTGCATCTGGCCGAGATCGGCCACCCGATCGTGGGGGATGCCTTCTACGGCGCTGCCCAGGCGGACCGGGTCTGCCTGCATGCCACCTGGCTGGGACTGGATCATCCCATCACGGGTCAGCGGGTCGAGTTCAGCTCGCCGCCGCCGTTCTGATACGACCTTTGGCCCAGAGCGGGAAATCGCCCCGTGGCTTAAAATCCTCTCTTTGCCCGGAGCCCGCATGTCCCCACAAGCCTCCGCCGGTGCGCGCTTTCGCGTCGCCTTGACCGAAGAATCCCCGCTGCAGGTGATGGGCGCCATCACCGCCTACGCCGGCCTCATGGCCAAGCGCACGGGCTACAAGGCGCTGTATCTATCGGGCGGCGGCGTCGCCGCCAATTCGCTCGGCATGCCAGATCTTGGCATCTCGACGATGGAAGACGTGCTGACCGACGCCCGACGCATCGTCGATGCGACCGGCATGCCGCTCCTGGTCGATATCGACACCGGCTGGGGCGGCGCGTTCAACATCGGCCGCACCATCCGCAACTTCGAGCGCATCGGCGTGGCCGCGGTGCACATGGAAGACCAGGTCGGGCAGAAGCGCTGCGGCCATCGCCCCGGCAAGGAAGTGGTGAGCAAGGGCGAGATGGTGGATCGCGTGAAGGCGGCGGTCGATGGGCGAGTTGATTCCGATTTCGTGATCATGGCGCGTACCGATGCGGCGGCCGTCGAAGGCATCGACAGCGCGATCGAGCGCGCGGTGGCCTATGTCGAAGCCGGCGCCGACATGATCTTCCCCGAGGCGATGAAGACGCTGGACGACTATCGCAAGTTCAAGGCGGCGGTGAAGGTGCCGATCCTCGCCAACCTGACCGAGTTCGGCTCCACCCCGTTCTTCACCACCGATGAGTTGCGCGATGCGGGCGTGGACATCGCGTTGTATTGCTGCGGCGCCTATCGCGCCATGAACAAGGCCGCGCTCGGCTTCTACGAGACGGTGCGCCGCGAAGGCACGCAGAAGAACACCATCGACCAGTTGCAGACCCGCGCGGAGCTGTACGACTTCCTGGGCTATCACGCCTACGAAGACAAGCTCGACGCGCTGTTCGCCGACAACAAGTAAGAGGAGAGAGTGATGAGCGAGAACACCAGCACCCTGCCGAAGGCGAAGAAATCGGTCGCGCTGTCCGGCACCGCCGCCGGCAACACCGCGCTCTGCACCGTGGGCCGCAGCGGCAACGACCTGCATTACCGCGGCTACGACATCAAGGACCTGGCGACGAAATCCACGTTCGAGGAAGTCGCCTACCTCCTGGTGCACGGCAGCCTGCCGACTGCATCGCAGCTCAAGGCCTACAAGACCAAGCTCAAGCGCTTGCGCGGCCTGCCCGCCATCGTGCAGGAGGCGCTGGAGTTGATCCCCGCCAACGCGCACCCGATGGACGTGATGCGCACGGGCTGCTCGGTGCTGGGCACGGTGCTGCCCGAGCGCGAAGGCCACCCGCCGGCCGAGGCACGCGACATCGCCGATCGACTGATCGCGAGCTTCGGCTCGATGCTGCTGTATTGGTGGCACTTCACCCGCAACGGCCGCCGCATCGACTGCGAGACCGATGACGATTCGGTCGCCGCGCATTTCCTCCACCTGCTGCATGGCGAGCCGCCCAGCGCGCTGCAGGCCGATGCGTTGGACAAGTCGCTGATCCTCTACGCCGAGCACGAGTTCAATGCTTCCACCTTCACCGCGCGGGTGATCGCCGGTACGGGTTCGGACATGTATTCGTGCATCACCGGCGCCATCGGCGCGTTGCGAGGGCCCAAGCACGGCGGCGCCAACGAAGTGGCGATGGACATCATCAGCCGCTACGGCAGCGCGGATGAGGCAGAGGACGACATCAAGGCGCGGATGGAGCGTAAGGAAATCATCATCGGCTTCGGCCACCCGGTGTACACCATCGGCGATCCGCGCAACCCGATCATCAAGGAAATCTCGCGCACGCTGTGCAAGGACGGCGGCAACCAGACGCTGTTCGATGTCAGCGAGCGCATCGAGAACCTGATGATGGACACCAAGAAGATGTTCCCGAACCTGGATTGGTACAGCGCATCGGCCTATCACATGATGGGCATCCCGACGCCGATGTTCACGCCGCTGTTCGTGATCGCGCGCACCACGGGCTGGTCGGCGCACGTGATCGAGCAGCGCGAGGACGGCAAGATCATCCGCCCCAGCGCGAATTACGTCGGCCCCGAAGATCGCGATTACGTCGCGCTGGCCGATCGATAAGCGCGGCGCATGGACTGGCTCATCCCCGATTCACGCTTCGCCGAACATGTGTTGGTGGCGATGGTGGGCCTGGCCATCACCGCGCTCAGCGTGTCGATCCACTACGCGGGCATCAATTGGCTTGCCAGCCGGTATTTGTCCAAGCCCGTAGAGAATGATCGCGGCCGCAAGACGATGTTGCGCATCATCTTCATGCTGCTCGGACTGCATCTGATCGAGATCTGGTGCTACGGCGTGGCCTATTGGGGGTTGTCGTTCGTGCCTAACACCGGATACGTGCATGGCGAGCACGGCGCGGATACCTTGTTCGATGCGGTGTACCTCTCGGCCACGACCTACAGCACGGTCGGCTTCGGTGACCTCGCGCCCGTCGGCGCGATGCGCTTGATCTCGGGGCTGGAGTCGCTGGTCGGCCTGTTGCTGATCACCTGGTCGGCCAGCTTCACATATCTGGAAATGTCGCGGCTGTGGTCGCGCCCGAATGCCTGATGGCGCGCGCGGGCCAGCCCGCAGGAGTTGAACGATGAATGCCATGAACACCGCACACCGCAAGCCGCTCACCGGCACCGCGCTGGATTGGTTCGATGCGCGCGAAGCAGTCGATGCGATCCAGCCCGACGCCTGGGCGAAACTGCCTTACACGGCCAAGATCCATGCGGAGAACCTGGTGCGCCGCGCCGATCCCGCGATGCTGGATGCGTATCTCGGCCAGCTGATCGAGCGCCGCAGCGAGCTGGATTTCCCGTGGTTTCCCGCGCGCGTGGTCTGCCACGACATTCTTGGCCAGACGGCGTTGGTCGATCTTGCCGGTTTGCGCGATGCGATCGCCGAGCAAGGCGGCGACCCGGCGCAGATCAATCCGGTCGTGCCGACGCAACTGATCGTCGATCACTCACTGGCGGTGGAGTGCGGAGGGTTTGATCCGGATGCCTTCGCCAAGAACCGCGCGATCGAGGATCGTCGCAACGCGGATCGCTTCCACTTCATCGAGTGGACCAAGAAGGCGTTCAAGAACGTCGACGTAATCCCGCCGGGCAACGGCATCATGCACCAGATCAACCTGGAGAAGATGTCGCCGGTGATCTATGTTGATGACGGCGTCGCCTTCCCCGATACCTGCGTCGGCACCGACAGCCATACCCCACACGTGGATGCGCTGGGGGTGATCGCGGTGGGCGTGGGCGGCCTGGAAGCCGAGAACGTGATGCTGGGGCGTGCATCATGGATGCGCACGCCGGACATCGTCGGTGTCGAGCTCACCGGCAAGCCGCAGTCCGGCATCACCGCGACCGACATCGTGCTCGCGTTGACCGAGTTCCTGCGCCAGCAGAAGGTCGTCGGGGCCTACATCGAGTTCTTCGGCGAAGGCGCGGCGCATCTGACCATCGGTGACCGCGCCACCATCTCCAACATGACGCCAGAATACGGCGCGACCGCCGCGCTGTTCTACATCGACCAGCAGACGCTGGACTACCTGCGCCTGACGGGACGTGAGGAATCGCAGGTGCAGTTGGTGGAAACCTATGCGAAGGCTGCCGAGCTGTGGGCCGATGCGATGGTGAATGCCGAATACGAACGCGTGCTGCGCTTCGATCTCTCCAGCGTCGGCCGCAACATGGCCGGCCCATCCAATCCGCATCGTCGCCTGCCGGTCAGCGACCTGGCCGAGCGCGGCATTGCTGACGAAGACAAGCTCGATGCCGGCAAGGTGGGCGAGGCGCAAGGCCTGATGCCCGATGGCGCGGTGATCATCGCGGCCATCACCTCCTGCACCAATACGTCCAACCCGCGCAACGTGGTCGCCGCGGGCCTGTTCGCGCGCAACGCGGTGCAGCGCGGTCTGGTGCGCAAGCCCTGGGTGAAGACATCGCTGGCGCCGGGCTCCAAGGCGGTCGAGTTGTACCTGCGCGAGGCCGGCCTGCTGGACGACCTGGAACAGCTCGGATTCGGCATCGTCGGGTTTGCCTGCACCACTTGCAACGGCATGTCGGGTGCGCTGGATCCTGCAATCCAGCAGGAGATCATCGACCGTGACCTGTACGCGACGGCGGTGCTGTCGGGCAATCGCAATTTCGACGGGCGCATCCACCCTTACGCCAAGCAGGCGTTCCTCGCCTCGCCGCCGCTGGTGATCGCCTACGCGATTGCCGGCACGATGCGTTTCGATATCGAGAAAGACGTGCTGGGCGTGGATGGCGAGGGCAACGAAGTGCGCCTGAAGGACATCTGGCCGTCGGATGCCGAGATCGATGCGGTGGTGAAGGCGAGCGTCAAGCCGGAATTCTTCCGCCAGGTGTATGAGCCGATGTTCAAGCTGCACGTCGAGCATGGGGCGCCGGTCAGCCCGTTGTATGACTGGCGAGCGCAGTCCACCTACATCCGCCGCCCACCGTACTGGGAAGGCGCACTGGCGGGCGAGCGCGCACTGACCGGCATGCGTCCGCTCGCGGTGCTGGGCGACAACATCACGACCGACCATCTCTCGCCATCCAACGCGATCCTCGCGTCCAGTGCGGCCGGCGAATATCTGGCGAAGATGGGACTGCCGGAAGAAGACTTCAATTCCTACGCCACCCACCGCGGCGACCATCTCACCGCGCAACGCGCCACCTTCGCCAACCCCAAGCTCATCAACGAGATGGTGGTGGTGGACGGCGAAGTGAAGCAGGGCTCGCTTGCGCGCGTGGAGCCGGAAGGCCAAGTCATGCGGATGTGGGAAGCGATCGAAACCTACATGGAACGCAAGCAGCCGCTCATCATCATCGCCGGCGCGGATTACGGCCAGGGCAGCTCGCGCGACTGGGCGGCCAAGGGCGTGCGCCTGGCGGGTGTGGAGGCGATCGCCGCGGAAGGCTTCGAGCGGATCCATCGCACCAACCTGATCGGCATGGGCGTGTTGCCGTTGCAGTTCCAGATGGGCGTGAATCGCAACACGCTCCAGATCGACGGCACGGAAACCTTCGACGTGGCCGGCGCGTTGACGCCTGGCGCGATGCTGACGCTGGTCATCCATCGCAAGGATGGCGGCCTGGTCGAAGTGCCGGTGCTGTGTCGCCTGGACTCGGACGAGGAAGTGTCGATCTACCAGGCCGGCGGCGTGTTGCAGCGTTTCGCGCAGGATTTCCTCGCCACGCGCGAGGCCGGCTGACGGGCATGGCCACGACGCCGCGCTATTTCTTCGGTGCGCTGCCCGGGCCCTGGCAGGTCGAGCAATGGATCACGCGATTGGCAGCCGCAGGCGTGGCATCGAAACTCGGGCGGCGGATGTTTGCCCCCGAGAACTGGCACCAGA
>Ga0056909_1001946_pt1 | contig 11250 bp, 12 predicted proteins | sample EBPBio102011_DNA_FD_62115 | JGI IMG/M metagenome (GOLD analysis project Ga0056909, IMG submission 62115) | Wastewater treatment Type I Accumulibacter community from EBPR Bioreactor in Madison, WI, USA - Reactor 1_1/10/2011_ DNA | ecosystem: Engineered > Bioreactor > EBPR > Anaerobic-Aerobic >...
CTGCCGGCGGCGAAGACCTGCAGACATTCGGCCTTCACCCAGTCCTCGTCGGGGTCAAGCCCCGCCTCGCGCGCCACGCTGCGGATCGTGTTCAGGAACAGGGTCACGGTCACCGGCAGCTCGGCCACCGCCGTCGCCAGCCCCCCTGCCCCACCCGCTGCGCCCGCCGCCACGGCGGCCATCATCGGCGCGCGGGTGCCAAGGTCGGGCGCGCGCGAGGCGATACCGTAAGAGGCCTCCAGCGCCTGCGTCGTCAGCTTCTCCAGCTGGCCGCGGAGACCGTCGGGCAAGGCGGAGAGCTGGTGTTCCAGCGTGCCGCCAAGGCGGTTCACCAGCCGGATCACCGGGCCGTTCGCCCGCTTGTAGCGGCGGGCGAGCGGGGCGATTTCGGCGGCAAGGTCGGTGGTCGAGGGAACGGGCAGGGTCTGGTCCATGCTGAATCATATGGGGACCCCTGCCCCCCGCGCAATGGGATCAGGTCGCCTTGGTCACGACCCCGGCCACGCCCGCCCAGGCGCCCGCCTTCAGCTCCAGCCCCAGCACCCGGTCCGGGTTCGTCGGCGGCGGCATCTCGACCCCTGCAAGCTTCGTGAACCCGAACCGGGCGTAGTAGGGCGCATCGCCGACCAGCATCACCCGTTCCCAGCCCAGCCGCCGCGCCTCGGCCAGGCTTTCGTTGATCAGAAGCCCGCCCAGCCCCTCGCCCTGGTGGGTCGGATGGACGGCGACGGGGCCAAGAAGAAGGACGTCATGCTCGCCGATCAGCGCGGGCCAGTAGCGGATGACGGCGGCCAGCGCGCCGGTGTCGTCGCGCAGCGTCAGGCACAGCGGAGCGACGGTCGGCACGCCATCGCGCAGGCGGTAGGAGGACAGCGCGGTGCGGCCGGGCGCGAAACAGAGGTCGTAAAGCGCCTCGACCTCCCACCAGTCATCTTCTGTCTCTTCCTCAAGCCGGTACACGCCTGTGCTTTCCTCACCTGTCGTTTACTGCCGAATCCGCTGGCCCAAAACCACTGGAAACGCGCCGTAACATGGCGCAGTGTCACGATCAATTTGTGAAAGAGCCAGCCCATGTTCTATCGCCCGGCCGAAGGTCACGGCCTGCCGCACAGCCCGTTCTCGGCCATCGTCTCGCCCCGGCCCATCGGCTGGATTTCCACCCGTGCGGCGACAGGCGACAACCTGGCACCCTATTCCTTCTTCAACGCCGTGGGCTACACCCCGCCGCAGGTGATGTTTTCGGGCGACTATCGCGACAGCATGGTCAACGCGATGGAAAGCGGCGTCTTCGCGGTGAACATCGTGGCCGAAGCCGCGCTGGAGGCGATGAACGCCACCTCTGCCCGCTTTCCGCGCGGGACGGACGAGTTCGCGGCGGCGGGCGTGGCGAAGGCGGAATGTGTCGCCATCGACTGCCCGCGCGTGGCCGATGCCCCCGCGACGCTGGAATGCCGGGTGGTGAAGCTGGTCGACCTGCTCGGGCCCGAGCGCCTGCTGATCGGCGAGGTCGTGGGCGTCCATATCAACGACGACTGCCTGGTCGACGGTCGGCTGGACCCGATGCGCTACAATCCGGCGGCCCGGATGGGCTATCACGACTATACCTTCGTGCGCGAGGTGCGAGAGTTGCGGCGTCCGAAGGATCCTGCCCCGGAATGACCCCGGCCCGCCGCAAGATCGTCTATGCCGCCAGCTTCGAGACGCTGGGGACGCTGGTGGCGTCGGTCTACCTCTGGCTTGTGTCAGAGGCCAGCGCCGGGTCCTCGCTGGCGCTGTCGGTGCTGACCGCGACCATCGCGCTGAGCTGGTCCTACGTCTTCAACACGGGCTTCGAGGCCTGGGAGGCCCGGCAGCCGGTCAAGGGCCGGTCGCTGAAGCGCCGCACCGTCCACGCCCTGATGTTCGAGGGCGGGCTGGTGCTGATCTGCATCCCGGTCATGGCCTGGTGGTTGCAGGTTGGCTATCTGGAGGCGCTGGTCTACGAGGCCGGGCTGATCGCGGTGTTCATCCTCTACACCTATGCCTTCACCTGGGGTTTCGACCGCATCTTCGGCCTCCCCGCCTCGGCAAGGTAGCCCTTGCGCGCAAGGCGGCAATCTGTATAAGGCCGCATCCTTTCCGCTTATCCATGAACCGGCGATGCCTCTCGTGGACGGGCTGCGGATAGGGGTTTTGCCCGTCCTATGAAGCCGCCCCGAAACGAAGGACGTCTGCATGCCGCTTTACGAGCATGTCTTCATCGCGCGCCAGGACCTGTCCAACGCGCAGGCCGAAGGCCTTATCGAACATTTCTCCACGGTCCTCTCGGACAACGGCGGCAAGGTCGTTGAGAACGAGTACTGGGGCGTCAAGACGATGGCCTACAAGATCAACAAGAACCGCAAGGGGCACTATGCCTTCCTGAAGTCGGACGCGCCCGCCGCGGCCGTTCAGGAAATGGAACGCCTGATGCGCCTGCATGACGACGTGATGCGCGTGCTGACCATCAAGGTCGACAAGCATGCCGAAGGCGTCTCGGTCCAGATGCAGAAGCGCGAAGAGCGTGACGGCGACCGGGGTGACCGCGGCGATCGTGGTGGCTTTGGCGGCGAACGCCGTGAGCGCCCGTCGTTTGGCGACCGTCCCGACCGTGGCGACCGCCCGTCGTTCGGCGCTCCGCGTCGTTGATCTGGAGATAAGGACACATCATGGCGAACAAACCGTTTTTCCGCCGCCGCAAGGTTTGCCCCTTCTCGGGCGACAACGCTCCGGCGATCGACTACAAGGACACCCGTCTTCTCCAGCGCTACATCTCCGAGCGCGGCAAGATCGTCCCGTCCCGCATCACCGCAGTCTCGGCGAAGAAGCAGCGTGAACTGGCCACGGCCATCAAGCGCGCCCGCTTCCTGGCCCTGCTGCCCTATGCCGTGAAATAAGGAGCGACGCAGATGCAAGTCATCCTTCTGGAACGTGTGGCCAAGCTTGGCCAGATGGGCGAGGTCGTGAACGTCAAGGACGGCTACGCCCGCAACTTCCTTTTGCCGCAAGGCAAGGCCCTTCGTGCGAACGACGCCAACATCAAGTCGTTCGAAGTGAAGAAGGCGCAGCTGGAAGCCACCAACCTGGAAACCCGCAAGGAAGCCGAAGCTGTCGGCGCCAAGCTGGACGGCCAGGTGTTCATCGTGATCCGCTCGGCCTCGGACGCCGGCGCGCTTTACGGTTCGGTCACGCCGCGCGATGCGGCCGAAGCCGCGACCGAGGCGGGCTTCACCGTCAACCGCGGCCAGATCGTGCTGGACCGTCCGATCAAGGACCTGGGCCTGCACACCGTTTCGGTGTCGCTGCACCCGGAAGTCGCGGTGAAGATCACGCTGAACGTGGCGCGGTCGGTGGAAGAAGCCGAATTGCAAGCCTCGGGCAAGTCGATCCAGGAGCTTGCCGCCGAGGCGGAAGCCCAGGCCGAGTTCGAGATCGCCGAACTGTTCGACGAAGTCGGCGCGGCAGCGTCGGAAGAGTAAGTTCTTATCCCGAAAGGGATTTCTGGAACCGCGCCCGGTGAACCGGGCGCGGTTTTTTTGTCGCTTGGTGTCGACATGTACTACAATCCACCGCCGATGTAGTACATTCTCCTTTTCTCCAGAGCCAACTTCATGTACTACGTTCGACAATAGATGTAGTACATGACCATGCTCAGACTCAGCGCCATTGCCCATGCGGCTTACATCGACCTGCGAACCGCACTGGTCGATGAAACGGCAAGCGAGATCATCGGCTCGGCTCGGCTCGAAAAGCGCGGAGGCAAAGCGTATTGGTACGACATGTACCGCATCGGCAGCGATGTCCGGAAACGCTACATCGGCGAAGACACCCCCGAAATGGCGCACCGCATATCTCGCCAGAAGGAGTTGAAACAGCAAGCCGAGACGCGCGCGACCGAGCGCCTCCGGCTGATACGGGTTCTGCGGGCAGAAGGGGCGCAAACCGTCGATCCGGCGACGGGATCCCTCCTAAGCGCGCTGGCACAGGCCGGAACATTCAGGCTTGGCGGCACGATCGTCGGAACCAATGCCTTCCGTCTTTATGAATGCGAACTCGGCATTCGCCTGCGAGATCCGCAGATCATGCAGACGGGCGATCTGGATATCGCCCAGTTTGAAAGGCTCTCGCTTGCCCTCGGGGACAAGGTCGAGACGCCGCTCAACGAAAGTTTCCAGACGCTCGACTTCTTGCCGATCCCCTCGATCAACCACCGCTCCGTCTGGCGCTGGCGGCAGACAAAATCCAACACGCTGGTCGAATTCCTCACCCCGTCCTTCCGCGCGGAAGAAGACATCCGCGAGTTACCCGCCCTCGGCGTCGCGGCGCAGTCGCTGCATTTCCTGAACTACCTGATCGCGCGGCCGATCAAGGCTGTGGCCCTCTACCGATCTGGCGTTCTGATCCAGATCCCCAGGCCCGAAGCCTATGCCATCCACAAACTGATCGTCGCCGACCGCCGTGCCGGGCAGGACCGGCTGAAATCCCGCAAGGACATGGCCCAGTCCGCCCTGCTGATCGAGGCGCTGGCCGAGGACCGCCCGGACGAGCTGCGCGAGGCCTATGGGGATGCGATGGAACGCGGGCCGCAATGGCGGACGCATCTCGCCGCGACGCTGGAGCGGATGCCCGAGACTGCGGCGCGGCTTGCCGCACTCTGACCAGCCGCTGTCGGCGGCAGGATAGCCCCGGCCCCTGGCGCGGCCAGCGTGGCGAAGGCCACAACGCGCGGTATCCTGGCCCTGGTCCTCGGGATCGCGGTCTTTTCCTTGCAGGAGGTGATCCTGAAACGCCTGTCGGGCGACTATCCGCTGTATCAGGCGATGATCATCCGCAGCCTGACCGCCGTCTTCGGCGCGGGCGCCCATGACGGCGCGAGCCATCCCTCGCTGGCCTTCCTGACCCGTGGCTGGCAGGTCGTGCCGGTGCGGGATCTGCTGCTGTTCATGGCCTGCGGGCTGATCGCATCCGCCAGCCTGTCGCTCTTGACCCATGCCTATCGCGTCGCCCCCTCGTCCTCGGTCGCGCCGTTCGAATACAGCCTCATCATCTGGGGCGTGTTGTGGGGCTGGGCCTGTTATGGTCGCAGATTCCCGCCCCGCTGGCCTGGACCGGCATCGCCCTGCTGATCGGGGCCGGGCTGCTGGTGATCCGGGCCGAGGCGAGAAACGAAAAGGCCGCACCCGAAGGCGCGGCCTGATCCCTGCCGGACCTGGGCCGGTTCTTACATCTCGTCCAGCGCCTCGACGGCCTTCTGAAGCTTCTCTTTCGAGATTTCCTTCTCGGTCACTTTCGCAAGGCCGACGAGGTGATCGACGACCTTGTCCTCGAACACCGGGGCACGCAGTTGCTGCTGCATCTGCTGGTTCTTCTGCACGAATTCGAAGAACTGACGCTCCTGCCCCGGATACTGCCGCGCGGCGGCCAGCACGGCCTGGGTCATCTCGGCATCGGTGACGGTGACTTCGGCCTTGCGGCCGATCTCGGCCAAGAGAAGGCCCAGACGGACGCGACGCTCGGCCAGCTTCTTGTGCTCGTCCGTCGTCTCGATATGGCCGTGGTCGTGGCCATGCTCATGCGGGTTGTCCTCATGCCACAGCTGGTGGGCGATCTGGCTGGCCTCTGCCTCGACCAGGTTGGCGGGCAGGTCGAACTTGACCATGCCGTCCAGCTGATCCAGCAGCGAGCGCTTCAGCACCGCGCGGGCCGCGCCCTGGTATTCGGCTTCCAGACGCTCGGCAACCTGCGCCTTCAGCGCGGCCAGGTCGTCGGCGCCGAACTTCTTCGCCAGTTCGTCGTCGATCTCGGCGGCTTTCGGTTCCTTGACCGCCTTGACGGTGCAGGCGAAGACCGCGGCCTTGCCGGCCAGATGCGCCGCGCCGTATTCCTCGGGGAAGGTCACGTTGACCGAAACCTCGTCACCGACCTTGGCGCCGACCAGCTGGTCCTCGAAGCCGGGGATGAAGCTTTTCGAGCCCAGCACCAGCGGATAGTCTTCCGCCGAACCGCCCTCGAACAGTTCGCCGTCGACCGAGCCCTTGAAGTCGATCACGATCTGGTCGCCGTCCTTGGCCTTGGCACCCTTCTTGCGGTCGTCATAGGATTTGGCCGACCCGGCCAGATTCTCCAGCGCCTCGTCGATGGCCTTGTCGTCCGCCTTCACCACCAGCTTCTCCAGCTTGAGCTTGCCGGCATCGACATCCGGGATCGGAGGCAGCGCGTCGTAGGACATTTCGACCACGACATCCTGACCCTCTTTCCAGGTCTCGCCGTCGACCATCTTGACCTCGGGCTGCATTGCCGGGCGGTCGCCGGTCTTGTCGAAATGGTCCTTCATCGCGCCGTCGATCGCTTCCTGCATCGCGTCGCCCAGGATGCGGGTGCCGAACTGCTTCTTCAGGATGGCCAGCGGCACCTTGCCCTTGCGGAAGCCCTTGATCTCGACCTCCGGCTGCGCCTCGATCAGCTTTTCCTGGACCTTCGCGTCCAGTTCGGCCGCCGTCACCGTGATGGTGTAGCCGCGCTTGAGGCCTTCGTTCAGGGTCTCGGTGACCTGCATGGGGGGACGTCCTTCCTAAGCTAATCTCGGGCGCTGATGCGCAATAGGTCAACGGCACAGGGCCAAGGCCCTGCGCGCGATCGCGGGCCTTCTAGCAAAGCTTTCCGTCCGGTGTAAGGGGGAATCGCCAAGCTGCGCGGCGCGAAAGGCTGGTGCGGGTGAAGGGACTTGAACCCCCATGCCTTGCGGCGCTGGAACCTAAATCCAGTGCGTCTACCAGTTTCGCCACACCCGCGTCCCGCGCCTTCTAGCAAACCCGCCGACAGGGCGCGAGGGGCAAAAGCGCCGCCCCATTTGCGCCACAACCGCTGCGCGATCAGGCCACATCTGCCCAGAAATGACCGAACCGGCATCGAATGCCGACCACAAACCCGCGCCAGTCTGGGGACAGGAATTGAAGCGAGGGATTGGAAATGGACGCCGACGCGCCGTTTTCCAGATCGGCAGGCGGGGCCGGAACGGATGCCGCTCCGGGCATCCTGGCGGGCACGCTGGTGCGAACGCTGGATGGTGTTCTGCCGGTGGACTACCTGACACCCGGCGACCGGATCGTGACCCGCGCAGGGATGCGGCGGCTGGTCTCGATCTCGGTCGTGGCGCGCAAGGGGATCGACCTCGTGCGCATCCGGGCCTCGACGATGGGGCATGACCGCCCGGATCGCGACCTTCTGCTGTCGCCGGGCCAGCCCGTGGTGATCCGCGACTGGCGGGCGCAGGCGCTGTACGGTGTGCCCGCAGCGGCGATCCCGGCGGCGCGGCTGGCGGACGGGGAATTCATCTGCCTGGAAACCCACGCCCAGGTGCGGCTTTTCACCCTGCGCTTCGACGACGAGGAAGTGATCTACGCCGAAGGGCTGGAACTGGCCTGCCCCGCGATGGCGGTCGAGGCCACTTCCGCCTGAGGCGGCGCCCCGCGGCAGTCTTTCCTTGCCTTGGCCCGGAAGCGGCGTAGTCTCCTCGCCGATGCAAATCCGGAGGAGCCGTGGCACGGTCCGGCGATCATGTGGCACGCGTCATGGGCACGCTGGCCTCGGGAAGCGAGGCGGCGCGGTCGCGGCTGGCAGCCTCGTGGCAGCGGTCCTGGATGAAACATGGGCTGGATCCGGGTTCGGCCGCCGCCCTGCGCGATCCCGATACCGCCCGCCTGCGCGACCAGCGCGAGGCACTGGACCGGGTGCTGGCGGTCGCCGCTCCGAAGCTCGACGACCTTTACGCCATGATCGGCCATTGCGGCTGCGGCATCCTGCTGACCGATGCCGAGGGGCTGGTGCTGGATGCCCGTGCCGGGGCTGCGGATGCCGAGATCTTCCGGCTCTGGGGCCTTGCGCCGGGCGTGGACTGGTCCGAGGCCGCGCAGGGCACCAACGGCATCGGCACCTGCCTGGCCGAGCGCCGGGCGCTGACCATCCACCGTGACCAGCACTATCTGGCCGACAACATCGGCATGAGCTGCATCGACGCGCCGGTCTTCGGCCCCGACGGCGGGCTGATCGCCGCGCTGGACGTAAGCTCCGCCCGCGCCGACCAGACCGAGGGTTTCAACCGGCTGATCGAGGCGATGGTCACCCGCGTCGCCCAGGCCATCGAGGCCGACCTGTTCCGCAGCGCCTTTCCGAAGCACCGCATCGTCCTGGCCGAGGGCGCCGATCCCGCCAGCGCAGCGCTTCTGGCGGTGGACGGCGACGACGTGGTGGTGGGCGCCACCCGCGAGGCCCGCCGACGGCACGGGCTGGAACCGGCGGGCGTCATCCGCCCCCGGCCGGTGGTCGACCTCCTCGGCCGCGAGAACGGCCCGGCGGGGCTGGAGGGTGCCGAGCGGGCAGCGGTGATTCGCGCTCTCACCCGCGCCGGGGGCAACGTCTCCGAGGCCGCCCGGGCGCTTGGCCTTGGCCGCGCCACCCTGTACCGGCGGATGAAGCGGCTGGGGATCGAAGACCGTCCCTGACCTGTCTCACGGATGAGACACCCTGCCCCCTGCCCCGGTCCCGCCCCGGCTGACCCGACCCTTCCGATCCGCCATCCTTCCCTCAGAGCCGCGCCAGGGAGGGTGCGGTCATGGAGGAGATCAGACATGAACGAGATGACCCAGAAAGCGGGCCTTGGCGGCTCGCCCTTCAAGACCCGTTACGACAATTTCATCGGCGGGAAATTCGTGCCTCCGGTCGGCGGCCGCTACCTTGACAACATCACGCCGATCACCGGGGCCAAGGTCTGCGAAGTGGCCCGCTCGGACGCTGCCGACATCGAACTGGCGATGGACGCCGCCCATGCCGCCAAGGAGGCCTGGGGCAAGACCAGCGCGGCGCACCGCTCGAACATCCTCTTGAAGATCGCAGATGTGATGGAGGCGAACCTGGAACTGCTCGCCACGGCCGAGACCTGGGACAACGGCAAGCCGATCCGCGAGACGGTGAATGCCGACATCCCGCTCTCCATCGACCACTTCCGCTATTTCGCGGGCGTCCTGCGCAGCCAGGAAGGCACGATGAGCGAGATCGACAACGACACCGTCGCCTATCACTTCCACGAACCCCTGGGCGTCGTCGGCCAGATCATCCCGTGGAACTTCTCGATCCTGATGGCGGCCTGGAAGCTGGCACCGGCGCTGGCGGCGGGCAACTGCATCGTGATGAAACCCGCCGAACAGACCCCGGCGGCGATCCTGGTGCTGGCGGAACTGATCGGCGACCTGCTGCCGCCCGGCGTGCTGAACATCGTCAACGGCCTGGGGGCCGAGGCGGGGAACGCGCTGGCCCGGTCGAACCGCATCGCCAAGATCGCCTTCACCGGCTCTACCGCGACGGGCCGCAAGATCATGGAAGCGGCAACCGTCAACCTGATCCCCGTCACGCTGGAACTGGGCGGCAAATCGCCGAACATCTTCTTTGCCGACGTGATGGCGGAAGATGACGCCTTCCTCGACAAGGCGGTTGAGGGCTTCGTCCTCTTCGCCTTCAACCAGGGCGAGGTCTGCACCTGCCCCAGCCGCGCGCTGATCCAGGAATCGATCTATGATAAGTTCATGGAACGCTGCATCGCCCGGGTGAAGGCGATCAAGCAGGGCGACCCGCGCGAGGCCGAGACGATGGTCGGCGCCCAGGCGTCCAAGCAGCAGCATGACAAGATCATGTCCTACCTGCAGATCGGCCGCGAGGAAGGCGCCGAAGTGCTGGTCGGCGGCGATGCGGCGCGCTTCAACGGCGACCTGTCGAACGGCTTCTACATCCAGCCGACGATCCTGAAGGGCCACAACAAGATGCGGGTCTTCCAGGAGGAAATCTTCGGCCCCGTCGTCAGCGTGACCACCTTCAAGGACGAGGCGGAAGCCCTGTCCATCGCCAACGACACGATGTATGGCCTTGGCGCAGGCGTCTGGACCCGCGACGGCACCCGCGCCTACCGCTTCGGCCGCGCGATCGAGGCCGGTCGTGTCTGGGTGAACAACTACCACGCCTATCCCGCCCATGCGGCCTTCGGCGGCTACAAGCAGTCGGGCATCGGGCGCGAGACCCACAAGATGATGCTCGACCACTACCAGCAGACCAAGAACATGCTGGTCAGCTACAACCCGAACAAGCTGGGCTTCTTCTAAGCCCGGGCTGCCGGGGGCGGTCCTGCCGCCCCCGGTGACGTTGCGTCGCTCTGGGCAGGAAGCCGGGATCGGGTAGAGTTCGGCCATGACGCCGCAGATCCCCGACCTCTTCGCCGCCATGCAGGCGGGAAACGCCAGCCGCCGCCGCGACTTCGGCCTGGACCAGCGCCGCGCCGCGCTGGACCGGCTGGCCGATGCGGTGCGCCGCAATGAAACCGCCCTCGTGGCGGCACTGAAAGCCGACCTTGGCCGTCCCGAGGCCGAGACGATCCTGACCGACTACCTTCCGGTGCTGCAGGAAATCGCCCATGCCCGCCGCCATCTGCGCCGCTGGATGCGCCCGCGCCGGGTCTGGCCCACGCTGGCCACCTTCGGCGCCTCGGCCCGGGTGGCGCCGCAGCCGCGCGGCACCTGCCTGATCATCGCGCCCTGGAACTTCCCGTTCCAGCTGGCGCTCGGGCCGCTCGTCTCCTGCCTGGCCGCCGGGAATGCGGCGATCCTGAAACCGTCCGAGATGACCCCGGCGACCAGCACCCTTGTCGCCCGGATCGTGGCCGAGACCTTCCCGCCCGATCTCGTCGCCGTGGTCGAGGGCGACAAGACGGTGGCCGAGGAGTTGCTGGCCCTGCCCTTCGACCATATCTTCTTCACCGGCTCGCCCGCCGTGGGCCGGATCGTGATGGCGGCGGCGGCGAAGACGCTGGCCTCGGTCACGCTGGAGCTGGGCGGCAAGTCGCCCGTCATCGTCGGGCCGGATGCCGACCTGAAGCAGGCTGCCGACTGGATCACCTTCGGCAAGTTCGTGAATGCCGGGCAGACCTGCATCGCGCCGGACCATCTCTATGTCCATGCCGCGGTGAAGGAGGCCTTCCTCGCCGCGCTGCGCAGCCGGATCGCCCGCGCCTACGGCACGGGCGAGACAAGCCCCGACCTCGCCCGGATCGTGACGCCCTCGCACGCGGCGCGGCTTGCGGCCCTGATCGCGGACGCGCGGGACAAGGGCGCGACACCGATCATCGCAGGCGGGCAATCCGGCCAGTCGCTCGGCCCGCACCTGATCGAGGGGACCACGCCCGACATGCGG
>Ga0056909_1001951_pt1 | contig 11230 bp, 9 predicted proteins | sample EBPBio102011_DNA_FD_62115 | JGI IMG/M metagenome (GOLD analysis project Ga0056909, IMG submission 62115) | Wastewater treatment Type I Accumulibacter community from EBPR Bioreactor in Madison, WI, USA - Reactor 1_1/10/2011_ DNA | ecosystem: Engineered > Bioreactor > EBPR > Anaerobic-Aerobic >...
GAACAGGTCGAGCCGCAGGCGCTTCATCTCCTCGGCGTAGTGGCTGCGGATCGAGGGGTCGGTGATGCGGGCAAGGTGGGCGCGGAGGGTCTTGTCCAGCGCGGCGCGGCGCTCGGGGCTGTCGAAGACGCGGCCTTCCGTCTCGCGCTGCCAGAGGAGCTGAACCATCGGCTTTGCGCTGTCGAGCACAGCCTGCATGGCGGGGGCGCCCTGCGCCTTGATCAGGTCGTCGGGGTCCATCCCGTTCGGAAGGATGGCAATGCGCAGCGCCTTCCCGGCCTCCAGCAGGGGCAGCGCGAGGTCGATGACGCGCTGCGCGGCCTTGAGCCCCGCATTGTCGCCGTCCAGCGCCATGATCGGCTCGTCGCCGATGCGCCAGATCATGCGCAGCTGGTCTTCGGTGACGGCGGTGCCAAGGGGGGCGACAGCCGCCCTGAACCCGGCTTCGCAGAGCGCGATCACGTCCATGTAGCCTTCGGCGACGATCAGCGTCTGGCCCTTGCCCGCAGCCTCCCGGGCGGGGGAGTGGTTGAAGAGGTTGCGGCCCTTGTCGAAAAGTTCTGTCTCTGGCCCGTTGAGGTATTTGGCACGGGCGTTGGGGTCGAGGCTGCGGCCGCCGAACGAAATGACCCGGCCGCGGGCGTCGCGGATCGGAAAGATGATGCGAGCGTGGAAGCGGTCGTAAAGGCGCCCCGAGTCGGATTTGGCGACGACGCCGGAAGCGGTCATCAGGTCGGGAGAGATGCCCTTGGATGCCAGGTGTTCGACCACGGCTTGCGCGTTGTCGGGCGACCAGCCGATGTCCCAGCGGTCCCAGGCGGCCTCGTTGAGGCGGCGCTTCTGAGAGAGGTAGGCCCGGGCGGCGGAGCCAGCGGCGGTCTTGAGTTGCAGGCGGTAGAATTTTACCGCTTCGTCCGTCACCTGCTGAAGAAGGGTGCGCCGGTCGGCCCGTTCGGCGGCCTTGGGATCGCGGGCGGGCATCGTCATCCCGGCCTCGCGGGCCAGGACTTCCACCGCCTCCATGAAGCCGAGGTTTTCGGAGTCCTTGACGAAGGTGACGGCATCGCCCTTGGCGTGGCAGCCGAAGCAGTAGTAATAGCCCTTGCGGTCATCTACATGGAAAGACGCGGATTTTTCCTGGTGGAAGGGGCAGGGGCCCCAGAAGTCACCCTTGGCGAGGTTCGACTTGCGCATGTCCCAGGTGACCTTGCGGCCCACGATGGCGGACAGCGTGACGCGGGTGCGCAGTTCGTCGAGGAATCCGTTGGGCAGGGACATGGCGTCGTTATAGCAGATCGCGCGCCCGGTGCAGCCCCCCGGGGGCGCTTCGCCCCCCGGACCCCCAGAGGATATTTGGGGACAGATGAAAGGCCAGGGTGAAGCGGAGGTTCATCCTGGCAGAAATATCCCGCGGGGGTCGGCGGGTGTGAAACGCCCGTCGCCGGGGATCAGAGGCCCAGCCGGTCGCGCAGCGCGAACCAGGTCATCGCGGTGACGAGAAGCGGCCAGCGCAGGGCCGCGCCGCCGGGGAAGCGGTGCTGCGGCAGGCTTGCCATCAGGTCGAAACGCTCCATCTGGCCCGCGGTCGCCTCGGCCATCAGCCTGCCCGCCAGCGTCGCCATCGCGACGCCGTGGCCGGAATAGCCGGAGGCGGAGAAGATGTTCTGGCCGGGTGTCGTGAAGCAGGGCATCCGGTTCACGGTGATCGCCAGAGTTCCGCCCCAGGCATAGTCGATGCGGGTCTTCGCCAGCTGCGGATAGACCTGAAGCATGGGTTTCGCGACGGTCTTGATGATGTCGGGGAAGCGGTAGCCGTAGCTTTCGCCGCCGCCGAAGAGCAGGCGGTTGTCTTCGGAAAGGCGCCAGTAATTCACGACGAAGCGGGTGTCGGCGACGGCGACGGGTTCGGAGAGGAGGTCCCTCGCGGCTTCGCCCAAAGGTTCGGTCGCGACGATGAAGTTGTTGATCGGCATGACCTTTGCTGCAACCTTCTGATTCAACTGGCCGAGGTAGCCGTTGCCCGCAAGGATCACCGTGGCGCAGTCGACATGGCCGGAAGGTGTGCGGACCACGGGTCTTGGCCCCGGTTCGACGCGGTGGACTTCGCTGAGTTCGTGGAGGCGGACCCCGGCCTTCGCCGCCGCTTGCGCAAGGCCGATGGCATAGTTCAGCGGGTGCAGATGGCCCGCGTCGCGGTCGATCTCGCCCCCCACATATTCGGTGGACCCGATGAGCTGCCGGATCCCGGTGCGGTCAAGCGGTTCGAGATGGGCATAGCCGTAGTCGCGGTGCAGCTTTTCGGCATAGGCATGGGTCTCGCGGACCTCGGCTTCCGATCGGCAGGCATGGGCGATGCCGGGGTGGAAGGTCACGGGCATGGCGTGGTCGCGGACCAGCGTCTTGACCAGCGTCTTGGCTTCCTCGGCCAGATCCCAGAGCCGGTGGGCGTTGTCCTTGCCGACGGTCCTTTCGATCCAGACCTGATCCTGCCGCTGGCCCGAGCCGACCTGCCCGCCGTTCCGCCCGGAGGCGCCGAAGCCGATGCGGTGGGCCTCCAGCAGGACGACGTCATAGCCCTTCTGCGCCAGATGCAGGGCTGCCGACAGGCCGGTGTAGCCGCCGCCGACGACGCAGACATCGGCCTTCGTCGCGCCCTTCAAGATCGGGAAGCGGTCGATGGGTGCGGCGGTTGCGGCATAGTAGCTGGCGGGGTATTCGCCCCGCCGGTCATTGGCGTGAAGAAGGTTCACCATCAGACGTTGAGGAGCAGGTGCTCCCGCTCCCACGGGCTGATGACTTGCAGGAATTCCTTGTATTCGTTGCGTTTGACCGAATCGTAGACCTTGACGAAATCGACGCCCATCACCTCTTTCAGCGCCTGGTCCTCATCCAGGAGGTCCAGCGCATCGCCCATCGTGGCGGGGATGTCCTCGCTGTCGATATAGGCCGAGCCGGTGAATTCGGGGCGGGCCTGCACCTTGTTCATCAAGCCGAGATAGCCGCAGGCGAGGGTGGAGGCGATGCCGAGGTAGGGGTTGCAGTCCATGCCGGGCAGGCGGTTCTCCACCCGCCGCGCGGCGGAACCGGAGATCGGGATGCGCAGACCCGTGGTGCGGTTGTCGCGGCCCCATTCCAGATTGATCGGCGCGGCGAAGTCGGGGACGTAGCGGCGGTAGCTGTTCACATAGGGCGCGAAGAGCGCGACGGCGGCGCCGAGATGTTTCTGAAGGCCCCCGATGAAGTTCAGGAAGGCCTCGGTTTCCACGCCCTTTGGACCGGCGAAGATGTTCTTGCCGGTCTTCGTGTCCACGACCGAGGTGTGGATATGCATCGCGCTGCCGGGTTCCCCCGCGATGGGCTTGGCCATGAAGGTGGCGAAACAGTCGTGCCGCAGGGCGGCCTCGCGGATCAGGCGCTTGAAGAAGAAGACGTCGTCGGCAAGGCGGACCGGGTCGCCGTGGGCGAGGTTCAGCTCGATCTGGCCAGCGCCGCCTTCCTGCAGGATGCCGTCGATTTCAAGGCCCTGCGCCTCGGCGAAATCGTAGATGTCGTCGATGACCTTGCCGTATTCGTCCACCGCCGAAAGTGAATAGGCCTGTTTCCCCGCCGCGCGGCGACCGGAGCGGCCCATCGGCGGTATCACCGGCATGTTCGGGTCGATGTTGCGGGCGGTCAGGAAGAATTCCATCTCGGGCGCCACAACCGGCTTCCAGCCCTGGGCCGCGTAAAGGTCCACGATGCGGCGCAGGACGTTGCGGGGGCTGAAGGGGACGAGGTTGCCCTGCTGGTCCTTGGCGTCGTGGATGACCTGAAGCGTGATGTCCGCGGTCCAGGGCGCGGCGGTGGCGGTGGACCAGTCGGGCTCCAGGATCATGTCGGGTTCGGTGAAGGCGTCGAAGGGGCTGTCGGCCCATTCGCCGGTGATCGTCTGAAGGAAGATGGAATTCGGCAGGAAGTAGTTAGTTTGCTTGGCGAATTTCGCGGCGGGCATCGCCTTGCCGCGCGCCACCCCGGCGATGTCGCCGATGATGCATTCCACCTCGTCTACCCGGCGGTTGCCGATGTAGTCGCGCGCCGCCTCGGGCAGCTGGTCGGTCCATTTGGACATATGTCACACGTTTTCAGGGGGGTGGCCCCCGCACCATCAGGCGCGGAGCTTCTCGGCCCCAGTTTGGTGGGTCAGGAAGAACTCCGCGATCCGGTCGGCCATCGACGGGCTGTCGAGCGGCGTGTCGATGCGGGCCTTCGCATCGGCAAGGATCGCGTCGGGGACCAGACCCGGCCCCCGGTACTTGATCAGCCCTTCCATGAACTCCTTGCGGAATTCGGGGTGGGGCTGGACGGTGAACATCCGGTCGTCGTAGAGGAGCGCCGCATTCTGGCAGAAGGCGGTCGAGGACAGGACCTTCGCAGTCTCGGGCTTTTTCACCACCTGGTCCTGGTGCCAGGCGTTGAGCGTATAGCTCTGGTCGCCGAAGTCGTATTCGGTGGGCCCGACCGACCAGCCGCCCGCGTATTTCTCGACCTTGCCGCCCATCGCCTGGGCGATGATCTGATGGCCGAAGCAGATGCCGACCACCGGGACATGCGCGGCATAGGCGGCGCGGATGAAGTCTTCCAGCGGGGGGATCCAGTCATGCGGCTCATAGGCGCCGAAGCGCGAGCCGGTGATCAGCCAGCCGTCGCATTCACGCACCGAGGCGGGGAAGTCGTTGCGCAGCACGGCCCAGCGGCGGAAGGTCAGGCCCTTTCCGGCGAGCAGGGTTTCGAAGAAGTCCGGGTAGTCGCCCATGTCGGCGCGGAGCGCGTCGGGGCTTTCGCCGGTCTGGAGGATGCCGATCTGCATCTTGGGTCCTCTGGTTTTCCTCAAGGTGGGCGTTGGCCGGGGGGTTGGTCAAGGGGTTGCTTGCGGGGGCTCGTCGTTCGCCTTCGGCTTCTCCTCGCGAGGCAGCGACGAGGGCCGAAGGCATCCGAGGAGCGGTTAGACGGTGTCGAGATACAGTTCCACCCGTTCCTCGGGCGACAGTTCGGCGATGTAGTGCAATTCCTGCCGCTTGGTTTGCACCAGGTTGCGGATCAGGTCCTTCGGCAGGAAACGGTAGAGGATGTCCGAATGCTCGAAGGCGTCGATCGCGGCTTCCCAGGTGGTCGGGATCTGCGGCAGGTCCATCGCATAGGCGTTGCCGGTGATCGGGGCCGGGGGTTCGTTCTGGTCCTCAAGCCCGCAGAGCGCGGCGCCCAGGATCGCGGCCAGCATCAGGTAGGGATTCACGTCGCCGCCCGCCACGCGATGCTCGATCCGGCGGGCCGAGGGGTTGCCGGCCGGGATGCGGATCGCCGAGGTGCGGTTCTCGTAGCCCCAGGAGATGGCGGTGGGCGCGTGCTTGTCGGGCACCAGCCGGTCGAAGCTGTTCAGGTGCGGCGCGAAAAGCAGGGTCGAATCGTGCATCGCCTCCAGGCAGCCCGCAATGGCGTGGCGGAGCTGGGCGGTGCCCTTCGGGCCGCCGGAATCGAAGATGTTGTCGCCCTTTTCGTCGAGGATCGAGAAATGGGTGTGCAGGCCCGAACCGGAGTAATCGGCATAGGGTTTCGCCATGAAGCTGGCGGCGAAGCCGTGCCGACGCGCCAGACCCTTGACCAGCATCTTGAACAGCCAGGCATCGTCGGCGGCGCGCAGCGCGTCATCGCAATGCATCAGGTTCACCTCGAACTGGCCGAGGCCGGTTTCCGAGGTGGTGGTGTCGGCCGGGATATCCATCGCCTCGCAGGCATCGTAGAGGTCGGTGAAGAAGGTGTCGAAGGCATCGAGCGCGCGGATCGACAGCGTCTCGGCGGCCTTGCGGCGCTTGCCCGACCGGGGAGAAGCGGGGACCTGCATGGTCTTGCCGCTGTCGTCGATCAGGAAGAACTCCAGCTCCATCGCGCAGACCGGGGTCAGGCCGCGGGCCTTGTAGCGCTCGACCACGGCGCGCAGCGCGTGGCGGGGGTCGCCCTCGTAGGGCTGGCCGTTCTCGCGGAACATCCAGATCGGGAGGAGCGCGGTCGGCGCCTCCAGCCAGGGCATCGGCATGAAGCCGCGTTCGGTGGGTTTCAGGACGCCATCGGCGTCGCCCTGTTCAAAGACCAGCGGGCTGTCGTCGATATCCTCGCCCCAGATGTCGAGGTTCAGGACCGAGAAGGGGAAACGGGTGCCGTTCTTCACCACATTCTCGGCAAAGCGGGCGGGCACGCGCTTGCCGCGGGCCTGCCCGTTAAGGTCGACGGCAGCCACGCGGATGGTCCGCACGTCGGGGTGCTTTCTGAGGTAATCTTTCATCGTCATAGTGCATCAGGAAGGGCACGGTCCCCGCGCCCGGGACGCTGCGAAGCGCCCGCCTGATGCGCAAGTTCGGACCATGCCCTTGGTCCTTCCCTTGGTTCTGATCGCCTTCCGCGCGCAGGCCTCAAGGCCCGTCCAGCGGTCCGGGCGGGTGCCCGGATAATTTGATCAAAAGTAGCCTACTACCGGATCAGCTGCGGACGCAAGCGAATTTTGCTGCGGGTATTGGCGGGAAGGTGGCGGTTCAGCCGCTTGTTCACCCGGCCGTAGACGAAGGTCACCAGAAGCGTCAGGCAGATGAAGTAGAAGGCGACGATGGGGTAGGGGATGAAGGGGTTGAAGGTCTTGTCGGCGAAATAGTTCGCGTAATAAAGCGCGTCGCCTTTCTGCGCGAAGGCCGGGAAGCCCGAGAAATAGACCAGCGTCGTGGCGTGGAACAGGAAGATCGCCTCGTTGGTATAGGCAGGCCAGCCAAGGCGCAGCATGGTCGGCCATTCGATGCGGATGAACTTCTTCCAGCCGGTCAGGCCATAGGCCTCGGCGGCCTCCAGATCGCCCTTGGGGATGGATTTCAGCGCACCGTAGAAGATCTCGGCGGCATAGGCGGCGGTGTTCAGGAACAGGACCAGAAGCGCCCCGGCCCAGGCGCGGGTGGTCCAGGCGGTGTTGAGGTGGACGCCCAGGATGTCGATACCGCCTTTCGGCAGCATGACCAGCGCCTCATAGGCCAGGAAGAACTGGATGAAGAGCGGCGACCCCCGGAAGATGAAGACGAACCACTCTGCCGGTTTGCGGATCAGCGGGTTGCGGGCGGTCTTTGCCAGCGCGATGGCATTGGCCAGGAAGAAGCCGAAGGCCAGCGCCAGGACGCCGAAATAGAGGTTCCAGATCATCCCCGAGCCGATCAGCGTGAACTGCTGGCAGATCGTGAACTCGGACCGCGGCAACAGGTTCTCGCCGATGCCGATGGAGCGCAGCGCGTAGGCCTGGACGGTTTCCCAGCAGGACATGCTCATGCTGCGGCCTTTCGCATTGCTTCACCGGCGGCGGTGGCCTGGCCGTGGCTAAGCCGACGGGTCAGTTTCGCGAGGCCGATTTCCGAGATGCGGGTGAAGACGAGGTAGAAGGCCATGAGGCCGAGGAAATACCACAGCCGCCAGTCGCCGTGCGGGTATTCGTAGGCCTGGGTCTTCGATCCGCCCAACTCGCGCGCATAGTAGACGATGTCCTTGACGCCGAGAAGGAACAGCAGCGGCGTCGCCTTGATCAGGATCATCCACAGGTTGCCGAGGCCGGGCAGGGCATAGACCCACATCTGGGGAATCAGGATGCGGCGGAAGACCTGGCCGCGGCTCATCCCATAGGCCTCGGCGGTTTCCAGCTGCGCGCGGGGCACGGCGTTCATCGCGCCGTAGATCACGTTTGCCACGAAGGCCCCGAACACGATGGCGAAGGTGACGACAGCCAGCATGAAGCCGTAGGCCTGGTGCCAGAAGGGCGCGGATTTCGCCAGCGGCACCTTGGCGGCGGGGCAGACGCGGAACTCCATCCCCTGCCAGGGCCAGGCGCCGCCGTCGCAGACGACCAGGCTTTTCGCATATTCGATGCCCTGGTCCAGCGCGATGACGAAGAACAGGAAGAAGATGATGTCGGGCACGCCGCGCACCATCCAGATGTAGATCTTGCCCAGCCAGCTTACCGGCGCGACATGCGACCGGGCGGCGGTGGCGCCGACGAACCCCATGCCAAGCGCGGCAGGCGCGGTGATGGCGAGAAGGAGCAGGACGGTCAGGAAGGACCAGTAGAAGTCGACATGCTTGGCCGAGGTGAGATAGCAGAAAAGCCAGCTCAGCCCTTCGAGGGATTTCGGATCGGCGCAGGCGTCAAACATTTCGCGGGTCCGTCTTTTCGAGTTTTCTGCCAAAACCCGGGGGGATGGGCCGGGGCGTCAGCCGCCCCGGCCCGGGATCAGATCAGCAGCCTTCCTTGCCCGCGTCGCCCCAGGTCTTGGCCTCGGGGCCGAAGTATTCCGGCTTCACGATCATCGCATCCAGCGTGCCGTCGCATTTCATCGACTTGATCGCCGCGTCGAACTTGCCGCGCAGCTCTTCGTCGCTCTTGCGGAAGGCAGGGCCCACGCCGCCGCCGATGGATTCCTCCTTGGCCAGCAGCACCAGCGAACCGCCCGATTCCGCGGCCATCGGCACCAGATAGTCCTTGTCGGCCAGCACGGCGACCGCCTCGCCGTTCTTCACCGCGGCGACGGTTTCCTCGGGCGTGGCGTATTCCACCAGCTGCATCCCGTTCTCGGCGACGAACGAGGCCTGGATCGTGCCGGTCTGCGCCGCCACCGGGCCGGACATCAGGTCGGCGTCGGCCGACAGCGCCAGATAGGCCGAGGAGGCCGGGGGCAGGTAGGCCTGGGTGAAGCTGACCACCTCTTCCCGCTCGGGCGTGATGCTCATCCCGGCGATGATCACGTCATAGTTGCCCGATTGCAGGTTCGGGATGATCGAATCCCATTCGTTCGTGGTCCATTCGCAGGTCAGGCCCGCGCGCTTGCACAGCTCGTCGCCCAGCTCGCGCTCGAAGCCCGCGACCTCGCCGGCGTCGTTGATGAAGTTGTAGGGAGGGTAGGCACCCTCGGTCCCCAGGCGGACGATGTCCTGCGCAGAAGCGGCGCCCGAGGCGGCCACCAGAGCAGTTGCGATCAGCAGTCTTTTCATCCTTTTTCTCCCTTGATGTCGGATGGTGATGCGGTTCATTGGAACCAGCGGTTTTCCAGGCTTGCAAGTGTCCCATCGTCGCGGATGCCGTCCAGCGCGGTGTTCAGCGTCGCCAGAAGCGCGCCGTTGCCCTTGCAGACCGCCATTGCGACGCCCTCGTCGGGGATCGTCTCGAAGTAGAGGTAGTCGAAGCCGTTGGCGGCGATGAAGTCGCCGATATCGGACCGGGTCTCGAACGGGCCAAGCGCCAGATCGACCTTGCCCGCAACCAGGGCCGCGAGCACTTCGGGTTCGGTCGGGAAGATGACATGCCGATAGCCCATCTGGCGCAGGTGGGCTTCCTGCATCGTCCCCGACTGCACCGCGACCAGCGCCGAGGCAGGGCCGGGCGCGCCGGGGCGGCCGATGTACCATTCGTCGGGGTCGGTCGCGTGGTAGGGATCGGTGAAATCCACCACCTTGCGCCGTTCGGGGGTGATGGCGATGCCCCCCAGCACCACGTCATAATCGCCCGCCATGACGCCGGGGATCAGCTGGTCGAAGGTCACGTCGGTCCAGCGGCAGTCAAGCGCAGCGCGGGTGCAGACCTCGTCCATCAGGTCGCGCTCGAAGCCGGTGATCGTGCCCGCCTCGTCCAGGTAGGTATAGGCTGGAAAGGGTGCGTCGGTGGCGATGACCACCGGCTCCGAGGCGGCAAGCACCAGCCCCGTCATCAGCCCCGCCACCGTGCCTGCGCAGGGCATCAGGCCGCCGTCGCCGACAGGAACCCGCGCAGACGTTCGCTTTGCGGCGTGAGGAACAGGCTGGAGGGGGGCCCCTGCTCCTCGATCTTGCCCTGGTGCAGGAAGATCACATGGTCGGAACAGTCGGCGGCAAGCTTCATGTCATGGGTGACCAGAAGCATCGTCCGCCCCTCGTCGGCCAGCGCCTTGATCACGCGGACGACTTCCTGCTCCAGCTCGGGGTCGAGCGCGGACGTGGGCTCGTCAAAGAGAAGCGCGCGCGGCTCCATGCAAAGCGCCCGCGCGATGGCGGCGCGCTGCTGCTGGCCGCCCGAAAGCTGCGCGGGCCAGGCATCGGCCTTGTCGCCGATCCCGACCTTGGCAAGGTAGTGCCGCGCCTTTTCCTCGACCTCTTTCGGGTCGCGCTTCAGCACCTGGACCGGGGCCTCCATCACGTTCTGCAGGATCGTCAGATGGGACCACAGGTTGAACTGCTGGAACACCATCGACAGGTTGGTGCGGATGCGCGTGACCTGGTCGCGGTCGGCGGGGTGGCGGTGGTGACCCTCGCCCTTCCAGCGCACGGCCTCGCCCTCGAAGCGGATCTCGCCCTGCTGGCTGTCCTCCAGCAGGTTGCAGCAACGCAGCAAGGTGGACTTGCCCGAGCCGGACGAGCCGATCAGCGACACCACATGGCCGCGCGGCGCCTTCAGGTCGACCCCTTTCAGCACCTCAAGCTGGCCATAGCTCTTGTGCAGGTCGTGAATCTCGATGACCGGGGTGTCGGAAGGGGCGTCTGGCATGGGGCTTCTTGTCTGGTCCGATGGTCCGGCAGTAGGGACGAGATTGTGCAGCATTGCAACGGCGATTTGGCCGGAAGGCCGACCGCACGCGGGCATTTCGATCAGGACGCTGCGGCAATCTGCTCGGGTGAGGGCGGATTGGGCACGGCGAGATAGCTGCCAGGGGGAATGCGGACCAGCCCCTTAAGGTGCAGGCTGCGCCGGTCCCCTGGCCCCAGTGCGGCGATGGCGGCTGCCACGCAGTCGAACAGGGCGTCCGCATCCTGATCGCGCGCCGCGATATAGGGCAGGCCGGGGGTGGGGTCGGTGCGGGCGATCGCTTTCAACCCTTCCATCGCCGGCTCCACGCCTTGCAGCAGCGTGAAGGTCACGGCATCCAGCGCGGCGATATCGGCGCGGCCCTCGGCCACGGCCAGCGCCGACAGCCGATGCCCGCCGGTCTGCAGCGTCGGGGGCAGGCGGATGCCCAGCTTGGCCGCATGCGTCTGCGGCGCCGCCCAGCCCGATTGCGACAGGGGTTCGTTATAGGCGAAGCGCGCGCCGTCGAAATCTTGCAGGCTCCGGCGCGGATCGTCGGCGCGGGCCACGAAGACCGAGCGGTAATGGCCGGGCGCGCAGCCTTCGACCCCATAATCCGGCGTCCCTACATAGGTGACGCGG
>Ga0056909_1001965_pt1 | contig 11152 bp, 10 predicted proteins | sample EBPBio102011_DNA_FD_62115 | JGI IMG/M metagenome (GOLD analysis project Ga0056909, IMG submission 62115) | Wastewater treatment Type I Accumulibacter community from EBPR Bioreactor in Madison, WI, USA - Reactor 1_1/10/2011_ DNA | ecosystem: Engineered > Bioreactor > EBPR > Anaerobic-Aerobic >...
TCCGGGTAGGGCAAGTTGCGCCTGCTGCATGACGACGGACGGGAAATGGGGGAACTCATGCCGGAAACGAGGAATCCAGTTTCATTGAATATTAGCAATTACTAATAGTGCACCAACGCCCATAAAAATTCGCAGGCACGAGCAATGCCGCCAAGAGTCCTACGGCGGCCAAGCCTCGGCCCAGCGCGGGCTCAGGTTCCGCCTCGCCACGGCCGCCCAGCAGCAGCCAGGCGCCAGCCCCGACCACCACGATCGCGCAGGCCGCGGCTCCCGTCGTGCCTACCCAGGCGAGGATCAGCGCGCCGGTAAGGAAGGTGCCGGCCACGTTGCCGACCGTGTACATACCGTAGAGGTGGCCAAAACTTGCGCCGGCCTCGTCGATGTGGCGAGTCGCCACCTTCAACAGCACCGGGAACAGAGCCGACCAGGCAGCCACCGACATCATGAACAGCAGCGAGAAGGAAAGGGCACCCAGGACAGGCGGGTCGCCGATCAGGTGGCGATTCTCAAGTAGCAGCGAACCATTGAAGGCAGTAAAGCGCAGCGCGCCGAAGGGGATCGCCCAGTTCGGCGGCATGTTCAGCGCCGCCACCATCAGCAACGAGCCAGCGGCGAACAGAGCCGCGGCGATGGCAGCCAAGCGGCGTTGAAAGCGGTCCGCCAGCCAGCCACCCAGCCACTGGCCGAGCGACATCAGCAACAGGTAGGCAGAAAGCACTATCGGGAATACTAGCGTGGACAGGGTAAGGTAGGCATGTAGTATGCGGAAGTAAAGTACCTGCATGGCCAAGGTACCGAAGCCGAACAGAATGGCGGCCAAGTCGATGCGCCCAAACGGCAATTGTCCTTCTGGCGCTGGATCGGCAGCATCGGGCGGAAACTTTCGCAGTGCAAGCAGCACAGCACAAGCGGCCAGCATGTTGAGAACAGCAGCCAGCTGCGTGACGCCTTGCAATCCTAGCCATTCCAACAACACCAGGCCGCTGATTAACGCACCGGCAGCTGCACCAAGGATGTTCAAACCATAGATATAGCCGACAGTGCGGCCGAAGTTATCAAGCGCCTGGCGCGCAGCATGTACGATCAGGGGCGTGGTCATACCCATGCCAATGATGGGTATCGCCAGCACCAGGAGATTAAGGGCGAAGTCGGCCCACACCGAGTCGATGCCGGTCAGCGCGAACGCACCGTTGGCTGCTCGCAGCACCGGTACCGAGACCAGCCCGCACATCGAGATGACCATTTCCACCACGGCATAGTTGAAGGCGATGCGGCGACGAGATCGGCGCAAAAGACTGCGTGCCAGCGCGGCACCCACACCAAGCCAAGTCATGAATATGGTAACGACCAGAACCACCGCGATTGCGTCCGCGCCGATGGACTGGGTCAATGCCCGCTGCCAGGTGACCTGATAACAGAGGGCCGCGAACCCCGACAGCAGGATGGCCGCGCCAAGCAACCCGGAAATGAATCTCGTATTACTCACTCGGCAGACCTTATGGTGTTGGTGAACAGATTCCAGCCCAACAAACGGTTGGCGAAAATAGCCATTGTCAAGACACCAGCAACGTAACTGACAGCAGTACCCAACGCAGCACCCTCGATACCGAGCAGGGGCAACAACAATACAGCCACGGTTATATTGGTTACCACCAAAACCAATTGCTGCAGTGTCTGGTATCCGGGGTGACCAGAAACCATGAGCAGGTTGTCGAAAGGAACCAGAAAGCAAATCAGGGTTAGCCCACCAAGCAGGATTGCCAGCGAAGGCAAACCTTCCAGCAGACCCTTTTCAGACGGCATCACCCAAGCCGTGAATACGTAGTAGGTAGCGATCAGGCCGAGTGCCAGGACAATGGTTACCGGCAGCACAATCCGGCGAGCCTGCCGGCGCAGGTTTAGCACAGTTCGCCAGTCCCTGTCGCGTATGGCTGCCACCAGTATCGGATTGAAATTGATCCGAACCATGGCCAGCACATGGTAAACGCCATCCACCAACATCGCTGCAAAGCTGTAGATCCCGGTGGCACGGTCGGACAGGAAGATGCCGATCATCAGCACATCCACCCGGGAGTTGACTTCGGTAAACAGCCCGGCTGCCAGCGCCTTGGTGCCGAACTGGTAGTGGCGTACAACCCAGGACCGCCTGAAACCCAAGGTGCCGACCAAACGCCTGCTGGCGATGTACAGGCACGCCGTTACTAACGTAAGCAGCTCGGCAACGAAGAAGCAGAACGTGGAAACCTCGATGGGCAGGGACGATGCAGCAACCAGCGCCACAAGCGCCATGATCATCAGGTAACGGAGTGCCTGCAGCACGGCGTAGGCCCTCATTTCGCGCAGGCCGTTCAAGTAGGCAATCAACACCTTGTTGAGTGGGAAGACAGTCAGTCCCAGAGCAGTATTGCGTATCGCTGCTCCGGTCGTCTCGCTGTTGAACGCAACTGCAAAGAGGGGCTCAGCCTGGAAGACAACCGCACCGGCCCCCAAGCCCATGGCGATTGAGCAGACCGCTGCAGTCAGCAGCATGTGCCCCCGTGCCTCCTGATCGCTCGCATGATAGGCTGCATGCCGAAGTACCGAGTAGTGAAGGCCCCATACCGCAACTTGCGACGCCACGATATAGACAGCGTATGCGATATTGAAGACACCAAGCGCAGCCGCATCGCGAAATACGGTGATCACTATATTGATCACGATGCCGCTGATCGCCAGAACGGCAAAACTACCGAGCGAGAACGCTATGTCCTGCGATAGTTTTTGGTGTCGAAGACTATGCAGAGCCTGCGCGATGAGCGGGCGTATCATTCCGCTTGAGTGGACTTGCGGCGTGTTTCACGATGTTTCAGCGGCGGATTCAGGTGCTTGTTCTCGTCATAGTCGAACCACATGGCGAAAAAAAGTGAATTAACACTGAGGGAGAATGAAAACAGACTTCCGAGAAAAGTGATTTCTGGAACATTGCCGCTACCGATCCACATCGAAAGCATGCGCACGAAGAGGATCGAGCTCAGCGCCAACCCGCCAAGCCCCATGGCATAAAAGAACACCAAGGGATGAAAGTTGCGGATGATGTATTTTTCCTTGAGTCGCCAGAAGAACAAGCGCACCAGCAAAGAGCCGATGGTGAAGATAACCTTGCGAACCTTGATGCCCGACTTTTCTCCCACGTTGTAGACTGGTTCGATGGGCACATCCACAACTCGCATGTTGGCTACGTTCAGCTTGACCAGCAGGTCGTTGGGTTGCCCGTACCGCTTGTACATGTTATCCCAATCGATAGCTTGTAAAGCTGACTGGCTAATGGCCGTGTAACCTGTTTGTGAATCGGCGACGTGCCAGTATCCCGAAGCGATCTTCGTCAGGAGTGACAAGGCGGAGTTGCCAAAGAAGCGGATCTTGGGAATCTTCTTGAAGGCTTCTCCCGTAACCAGCCGATTACCCTTGGTGTAATCGGCCTCACCATCCACCACTGGATCGAGAATAGCGGGCAAGTCGTCGGGGGCCATCTGTCCGTCGCCAGCCATTACCACCGCAACATCGTAGTTGTTATCTCTAACCCATTTATACCCTGTGGCAATGGCGCCACCAACCCCTTGGTTTTCTGCATGCTCCAGCAAGACGATTCTTCCGGAGCCAAATTCAGAATGCCGTCTTACAACTTGGGATGTCTGATCCTTGCTGCAATCGTTGACTATGACAATCACATCAACAATATCTGGCATGGATTCAATAACCACGGCTATTTGTGTTTCTTCGTTATATGCAGGAACGACTACTGCTACCGAGCAATTCTTGTACATTATCACAAAACCCTTCGTTGATTAATACTCAATAACAATTGTCACTAACTGTTTCATAAGAAATGTCAGTCGTGCGCATATTGGCACTCGGGTTGGCGAAAGAACAATTTCGCGCAGGGTTCTCGCGCTCGAACATACTACAATGGCTGAATCCCGAGGATGCTGCGCATGGTCGAACAATCCAAGGGGCGACTCATCGCTTCTACCGCCCCAGTATCGCAAACCCAGTGCGCTACGCATTTACAGAACATGAAATAAGCCAACGCCACCCCATTGGTTAGTTCCTGACAACCTCAAGCGCTGCAGCCACGACTCTTTCTTGGTCTTCTACGGAAAGATCGGCACTCATCGGAAAACTCATTACCCTTTGCGCCATCCGTTCGGCGGTCTTGACTCCGCCATGCACTTGGCAGCCTCCCCTGTATGCCGGCTGCAGATGCAACGGCACGGGGTAGTGTACCGCAGTCGGCACCCCCGCCGCCTTGAGTCTTTCCTGAACCTGTTCGCGGTTCTCAATGAAGGCCGTGTATTGGGCAAAGACGCTGGTCCGGTCCGGGCGCTGGGTGACGGTCTGCACCTTGCCGGCAAACAGTGCATTGTAGCGGGCACCAATTTTCAGGCGCTGCTCAACTTCCCAGTCGAATCTTTCCAGCTTTGCAAGCACCACGGCGCATTGCAGTGTATCCATGCGCCCACCCACCCCGATGCGCGTATGCACGTAGCGCTTCTCCTGGCCGTGCACGCGGATCTCGCGCATGGCCTTGGCCAGATTTTCGTCACTGGAGAAGATCGCCCCGCCGTCGCCATAGCAGCCCAGCGGCTTGCTCGGGAAGAAGCTGGTGCAGGCGATGGTCGACAGATTGCAACTCTTCCTGCCCTTGTATTCGGCGCCAAAACTCTGCGCGGCATCTTCGATGACCGTCAGGCCGTGCCTAGCGGCGATGGCATTGATTTCGTCCATGTCCGCCGGTTGACCATAGAGGCTGACAGGAATTATCGCGCGGGTCTTCGAGGTGATCGCGGCTTCGATCTTGCTGGCATCGATGTTGCAGGTGTCGGGTTCGATATCGACAAAAACCGGAACGGCACCCAGCAGGACGATAACTTCGGCGGTGGCGACGAAGGTGAAGGGCGTGGTGATGACTTCCTCGCCTGGTTTGATGCCCAGCGCCATCAGGGCAATGAGGAGTGCTTCGGTGCCAGAGGCGACCGTGATGCAGTGCTTGGCGCCTGTATAAGCGGCGAGCTTGCCTTCGAGTTCGGCCACTTCAGGACCCATGATGTATTGGCCGTGGTGAAGAACGCGATGCATGTTGCGTTCAAGCTGAGGGCGTATGCAATGCTGTTGCGTGGTTAAATCCGCAAAAGGGATCGGCTGGCCTCTAGACTGCCAAGCGGTCAAGCCCCTTTCAATAATCTCCTTGGGGTGAGCCGCCGCCAGAGAAGAATGCTGCAAAAACCACTTATCGCGCGTGACAACCAGCGGATTGGGTAGATAGCTACTTGCCAGATGAACAATCAGGAGGTCTTCCAAATCATCACCGGGCATCGAGTGAATGCGCCGCAACTCGTCACCAACTTGCGGCAAGGGTCTCAGAAACTGGAGCAATTCGCGCAACAATGTTTGCGCTAGATCTGTCGCGGTCTTGCGGTTTTGCGTTTCTGCTGCAAAGGCACGCTCCAGCAAGTAATAAACCGAAGTAAGCGTATGATGCGCATACCAGCCTTCAACTTTGCCATTGCGCACCATCTCCAGCAAATCGACCGCGCAGGCGAAATATTGCCCGCGCGCGGTCAGTGCATCGACCAGGACATTAGTGTCGAATACAAGCTGTATGTCAGTTTGCTTGTGTGTATTAACGTCCACAATAACGTTCCTCCATTGCATCTTGAACTGTTTGATAATCATCCCCAATGCTTGCGCTGGGCCTTATTCTTGCCAGGGGACCAAGTAGTTGGTTCAGCCGCTCTTGCAAGCTGCCCGGTCGGGCTGGGGGCACTGTTGCAACATCGGCTGGCCGGGGCTGTTCTTCAAGATAGTCGCGAGCGTCGAGGAGCGCATCATCAGGCACTTCAATGTGGTAATGGGTGGGTGCATCCGGCTTCAGGTAGAGTGGATTTAGCAATTTGGCTTGGCCTAGTTGAATCAAAATCTCCGCACGCACGACTACGTCTCCTTATAGCTGTTTCAGGTCGATGAAGTGAGCTTCCATAGTTTCTCTCAATACTGTGATTTCGTGACGACTGCTTCGGCAAGGGCCCGCGAGGTGGTCCACTTGCCGCCGAAGACGTTTATCAGCCTGCCTTGGCGCTCGATGACCGATTCCCGGCTGGCCGCGGAAAAATCGGTCTTGCTCGCAACAATCGGTCGAATTCCGGCGAAGCTTGAGATTATATCCTGACGCGCAACGACCTCAAAAAAGCAACGGTTGTAGTTGGTAGTCAAATAGTCGATTTCCTCATCGCTGGGCAGGCAATGATCGGGGTCGGCCTGGCTGACTTCGGTAGTCCCGAGCAGGGTGTTTTCTCCGTGCGGGAGAACGAACAGGATGCGTTTCTCACCCGGCACCTGCAGAACGCAACCGTGCTCGAGCTTGCCAGGCACGACGATGTGGCTGCCACGGATCAAGTCAAGCCGGTAGGCGCTTGCCACGCCTGACCTGGCGAGGAGTGTTTCCGCCCAGGGGCCGGCGACGTTGACGATACGGTCGTAACGGGCACTGGATCCGTCCAGGGCAACCTCTCCCGTCGCCGGATGGACCTTGAGCACGGCGGTGAACTCGTGGAGCCTGGCACCTGATTCCCCGGCTCTTTCTGCTGCCCACAGGCCAAGCCGGTAGTCATCCATACGGGCATCCCAGTAACCGTAGGCGCCCAGCAACTCGTCGCGTTTCAAGCCGGGAAAGCGTTCGACCACCTCGTCGGCGCTGTACCAACGGCCCCGCGGGAACCCCGATCCGATTGCGAGCAGATCGTAGAGCCTGATGCCTGCGCCGACCAGCCACTTGGCGCGCTCGCCGTTCCGGTAAATTGGAATCAGCAACTCAAGCGGTCTGGCAAATTCCGGCGCCTGTCTGATCCACCAAGAGCGCTCCTGGAGTGCCTCGCGAACCAGCCTCAGATGGCCGTGTTCGAGGTAGCGCAAGCCGCCGTGCAACATCTTGGAGGAGGAGTGGCTGGTGGCCGACATCAGCCGGCCCTTTTCGAATAGGTCTACGCTGTCGCCGCGCCGGGCGAAGGCCCAGGCGGTCATGACCCCGTTGATCCCGCCGCCGATGACCGCTACCTTCATTCAACCGCCAGCGTCGTCCCCGTCAGCTTGTAGGTCTCACCCGTCACCGGGCATTGCGCTACTCCGTCTCCCTCCAGGGGCAGCCGTAGACGCTCGCCATGCTTGCTGATCCAGCCTATCTGTCTGGCCGGCACACCAGCCATCAGAGCATAGGGCTTGACGTCACGAGTCACCACCGCACCCGCAGCGACAAAGGCGAATCTACCAACCGTTACCCCGCAGACGATCGTACTGTTCGCCCCAAGAGTCGCGCCCCGCTTTATTGTCGTCGGGCGATACTCATCCTTGCGGGTGACCGCGGAACGCGGGTTGTACACGTTGGTAAACACCATGCTTGGGCCGCAGAAGACGTCGTCCTCGATCTGCACGGCGTCGTAGATGGAAACGTTGTTCTGCACCTTGACGTTGTTGCCGATCGCTACGTCGTTACCGACGAAGACGTTCTGGCCGAAGGAACAGTCTGTGCCAATCCTGGCACCAGCGCAAATGTGGGCAAAATGCCAGACGCGGCTACCATCGCCGATTTGTGCGCCCTCATCGACAATTGCAGAAGGGTGTATGGAGAGCACCATGTTCAGTAATCCAGAGGCAGCGCAACTCGCTTGCCGTCACGGGCAGCGAGGTACGCCGCAATCAGTGTTTCGAGCGACTTGAGGCCTTCGCGGCCATCGGTTTCCGGCTCCGCTTCACCGCGCATGACCTTGATCACGTTGTCGTAATAGAGCGGGTGGCCAAAGCCATAGATGGATGTGGTTTCATAGTTTGCGGCGGAAATTTTATCATCTTCAGGCATCTTCTCGGCGAAATCCCAGTGCTGGATCTCGTTGACCGCAACGCCGCCGACGCGGACTGTGCCTTTCTCCCCGAGTATCGTGATGCTGCCCTCGAGATTCTTCGGGTAGGTCAGCATGGTGACGTTCATCGAGCCCAGCGCACCGGAACGCCAGCGGACACTGAGCACGCCGCTGTCCTCGACCTGGATATCCCGTCCCAATGTGGCCGTGTAGGCCTGAATGCTCTCGATGGGGCCAATCAGCCAGTCGAGCAGATCGACATAGTGGCTTGCCTGATTCATGAACGCGCCGCCGTCGAACTCCCAGGTGCCGCGCCATTTGGCGCTGTCGTAGTATTCCTGTGGCCGCGTCCAGAAGACGTTGATATTGACCATGTAGATGCGTCCGAACCGTTTCTGCTCGACGGCACGCTTCAAGAGTTGCAAGGTGGCGTTACGCCGATTCTGCTTGACGACAAACATCCGCACGCCGGCTTCGTCGCAAGCCTTGACCATGTGCAGGCCATCATGCCAGCGCGTGGCCATCGGCTTTTCGGTCATCACATGGCGCCCGGATTCCGCGATTTCAATCGTCTGCTCCGGATGCAGGCCACTGGGCGTCGTGAGCACGACGAGGTCCGCCGTGCTCGCCTTGAGCATTTCGGTCATGCTAAGGTGTCCATGGGCAAGAGTCCGCTGGACAGCCTTGTCGAGCGCGTTGCGGTCAACGTCGCAAACATCGACGATTTCAACATCTTCGGCGTGCTGCTCCATCGCCGCGAAGTGATTGGCCGCGATTCGCCCGCATCCGACAAGCGCCAGGCGGATCTTCCGGCCGGTGATGGTGGGGTAGTTGCGCATTTTTCCTCCTGCGGGCGAAATACTGTGAAGCCGGCATCAGGGCTGGCTGGGATGGCGGCAAGAAAGGCATGTCAGCACGGTAGAGCGAGCGAGATTCCGCATGAGATTCAAGCCTAAGTTCGTTGAGCCGGACAGAGAGAACCAAACCGTCCAGCAGATGTGCAGCATCGACGATTCCACGTGATAAACCATATTCGTTGGCCAAATCGTCAGGATATGCCCATGCATGAGAAACGACGATCCTGATGCTCCATCCCTCCAGCTCACGCACCAGATCGGCGACCTTCCTGGTGCGGACATCCGGACGACTAACTCTCCTCCAAGGTCAAGCCCAAAAAGCCGATCGTACCGCGCGCGATGTCGATGCCGCTACTCAGTATCAGCGTGACCACATGGGGGACAGCTTCAAGCAATGTTGTTATAGTCCGTCGCTCCGCAACCATAACCTGTCCATGATAGCCCAGTTCATCAGCCGTGTGGGTCACATACTGCCCCCTGCAAGGATCCGGGATGGCCGCAAGAGGAAAGGCGCGCCTCATGGCCACGCAGCGCACGAGAACGAGATTGTTCAGACGCTTACGAATCGGGATTGACCTCGGCGGTACGAAGATCGAACTCGTCGCTCTCGACGAGTCCGGGAACGTGCTGCGGCGGCGCCGTCGTCCGACCCCGCAAGGCGATTACCTGGCGACAATCAGGGTCGTCACGGAACTGGTTGCTGCCGCCGAAGACGATCTCGGTGGGCGAGGCAGCGTCGGGATAGGAATTCCCGGTACCGAATCCGTTGCGGCCGGTCACATCAAGAATGCCAACTCCACCTGCCTGATCGGCAGACCACTGCGGGACGACCTTCAGAGGCTGCTGCAGCGCGAAGTACGTTTGGCCAACGACGCCAACTGCTTTGCCCTTTCGGAAGCGATCGATGGTGCTGGACGAGGTGCGGAGGTCGTTTTCGGGGTCATCCTCGGCACCGGTGTCGGCGGGGGAATTGTCGTCAATCAGCGGGTACTGACCGGGGTTAACCGGATTGCCGGGGAATGGGGCCACAATCCGCTGCCGTCGGCCGAAGAGGAAGGCCTGCCGCCACCAGCGTGCTACTGCGGGCGTTCGGGCTGTGTCGAAACGTGGCTCTCCGGTCCCGCGCTCAGCCTGGACCACTGGCGCCACCACGGGGAATCGCTGACTGCCGAAGCCGTCGGCGCTCGCGCCGGCGCCGGTGACCTTGCTGCCAATGCGTCACTGCAGCGCTACGAACGGCGCCTGGCGAAGGCGCTGGCCCAAGTGATCAACATCCTGGACCCGGACGTGATCGTGCTTGGCGGCGGCCTTTCCAATCTTGAGCGCCTGTATCGAAGCGTGCCGATGTTGTGGACAGCGCACGTCTTCTCCGACGAGGTGCGCACCCGCCTGCTGCCCAACGTGCATGGGGACTCCTCCGGCGTGCGCGGGGCCGCGTGGCTGTGGGACGAGGCGTGAAACAACCGGACTCCTGACCAATCCATGCTCTGGCTGAAACTATTCCTGCCCTTCGCAGGCGCCTACTTCTTGTCCTATCTGTACCGGACGGCTAACGCCGTTATCGGGCCGATACTGACTGCCGAACTGGCACTTGGCGCCGGCAGCCTGGGCCTGCTGACCAGCGCCTACTTCCTGTCCTTCGCCGCCGCCCAGCTGCCGCTGGGGATGTTGCTCGACCGCTTCGGCGCGCGCCGGGTCGAATCGGGGCTGCTCCTGATTGCCGCTACCGGTGCCGCGACGTTCGCCATCGGCAAGAGCATCGGCGACCTGGCCTTCTCGCGTGCGCTGATCGGGCTGGGCGTTTCGGCGTGTCTGATGGCCGCCTTCAAAGCGTTTTCGCTGTGGTTCCCGGCCGACCGACAGGCATCGCTGACCGGCTGGATCATGACCTCCGGCGGTCTCGGAGCGCTCGCTGCGACGGCACCGCTGGAAGCAGCCTTGCAGGTAGCCGGCTGGCGCGAGATCTTCGTCGGACTGGCCGGCCTGACCCTGCTGGTTGCCATCTGGCTGTTCCTCAGCGTCCCCGAACGCACGGACGGCGCAAAGCCGGAACCGCTCGCGGCGCAGTGGGCCGGCGTCAGGCAGGTCTTCGCCAGCGCCCATTTCTGGCGCTTCGCGCCTCTTGGACTGACGCTGGTCGGGGGCTTTATGGCCGTGCAGAGCCTGTGGTCGGTTTCCTGGCTGATGCAGGTGAACGGCTACGCGCGCGCGGTCGCCGCCGACCATATGGCGGGGATGAGCGCGGCGATGCTGATTGCCTATCTCCTGATTGGCCTCCTCGCCACCGGCTTGGCCAGGCGCGGCATCAAGCCGCTGATGTTGCTCGCTGCCGGACTCGGCCTTTCGCTACTGACGCTCGCCCTGATCGTCACCCAGGCCGTCGAACACACCCACCTCCTGTGGATC
>Ga0056909_1001981_pt1 | contig 11102 bp, 8 predicted proteins | sample EBPBio102011_DNA_FD_62115 | JGI IMG/M metagenome (GOLD analysis project Ga0056909, IMG submission 62115) | Wastewater treatment Type I Accumulibacter community from EBPR Bioreactor in Madison, WI, USA - Reactor 1_1/10/2011_ DNA | ecosystem: Engineered > Bioreactor > EBPR > Anaerobic-Aerobic >...
GGCGGCGGGGTTGAAGGACATCACGGCGACATCGCCAGCATAGCCATCCAGCGCCCGGGCCGTCGCCGCCTCGAGCCGCCCGTCGGTCGGCCCCATCACCAGCGACTGGTCCTTGATCTCGACAAGAAGCGGCACCCGGCCCGCGACCTGGGCCAGAACCTGCGCGAAGGTCGGGATCGTGTCGGTTCCGCCGGTCAGGGCGATCCTGCCCAGTTCCGCCGCCGTCCGCGCCCGGACGGGGCCTTTTTCTGCGGTCAACCGGTCAAGATCGTCGTCATGAAAGACCATGGCAACGCCATCCGAAGACAGTTGCAGGTCGATCTCGATCGCATAGCCCGCGTCGATCGCGGCCCGGATGGCAGCAGGGCTGTTCTCGACCCGGCCCGCCGCCCGGTCATGCAGGGCGCGATGGGCGATGGGCAGGCGCAGGAAGGCCGCGGGCAGCGGCACAGGCTGGGCAGGCATGGATCAGACCCGGATCTCGAAGATCGCGTCGATTTCCACGGCGACGCCCAGCGGCAGCGACCCGGCCGAAACCGCCGCGCGGGCATGGCGTCCGGCATCGCCCAGGGCGGCGACCAGGAAATCGGAGGCGCCGTTGATCACCTTGGGCTGGTCGGTGAAATCGGGGGCCGAGTTCACGAAGCCGGTCAGCTTGACCGCCCGGACCACCCGCGTGAGGTCGCCGCCGCAGGCCGCCTTGAGCTGCGCCAGAAGCGCGATGGCGCAGCATTTCGCCGCCTCGGCGCCCTGTTCCACGGTCACATCCACGCCCAGCTTGCCCTTGATCAACCCGGCCGCGTTCTGGCTGATCTGGCCCGAGATATGCACCAGATTGCCCGAGACGACGAAGGGCACGTAATTCGCCGCAGGGGCGGGGGCGGCGGGCAGGGTGACGCCCAGTTCGGCAAGGCGGGCTTCAATGGACATGGGGGTTCTCCGCTGTTCCTGATCGGGGGCGACCCTAGCCACAGGCTGCAACGGGGGCAAGACGGGCCGCCCTCAGCTTTCGCGGAAGGCCAGCGCGAAGTAATCGGTGAAGGGTTTCAGCAGATAGGCGGCGGGCGAGCGCGCCTCGGTCTGGATGAAGGCCTCGACCGGCATGCCCGGCACCAGCGGCTGGCCGCCCAGCTTGTCCACCTCGCCCGGGTCCAGCACGATCTCGATCCGGTAATAGGCGGCGCGGGTCTGCGGGTCGCTCAGCGCATCGGCGGAAACCAGGGTCACCTTGCCCTGAAGATGCGGCACCATGCGCGAGGAGAAGGCCGAGAAGACCAGTTCCGCCGCCTGGCCGACATGGACCTCGTCAATATGGATCGGCGGCACCTGGGCCGAAATCACCAGCGGGCGGTCCTGCGGCACGATATAGAGGATCGGGTCGGCCGGGCGCAGCACCGCCTGCGGCGTCGTCACCGCCAGCCCCAGCACCAGGCCCGAGACCGGGGCGCGGATGTCGAGCCGGTCGATCTGTTCGGCCAGCGCCCGGCGCTTTTCGGCCAGTTCCAGTTCCTGCGGCCCGATCTCGCGCAGTTCGGTCGTCGCCTCTTCGCGCCGGACCACCGCGATGCGGGTGATCTGCACCTCGTTTTCGGTGATGCCCTCGCCCGCCTGGGCGCGTTGCGAGGTCAGCTCGCCCGCCAGCCCCATCAGCCGCGCCTCCTCGCGTTGCAGGGCCAGCACGGCCGAGGCCTGGGCCAGCCCCTTGTCGAGAAGCGATTGCTGGCTGGCCAGTTCCTTGCGGATCAGGCCGAGCTGGGTTTCCAGCGCGGCGGATTGCGCGTCGATGCCGGTGATCTGCGAGCGGATCTGCTCGCTGCGCTGGCCAAGCTGTTCGGCCTCGCGCGCGGCGGTTTCGACCCGCGCTTCGAACAGCTTGCGCTGGCCGTCGACCTGCTCGGCCACTTCGGGCCGCGTCTTTGCCTGATCCAGCAGGTCGGCGGGGAAGGTCACGCTGGCTGCGCCGTCGCGTTCGGCCTCAAGCCGGGCCTTGCGGGCGCGGATTTCGGTCAATGTGCCGTCGACGATGGTGAATTCCGACCGGATCTGCACCCCGTCCAGCCGCATCAGCACATCGCCCGCCTGCACGCTCTGGCCCTCGGTCACGTCAATTTCCGCCACCACCCCGCCATCGGGATGCTGCACGACCTGGCGGTTCTGTTCCACCTCGACCCGGCCCGATGCGACGATGGCGCCTGAAATCGAGGCGAAGGCGGCCCAGAGGCCGAAGCCGAAGACCAGAACGGCCAGGGCGGCAAAGCCCTGCCACAAGGGGCGCTTCATCGACCAGGGCGGCGGGCCGTCGTCGCCCGCAGCTTCGGTTGCAAGGCTGGCGGACGGGCGCGGGGCGGGAAGGGGCGGCACCGGCACGGGCAGATCGCGCGGTGCTTCGGGCCTTTCCGGCGCGGTTTCGGGCGGCGGGGCGTCAGGCGGCGGGGGCGCCATGCCCTGCGCCACGGCCCCGATGCCGCCGCCAAAGCCGTAACTGACCTTGATCGGGGTCAGGGGCGGCATGTCCGGTCCGGTTCCGTCGCGGGCCTGATCCTTGTCTTCGGCGCTCATGACACGCCCCCCGGCGCGGAGGACCGCGCGATCTCGCCCGCGTTCTTCACCGTGTCGCGCAGCACCTTTTCGCGCGGGCCATAGGCCTGCACCATGCCGTCCTTCAGGACCAGAAGCAGGTCGCATTCCTGGATCGCCGCCGGGCGGTGCGCCATGATCAGGACGGCGCAGCCCATCGCCTTGGCCGACCGGATCGCCTGGTTCAGCGCGTTCGATCCGTCATTGTCGAGATTCGAGTTCGGCTCGTCGAGAATCAGGATCACCGGATCGCCGTAAAAGGCCCGCGCCAGCCCGATGCGCTGGATCTGCCCGCCCGACAGCCGCCCGCCCATGGTCGAGACCGGCGTATCATAGCCCTGCGGCAATTGCAGGATCATCTCATGCACCGCCGCCTTCTGCGCCGCCTCGACGATGCGGGCCGGGTCGGCCCCGGCATCGAGCCGCGCGATATTCTCGGCGATGGTGCCGTCGAACAGCGCCACGCTTTGCGGCAGATAGCCGATATAGCTGCCCAGCACATCGGGATCATACTGGTCCAGCGTCGCGCCATCCAGCCGCACCCGGCCACCGCCGGGTCGCCACAGCCCGATCAGCGCGCGGGCCAGCGTGGATTTTCCCGATCCCGACGGGCCGATCACCCCCATCGCCTGACCGGGGGCCAGGGTGAAACTGACGCCGCGCAGCGTGACCTGCGCCTCTCCCGGCGGCACCACGACCAGACCCTGCGCCTCAAGCCGCGCGGCGGGCCGGGGCAGGGCGGTGCGCGGCACCTCGGGCGGGACATCGGTCAACAGCCGCGCCAGCCGCGCCCGCGAGGCGCGCGCCTTGGTGAGCACCGGCCATTGCCCGACCGCGATCTCGATCGGCTGCAGGGCGCGGCCCATCAGCACCGACCCCGCGATCATGGCGCCCGGCGACAGCTCACCGCGCAGCACCAGCCAGGCGCCCAGACCCAGCATGGCCGATTGCAGGAAAATGCGGAAAATCCGCGAGATAGTGCCATAGGCCCCCGCCGTGTCGCTGGTTGCGGCGCCCAAGGCCTGCGCTTTGCGCCGCAGCCTGCGCCAGCGGGCGAAGGCATGGCCGGTCATGCCCAGGGCGCGGATCAGTTCGGATTCGGATTTCAGGTTCTCGGCCTGGCGCTCGGCGGCGAGGTTCGCCAGCGTCGCCTCGTTCAGCCGCGCCTCGGTCGCCCATTGGTTCGCGGCCGTGATCAGCGCCAACACCGCCGCCCCGGCCAGCGCCAGAACCCCCATCCAGGGATGGAAAACGAAAAGCGCCGCCGCGAAGACCGGCGACCAGGGCAGGTCCATCAGCGCGGCCAGCACGGGCGAATGCCACAGCCGCGCCACCGCCTCGAGATCGCGCTGGGCTGCCAGGGCATTGGTATCGCGGGGCGAAATCGCCAGCCGACGGAAGGCGGCCGCCAGGACACGCGCATCCAACGCCTCCTGGAAACGCAGCCCGATCCGGGCCAGAACCCGGCCCCGCGCATGGTCGAGGAGCCCCATGATCAGGAACAGGAAGGTCATCAGCAGGGTCAGCGCCAGCAGTGTCGGCTCGGACCGCGACACCAGCACCCGGTCATAGACCTGCAACATGTAAAGCGGCGAGGTCAGCATCAGCAGGTTGATGAAGACCGAGAACAGGAAAGCCGCCGCGATCGCGTTGCGCGACAGCCGCCGCGCCGCGATGATCTCGGACCCGCCCTTGAGGCTGTCCGTCCCTGGTGACACCGACATGCTCTGGCCGATCCTCGCCACCGCCCTGACCAGATTACGAATGGCGGTTGTCATGGCCGAAAGCAACCCGTAAGGCTGACAGGTCTGCGCCCGCCGGGCATGGTGATGCGACCGTGTCCGCCTGCGCGGCGCCAACAGGGTTGCGCAGGGTGGTTTGGCATGGGGCAGGCGAAAGGGACGGGATCGCAACGGGCCGGAACGGCGCTTTTGGCGCTGGCGCTGCCCCTCTGCCTTGCCGCCTGCGCCTCGGGCACCGGCTCTGCGCCCGGCATCAATGATCCGCTGGAGCCGATGAACCGTGCTGTGCACGGGCTGAACAAGGGGCTGGACACGGTTCTGGTCTCTCCCGGCGCCGATGCCTATGGCGTGGTCCCGAACCCGCTGCGCCAGGGCCTGTCGAACGTGGCCGACACGCTGGCCCTGCCGGGCAGCTTTGCGAACCATCTGCTGCAGGGCAATGTCGAAGGCGCCGGGCGCAATGCCGCCCAATTCGCGGTGAACGTGGTCTTCGGCCTGGGCGGGCTGGTCGATGTGGCGACCGAGGCGGGCATTCCGCGCGACAAGACCGATTTCGGCGAGACGCTGCATGTCTGGGGCGTCGGTGAAGGCCCCTATCTGGAACTGCCGCTGCTCGGCCCCTCGACCGCGCGCGATGCGGTGGGCGAGGCGGTGGACATCGCCTTCGACCCGCTGAACGCGGTGTTCGAGGGGGACGATGCCGTCGCCGTCCGGGTCATAAAGCTTCTGTCACGGCTTAATGATCGCAAGCGTTATTCAAATACCGTCGATTCCATCCTATATGACAGCGCCGACAGCTATGCGCAGGCGCGGCTGCTCTATCTGCAGAACCGCCGGTTCGAGCTGGGCCAGACCGACGGCTCGTCCGATGGCGCGGCAGGCGAAGGCGGCTTCATCGACCCCTACGAGGACCCCTATGGCCAGTAACATCGTGCTTTCCCGCCGTGCCTTTGTCGGCGCCGGTTTCGCCGCTGCCGCGGCTTTCGGGGCCCTGCCTGCCCAGGCGCTGAATGTCGACCAGGCCCGCGCCCTGATCGACAAGGTCGTGGCCGAAGTGAACGGCGTGATCAATTCGGGCAAGTCCGAAGCGCAGATGTACCCCGCCTTCGAACAGCTTTTCGTGCGCTATGCCGATGTGCCGACCATCGCGCGCTCGGCGCTGGGCGTGGCCGCGCGTTCGGCCAGCCCGGCGCAGATGAAGGCGTTCACCAAGGCTTTCCAGGGCTATATCAGCCGCAAATACGGCCGCCGCTTCCGCGAATTCATCGGTGGCAAGATCGAGGTCAAGGATGCCCATCCGCTGAAATCCTATTACGAGGTGATCTCGACCGCCTATCTCAAGGGCGAAAGCCCCTTCGAGGTGCGCTGGCATGTCTCGGACAAGGCGGGGAAGAACCTGTTCTTCAACATCATCATCGAAGGCGTGAACATGCTCGCCTCGGAACGCACCGAGATCGGCGCCATGCTCGACAAGCGCAAGGGCGATGTCGACGCGCTGATCGCGGATCTGCAGAAGATCTGACCCGCCGGAACGCCGGATGTCTTGAAAACTCCGGGCGACTTTCTTCGAGGCAGATTGCAGGATCCCCAGAAGGATTTTCGGGCGCGCCCTTCGCGGGGCGCGCCTTTTCCTTGCGGATCAGTTGCCGTTCTGGCCCAGCACGTCGTTCAGGATCTGCTCGGCGAGGTCATCCTCGGTCATGCCCGGCTTGTTCGGGTTGGTGCCGTCGAAATAGGGCACGTCCTCGGGGGCGATGTAATCTTCCGGCTTCGGCGCGGTCCAGCCCGGCGCGAGGCTGGGATCTGCGGGCGCGCCCGTGACGGTGTTGGGCGGAATTTCCGAAGGCAGGGGCTTTGCTTCTATCCCTTCGTTGACCCGCGTCATCACCTCTTGCCAGATCTCGGCCGGAAGGCCGCCGCCGGTGACGCCGGTCAGGGGGGTGTTGTCGTCATAGCCGATCCAGACCCCGGCGACGTAATCGGCGGTGAAGCCGACGAACCAGGCGTCGCGCGCCGAATTGGTCGTGCCGGTCTTGCCCGCCGCCTGGCGCCCCTCCAGCCGGGCGCGCCGCCCGGTGCCTTGCTCGATCACCTGGGTCATCATGTAGATCAGGGCATGGGCGGCCTTTTCGCTGATCACCCGCTCGCCGATGCCGCCGCCCTGGCCGAACAGCACCTCGTTGTCATCCTTGAGCTTCAGCGCCATCAGCCCGTAGGGCTTGACCGAGGAGCCGCCGTTCAGGATGCCCGCATAGGCGCCGGTCATGTCGATCAGGGTCGATTCCCCCGCCCCCAGCGCCAGCGCCGGGCCATCGGCAAGGTTGGTGGCCGCGCCGAAATCGGTCGCCACTTTCTTCACCAGATCGCGCCCGACCAGTTCCTGGATCTTGACCGCCGGGATGTTGCGGCTTTCGGCCAGGGCCTGGGTCAGGGTGATCATGCCCTTGAACTTGCCGTCGTAGTTCTTGGGGCTATAGGGGCCAGAGCCGGGGACGTTGATCGTGTAGGGGCTGTCCTCGACATAATCGAGCGGGCTGTAGCCCAGATCCATCGCCACGGCATAGATGAAGGGCTTGAAGGCCGATCCGGTCTGGCGCAGCGCCTGGGTGGCGCGGTTGAAATCGCCCGCCTGCGGCAGGTTGCGCCCGCCGACCATGGCGCGCACCGCGCCATCCGCGCTCATCACCACCACGGCGGCCTGGGCTTTCGAGCCTTCCTTGACCTTGTTCTCGAAGACCCATTTCAGCGCGGCCTCGGTCTTGGCCTGCAAGGCCTGGTCCAGCGTGGTCTCGATCACCACATCCTCGGTCGTGTCGCGCGCCAGATAGTCGGGCGTCGTCTCCATCACCCAATCGGCGAAGAAGCCGCCCGATTCCTGCTTGGCCGCCTTGCCCAGCTCGGCCGGGTGATCCAGCGCGTCCTTGGCCTCGGCCGCCGTCAGATAGCCCTGTTCCTCCATCAGCCCGATCACCACCGCCGCCCGGTCGCGGGCGCGCTGGATATTGCCGGTCGGCGCATAGGTCGAGGGCGCTTTCAAAAGCCCCGCCAGCATCGCCGCCTCGGCCGGGGTCACATTGGCCGCCGACTTGCCGAAATAGCGTTGCGCCGCCGCCTCGAAGCCGCGTGCGCCTGCGCCCAGATAGGCGCGGTTGAAGTAGATCGTCAGGATCTCTTTCTTGGAATACTTGGCCTCCATCGCCATGGCGAAGGGCACTTCCTTGATCTTGCGCCACACCCCGCCCGAGCGGCAGTCGCTTTCATAGGCGGCTTCCGATTTCCACTGCGCGGGGTCGTAGGTCACGCCCAGGCACAGAAGTTTGGCCACCTGCTGCGTGATGGTAGACCCGCCATTGCCCTCGAACGGCCCGCGCCCTTCCGACAGGTTGATGCGGATGGCCGAGATGATGCCGCGCGGGCTGACGCCGAAATGCCAGAAGAAGCGCTTGTCCTCGGTCGCCACCACCGCGTTCAGCAGATGGGGCGACACGGTATCCGCCGTGATCTGGCCGCCAAAGGTCTCGCCCCGCCAGGCAAAGACCTTGCCTTCGCGGTCCAGCATGGTCACCGATCCCCGCGCGCGGCCATCGAGCAGGTCGGTCACCGGCGGAAGCTGGGCGTAGAAGTAAAACACCACGCAGCCCAGGATCAGCGCGCCCACCGCCGTGACGCGCCACAACACGCCCCAGACCATGCGCCACAGGAACAGCACCATGCCCGCGATCAGCCCGTGCTGGCGGCGGGGCCGCCGCGGCGCCGGTTTCTTCGGCGCGGGTTTGCGCGCCGGTTGCGCCGCGGGCTTGGCCGCATAGCGGCGGTCCGCCACAAGCCGTCCGTCCCTGCCGCCGCTGCCCTTGCCTGTCGCCATCTGTCTTCCGCCCGCCGCCCGCCGGGCCCTTCGCCGGGGCCCTGTTTTCCTGGGGCGGAATCTATCGCGCTTCCGGGCCAATGCGAAGGGCATGCACCCGCGATTCGCATCGCAGTTGCGCCTGAATTTTGGGCGTCCTGCTTCATTTGCGTATTCCTTGGGCGAAAACCCTGGATTCTGCGCGGCTTTCCGCTGCCCTTTTCTTGTGCCGACGCGCCGATGCGCGCCCTGCTCTTCGCAAGGGTCCGCTTCCCGGGCCCCGCCATAGCGAAGGGGAAGGATGTGAAACTCATCATTGCAGCTATCAAGCCGTTCAAGCTTGACGAGGTCCGCGAAGCGCTGACCGCCATCGGCGTGCGTGGCATGATGGTGACCGAGATCAAGGGGTTCGGCAGCCAGTCGGGCCATACCGAGATCTATCGCGGCGCCGAATATGCCGTGAATTTCGTGCCGAAGGTGCGGCTCGAAATCGTGGTGGCCGACGCGCTGGCCGAACAGGTCGTCGCGACGATCAGCACCACCGCCAAGACCGACAAGATCGGTGACGGAAAGATTTTCGTCCTCGACGTGGAACATGCCGTGCGCGTGCGCACCGGCGAAACCGACGACGACGCGCTGTAAGCGCCGCCAGGGGTAGAGGGGAAACACAAGAGATGAATTACCGCACCACATTCGCCAGCCTCGCGGCGCTGCCGGCTGCGCTGATGGCCGGCCTGCCCGCCTGGGCGCAAGAGGCGGCCACGACCGCCACGGAAACCGCCACCGACGCCGCAGCGGCCGCGGCGCCGATCATCGACAAGGGCGATGTCGCCTGGATGATGACCTCGACCGTGCTCGTGCTGTTCATGACCGTGCCGGGCCTGGCGCTGTTCTATGGTGGTCTTGTCCGCACCAAGAACATGCTCTCGGTCCTGATGCAGTGCACGCTGATCGCCGCTGTCGTCATGGTGATCTGGGTCGTCTACGGCTATTCCTTCGCCTTTGGCGGCGGCACCTCGCCCTTCTGGGGCGGCACGGCCAAGATCTTCCTGTCGGGCGTCACCGTCGACAGCACGGCGGCCACTTTCTCGGACGGGATCTTCCTGCCGGAATACCTGTTCATCGCCTTCCAGATGACCTTCGCGGCGATCACGCCCGCGCTGATCATCGGCGGCTTCGCCGAACGGATCAAATTCTCGGCGGCGATCCTGTTCTCGGTGATCTGGGTGACCTTCTCGTATTTCCCGGTCGCGCATATGGTCTGGGATGCGGCGGGCCTGATCTACAACTGGTCGGCCATCGACTTTGCAGGCGGCACCGTGGTGCATATCAATGCCGGTATCGCGGCCCTGGTCGTGGCGATCATGATCGGCAAGCGTGTCGGCTATGGCAAGGACAACATGGCCCCGCATTCGATGACCATGACCATGGTCGGCGCGGCGATGCTGTGGGTCGGCTGGTTCGGCTTCAATGTCGGCTCGAATCTCGAGGCGACCGCCGGGGCCACGCTGGCCATGATGAACACCTTCCTTGCCACGGCGGGCGCGATCATCGCCTGGTCGCTGATCGAAGTGATGACGCGCGGCAAGGCCTCGATGCTGGGCGCTGCCTCGGGCATGGTGGCGGGCCTTGTCGCCATCACCCCGGCCTGCGGCACCACCGGCCCGATGGGCGCGATCGTGCTGGGCTTTGTCGCCTCGGCCGCCTGCTACTTCTTCGTCACCACCGTGAAGCACAAGTTCAACTATGACGACAGCCTTGACGTCTTCGGCGTCCATGGCGTCGGCGGCATCATCGGCGCCATCGCGACCGGCATCCTTTGCGCGCCGTCGCTGGGCGGCACGGGCTTCCTGGTCGAGGCGGGCACGATGGGCGCCCAGGTCGCGGCCCAGATCAAGGGCGTGGTCGTCACGATCCTCTGGTCGGGCGTCGTCTCGGTGGTCGCGGTCTTCATCGTCAAGGCTGTGACCGGCCTGCGCGTCAAGGAAGACGAAGAGCGCGAAGGTCTCGACCTCTCGTCGCATGGCGAACGCGCCTACAATTACTAGGACCTTCGCCGGGGCGCCTTTCCCGCCTCGGCGCCCAAGCGCGACGCCTGCGGATCTCCTCCCCCGCAGCTCCGGCGCAGAACAGGCGGCCCGTGTCGAAAGACGCGGGCCGTTTGGGCTCGCGCGGGCCTTTGTGCAAGGCCTTCGGAAGGCTGCCAGGTCCTGAAACGAAAATGCCGGGCGCAGGGCCCGGCATTCGGATTTCGTCGGGCAAGCGCCTTAGCCGATGACCTGCGCAATCGCCTTGGCCAGCACCGGCACTGTCTGCGCGTTCAGCCCGGCGATGTTGATCCGGCTGTCGCCGACCATGTAGATCGCGTGATCCTTGCGCAGGGTTTCGACCTGCGCTTCGGTCAGGCCCAGACGGCTGAACATGCCGCGATGGCCGGCGACAAAGTCGAAACGGTCGGAATTGGTGGCCTTGCGCAGCTCGTCCGCCAGTTGCTTGCGCAGGCCCAGCATGTTCTGCCGCACCTCTTCCAGCTCGGCCTTCCAGTCGGCGGTCAGGCCCGCATCCTCAAGGATCATCGTCACCAGCCGCGCGCCGTGATCGGGCGGGAAGCTGTAATTCTGTCGGTTGAGGAAGGCCAGATTGCCCTGCACCACCGCCTTGCGGTCGGGCGAGGTCAGCGCGATCAGAATGCCGGTGCGTTCGCGGTAGATGCCGAAATTCTTCGAACAAGAGGCCGCGATCAGCACCTCGTCGAAAGCCGCGGCCACCTTGCGCGTGGCTTCTGCATCGGCATCCAGCCCGTCGCCAAAACCCTGATAGGCCAGATCGACCAGCGGCACCGCGCCCCGCGCTTTCAAGACCGCGATCACCCGGTCCCAATCGGCGGCGGTCAGGTTCGCGCCGGTCGGGTTGTGGCAGCAGCCATGCAGCAGCACCAC
>Ga0056909_1001992_pt1 | contig 11045 bp, 9 predicted proteins | sample EBPBio102011_DNA_FD_62115 | JGI IMG/M metagenome (GOLD analysis project Ga0056909, IMG submission 62115) | Wastewater treatment Type I Accumulibacter community from EBPR Bioreactor in Madison, WI, USA - Reactor 1_1/10/2011_ DNA | ecosystem: Engineered > Bioreactor > EBPR > Anaerobic-Aerobic >...
CTCGAACAGGTCGCCGACGACCGAAGCGGCCACGGTGATCAGCGCGGTCAAGGCGACCCAGGGCAGGTCCGCGATGCTGGCACCGGCGATCATCGCGAAGATAAGGCCGAACACCATCGCCGCGATGGCGCCGCCGGCGAGCCCCTCGACCGTCTTGTTGGGACTGATGCGCGGGGCCAGCTTGTGCTTGCCGAACTTGCGCCCGGCGAAGTAGGCGCCGGTATCGGCCATCCAGATCATCATCAGCGCGGTCAACAGCCACAGGTGGTTGCGCGGGATGATGCCGACCATGCCTTCATCGCCCGGATCGCCGTGGATCACGGCCAGCGCGCACCAGGCCGGGATCACCGACAGGGTGCCGGCGGCCAGCTTGATCGCGCGCGCCCAGCCCTCGTGATGCGAGCCGAATTGGGGGAACTTGAGCCACAGCGCGGCGAAGCACCACCAGATGACGCCGATGAAGATGGCGAGGTGGAACAGGGCCAGCGAGCCGCCGCGATCGGTGCGCGATGCCCAGACCAGCATCACCATCAGCAGCAGGTTGGCGGCGAGCAGGAACATGCGGGTCAGCGTGTCCTCGACGTCGGCGAGGCTGAACCACTCCCACAACCCGGCCAGGAACAGCACGGCGGCCAACACCATCAGCCACGGCGTGGGCAGGAACAGCACCGCCAGGATGGCGAGCGGTCCCATGACGAGGGCGGCGAGGGTACGGGTCTTGGTCATGCGGTCGGCGGCGTGTTCGGGTCGGGTGCCGCGACCTGCGCGCCGGTCAGGCCGAAGCGGCGCTGGCGGCGTGCGTAATCGTCGAAGGCGTCCTGCAGTGTGGCGTCATCGAGCTCCGGCCACAAGCGCGGGGTGAACCAGAGCTCGGTATAGGCGGCCTGCCAGAGCAGGAAATTGCTGATGCGCTGGTCGCCGCCAGTCCGGATCAGCAGGTCCGGCGCGGGCAGGTCCGACAGCGCGACGTGGCGGTCAAACAGGGCCTCGTCGATGGCATCGGGCGCCAGCCCGCCGGCGGCCACTTGCCGCGCCAACACGCGCGCGGCCTCGACGATGTCCTGGCGGCCACCGTAGCTGGCGGCGATGGTCAGGGTCATGCGCGTGTTGCCGGCCGTGAGGGCTTCGGCGGCCTGCATCCGGCGCCGGATGTCGTCGCTGAAGCGCGCCGCATCGCCGATGAAACGCAGGCGGATGCCGCGACGGTGCAACTCGTCGGCCTCGCGGTCCAGGGTGCCGGTGAAGAGTTTCATCAACCCGCTGACTTCATCCTGCGGGCGTCCCCAGTTTTCGCTGGAGAAGGCGAACAGGGTCAGCGCCTCGACGCCGCGCGCCAGGCAGTATTCGACGCACAGGTTCACCGCGCGCGCGCCGGCGCGATGGCCGATCAGGCGCGGACGGCGTCGCTGCTCGGCCCATCGCCCGTTGCCGTCCATGATGACGGCCACATGGCGCGGAATGGGGGATGCGGCTTCGCTCATCACAATGCCCGCCTTGCAGCCGCGCGGCGCACTGGGCGCCGCTCAGGCAAGGAGGAGGAGGCCGAATCCGAAGGGGCACACATGAGTACGTGACCGAGCCTCGGCTCGGCGATGACGCCGCATGGGCAAGCGCAGCAGCCCACGCCTCAGACCGCCATCAATTCCTGTTCTTTGGCCTTCACCACCTCGTCCACGTCCTTGATCGCGCTGTCGGTGATCTTCTGCACTTCGTCTTCGCTGCGGCGCACGTCGTCTTCGGTGACCTGCTTGTCCTTCAGCATGTCCTTGACCTGCTGGTTGGCATCGCGGCGGATGTTGCGGATCGCGACCTTTGCGTCCTCGGCCTCGGCATGCACCACCTTGGTCAGCTCGCGGCGGCGTTCTTCGGTGAGCGCGGGGATGTTGATGCGGATCGTCATGCCGGCCGTGTTCGGGGTCAGACCAAGGTCCGAGGTGATCAGGGCCTTCTCGATCACGCTGACCATCTGCTTGTCCCAGGGCGTGATGGTGAGTGAGCGTGCATCGGTCACCGCGACGCTGGCGACCTGTGAGAGCGGGACGTCCGAGCCATAGCTGCTGACCTTGATGCCGTCCACCAGCGCGGTGGTGGCGCGGCCGGTGCGCACCTTGACCAGGTTGTGGCGCAGCGCCTCGACGCTCTTGTGCATGCGCGTCTGCGCGTCTTTGTGGGTGTCCTTGATCATGGTCGGCTCCGGGCGTACGTAGCCGGTGATTATAGGCGGGTCCGGGCGATGCGGCTGCTGGCGGCGGTGGGCGCGTCAGTGGGCGTGCGGCGCGCGATCGTGGCGGTCGTGCTCGCACAGGTTGCCGTGTTCCACCTGCAGGGTGGGGTGGTTGATGCCGAATTCGTGGTCGAGGTCGTGCACGAGCGCGTCGATGAAAGCGTCGTGGTCGTCGCCGGGCGCGCGGACCAGGTGCGCGGTCATGGCGACTTCGCCCGCGCCCAGTGCCCATATGTGCAGGTGATGGACGGTCCTCACGCCCGGGCGCGCGGCGAGGAAGGCATGCACGGCGTCGCGGTCGATGCTGCGCGGGACCGCGTCCATCGCCGCCTCGAAGCTGTCGCGCAGCAGCGCCCAGGCCCCGACCGCGATCACCACGCTGATCAGCAGCGCCGTGGCCGGGTCGAGCCACGCCCAGCCGAAGTACCACATCCCCATCCCCGCCAGCACCGCTGCCAGCGACACCGCGGCATCGGCCATGAGGTGCATGAAGGCGCCGCGCCGGTTGAGGTCGGTATCGCGGCCGGCGCTGACCAGCCACGCGCCGAGAAGATTGACGCCGATGCCGATCGCGGCCACCACGATCACCGGGACCGCCGGGATTTCCGGCGGCGCGGAGAAGCGGCGGATCGCCTCCCAGCCCAGCGCGCCCGAGAAGACCACCAAGAGCACCGCATTGGCCAGCGGCGAGAGCAGGGTGGCCCGCCGCCAGCCATAGGTGTGGCGGCCGCTCGGCGGTCGCTTGGCCAGCGCGGCGGCAGCCCAGGCCAGGCCCAGGCCCAGCACGTCGCCCAGATTGTGCAAGGCATCGGTCAGCAGCGCGAGGGAGTTGGTCAAGAAGCCGTACAGAGCCTCGATGACGGTGAAACCGAGGTTCAGCAGCGTCACCCACGCAAAGGTACGCGTGTTGGAAAACGCGGATGGCCCATGCGAGTGGCCATGGTCGTGGGAATGTCCAAGCATGGCGATAGTCTGTCAGGCATCCTCGGCGGACACTATTTCAGCTTCAGCGCGCGGAGCGGCCCTGCACCAGGGTGCCGATCTGCTCCCCGCGCAGGATGCCGAGCAGCGCGCCCGGGCGGTCCATGTCGAAGATGCGCATCGGCAGCTCCGCATCGCGCGCCAACGCAAAGGCGGCGGTGTCCATCACTTGCAGGTTGCGCTTGATGATCTCGTCGTAGTCCAGGGTGTCGAAGCGCACCGCATCCGGGTACTTCTTCGGGTCCTTGTCGTACACGCCGTCCACCTTGGTGGCCTTCAGCAGCAGGTCCGCGCCGATCTCGATCGCACGCAGCGCGGCGCCCGAGTCGGTGGTAAAGAACGGGTTGCCGGTGCCGGCGGCGAAGATCGTGATGCGGCCCTTCTCCAGGTGGCGCACGGCGCGGCGGCGGATGTAGTCCTCGCACACGTCGTTGATCTTGAGCGCGCTCATCACCCGCGCCTTGGCGCCGAGTTTCTCCAGCGCGTCCTGCATCGCCAGCGCGTTGATGACGGTCGCCAGCATGCCCATCTGGTCGCCGGTCACGCGGTCCATGCCGCCCGCCGCCAGGCCCGCGCCGCGGAAGATGTTGCCGCCGCCGATCACCAGCGCGATCTCGGCGCCGGCATCGCGCGCCTCCACCACTTCGCGCGCGATGCGTTGCAGGATCTTTGGGTCGATGCCGTAGTCCTCATCGCCCATCAATGCTTCGCCGGAGAGTTTCAGCAGGACACGACGATGGGCGAGCTGGGACATGGAGGCTCCGGAAGTCAGGGGATGGCGCATTCTACTCCGGCGGCCCATTGGTGCAGTCGCGCGCGGCGGCGGTGCAAACAAAAAACCCGCCTTGCGGCGGGCTCTTCGTGCGATGGCGGCGAATGCCGCGCGCAGGTCAGGCCAGGCCCGCCTGCTTCATCACCTCGGCGGCGTAGTCTTCCACCACCTTCTCGATGCCTTCGCCCACGGCCAGGCGGTCGAAACGCACCACTTCGGCGCCGGCGGCCTTGAGCGCGGCCTCGACGGTCTGGTCGGTGTTCAGCACGTAGGGCTGGCCGGTCAGGGTGATTTCGGCCACCGTCTTGGCGATCTTGCCGGAGATCATCTTCTCCAGGATCTCGGCGGGCTTGCCCGAATCCTTGACCTGGGCCAGGGCAATTTCCTTCTCGCGCTCGATGAACTCGGCCGGCACGTGGGCAGCCGAGATGTAGGGCGGGTTCATGGCGGCGATGTGCATGGCGATGCCGCGGGCCAGCTCCTCGTTGCCACCCTTGACCTCGACCAGCACGCCGATGCGGCCGCCGTGGACGTAGGCACCGATGGTGTTGTCGCTGTCGATGCGGGCCATGCGGCGGACCTGCACGTTCTCGCCGACCTTGGCGATCACGGCGGCGCGGGTCGCCTCGACGGTCTCGCCGCCGATCTTCTCGTTCTTGAGCGCGTCGATGTCGGCGGCGTTGAGGGCGGCCTGGGCGACGGCATCGACGAATGCGGTGAAGTTGCCGTCCTTCGCGACGAAGTCGGTCTCCGAGTTGACCTCGACCAGCACGGCCTTGCCCGGGGCCTGGGCCATGCCGATCTTGCCTTCGGCGGCGACGCGGTCGGCCTTCTTGTCAGCCTTGGCGAGACCGGTCTTGCGCAGCCAGTCGGCCGCCGCTTCGATGTCGCCATTGTTCTCGGCCAGTGCCTTTTTGCATTCCATCATGCCGGCGCCGGTGCGCTCGCGCAGTTCCTTGACCATGGATGCGGTGATTTCAGCCATTTCAATTCCTTGGGGGGTCGATGTCACCGCTTGCGCGCGGCAACGTAATGGGGGAGGGACGCCGCCGGAGGGTGGCGTCCCTGGATGACGCGACGGTTACTCGCCGCCCGTGCCCATGTCCGGGTCGGGGTTGTCGTAAGCCGCTTCGCGCTCGAGCTTTTCGTTCTCCGCCACCTGCGCTTCGGCGCGGGCCGCGACCTCCGGGTCCAGTTCGGCGTTGGGGTCTTCCCCCGGCGCGACCGGAGCCGTCATCAGCTCGTCATCGGGTTTGCGGTTGTTCGGCATGGCCGGACTCCCTCAGGCCTCTTCGGCGGCATCGGCCGCCGGGGCTTCGACGATGGTTTCGACCACGACCACGGCTTCATCGGCCTTGGCAGCCGCCTTCTTGGCCGGGGCCTTGCGGGCCGGCTTGGCATCGGCCGAGACATCGAGGAATTCTTCCTCGGTCACCGTGGCGGCGTTCGGCGCAGCGGCCTTGCCTTCCAGCACGGCGTCGGCGGCGGCGCGGGCGTAGAGCTGCACGGCGCGGATGGCGTCGTCGTTGCCCGGGATCGGGTAATCGACCAGCGCCGGGTCGTAGTTGGTGTCGACCACGGCGACCACGGGGATGCCGAGGGTCTTGGCTTCCTTGATGGCGATGTCTTCATGGCCGATGTCGATGACGAACAGCGCGTCGGGCAGGCGGTTCATGTCCTTGATGCCGCCCAGCGAAGCTTCCAGCTTCTCGCGCTCGCGGCGCAGGCCCAGCACTTCGTGCTTGACCAGCTTCTGGAAGGTGCCGTCGGTTTCAGCGGCTTCCAGTTCCTTCAGGCGGCTGACGGACTTCTTCACGGTGGCGAAGTTGGTCAGGGTGCCGCCCAGCCAGCGCTGGGTCATGTAGGGCATGCCGCAACGCTCGGCTTCTTCCTTCACCGCTTCGCGCGCGCTGCGCTTGGTGCCGACGAACAGCACGACGCCACGCTTCTGCGCGATCTTCGACAGGAAGTTCATCGCGTCGTTGAACAGCGGGACGGTCTTCTCGAGGTTGATGATGTGGATCTTGCCGCGGGCACCGAAGATGTACGGGCCCATCTTGGGGTTCCAGTAGCGCGTCTGGTGGCCGAAGTGGACGCCGGCTTCCAGCATCTGGCGCATGGTGATCTGGGGCATTGCTTGATACTCCTGATAAGGAACCACCCGCCGGATCAGGTAGTAGCGGGCGCCCGTCGAGGGCGAGGTTCCGGGGTTGGGCCTCCCAGTCGTCACTGCCACCGAACCCGCCGTAGCGGGCACCCCGGAGCAGGGATTGCCGACTGGTGTGTATTCGCCGATGACGCACGGCGTGGGCGTTGCAACCCATGAAGTATAGCAGGCGCGGCGGCTTCGCGTCAGGCGCATGCGTGTCACGCGCATCAAAGCCGTCCGACGGATCGCTTGAGTGGCGCGCGCCAGTTCGTTCGCGAGCGGCGCGATGCATGGCGGGCTGCCTTGTCCATTAACAATTGACAGAGGCGTATTTATCCAAAGCGAATTTGAAACATGAAATGGTGATGCGGGTGGTTTGTAATTAATATTATCGAATATATTATGTAATTAATATTATCAGTTCACCCAAGTATGGTAAACGTTGGTTATATGAAACGCTCTTTTGATAATACGCATCCGTATCCAAATAGGGTCGGATTGTTGACTTGTCATAAGGTAAAAATTTTAGTTCAAACATGCCGTAACTTTTTGAAAAACAAAGAAATTATATTTTTAATGGCATGCTGATAAAGATGTCTCTGGCTGCGGGAAAATGTGTGCGATGCGGCTCTGGCGTTCATTTCCATGGGTTATGCGTTTGTCCAATAAGAAATTTTGATTCTAGTCACTTCCATTTGTTTTAGAGAAGCGTATGCTCCGCCTGCATTGACGTGTGACGTGATTTGAATTCAAGAATTCGTTTTCATGAGCAGGGTTTGTACGGGGGGCGAATGCCAATGGGTGGCATGAAAATTGCTCAATTCCACGTCCCAAGAACGAAGGTCTTGTGAAAAGACCAGATGTCCAAAGGGTCGTCCCCTCGTCATTCTGAGCATCAACCGCACGGCGGGATGACAGGCCTGGCAATGGCCAATACCCAAAACTTTTCAGTGTCGATTGAGTAAGGAATCAGAGCTATGAATGCTGTCTATCGCTTGGCCTGGTGTGAGACCGAAGGCCGCATCATGGTGGTCTCGGAAAAGACGCCTTCGGGTGGGCGCATGGCGCTTGTGATGCGTCCAAATGTGGCAAAGATCGGCATCCTTGCGGCCGCTATTCAACTCGCCGTGATGGGCAGTGCCTGGGCGGCCGATGCCGTCTGTGTGGATCCCGGCAACCCCACGGTCGTGGTGGGTACTTCCACCTCGACAACCGTGCCCGGCAGCAATGAGGTCGCCTGTGGACAAGGCGCGACGGCCGCGGGGACCGAGTCGATCGCAATTGGCGTGAACGCCATCTCCGGCGCACCGAATACTGTAGGAAGCCAGACGATTGCCATTGGGGCTTATGCAAACGCGACTGGACAACTTTCGGTGGCAATGGGTGCCAATGCCAATACCAACGCGTTTCAGAACGCGATCGCCATTGGCTGGCGGGCATCCGTGAGTGGAGGTAACAACGGCATTGCGATCGGTGCGGTGTCGATTTCTAATGGCCTCTATGCCGTTGCGATCGGCAGTACCTCGCAGGCAATCGGAACGGGCGCCACCGCGTTGGGTCACAGTGCGGTGGCCGATGGCACCCAAACGGTATCAATAGGCGAGAACAGCGGGGCGACGGGTGGTCAAAGTACGGCACTGGGGTACAACGCGAAAGCCACCCTGACGCAGGCAACTGCCATCGGCAATTACGCGAATGCCAGCAGCACGCAGGCAATCGCATTGGGGACTGCAAGCAAGGCAGCTGGATATCAGTCCACGGCCGTGGGGGCCACGGCAGAAACGGTGGCTGGGGCGACGCAATCATTTGCGGGCGGCTATTCCGCCATTGCTTCGCAGCAATTTGCCCTGGCGCTGGGTAGTAGTGCCAGGGCAATAGGGGCGAGCAGCACTGCCATCGGTAATCAGGCGAGGGCGAGTGTCCAGAATGCCATCGCCATTGGTACCGGTGCGCAGGCAACAGGCATCAGTTCGATCAGCATCGGTACGGGCAACATCGTGAGTGGCGCGCGTTCGACCGCCATCGGTGACCCTAATGCGATCACCGGCAGCGACTCGCACGCACTGGGCAACACCAACACCATTAATGCCAACAGGGCGTTTGTTGTAGGTAACAACGTCAGCATCCCGGTGGGGATGGACGGCGCGGTGGTGCTGGGCGACGCTTCCACGGCTGATGCCGCAGTGCCCACCAACACCGCGACGGTCGGCGGGATCACGTACGGCGGCTTTGCGGGTGCTGCGCCCCTTGCTGGCAGCATCGTCAGCGTAGGCGCCCTTGGTACCGAGCGGCAGATCAAGAACGTGGCAGCCGGGCAGATCAACGACACCAGTACCGATGCGATCAATGGCAGCCAGCTGTATCTGACGCAAGTCGCCATCGGCAACTTGGCTACCACGGCGGCCGCCAATTTCGGTGGGGGCGTGGTCGTCAATCCGGATGGCTCGTTGTCAGCGCCTAGCTACAGCGTTGGCGGGACGACGTACAACAATGTGGGCGATGCCATCACTAACCAGGACCGCATCACTACCCAGCAGGGCAATACGACGGCGGCATCGTTGGGTGGCGGCTCCACGTATAACCCGACGACCGGCGACGTCACGACGGTGTTGACTGTGGGCACCAATACTTACAACAACGTGCAGGATGCCCTAGGTGCGGTCAATGCCACGGCTTCGGCTGGATGGAACCTGACGGCGCAAGGCGCCAACGGCAGCAACGTGGCGCCGAACGCGAGTGTCGATCTCAACAACACCGATGGCAACATCTTGGTGACGAAGGCAACTACCAGCAACGACGTCACCTTCAACCTGGCCCGGGATATCAGCATCGATAGCGTGACGACGGGCAACACCACGATCAACAACAGTGGTGTCACCGTGGCGGGCGGCCCGAACGGGCCGGTCAGCTTGACCAATGCCGGGTTGAACAATGGCGGCAACACCATCACCAACGTTGCAGCCGGCGTGAACGATACCGATGCGGTAAACGTGAGCCAGTTGAATGCGATCACCACCGGCGTCACCACGGCGGGCATGAACTTCACCGGCAACGACAGTGCAGCCGGCGTGGTGCATCGCGACCTGGGGCAGACGTTGTCGATCCAAGGCCAGGCCACCACCGTGGGTACCTACAGTGGCGCCAACATCAAGACGGTGACCGATCCGGCGACCGGTGCGATCAACATCCAGATCGCGGATGCGCCCAAGTTTGGCAACGTCACGATCAACGAGGGTGATTCCGGCAAGATCACCGGGGTGACCAATGGCGATGTCTCCAGCACCAGCACGGATGCCGTCAACGGCTCGCAGCTCTACCAGACCAACCAGACGGTGCTGAACCTCGGCAACAGCACGGCCAGCTCGCTGGGCGGCACCTCCACCTATGACCCCAACACGGGCACCGTGACGGCAGGCTTGGTGGTCGGTGGAACCACCTACAACAACGTCAATGACGCACTTCAGGCGGTCAGCAACACTGCGGCGGCCGCCCGCGCCACGGTGACCCAGGGCAGGAACATCGTGGTGGCCGCCACGACCAACGCCGATGGCAGCACCAATTACCAGGTCGCGACGACGGACACCCTCAATGTCACCAGTGTCACGGCCGGCAATACCACCGTGAACAATCAAGGGGTGAGCATTGCGGGCGGCACGGGTGGCAGCGTGAGCCTTGGCAACACCGGTTTGAACAATGGGGGCAACGTCATCCGCAATGTCGCGCCGGGCGTGGCCACCACCGATGCGGTGAACGTCGGGCAGCTGACCTCTGGGCTGTCCAACACCCTGAACCAGGCGAATGCCTATACGGATGCCAAGTTCAACGACATCGACAACGACATGTGGACGATGCGTCGTGACTATCGCGGCGCCACCTCCTCCGCCATGGCGATGGCCGGCCTGCCGCAGGCCTATCTCCCCGGCAAGAGCATGTTGGCGGCGGGCGTAGGCGGCTACCAGGGTGAGTATGGCATCGCGGTTGGTTTGTCCGGCATCACCGACAACGGCAAGTGGGTCTACAAGGCCCAGGCCAGTGGCAATACCTCGCGGGATTGGGGCTTCTCCGCCGGCGTCGGTATCCAGTGGTAATGGTCACGGACAGGAAGAACAACATGAATAACGCTAGAAAATTTACTGTCATTGCACTTGCCTCCATGGCCGTGCTTTCTGCTGGATGCTCCACGCATGTCAGCCGCGACATCTCCCCCGAGGGCGTGGCGGGGGAGGTGATCTTCCCCGCTGCCGATTCGGCTACCTTCAAGGACGGAACCTTTCCCAATGTGGAGAGCCTGCGCCTGGTGAAGCCCGGCGTCACCAAGGACCAGCTCTATTACTTGCTGGGTCGCCCGCATTTCGATGAAGGCTTCGCCCGTGTCCGTGAATGGGACTACCTGTTCCATTTCCGCGAAGGCGATACGGTCAGGACCTGCCAATACAAGGTGATCTTCGATAAGGACTATCAGGCCCGCAGCTTCCATTGGCTGCCCGAAGATTGCGCCGAGGTTCTTGCCGACCCCGTCGCACCGATTGCCCAGCAGTTCATGCTGGAAGCCGATGCCCTGTTTGCGTTCGATCGCTCGGGAATGGGCGACATCTCGGCGGGTGGCAAGGAAGAAATCCGCGCCATTGGCGCCAAGCTCGCGAGCCTGCCTGCGGCCGCTGGCCAGGTCGAAGTGCTCGCCTATACCGACCGCCTGGGTTCGGCTGGCTACAACCTGGGGCTTTCGCAGGCGCGCGCTGAAACGGTGCGTACCTGGCTGATCGATGCAGGTGTCGCACCCTCATCGATCAGGGCGGTGGGCATGGGGGCGGCCAACCCCGTCAAGACGTGCAGTGACAGCCTGTCGCGGCCTGAATTGATCAGTTGCCTGGCGCCCAACCGCCGCGTGGAGATTCGTGCGGTTGGCGTACGCTAAGGCC
>Ga0056909_1001998_pt1 | contig 10984 bp, 7 predicted proteins | sample EBPBio102011_DNA_FD_62115 | JGI IMG/M metagenome (GOLD analysis project Ga0056909, IMG submission 62115) | Wastewater treatment Type I Accumulibacter community from EBPR Bioreactor in Madison, WI, USA - Reactor 1_1/10/2011_ DNA | ecosystem: Engineered > Bioreactor > EBPR > Anaerobic-Aerobic >...
CCCACGGCGGCCGCATCGCGCGCGGCGCGTTCAGTCGGCCTGCGGTTCCGTTTTGCCATGCTGGCGCGCAATTCCGTCGTGGAGCCCGGATCGATGGCCCTGCCGTTCGCCCTGCTGCTGCTTGCGCTGGCCTGGGGGCTGGGCGCCCTGCAGTTGTGGCCACGCATGCGCCGGGCAGCCGGCGTGCTGCCGTGGCTGGCAGGCGCGCTCGGCCTGGCCTTCGCGACCTGCCTGGTCGTGGGCATCGCGGGCCTGGCGAGGCACGGCGACTGGGGATCGCCGGCGATCGGCCAGGTCGTACATGGCCTGCTGGGCGAGGGCAACGTGGTGATGCGTCGCACCGGCTGGGCCTGGCTCGACCGCGCGTCGAACACCTACCTGCAGCTCGATCTGGCGTTCACGCTGCTCCTGCTGTGCCTCGCCTGCCTGCACGGCTTCGGCTTCTGGGCGGGCGTGGCCGAACAGCGCCGGCGCGCGCGTGCGCGCCGCGCGGCGCCGAGCCCTTGATGCCGGCGCGGCCCGAACGGCGCCGGCCGACGCACGCGATCACCCCACCGAGCCCGCCTGCCGGGTGGCCGCCCGGATCCGACGCCATCCTTCCCGCATGTTGGCCACCGTCGCCCGATGGTAGCTGGACGAGGCCGGCAGCGCCGCCATGATGCGCCGGTGCGCCTCCGGCAGCGCGTGATACGGCAGGAACGGCGCGAGGTGGTGCAAGGCGTGGTAGCGAAGGCCCACCGGGCACAGCAACGGTGCCAGCACGCCGCCGGAGACGTTGACCGAGTCGTCGATCTGCGCGGCGGTCTCCCGTCCCGCCGGCTGTTCGAGATAGCGATGCGTCGCGCACAGGAAGCGGACCGTGTTGAGCATGGCGACCGCGACCAGCAGCGCCGCCCAGGTGAGCAGCCATCGCGGGTGGCCGGCGACCGCCAGCAACACCAGCCCGCTCGCCCAGGCGAAACAGGCCCATTCGACCAGGGTGGTTTCCAGCGTCGTCCCGACGGGCCTTGATCCGTCGACGCGGTGGGGGACGCGCAGCGACAGATGCACGGCCGAAGGCAGGATCTCGCGCCTGACCCAGGGCACCAGCGCGGCCAGCGGCACGAGCACCATGAAACGCAGGAGGAGCGCGACAGGCGTGACCAGGTTGATGAGGATGGTTTTCGCGACCATCGGGAACAGGCGGCCTCCGAAGTCCTCGTACTCGCCATCGGCCTTCGTGCCATAGACCTTCGCACCGTGGTGGGCGCGATGGACCGGCTGGTAGATGAGCAGCGGCAGCAGCATGGGCACCCCGACCGCGGCGTGCCACAGCCAGCGAAGCCGGTCGAGCTGCGGCTGGTGGACGAACTCGTGGATGAAGGACACCGCCCGGTAGAGCAGGAAGGCGGCGACGATGCCAGCCAGCAGGCGCAGCGGCAGCGATCGGGTGGTGGCCACGACCGCGACCGTGGCCCAGCTCGCCGATGCGGCGAGCACCATGTCTAGCAGGTAGCGCCTAGGTCGCGGGGCACGGAGGTCGTCGACCAGGCGCCTGAGGGACCTCACGTCGAGCGTCATGCGCATGAACTCCATCGAAGCCAGACCGTCCTTGACCGCCTCGCCGGGCCGGTGGCCGTATCGGCCGGGCGGCGCGCCGGATGCGGCGGACGACGTGACCCGCATGGCGACACCCCGCCCCGGGCCCTCCCCGCCTGGCGGGCCGCCGCTCGCGCCGTGATCCCCGCGCCGGCGCTCATCGGCCGGCGCGCGCCTGCCATCTGCCCGGGGAGACGAGATCGTCCGGGTCCAGTGCGCGCTTGATGGTGTCGACGGCCGTCCAGAACGGCGTTGCCTCGCTCGCCAGCAGCTGCGCGTAACGCGCATGCACGCGGTAGGGGCGGAAGCCCCGGGCGAGGCCCGCGTGGTACAGCGCGCGCCAGCAGGCGTCGGCACGTGCGCAATCCGCGGGATCGTGGCGATCGAAGAGGATCGGCAACGTGCAGTCGAAGCAACGCTCCGACAGGCTGCTGAGCGTGATCGACGCATCGAACCCGTGCTCGAGGCAGATCGCGCGCGCGATGTCCACGAATTCCCTCGCGCGCGTCCCCGTCATCGCGACGATGGGCGCGTACCACAGCAACCCGCAGCCGTCGTGCGCCGGGTTGCGCGGTTGTCCTTCCGGCGTCTTGCCCGATCGCAGGTACGCCAGCGGCAGTGCCACCTCGCGCGGCTGGCCTTCGAGCAGTTCGAGGCCTTCGCGCATGAGCCGCAGCGTGCGGCCCAGCCGGCGGCTGCGTTCGCCGGGCAGCCACGCCATCGCCCGCTCCATCAGCCGTGCCTTGCCTCGCGTGGCGAAGACCAGCCGCCTGGCGATGCCGCCGATGCGGGCCCTGACGAGCTTGCGCGTCGCGGCGGCATGGGCGGCGGTGCCGTAGATGGCCCCGATGCCCATCCAGGCCGCGGCACCGGCGGCCTTGGCCCGCGCCTCGACCTCCGCCTGCCCGAGTGGCCGCGCGCGCGGGGCAAGGCCATGCTCGCGCTCATGCTCGGCCATGGCCAGGAAGCGCGCGGCACTGATCAGGTTGATTCCGCCGATGGAGGAGCCCGCGTCGCGCAGCGTGTCACGCACCACGGCGACGCAATGTTCGAGGTCCGCGTCGCGATCGATCCAGAAGTAGAACGTCTCGACGCGTGCCGGTCGCGCCGCGAGTGCGATCGTCATCGCGGTGACGACGCCGAGGCTGCCCTGTGAGAACAGGCCATCGAGGTACGGCCCGACGCCCCATCGAAAGCCGCTGCCACCGGCCTCGTCGGCGAGCGGCGACCGATACACCGTGCCATCCGGCAGCACGGCCTCCAGCGCCGTCACGGCCGCGAAGTGGTCGGCATGCGGCGTCAGGCCGTAGCCGCGTTCCAGTGCGTTGCCGACCAGGCTGCAGCGCGGACCGGCGCCCGTGGTGGGCACCATGAAGCGGAATCCACGCGCATCCAGCCAGTCCCGCAGCATCGCCTGGGTGACGCCCGGCTCCAGCGTCACCAGGCCAAGTTCGGGCTCGAAGTGCCGGATCGCCGTCATGCCGGACAGGTCGAGCACGACGCAGCCCGCCACGTAGGCGTTGGCGCTGCCGTAGCCCCAGTTGTGCCCGGTGCTGATCGGATGGACAGGCAGGCCGTGTTCGCGCGCGATCGCGAGGACCTGCCGGACCTGGTCACGGCTGGCGGGCTTGAGCACGGCGCTCGGCGCCTGGCTGAAGTCGGACGTGTCGGCCTGGTACGCCGCCAGTTGCGCGGGCGCGGTCAGGATGCCCGCCTCGGGCAGGATGGATCGCCAAGCCAGCAGCGCGGCGTCGAGTGGATCCGGGGCGCCCTCCGCGCCTGCGGTCGCGCTCATCGCGGGAACCCGTCGCGCACGGACCGGGATGCCGTCCTCCTCGGCTGTCCCACGTCAGGCCGCCGAGCGCCGGGGTTCGCCACTCGCGGACGCGCGTGCCTGCGCGTCCGGCGCGAAGCCGCGAAGCGCCTCGGGACCTGCCTGGCATTCCGCCAGGTATCGCGCGATGTCCTCGCGCGACCACGGCATCGTCGGCGACAGCGAGAACGGGAATGCCCCGCGCGCCGGGAGCTCGATCTCATCGTTCGCGTCCGCGAAGAAGAAGCGGTAGAGATCGGTCCGCACGCCGCGCATGGAGAACTGCATGCCCGGTCGCGCGTAGACCCGTTGGAAGCGCTCCGCGGCGGTGGGCAGGTCGAGCATCAGCGGCACGGAGCTGGCGTTGGAAAGCGATGCGTACTGCCTGACCGGTCCCAGCCGGTCGAACAGCAGGCCCTTCGTGTACACGTCCTGCGCGCGGGGATGCACCGCGATGAGCAGGTCGTCGACGCCGCGATGGAACCGCGCCCACCGGAACATCATGTTGTACAGCAGGAACGACACCACGGCGCCGCGCACGTCTGGCGAGACAGTCAGCGTCCCGGCCTCGGCGAGGCGCCGGTGCAGTTGCCGCCGCCGCGTGACTTCGTCCGGATGGACGAGGTCCATCGGCAGCCCGATCGGCGAATCCTCGATCAACGAGATGGTGCCGACGAGTGCTCCGTCCAGGTGCGCGGTGAACATCGTCGTGCCGGGCGACAGATGGAACGGGTTGGACCGGAACCCGCAGGCCGTGGGTTGCTCGATGCCGCGCCGCACGTAGTGGTCGTGCGCCAGGCGCAGCGCGGCCACACTCGCCTCGTAACCGGCCGCAACGGTCAGGCGGAGCCCGGCCTCCAGGCCCTGCTTCTGCGAAATCCTGCGCAGGAGCTGGCGGCGGTACAGGGCCGCCGGCACCAGCGAGGCGAACGCGCGCCTGCCCTTGAGGGTGTCGCTGGACACCTTGCCTGCCGAGGGTTGACGCGTGCCGGCGGAATTACCACGAATCCATGTGGGCATGTTCGGTTCGATCCGTTGAAGGGGGGAGCGGTTCGATGGTGGGGACGCGCGGACCATGCGATGCCATCGGACAGGCCGGCGAGTCGGGGCGTGGATGCGGGCGTGGAAGATCCTCGTGGCGGATGGAGGCGCGTCGGGCAACGCACATTCGCAACGCCGGCGGCCTGCCCTGCCATGACGTCGTGTTCCGGAATCACGCGGGCAGGCCTGCCCCGTGCATCCGTTGCCGACCCCGATGGAGACGCAGGTGCCTGCGTTTCGCCAACAGGTGTCCTTGCGTCAATAGCACTTCAAACGCATACCGAAATCAATGAAACGAGGCGTGTAATACGCCGTCGCGCGTGACCGCTTTCTCGTTTCGATGAACTCGTGCTCCAGCGGCCATGCGCGTGCCCCGCTGTCGAACCGCAGCGGTGCTGTCGGCCGGCTTCGACAGGGGCCGCATCGGGAGCGCGGGCCGGCCACCGCGCCTGATGGCTGGTGCGTCATCGACGTGCGCACATCCACGGCACGGGCCCATCCTGCGCGGATTGACCCCTACCCGCCCGCGCCGCTCCAGGCCGGGTCGCGCGCCAGCGGTTCGAGTGGCGGCAGTACCAGCGTCGTGTATTCCTCGTAACGGGCCGCAGGGAGGTCGCGCAACGCGAGGCGGTCGGCGCGGAAGCGTTCGATCGGCAGGCGCGCGGCCTCGTACAGGAGTACTTCGTGGTCCGGCGGATACCAGCGCTGCAGCTTGTCCACCAGCGCCTGCAGGCCCTCCGCTTCCGCATGCAGGCGACTGCACGTCAGGTCGCCCGACAGCGCCACCTGCCACAGCAGCACCAGCCCAGCCGGGTCGAGCTGGCGCTCGTGGACCAGGAAGTGCGTGGCCTCGATCGACTGCACCCCGCGCCGGCCGGGGTCGAGCCCGAGGTCGGCATACAGGGAGGCCTCGGCCGAGATGCCCGGCTCCATCCGCGCCGGAATCCCCGCCTCGCGCGCCTTGCGCACCACCGCGTGCGGCACGTCGGCGAACACGCCCGGGTGCCCGTAGAACACCGCGCAGACGCGCTTGCCGGCGAGCAGTTGCGCCATGATCGCGGCATCGATCTCGCGATAGGTCTGGCGCCGGTCCTTGCCGGCTGCGTAATGCATCCCGAGGTTGATCGCATCGGGCCGGGATTCGCGGATCATCGCCAGCGCGAACGGGTCGACCAGGCAGAACACCACCTGCGCCTCGCGGATTTCCGACAGGCAGCGCTCGCTGGCATGCCGTCCGAAATCGATGCCGCTGCCGACGACCACCAGCGACGCCGAGGCGTCGTCCGCGGCGACGTCGACCGCGTGCACCATGCGGTCGCGTCCGTCATGCTTGGCGCGGTACAGCGCCTGGTCTGCCTGGTGGATCAGTTGGTCCAGCGCGGCGGCGTGCCCATTTGCCTGGCAGATGCCGGCGCTGATGCTGAAACGCACGGTCTGCCCGAACACGGTGATCGGCTCGATCCGGTCACGCAGGCGCCGCAGCAGCGACTCGGCTTCGGCGGCATCGGCATCCAGCAGCAGGGTGAACTCGTCGCCGCCGCTGCGCCCGGCGATGCCGCGTCCGTCCAGCACCTCCTCGATCCAGCCGCCGAGCACGCGCAGCGCCTCGTCGCCGGCGGCGTGGCCATGGCGATCGTTGACTTCCTTGAAGCGGTCGATGTCGGCCACGATCGCCGTGAACGGCTGGCCCGCCCGGCGCGCGCGCTCGAACGCGGCCTCGCCCAGCCTGCGTACTTCCTGGTAGTTGTAAAGCCGCGTCAGGCTGTCGTGTTCGGACTGCCAGCGATAGCGCCGGCGATCGAGGAACGAGCGCCGCAGCAACACCGTGAGCAGGATCGCCGTGGCCAGCAGGCCCGCCATGCCGGCCGCCAGGACCCATTGCCGCCGCTGGGTCTCGCTGGCGCGCAGTTCCGCCAGCTCCTTCTCGGTCTCGAGCAGGGCGATCTGCTGTTCCTTCAGGCGCAGGTCGAACTCCACCTGCAGGTAGGCCAGCCGGCGCGCACGCGCATCGCGCTCGGCCGCCTCCGTCGCCGACATCGCCTGCTTGAGGTGCGCCAGCGACGCGGCGACATCGCCGCGCCGCTCGGCCAGCCGTGCCAGCAGGTGCTCCGTCTCCGCGATCGCCGCGGAAGCGTCCCGCGCGCGGTAATAGCGCAGCGAGTCGACGAGCAAGGCCTGCGCCTCGTCAAGCCCCTGGTTCGAGGACAGCAGGCTGTCCGCCACCACCAGCCGGGCGCCCCACGTCCCGGCCACGAAGCCCGCCGCCTCGAACTCGGCCAGCGCCTGGCGCGACCAGTCCAGCGCTTCCACGTAGCGGCCCTGCTTCGCCGCGGCCTTGCCGACACCGTACTTGCCGTTGGCGACGAACACCTTGTCGCCCGAACGCGTGCAGGCGTCGATCTGGCGATGCCGCCAGCGCTCGGCTTCGGCGAACTCGCCGGCCTCGTCCTCGGCCAGGCCCACCTGGGCCACGATCCTGCAGATCGCCTGCGGCTCGCCGGAGGACTCCGCGGACGCAAGCGCACGCAGCGCCAGTTCCTTGGCCTTGGCGTTCTCGCCGACGAGGCTGTGCAGGTAGCTCGCCGACGCCAGCAGCACGCTCGACTCGACCGGCGCCTCGGGCAGGTACGACAGCCCCTCGCTGAGCCAGCCGAACGCCAGCGGCCAGTCCTCGACGTTGGCCGCGATGCTGATGGCCGTCGCGTAGACGCGCACGCGCAGCGGAGTGGGCATCCTTTCGCGCAGCAGCGCCGTCAGTCCCGCCAGTGCGGCGGTTTCGTCCCCGGCGATGCCCAGGTTGCGCAGGCGCACGAACTCGACGCGCTGCCGCTGCTCCGGCGCCAACTCGGCGAGGCGCGGTGACAGGGCGGCGATCTTCGCGTTGGATTCCCCCAGCTGCGCGTTTCTCGCCAGCCGCTCGATGTCCGCCACCTGGGGTTCCAGCGGATCCTCGGCGAAGGCAGGCGTGCCGGCAACCACGACCGCTACCAACGCCAGTGCCAGCACCAGCCTCGGCATCGCATTCACGAACAGGCGCCTCATGCGCTGGCCATCCGTGCCCCGGCCCTACTCCTCGTACGCGAAGATGATGTGGTTGGTGGCGAACTGCCCGTCTTCGAGCCCCGTGAGCCGCTTGATCGCCGGGTAATCCTTGCCCAGCATCGCCTTGCGCTCCTCGTCCGAGAGCCCGGCGCGCTGGATCACGGTCTCGGGATCCTTGTCGAACTCCGCGGCCAGCGCCGCGTCACTGCCAAGCCGTCGCATCAGGTCAAGCAGTTTCGACTTCGCCATTGCCTCTCCCCCTGGATTGGTCAAGCAGTACCGCGCGATCGCGCGCTGCCGGACAGTAGCACACGCGTGCGAAGATGTCGGAGCTGCATCGGGCCGGTTCCGAAGCGCGTGGCCGTGCTTGCGCTCCAGCGTCTGTCCACGTCGACGCGTCCAAGGGTCGAACACCGCGTGGCGCCTGCGGCGGTACCGCTATCGCGCACAGGCCTGGCACAGGTCCAGAGGCGCATGCGTATTGCACCGCACGCTGTCGCCTACAGACCGAAGAGGAGCCGGGGCATCATCGGCGCAGGCCATCTGCATTCGCAACCAATGCAGGCCCGTGTCGGCGAACAGTGCCGCGCGGCCGGGTCTCACCATGCGACGGCCGCGTGCGGATGCAGCGCCATGGCATTGACGGCCAGCGACGGTCTCCTGCGCACCACCCTCGGCGGAGCGGCCACATCGCTCCGTGGCGTTGGCCCATGTCGTCGATCACGCCGGTTGCAGCGCCAGCCAGCAGGAACGCCACGCGGTTCATGGCACCTCCCTCGACCTCTCTGGCTCGGAGGAGGCATCGGAAGGACCGGCTCGGACGCGGTCAGCCCGGAGCGCAGAAGGCGCCCTCGTTGACAGGGAAATATTGTATACGATATACAGGAATCTCGTGCGCTTCGGAGAATGCAACCCGCGCCAGTGGGGCGCGCGTGTATCTCGGACGTGCTTGCTGAACCGATGCGCATGCGCAGGCAAATGGGCTGCGCGGCCGAGATGGCGCGATCGCCGTCGCCCGCATGCCTTTGCGGGATGCGTGGCGACTTGATTCGGGAATCCAACCAGGAGGGGGGAAGTGACGATGAATAGACTCGTGCGTGTGCTCGGGATGCTGTGCCTGTGGCTGGTGTCCGGCGGAGCGGCCTGGGCACAGGAGCTGGATACCGAACTGTTCCCACCCGAGCGCTTCAGCTACAGGGAAGTGCTGCCCAACGCCACCGACGCCAGGATCACGCGCTTCAATTTCCCGCATCGCGTGTTCTACGATCCGAACATCGGCAACAACAAGTTGCTTGTGTTCCTCACTGGCACCACGGACTCGCCGGGCTTCGGTCCCAAGTACTTTTTCCGGGCCGGCCTCGACCAGGGCTACCGGGTCATCAACCTGGTGTACATCAGCGATCCCGCCGTCTCCCAGACATGTGCATCGGGCAGTACGCGATTGAAGAACAATCCGGAGTGTGCCCAGCAATTCAGACACAGGCGACTCTGGGGGAACAACAACTTCAACGGGATTTCGGACCAGGTCCAGGATGCCATCGTCAACCGGCTGCAGAGCCTGCTGATCTACCTACGTGATGCTGATCCCGTGGGCGACTGGGGGCAGTACCTGAAGGCCGACAACACGATCGAGTGGGACATGATCGCGGTTTCGGGCCAATCGCAGGGTGGCGGCATGGCCCAGTACCTCGGCAAGAAGAAGTCGCTCTGGCGCGTCCTGTCATTCTCTGGCGGATGGGATTACCGCAACGCCCAGAAGGATCTTGCCGCGTGGTACACGTGGACCCCGGTCACGCCGCCCGACCGTTGGTACTACGCCTATCACGCCAGGGAGGGCTTCGCGGCCGACCTGAAGCGCATTGCCGGCAAGCTGAAGGTGCCCTCCAGCAACACGTACGCCAACAATGGTCCGATCACGAACACCACCGGGGACAATCCGGGGCACACCAGCAGCATCCAGGAACCGCAATATCAGCCGGTATGGCTGGAAATGCTCGGTTCGGGCCTGTAGCTCGCGTGCGTTGATCGTCACAGGCAAGGGCGCACTCCCCTCGCCCTCGCTTCCGCTGCCGTGACGGATCACCCGCGCGGCAGCGGAGGTCGAATGGATCACGCCCTTTCCGGCAGGCTGCTCGTCTAGACCAGGCCACCACTGGTTGTACGAGCCTTCGGTGGAGGACTCGGGCTTCAGGCGCGACGTCGCGGCCGCACCCTGCCTGCTGAAGGGCCCTGGGCAGAGAGTTCCGGTGAACGTCCGGGCGCCATCGAGTCCTGCAATTGCTTGCGCAGGTCTTCCAGGGTGCCGTTGATGTGCTCGAACGTCAGGGCACGGACCTTGTCCGCATCGCGTTTCATCCACGCTTTCAGGATGTCGCGGTGTTCGCGGTTGGCCCGGAGGTTGCGGCCGATCGGGGTCAGATGGATGTGCGTGTAACGCTCGGCCAGCACGTGCAGGCGCTCCAGCAGGAGACAGGTCACCTGGTGGCCACCCGGGCGCAGCAGCGCCAGGTGAAAGGCGCGGTTGAAGAAGACCGCACGCTTGGCGTCCACCAGCGACATCTCCTCCAGCGTCGCAAGCGCAAGCTCTGCCTGCTTTGAGTCCTCGGCATTGGCCTCCCGGCAGGCATATGCCACCGCGTCAGGCTCGATCTTCAGGCGCAGCGTGAACACATCCTCTGCCTCGGCCACGCTCAGCGGCGGAACGTAATAGCCGCGATTCGCGTTGGATCGCAGCAGGCCGTACTCCTCCAGCCGGCTCAGCGCCTCGCGCAGCGGGATCTTGCTGATCCCCAGGTCCTTGGCCAGTGCATCCTGGCGAATCGGCGTCGAGGGCGGGATCTGTGCAAGCAGGATCCGTTCGCGGATGACGTCGAACGCCTGGTCAGAAAGGGTGCGGATGACGATGCCCATGCTGCAAATCCAGTCGAATCCTCGAGACGAACATGACGTAACGCGGCAAGGATCCCCGTTCTCCGGTGGCGCGCTGGTTCGGAACAGCCCCGCCCGGGCCCGATCGGCGTGAAGCCGAAGGCAAGCCGCATCGGTTTCCGTGGGCCAGACCAAGCCTGTTCGGCCCCAACAGTCAGCTGTGGTTTTACCAGCTCAGGCGGGGCCGCCTCAACCCCGGCGCCCGCCGCGAAGCGACCGTGCGCCGCTTTGACCATGCCGGCCACGAACCTGTTGTTGGCAGGATGCAGGTCGCCGGGCGCTGGATCGTTCGCCCATCGTCGCTCAATCGGCGGAAACGCCCTCGCGAAGGCTTGCTGTCCTGCGAGGCATCCGATGCTGAAGGCGACTACTTCGCGCGGAGGCTGAATCCTGCCGCTGGCCTGAATTTCCAGCGTGCCGTACGCCCATGCTTGACATAATTCGATATTTAGCTAACTATCACACCATGAGCCAGGTCTTCCGCGCCCTTTCCGATCCCACCCGCCGCCAGGTGCTGCAGCTGCTGCGCCAGGGGCCGATGAGCGCGGGTGAGCTGAGCGATCGGTTCGACGTGTCCAAGCC
>Ga0056909_1002000_pt1 | contig 10966 bp, 11 predicted proteins | sample EBPBio102011_DNA_FD_62115 | JGI IMG/M metagenome (GOLD analysis project Ga0056909, IMG submission 62115) | Wastewater treatment Type I Accumulibacter community from EBPR Bioreactor in Madison, WI, USA - Reactor 1_1/10/2011_ DNA | ecosystem: Engineered > Bioreactor > EBPR > Anaerobic-Aerobic >...
GCCCGTCGCCGATGGGCCGAACGCTGTGGACGATGCGGTAACGGCGGTTGGCGATGCGGTGTCGGCGAGCGTGCCCACCGTAAAGGCGACGCGCAAGCGGGTGTGGTACTGAGGGGGTGGGGGTGTTGGGTGATGGAACCGAATGAGATAACGACGCCAGAGCAATATCAAATTGCTAAAAGAGTAATAGCGCGCAAATGCACGACATGGGCAGAGCGCTCGCGACTAATAGCGATGGTGGATAAATACAAGAGAGTGCGCTCGCGTGCATCTGCCAAGGAAAAAGAACGGATACGGCTTGCAGAACTGGACGCTCGGCGCGCGTTACAGGACGCCCAACGCGAGATACGGAACGAGAAACAACGAATAGCACGAGCGAAGGTAGATGCGCGAAAGGCGCAGAAAAACGATTTCTCCTATATCGGAGCACGTTATGGGCGATTGACAATTACCAGCGTTCGACGCGACGAAATAACGAGTTTTCGACACGCTAGGGCACATTGCGTTTGTGGCAATGTTAAGGAATACAGGTTAGACAATCTTCGCAACGGCAAGACAAAATCCTGCGGATGCCTCAAAGCGTTAAACCCTACCGATTACATCGGATCCGAATACGGTGAATTAACTATTACCGATATGTGGTCAGAAAAAGACGGTGCAGAAAGGCTTAGATGGAACGTCGAAGCACAATGCCATTGTGGCGACCGTTCAACATACCGACTCGACTGGCTTCGATATGATGAAATTAAACGCTGTTTTACGTGCTCCCCATCTTCGTTATCACGATTTACCGTGCCAATAGACGCAGAGGCTATAACTCCATGTCTATCATAAATATCAACGCGCTATTCGCCAAACTTTATGCGCTCAGAATTATCGCTGCTGCGCTTTTAGCAGGTGAGCTATTCATTCAATGAACACACCCCAACCCCAATAGCGGAACGCAACGACACCCAACCCGCTAGTAGTGCTTCAGGCTACTAGCGGGTTGAGCGAAAACACTAGTCAAGATTGGATTGCGTCTTTATGCCACATTACCGGCCTACCATCAATACGTTTCTCGAACGCAAATGCGTTTATTTGCTGCTGGTCAGCGTCGCCTTACGCATCCGAATGGCGTAACCAATGGCAAGCAAGGAAAAACAACCCGACGCGTTTGGATGGATCAGCCTAGGCGGCAAAACCCGCCACTATCGCAACGTAGTCACAGGCGAAACGTTAAGCCGTCGCGCTTACCGGCAACAGCACCAACTTGGCGGACAGCGCATCGAACGCGTTGCCGCATCCCGCGACTTACCCAATATCGCCAACATCAAAACGCAAAAAGCTAGAGATAAACAGATAGAATTGCGTTTAAGGATTTCCAATGCCATCGCTGAAATTAATCAGGGAAAGAAAACGAGCAGCGTATTATCCAAATATCATGTGACATGGGAGCGTATCGGATACGAAAGAGCGAAAATCTCTCCTACCGTTGTTGTGCATGTCTACGATAATAAGGGCGTCGCGCATGAGGTTACACTTAGTCACTGTATGGCATCGTCAATTGGTACATACCTCGAAGCAACAAGAAGAAAAGATAAAGATACCCTAAAATTATATAGTGAGATGCAGTTGATTGATGTTGCGACTGGCGACGTGATAACGCTCCCACGATACGACGCTCGCATTCCAGCGATTATTTCACGAACGGGAATGCACATAAAGGAATATAAGGGTAAAAGGAAAAGTCGTTATGCAGCATGACATAGAGATATTTAGCCCGCTTACCCGCCGTTATATTGATCCGGATAGCCTACCCACGGCTAAACCACGAAAAACGCCCGCCAAGACCAAGAGCGCAACGCGTCGTGCAAAGGAGGAAAAGAAAACAACTCGCAAACGCAGTATACCTATTGTTTTCTTCGATACAGAAACGACCACTGATCCTATGCAAGTCGCAAGAATTGTCCAATTCGTTGTACGCGACGTAGATGGTTGCAGGTTTGACGGAATTGCCATTAACGACAAATTACTAGAAGATAGCGAAATCTCTACGATAAGAGCGTACTGTTATGAGCAAAATTTACGTTTTGTACCTAGTATTGGTTCGTTTGTGCAGGACGTTCTCTATGAATACGGGTTTAACCAGAACGGGCGTATTGTCGGGTTTAACCTGCCGTTCGATCTGGCTGCAATCTCAGCGGCGCAAGGACGTGTGCCAGTGGATTTCGTAGCCGATAACACGGCGATAAAAAACAAAGACGACGTTCAGGATGTGGGCCAAGCCAAGCCGTATGATCCTTTCAAACGCTCGCGCAAGGATTTTTTCAAACAGGATGGTTTCTCGCTCATGCTGTGCGATTGTGGTACGCGCGGTTACGTCTGCACGAAACATCCGCGAGCGCTCATTCGCAAACTCGGCCCGCAAAAATATGCGTTTAGGTGGTCGGCTGCGTGCTACGTGGAAAAAGGAAAAGAGCCGGTTATCAGGAAAAGTCATGGGCACTTTCTGGACTTACGCGTTATCGGCAAGGCAATACGCGTAATCAGCAAAAAGAGCCTAAAGGACATGTGCTCAAATTACAGCAACAAAATGCCGCTGGCGCGTTTGTCGGAACTATGGGGCACATATCTTAAAGAGTATGAATATGACTTGTTGAACGACGCCAACACACATTTGAGCGACAAAGAGCGTGACAGGATGCTAGCGCGCCAACGGAACGGAATAACGGCAACTGGTGATTACCCGTTTAAAGCTATAAAGACTGCACATGGTGGCGCTATTGACTTCCTATATCTTGATTACGCGATGTTGGATGTTTACGAGAGCGAATTGTTGCATGATGCTATTGTCTCGGAATATCTAGTGCACGATTTACCAGTGCCGATACAAAACATCTATAGTGAAGCGTCGCTTGCCAAGGCTTACTACACGAAATTGGGTATTAAGCCATTCCTCAAGGCACACCCGGATTTCCCGAAAGACGTTATCGGCTACGCCATGCAGTCCTTTTATGCAGGACGCACGGAATGCCGTTACCGCAAATCGCTGTGCGAAGTGGTCTATTGCGATTTCAAAAGCGCGTATCCTACGGTTAATTCGCTGCTGGGGTTGCAGGATTTTATCCTCGCGGAACGCATCGAAGTGGTGCGCGGGGAGCGTGCCCGTGCGAGCGTCGAGCAATTGTTGACCGAGTTCAGCATTCAAGGCGTGAACTGGCTGCGGAACCGCGCCAACTGGCGTCGGCTGCACTATCTGGTAAAGGTCTACCCGAATGGTGCGCTATTGCCGTTGCGCACGGATTTCAACGGCGATGGCGTTCCCAATGTGGGTATGGCTTATTGCCACCCGACGGCGGATATGAAATCGGGGATGTGGTTCACCATCCAGCACCTGTTGCAAGGAATGCTCCTCGGTGGCCGCTCGTATGAAATCCTGGATGTGGTCGAATTGGTGCCGCACGGGCGCTATCCTACAAAGCCAATCACGCTGCTAGACGGTTCAGAGATTAATCTAGCCACTGACGATTTCTTCACGTCGATAATCGACCTGCGCGACGTTATGAAAGGCAAAATGAATAGCGCTAAAACGCAAGCGGAAAGGGATGCATACAATAGCGTGCAGGGAACGTTAAAGCTTCTGGCAAACTCGGGAAGCTATGGCATTCTAGTGGAGTTCATAGCGGATAAGCTGCCTGAACCCATCAAGGCGACATCGTACGCGGATTGTGAATACGATATAGCCGCAGACGTTATCGACAAACCGGGTAAATGGTTTCTCGGTCCGCTCGGTTCATTCATAACAAGCGCATCATGGCTGTTGCTCGCAATCGGGGAAACGCTCGCGGGTTCCCATGGGATACGCATTGCCTACTGCGATACCGACAGTCTGCTATTCCGCAAGCCGGACAACATGGAGCGGGAAACTTTCTATAGGGCGATAGATAGCGTCCGTGATTGGTTCAAGGACTTGACACCCTATCACAAGGTCAGCGACGGATTGCTGAAGCTTGAGGATCATAATTTTAAGGTGAGAGATCATTCAAAACTCCCAGACGGGAAGACGGATGACGGGCTCCCGAATATCCATGGCGGAGAGCATGAGCCACTGTATTTCTACGGAATTTCCAGCAAGCGCTATGTTGCGTTAAATATCATCGAGCGCGATGGCGTGCAGGTGCCGTACGTACGAACATCCAGCGAGCATGGATTGGGGGCTTATCGCGTTGTCGAAGGTGCCGAGAAACGATGGGCTGAACGCTTGGCCAGTAAGCCGGAATTACAGAATGTAGCCTTCAACCACTGGTGGCGCGATATGCTGTATCTGGAATTCCTACTGGCTTACCTCAATGGTAGAGAGTTCACGCGTTCCAATATTCCGGAACTGGATACGCCCGCGTTCGCACAAATCACTATAACTGGTTGGCACTTATACTATACGTATCGTAATTGTGGCATACGCCCGTTTTCGTTTTTCACTACGGTGCCAGCGGGTTGGCAAATAGACAACTCAAACCGCAATAACCCACAAGATATAAATGAACATAAGAAAAAAGGCCTGTATACAGGTTCGCGAGATGAATTTGAAGATTTGTCGGCTATCAAGTGGCTTAGCCTACACGATAACAAGCAAATATATCCGGCTAATTTAGCGTGGTTAGGTGAACTGCTAGCAGGATATTTTGATCATACCGATACAAAATGGCGCGATAGCGATGGCGTCGGCCAGATGGAATACAAAACCGTTCTACTTTCTGCGCCACGCCATTGCGGCAAGGATACCAACGCGAGAACTGATCTGGATGATATCGGGGATGATTATAACGAAGAGAACGGTGATGTTGAAACGCTGCCATATCAGACGAGTGGTTTGATCGATGAATACACAATCTCTGAAATAGAATGGTTAACAGAATGCAAAAATGAACGCAAGGCGTTGCACCATAACGTATCGGAGAGTGATCTAATTCACTTAGGCTTTCCCACTACAGGCGATTTACAGAGATGGGTTCACACCGTTGGGGTGGGCGAAACGGCTAAAGAGTTGGGGATTGATCGCAAAACTCTTATGCGTTGGATTAATAAATTCGACAACGCCAAGCCGGACGCGAGGATGGCGCTTTACAGCCGGTATCGAAAATGGAAAGAACGGCGGGATATCCCTTACGATATTGCGCGAAAGATGCGCGTTGACTGGAAAACCATGATCCGTGGGGATTTGGACAGCGAGCAAGCGCGAGAGCGTGTTGCTGCAATAGCTAAGGCCCTGGATTGCACGCTATCGAAGATACAGCGGATAGCGGATGCGCGGGAACTGCCGTCATTGGAGTTGGGGCGGAAGATTTTGGGGTGGCTGGATGGGAATGACGAGACGTTTTCGTTGGTGGCGTAGGTGTGCGGCTAGTATGCGTTTGACGAATTGGAATAAATGAGATAATGCTTCGTGTTTTGGATTTGTTAAGCACAGCGTGGATGAGTGCTCGCGATGCACGTAAGCTGACCGCAGCCACCAATGACTACCCCCGTCGCAGCAATGACTAACGCCAAACTCGGTGTCGATGGGAAGCGTATGGTTGCTGAGGGTCAGTACAAGAGAGGGAAATCATTTGTCGGCGCCGCCATTTTGCTTCGACAGAACGGCGGGTGCGAATTCGTTGTGCTTTATCTTCTACTCCAAGGCATCGAGAATGTGCTTAAGGGGCTATTGCTCTACATTGATTATGAAACGTATAAACCGATGCTAAAGAAGTCAATAGGTCATAATCTGTTAAAACTTACAGCCGAAGCAGCAGAAGCTGCGGGCCTATCACCCTTAAGACCAGCCCTTCGCGACGAAGTTGATTCCCTGAACACGTTGTACTCTAAGCATATTCTTCGCTATAGTTCTACTTACGACATATTTGTTAATCCAAGCACGATCCAGAGCCGACGCGTATTTTATCGTATAGGTGCCTTACTTCGTCTCGTGGAGCGTAAGGGCCTTGTCGGTGGCTGCTACGCCATCTAACCATTACGTTGAATAGACCAACAACAGCAAGAGAGCGGTTTCTAATGGTATTAGGCGGTAATTAGGTCGATGACGGCAAGAGAAACGCGTGCCTTTGCCTCCGTAATATCGCTGACAATTATCTGATAGAAGGAAATTATCTCGCTACACTAGGTGTCCTAATTCGGTCTATCACCGCAAGTCACTTGTGTTCCCGTATATTCAATGCCGTCGTGAAAGTAAATGTCTTTATTGTCCATCTCGGTGTAACATTCTGGTGGAATTATTATACAATGGGCCACTACATTCCCATACGCATTCTGCATCGTGAGAGCAGCTTCTTGCTTGCATCGCTCTTGATAACCAGCTATTTCGCCGTATAGCAAATTGCCAGCTAGGTTCATGACAACTAAAAGAAACGGCGCATCCATTCGAGTACTCGCTATGGGATTACGTTCTGATTTTAGTCTGTGTGGTGTGGCACGTGTATGCCTAACTGTGCGTGTTGTCAGGATCATTAGGTTCCAACGAGTGTGTTTTATGCCTGCACCTATCTTGCATTAAAAAAAATTTAGGCATAACTTAAGATTAATGATGAACTGCTCGCGCCTCGTCGTCGCATCTTCGACATTAATAGCGGTTGCCTTACCAGTTCGCGGATCTGGATAGTATGTTATATATTTGTGAAGCGTTACATCGTTAAACGCTTTTGTTAGAGCTGCATCGTTTGAACCAAATGTTACGCCTAGATTATGTGCAAATACGTTTCTTATTTTGGCAATTCCACGCATCGCATTCCAAATTAATTTCTCGCTAACAACGCTAAACGGCTTAATTCCGTGGTCGGCGCCCCATAACATGTAAAGTATATCAACTTGTGGCGAAATGGGCGCAAGTGGTTTATCTAAATCAAATAAGCGTGCAACCCCATGTTTATCATTCGCCATCCGCTCCCTCAAGGTTCTTTCTACGGCTTCCTCAAGAAGGGCACCGCCTAATACGGCTGTTACAACATCATCGTCGGACGTTAATATCCTAATTATGGCTTGCATCTTTTCACTGTGATCGCCGAAGAGTGGCCACACCATGATAGAACCTACTACCAAGGAAAGAAACATTCGCCAATCGTATACCCTTAACCCGTTAGAGGTTTGTACGTAATCCTAATATGCACGATAATTGAACAACTTAAACGTTTCCGGAATTATCCCAGTGAACTGGATAAGTGACGCACGCCCCACCGTCGCCAAATCATACGAGAACGGCGCTCCGAAATCGATAGCGATCGATCCGCTGCAACCCGAGTTCGAGCCTGCCCGCTGGTCTATACCGTTCAAGCCCGCAAAGATCATGGCCATTCCGCAGCATGGATGGCGCTTGCGGGTTACGCGCGGGATGCTGGAAATTGGCGCACGGGGAGTTTCCGATACGCTTTATCTGGAACCTGCCGAACTGCGCAAGCGTGCGATCTATCTCCTTAATTCGTCGGGCGTTATCTACGGCGGCGCAATACCGTGGTGTCTGGAAAACAATGTCTTGTTGGCGATGCGCGTTGAGCAGGATGATATCTTCAACGTGGATCACAGAACGTCGTTCGTCGTTCTGACTGAGGAAAATATCCTACAGAAACCCACGACGCGAGCCAGGCAGTATGCGGCAGCACCGTTGCCGATAGCGAAGGCTTTGTTGCGTGAGCAATTTCGACGAATGGCTAAGGAATTAAAGAGTGTTGATCGGGAATGCGCTCGCTATGAGCTATGGCTGAATAAATCCCGTAGTATACGGGAGTTGATGCACGCGGAAGGGCACGTCGCCAGAACATACTGGCACTTACGCGCATTCCGCCTGCAATTCTCCGATGACAAAACTTTTCCGACACGTTGGCGTGTGTTCCGTCAGCGTAAGTCTAGAGTACTTGGCAGCAATAATCAGAACGCAACTCACCCGATTAACGCATTGCTGAATTATTCGTATGCCATTGTCGCGGCGCAATTGCGCCGCGCTATTGTCGCCAGCGGGCTTGATCCGTGCTTCGGGTATTTGCACGCTGATTTGGATTACCGGGATAATCTCGCTTATGATCTTATGGAATTGCTACGTTGCCGAATTGATACGGATGTGTTGTCATGGGCGCGCCGACGCGTTTGGAAACGTTCAGATTTCTTTGTGTTTCTTAATGGGGTGGTCCGGCTACCGGATGAATTAGCCGCCGCGCTTGTTCCTGTGGCACTGCGGACGGATGCGGAATTGGAATGCGCTATAGCGTTAATGTTACGCTGGATCAGGTTGTCAAGTTCGACAAGGACACGCCAAACGCCGCGTACGCGTGGCGTATCCGAAAGCCACCAAGCGTCAACGCCAGATTGATATCGAACGCGGTTTGAGCGTCAACGCCTAGCGCTCGCCTAAGAGCATAGTGCATCGGTATGTGTGTGTGGATAATTCCCCGTTTTGTAGGTGTAGGCTTGGCGTCCGGCTCGTACAGTCCGATCGACTTATACGCAGCCGCTTGCGTGATGCGCCGCCCGTTATGGAGGATATAAACGTTAACGCGGCGGTTGGCTGATTGTTCCTCTGGCAGTGCCCACCGACAATTCGCCTTGCAGTAATTCCCGTTGTTATCTATGCGGTCGAGCGTGTGCCGCACCACCGGACTTGTTCCGGTGGTCGGGCGCGGCGACATATCGGCAACGAATTGTGTGTAAGTCTCCCATTCACAGCGAATGCCGCGTGCACCGTATAGGCCATATGACTTGTGTTTTGGATTGTTGCATCTGGCGAGAATGCCATAGTAGATGTTTCGCACTGTAGAACCTAACTAACAAATATTTTTTGGTTCATCTATAACCACATAAATCCTTTTCTCACCGCTATTGTAGCGGCCTGCATTAAACAATGCCTCACATACAAGCCCATCAATTACATATCTCGGTTTTGGCCTTGGCTTTGGAGGATTGCGTCGCGTTTCAGGAACCGTTTCATGAACCCTTTTTCGCTTGTATGGTGAACTAAACAGTGGTTGATATGTTAAGCCGCCTTCTGTAACTGGCCCCGGAGGTTTTGGCTGCATTCCATACAGAGGCATTTTCCATTTGTAATCTAGTGGACCAGTGGCAACCAGATTGGGGTTACGACTCGTCGTGGCTCGCATCATTTCCATAAGCGTAGGCGGACGATTATCATTCGCCAGTTTCATTTCAAGATCGACGAACCACAAATCCATTTCCGTAATCGGCTCGCCAATTTCCTCTTTAACCGCTACATTGAGCGCCATTGGACGATAGCGCAACCCGCGTTCTTCGGCGAATTCCAGTAAGCGCTTTGTCATAGACATATCTAATCATCCTTTTACTGATACCGGACCATTGAATGATCCGGCTGTGGATCATGCGGCATTGCATGAATTCGTTGTGCGTCATTCTGCGGCTTGTGTTCATTGCTGTTACTCACTTTCGACTTGGGTTGATTATTTGACGTGGAGGCATGCACTCGCACTCGTTGCGAGTGATTATTTTACAGAGCGATGGAAAGATTTCTACGCTTCTCCTTATTCAGATTGGCAACTGCTTCCCTTTGCAGACATCCACACGAGCGCGTATGTCCACTGGTAAGGGCATACCCATAAACCACACGCTCTTGCCCACAATCACAAACGCACCGCCATTGGGGTTGGCGCGCAACCTGCACGCCCGCGCCCGCATATTCCAGAACGGTTAAGCGAGTGAATTTCCTACCAATCATAGATGTCGTATCTCGCTCATATAGTTTAGTCATGTGTAGTAAACCGTTTGTGTCATCACCAATCAAGCGATGGCCGCGCGCATTTTCGATGCCGCACTAATTGCCTTTCGCGGGTCCATTTCCCCACTAACCATTGCCTGTAAGCCAAATGCGAATAACAGGATGATGGCCGTTAGAATAAATAGTGGAATTAGAACTTCCCTTATTACCCACCCTTCCACATTAATTCCGAGAAATGACAACAGCCCGCCGCCAGTACCACCTAGTGCCTTAGGCGCAAAGCGCTTGCCGAAATCTAGTAAATCTTCTACTACGCCAGTTGTTGCCGCGTTTTCAATCTTTGGCGATGCGGCGTCATCTGTAGAAGCACCATTGAGTATCTTGTTAGCATAGTCACTGCCCGCTCGTCTGTTCATGACCGCGGTATTGGCGCCTTGGTTGTAGCCGCGTAACGCGTTGTAATAATCTCCGAATTTGTCTTTCATTTGTGCCAGATACTTCGCGCCGTATGTCAGATTGTAATAGGGATCGAACACGCGCGACATGTCGCCGTTAACATCTGCGACCGCCGCGCTACCTACCTGCGTAAGCCCGTAGTGTGTTCCGGTCTTGTAATCTTTCGCGTCCGGGTTAAAACTGCTCTCGGTGTTGACGAGAGACACGAATATATTTTCGTCAATTCCATGTTGGCGAGCTATCTCGCGCGCCATTCGTTCGTATTTTGCTTTAGCTGTTTCGACCACTGGTTAAACTCCCATCAACGCGCATGCACTGGGGCTTAATGCGCTAAACGTTGCGGTTGCCACTCCCCATAAGAGCGGTAGCACCTTTCCAGAGATGGACACACCCACTTGCTTTCGACCCGCTAGCAAAATGACGACTTTGCTAGCGGGCCAATTCGCTTTGAGCATGAGCGGATCAGAAGTAGGCGCCTGTAAGCGTTCGTAAGAGCTTATCCAAGGCGCCGCCGCTTTCCTCAATTACCTTCTTTGTGTTGCTTTTCGGGTTTACCAACAGCGTAATGACCGCGATACCGACGACCGCCATCAAGATCGCGGTAATACCGTCTAACATTTCCTTTGAGGGATTGGACATTGTAACTATCCCCTAGAAAGACGGCTCGCCATAAGGGCTTTACCACCCCCTCAGTACCACACCCGCTTGCGCGTCGCCTTTACGGTGGGCACGCTCGCCGACACCGCATCGCCAACCGCCGTTACCGCATCGTCCACAGCGTTCGGCCCATCGGCGACGGGC
>Ga0056909_1002006_pt1 | contig 10945 bp, 10 predicted proteins | sample EBPBio102011_DNA_FD_62115 | JGI IMG/M metagenome (GOLD analysis project Ga0056909, IMG submission 62115) | Wastewater treatment Type I Accumulibacter community from EBPR Bioreactor in Madison, WI, USA - Reactor 1_1/10/2011_ DNA | ecosystem: Engineered > Bioreactor > EBPR > Anaerobic-Aerobic >...
GGTGACGACCAGCACCGCCTCCTCGAAGCGCGGATCGAACCCGGTCAGCCAATGCAGGTTCGCCGCATGCTCGCGGTCGCCATAGACCACCAGCGCCTGATAACCCGCCCCCGCCATCGCCGCCCGCACCGCCGCCAGACGCCCCTCGGCCTCCGTCGGCGAGAAGACGGGCGGCAGGTCCGGCGTGCCGTTGTCCGGCCAGTCCAGGCGTTGCAGTCGGGTCATGCTTTTCTCTCCTGTATCCCGGCCAGGATCGCATTCCCCGGCAACGCTCGTCGAGCCCCTCGTGCACTCCTCGCGCTCTCTCCAAGGAGGACACGACCTGAACGACGAGGCTGCCCACGAGCTTCCTTGCCAATCCCGCCGCGCCCGCCTATATCACCCGGCGAGAGGTTGGCGCGGGCAGGCGCCTCGCCAACCCGGTCAGGTCCGGAAGGAAGCAGCCGTAACGAGCCCCGCTTGGGTCGTTGTCCAGCCTCTCACCTTTCCCTCTCCACGTTTTTGATTTTTCCTGGCCGCCAGTGTCGACCTCGACCTCCTGCACACCCATCCTGACGGCGTGGTCCAGAGGGTCGGCGAAGGGCAAGACCCCATCGCGTCGGAGACAAGGCCGAGTCTCGTCTCAGGCTTCCTTCCTGGCGTAGAAGGCAGGTTGCTCGATCATCTGGATGGTCACACGCGCGCCGGAAGACAGCGCCCGGACCCCGGCCTCACCCACCATCGCGGCGACATACCCGTCCCAGGCGTCCGAGGCACGATCGGGGAATACTCCGGTGGCGACGAACTTGAGGAACGCCTTGTTCTGGCGCCGGTAGGCTTCGGCGTAGCGCCCGCGCCAGTCGGCATCATAGGCGAGGTGCTGGCCAAGGGCGCTGTCGGTCTGGCTGTAGGCGACATGGTGCATGGCGACCGCACCCCTCTCGCCCACCAACTCGGCCCGGACATCGTAGCCGTAGGCGGCGTTGTTGTTGATCTCGATGTTGACGATCTGGCTATCCTCGGTTTCGAGCACCATCATCACCGGGGCCACGACGGCATCGGACCGCTTCGGCTGGAACGCCGAGATCGCGGTGAAGCTGGTGCCAAGGACATGGCGCGCGACGTCGTATTCGTGCGGAGCCGAGGAGGTGATCGCCATCGCCCCGGTAAAGTCCGACGAAGGCGTTTCCACGTTGCGGTGGAAATTGTGCATCATCAGCGCGCGGCCGATGCGGCCCTGGTCCAGCGCGGCTTTCATCTCGATGTAGGACTGGTCGAAGCGGCGCATGAAGCCCAGTTGCAGGAAGCGGCGGCCCGCGGCCTGTTCGTCGGCCATCACGGCCAGACATTCGGCCGAGGACTGGGACAGGGGCTTTTCGCACAGCACGGGCTTGCCCGCCGCGATGCAGGCGCGCGACAGGGGCGCATGGAAGGCGTCGGGTGCGGCGATCACCACGGCGTCCACGTCGGGGCGGGCGATGACGGCGGCGGGGTCGGATGCCGCCTCGGCCCCGTAGCGGTCGGCCACAGCCTTCGCGCGCGCCTGCGAGGCATCGCAGATCACCCGGACCGAAGCGCCGGGGATGTCTTCCGCAAAGATGCGGGCGTGGTCGGCCCCCATGATGCCCGCCCCGATGATGGCAAGTCTGATGGTCATGTCGGCCTCACTTTGCGGCATCGAGCGCGGCGAGGATGCCCGCATCGACATGGATCTCGTGGTTGCGCTGCGGATAGCCGCCGGTTTGCACATCGGTGGCAAAGTCGCGGAAGGCCTGGACGCGCATCGCCTGAAGACGGGCCTCCTCGGCGGCCAGATCGGCATAGCGTTTGGCGTGGCGCGGGTAATGGCCGGTGTTGGTGCCCAGCATGTCACAGGAAAACAGGTATTGCGTGTCGCAGACTGCGCCGCAGCCCATGCCTTCGGTGATCAGCGTCGTGTTCTTCGTGATGAACCCGGCCACCTCCACCGGGACCAGTTCCATCTCGATGGCCCAGGCCCCGGCGCTTTCGTAAGCCTTGGCCTTGCGGTAAAGCGCCACCGCCTCGGCCTCGCTCTTGCCCACGGCGCGGGTGCCGGTCCAGGTCCGCCAGCGCGGGACATAGCCGATATGGCCGGTAACAGGGATGCCCTCGCGCGCCATCGCCTCGACCAGGCGAAGTGACCCGGCGAAGTAGATCGCGTCCACCCCGGCCTCAAGCGCACGGAAGCCTTCGCGTATGGCGATTTCCTCAGAGGCCATGTGGCCCTGCGCATAGCCCGCCTGGATGAACACATCCGGCGCGGCGGCGCGGACGGCGGCAAAGCGATCGTCGAATTCGAAGGTGAACATGTCGATCCCGGCCTCAGCGGCGGCAGCGGCCTCGGCGGAGGTGTCGACATGGACGGTCAGGATCTGGCGCTTGCCCTTCAGGGCTTGCATCTGGGCGACAGTGGGCGGCATGGGGCACCTTTGCTGGATAGTCCGCGATCCGGCAGAGAGGTGCCTGGCCGCGGAACTGTCGTAAGAGGGACCCTTTCGACCGTGAAAGTCAAATCGCGATCAGCACCCGCCCGGCCTCGCCCTTGGCTGGACAGGTGCGCAGCTAAAAGCAAGCGGGCAGGCGCTTCGCCGGTGCGGATGCCGAAGACTCCGGCCTGTTTCGGGCATTCGATCGCCAATCCATCGCCAGCCCGTCGGGGCGGTGGATCGCCGCATGGGCGCAAGCCCCGTTGGTGCAGAAGAAATCATCTTCGGTCCCGCGACCGATCGGCCGCGACTGGGCAGGCTAATGCGATGGCCGCGTCCTGGACCCAGGCACAGATCAGCGCCGTTCGACCGTGCGAACCGGCGACCGGATCGCAACCTGTTTCGCGACCGCCTGCTGCGGGAACATGGCGGGTTCAGTGCAATCCGAACTCGCCCATCAGGCGCTTCCGCATCGCCACGAAGCGGCTTTCGCTGCGGTCCCTCGGCCGCGGCAGGTCGATGTCGATCAGGCGCGGACCCGGTCCCTTCTCCCTGGGCAGAACCAGCACCCGGTCCGCCAGGAAGATCGCCTCCTCAAGGTCATGGGTGACCAGAACCATCGTCACCTTCTCGTCCCGCCAGATCCGGGCCAGCTCTTCCTGCATCGTCAGCTTCGTCATGGCGTCCAGCGCGCCCAGCGGTTCGTCCAGCAGAAGGATTTCCGGTTGCACCGTCAGGGCCCGCGCGATGCCCACGCGCTGCGCCATGCCGCCCGACAGCTGGCGCGGATAGGCGGTCTCGAACTCGGCCAGGCCCACCAGGCGGATGTAGTGGCGTGCCCGGATCTCGGCCTCGGTCTGCGGCAGGCCGCGTACGGCAAGGCCGAAGGCCACGTTCCCCAGAACCGTAAGCCAGGGCAGCAGGCGCGGTTCCTGGAAGATGACGGCCCGTTCGGTTCCGACGCCCTGGACAGGATGGCCGTCGATCAGGACTTCGCCCGCGTCCGGCCGGTCAAGCCCGGCGAGAATGCGCAGAAGCGTGGTCTTGCCGCAGCCCGAGGGGCCGACGATGGCCAGCGCCTCGCCGCTCTGGATGTCGAGATGCAGGTTCCGCAAGACGTTCAGGCGCTGGCCGTTCAGCGCGAAGGATTTGGAGAGGTCACGAACCGTGACCTCTCCGCGGCGGGTGTCCTGAAGCAGGGTCATCCGCCCGTCCCTCAGTTGGTGACCGGGGCGTCGCCCGTCACGAAAAGGATGTCCTTCGCCGCAAGCTTGCCCGCAGGCACCGCGCCCTCGCGTTCCAGCACGTCGATCCAGAACTGGATGTCGCGTTCGACGGGCAAGCCGCCCTCGCGCACGCCGTAGCCCGCGAAATATTGCGCCACCTCGGGGTTCTCGCCGCGTTCGGCCAGCACCTTGGCGAAGATCGCCTTGGTCTCCTCGGGGTGCTCGCGGGCATAGTCCAGGGCCTTCACCGACCCGTCGACGAAAGCCCTCGCCTCGGCCGGATGCGCCTCGATCCAGTCGCGACGCAGGACGACGAAGCCGCCCGCGATCTCGCCCAGCACGTCGGTGTCGTCGAAGACCGCGCGCAGCCCGCCGTTCTTCAGGGCCGCTCCGGTGAAGGTGGTCTGCCAGTAGCCGAAAGCGGACAGGTCCACCTGCCCCGAGCGCAGGACCTGCTCCAGCTGCGGCCCCGGCACCACGATCAGGTTCGCCGCATCCTCGGGCAGGCCCTTCTGGTGCAGCGCCTCACGCACGACATAGTCGAGATGCGCGCCCAGCGTGTTGACCGCGATGGTCTTGCCGGCGATGTCCTCGATGGTTCTGATCGGGCTGTCTTCCAGCACATAGAAGATCGACTGCGCCTCGTCATTGATCCCGTTCGAGGGATAGGCCGCAACGAAATCGTTCCCGGCGGCGATGGAGTTCAGCACCGCAGCCGTCGCGGCCGAGCCAAGCTCGACGCTGCCGCCCGCCAGCGCCACCAGCGAGGCGGGTCCGCCCTGGGCATAGCCCACGTCCTCCAGCGTGATGCCGGTGCCGTCGAAATAGCCCAGCTCGGCGGCAAGCTCATGGGCCGAAAGACCGCCCTGGCTGGCAAGATAGCGGATGGTCACATCGGCGAAGGCCGGGGTGAGGGTAAAGCCAAGCGCGGTGGTCAGCGCGAAGATGCGGAAGGGTTTCATGGTCATTTCCTTTGGGTTGGGAAGGGATCAGGTCAGCTCGGCCCAGCGGCACAACCGGCGCTGAAGCGTGACGAGGACGGCATTTGCGGCAAGGCCAAGCGCGGCGAGAAGGAAGATCGCCGCGAACATCTGCGGGATCTGGAAATTGTACTGGGCGTTCATCACCTGGAACCCCAGGCCCTTGTTCGCACCGATCATCTCGGCCGCGATCAGAAGAAGCAGCGCCGTGGTCGCCGACAGCCGCAGGCCCACGAAGATCGAGGGGAACGAGGCGGGCAGCACGACGCGGCGGAAGATGGTGGCGCGGCTGGCGCCGAAGGTCCCGGCCATCTCGATCAGCTTGCGGTCGACCTCCTTCACCCCGCCGATGGTGGCCAGAAGGATCGGGAACAACGTGGCCCAGAAGATCACGAAGACCTTCGACGCCTCGCCTAGGCCAAGAAGCAGGATGAACACCGGATACAGCGCCAGCGCCGAGGTCTGGCGGAAGAATTGCAGGATCGGGTCCAGCGCCTGCTCGACGGCGCGGATCTGCCCCATGAACAGGCCCAGCGGGATCGCAAGCCCCACGGCGGCGGCGAAGGCCAGACCCGCGCGTTGCAGGCTGATCGCGATGTCGTCCAGCAGCGCCCCTCCAGCCAGCCCGTCCCAGGTCGCGGCCAGGATCCGGTCCAGCGGCGGGAAGACCGTGGGGTTGATCCAGCCCAGCGTCGCGCCGGCCTGCCAGAAGGCCAGGAAGCCCGCCAGCAGCCCGTAGCGGCGCGCGACCGACCCGGCGGCTCGCACCCCCCGGCGCAGGATCGCCGCGCCGGGGGGGACTTCGACAGAGACGACAGGGGAGCTATCGAGGCTCTGGAAGGTCATGGCATCACTCCGCCGCATGGGCCGAACGGCGCAGCGCCGCCCAGCGGGTTTCGGGGAAGGGGAGGCCGAGGTTCTCGCGCAGGGTCCGCCCTTCGTATTCGGTGCGGAAGAGGCCCCGGCGTTGCAGTTCCGGGATCACCAGATCGACGAAATCGGTAAGACCCGTGGGCAGCCAGGGCGGCAGGATGTTGAACCCGTCGGCGCCCTCGTTCAGGAACCACTCCTCCAGCGTGTCGGCGATCTGGGTCGCGGTGCCGACCACCGTGAAATGGCCCCGGGCGCTGGCGACATGCTGGTAAAGCTGTCGGATGGTGAAGCCGTTCTCGTCGGCAATCTGCCGGATCAGCGCCTGGCGCGACTTCATCCCCTCGGTCGGACCCACCGGCGGCAGCGGCCCGTCAAGATCCACCCCCGCCAGGTCCAGCGTGCCCCCGGTCAGCCCCTTGATCAGGGCGATGCCGTCCTCCTCCAGGATCAGCCCGGTCAGCCGGTCATACTTCTCGCGCGCCTCCGCCTCGGTCCGTCCGACGAAGGGAGACACGCCCGGCATGATCAGCACATGGTCCGGGTTCCGCCCCAGCCCCCGCGCGCGGGCCTTGATGTCGCGGTAGAACTCCTGCGCGGTCTCCAGCCGCTGGTGGGCGGTGAAGATCACCTCGGCCGTCGCGGCTGCCAGCCCGCGCCCGTCCTCCGACTGCCCGGCCTGCACGATGACCGGGTGCCCCTGCGCCGAGCGGCTGACGTTCAGCGGCCCCTTCACCTTGAAATGCTCGCCCCTGTGATCGGTGAAATGCACCTTGTCGGGGTCGAAGAACCGCCCGCTTTCCTTGTCGCGCAGGAAGACGTCGTCCTCGAAACTGTCCCACAGCTTCTTGACCACCTCCACATGCTCGGCCGCCCGGCGATAGCGGAAGGCATGGGGGTGCTGCTGGTCGAGGTTGAAGTTGTGCGCCGCCGATTCCGTCGCCGTCGTCACCACATTCCACCCGGCCCGCCCGTCCGAGATCAGGTCCAGCGACGCGAACTTGCGGGCCAGGTTGTAGGGCTCCTCATAGGTGGTCGAGGCCGTGGCGATGAAGCCCAGATGCGTCGTCAGCGGCGCGAGAGCCGAAAACAGCGTCACCGGCTCGAACCCCGAGACCTTGGCATTGCCGCCCTCGATTCCGCCGCCAAAGGCGATCGCCAGGCCGTCGGCCAGGAAATAGGCGTCGAACAGACCCCTCTCGGCCTCTTGCGCCAGCTTCAGATGGAAGTCGAAGCTCGTCGCCCCGTCGGCGGGACTGTCGGGATGGCGCCAGGCGGCGATATGCTGGCCGCCGCCGGGAAGGAAGGCGCCAAGGCGGATCTTGCGGGTCATGGGATGTCCTTTCAACAGGCATGGGAAGGCCGGTCGCCGTCCGGTCAGGGCGGCGTCGGATCGACGGAAGGGGGCAGGCTCAGGCGCCCAGAAGGAAGACTTCCGGCAGGACGCGACGGTCAAAGAAGGGCGAAAGCTGGCCGACGGCCCGGCCCAGCCGGTCCAGCAGCGCGGGCGAAGCGGGCTGCCCTTCGGTGAAATCGCGGTCAGAGGCGTAAAGTCCGGTCGGCAAGGTCCGCGCCTCGAAGAACCCGAACAGCGGGCGCAGCTGGTGCTCGATCACCAGCGCATGCCGGTCGCCCCCGCCCGTCGCGGTCAGCAGCACCGGCTTGCCCGCCAGCGCCAACGGGTCGATCAGATCGACAAGGTGCTTGAACAGCCCGGTATAGCTGCCCTTGTAGACCGGGCTGCCCACCACCAGCGCATCCGCCGAAAGGATCACCCCAAGGGCCGCCCGGGCCGGGGCGTCCAGGTCTGCCAGCCGCCGCGCCGCGCCCAGGGAAGGGCCGAAGTCGGCAAGGTCATAGACCGTCCCCGTCGCATGGAACGCGCTTGCGGCCGTGGCGACGACCGTCTGGACCAGGGTCCGGGTCTTCGACGGGCGGTCCAGATTTCCGGACAGTCCGATGATGGTGCGGGTCATGGGCAAGCCTCATCTCGATTCGTTTTATCGTGATTTAACTTGCGCCGGATCAGGGCTTCTTGCCATTCCATAGTCGGATGGGAAAACGGAAGAAATCAGTGCTTTCCCGGGTGGGTGCGCAGAAGTTTCTCCCCCTCTCCCGCTTCCGCCGCACCCGGGCGAGAGTCCGCAGCTGGCGATGGATGACGCCCGCCTGTTCCATTCTGCTGCGTGATCTCGAAGCCCGGGGGGCGACAGCAGGGCGGGGCAAGGTCCCCCGTCTACGCCGCCCCCTCCGGCGCCAGCAGCGAGGCGACATAGTCCAGGCTCGCGCGCAGATGTTCGGGCAGGCACGGATCGTGCTGGACCTCCGGGCTGAACGGCTCCATCGAGACGAAGCCCCGATAGCCCGCCGCCTGCAAGGCCCGGAGCTGCGCGATATTGCCGACCCGGTCGCCCAGGAAGATCAGCCCCCGGTCGGGTTCGGTCAGCTCGCCGGGGCCAAGGTCGGGGCGTGCAATCCCCGACATATGCGCCAGCCCGATCCGCTCGGGGAAAAGCTGCGTATCGCCGCAGCGGAAAAACTGGAATGTATCATAGCACAGCTGATAGGCGCCCCAGCCGTCGATGTCGCCGACCGCCGCCACCGCCATGTCCTGCCGTTTCATGGTCGACCCCTTCATCCCCAGGGGCTCGACATAGCCGGTCACCCCATGCGCCTCCAGGATCGGCCGCAGTTGCCGCAACCCCTCGCGCAGGTTCCGTTCCGCCTCTGCCTCGCCCCAGCCGTGGTCCTCGTTGTGGACCGGGCACAGCACCACCCCCGGCGCGCCCAGCGCCGCCGCATAGGCGATGATCGCCTCGGCTTCCTTCGCGCGGGCAGGCGTCCACTCGTTGAACCGTTGCAGCGCATTGACCGAGGCGACCACCAGCCCGGCCTCCGCCAGTCGCGCCCTGACCTCTGCCGCCGGGGTGCCGTCGTGGAATTCCCTCCCCTCGATGTCGTTGCGGATTTCCACGGCCGAGACGCCCACCCCGGTGGCAAGTGCGATGAACTCCGGCAAGGCAAGCTGCGGCGCGCAGGTGCGGTTCAGGGCAAAGGAAAGGCTCATGTCGGGATCCCGTTTCAAAGCAGCAGGCGGTGGGTGGTGACCGGCGCCAGACGCACCATGTCCGGTGTCGGGTGGCGCGGCCTGGGGGGCGAGGCGATGGCCTGCGGCTGCCCCGTGCGCGCGGCGGCCTCGATGGCCAGAAGCGCCCGCATGTCGGCCAGCCCCTCCTCGCCATCGGCCTCGGGCGGCACGCCGGCCGCGATGCAATCCGAGAAATAGGCGCATTGCGCGCCGAAATGGTCGATCTGCGGGAAAGTGGTCTCCTGGGTTACCCCGTCGCGCCGCAGCCGCATCTTCATCGCCGTCTCGAACTTGAAGCCCGGGTCCAGCTCGATATCGCCCAGCGACCCGACGACCCGGTAATTGTCCACCGCCCCGGCCCCGAAGCTGCCGATGAACTGCGCGATGCCGCCCGAGGGGAAGCGCAGGGTCGCGGCAATCGTCGCCTCCACCTCGGCGAAGCGCGGATCGTCCTTCGGCTGGGTCACCGTTGCCGTCGCCTCGACCGGCTCCTCTGCGAAGACATGCCGCGCGGCATTGACGCAATAAACCCCCACCTCCTGCAACGGCCCGCCCCAATGCTCGGCGCGCAGGCGGTGGTTCCCCGCCGCCATCTGGAAGCTGAAGATCGACTGGAACAGAAGCGGTGTGCCGATGCTGCCCCGTCGCAGATGGTCCAGCACGGCCAGCGTTCCCGGCTCGTTGTGCAGCCGATAGGCCGTCATCAGGAAGACGCCCGCCTGCCGCGCGGCCTCGATCATCGCCGCACATTCCGCCTCGGTCGTGGCCAGCGGTTTCTCGACCAGGATATGCTTGCCCGCGCGCGCCGCCCGGATCGCATAGTCGGCATGCATGGAGTTCGGCAGCGCGATGTAGACTGCATCGACCGTGCCGTCGGCCAGCAAAGCGTCATAGGCCTCATAGGGCACCACCCGGGGCACGCCATGAAAGTCGGCAAGCTTGCGGCCCTTGGCAAGGTCGCCCGTGACAATGGCCGAGATCACCGAATTCCCGGACTGCGCGACGCCCGGCATGAAGGCTTCCTGCGAAATCCATCCCGCCCCGACCACCGCATATCGGATCATCCTCGTCTCCCCTCTGACTGTGCCGACCCGCCGCGGGCAGAGGTTAAGATTTCCCTGACGCCCGCGGACAAGCCTTTGATAAGCATTAAATTATTGCCACTTGTCCACCGTGGACAGTTTCAGCCCACCGCCAGCCAGCGCCCCTCGCAGGACGAGGTCTGGATCGTCTCGACCAGCGTCTGGATCCGCAGCCCTTTGCGGAAGTTGAACGGCTCCGCCCCCTTCCCGGCGATGGCCTGCACATAGCCCGCCACCTCGATCGCCTTCAGGTCGTTGAACCCGATCTGATGCCCCGCCGCGACACAGAACAGCCCATAGGGCGCGTGATCCGGCCCCGCCTCGATCCGGCGGAACCCCTGCCGCCCCTTGCGGTCGGCAGTGTCGAAATAGTGGAGCACGTTGAAATGCTCCTGGCTGAAGGCCAGCGCCCCCCTGGTTCCGTAGACCTCGAAGTCATGCTGCATCTTGCGGCCGGTCGCGATCCAGTTGCCCTCGATGCTGCCCGTCGCCCCGTTCTCGAAGCGCAGGAAGGCGCGGCCCACGTCGTCGACCTCGACCTTGCGGGTGCCGCCCTTCCCATCCGGGCGGCTGCCGATCATCGTCACGCAGTCGCCCATCACCTTGCCGATCGGCCCGCACAGGAACTCCGCCGTCGCCAGCGCATGCGACCCGATGTCGGCCAGGGCCCCGCCGCCCGCCGGATCGTGGCGGAAGGTGAAGGGGCCGTTGGCGTCGGCCATGTAATCCTCGCAGTGGATGCCCCGGTAGCCGCGGATCTCCCCCAGTTCGCCCGCCGCGATCATCTCGCGGGCGGTCGCAAGCATCGGGTTGCAGAGATAGTTGAACCCGACCTGCGTCTTCACCCCCTTGGCCTCGGCCGCCAGCGTCATCTCCAGCGCATCGGCGGCAAGGGGGGCCAGCGGTTTCTCGCAATAGACATGCTTTCCCGCCGCGATGGCCGCCAGCGACATTTCCTTGTGCAGCGCGTTGGGCGCGGTGATCGAGACAAGGTCGATCTTCGGGTCCGCCATGATCGTCCGCCAGTCGGTCGTCGCCTTGGCGAAGCCCAGGGTCTGGCGGGCGCGCTCGGCGGCTTCCGGGGTGATGTCGGCGACCGTGTGAAGCTCAAGATCGTAGGGCAGTTCAAACACACGGGGGGCCGAGGTAAAGCCGAAGACATGGGCCTTGCCCATGAAGCCGGTGCCGATCAGGCCGATGCGAAGCTTGGGTTTGGTCATTTTGCAGGTTCCTTGACACCGCCGATGGCGGCCCGGTTGACGACAAGCGCCGG
>Ga0056909_1002047_pt1 | contig 10773 bp, 7 predicted proteins | sample EBPBio102011_DNA_FD_62115 | JGI IMG/M metagenome (GOLD analysis project Ga0056909, IMG submission 62115) | Wastewater treatment Type I Accumulibacter community from EBPR Bioreactor in Madison, WI, USA - Reactor 1_1/10/2011_ DNA | ecosystem: Engineered > Bioreactor > EBPR > Anaerobic-Aerobic >...
GGTCTCCGCCGCCTTCGCGCCGCGTTCGGCGCGCAGGTTGCGGGCCAGGAGGTCCATGCAGGCCATGCGCACCGCGACGCCCATTTCCACCTGATCCTGAATCACGCTGCGGTTGATGTCGTCGGCCAGCTCGCCGTCGATCTCCACCCCGCGGTTCATCGGGCCGGGATGCATGACGATGGCATCCGGCGCGGCAACCGACAGCTTTTCCCCGTCCAGCCCGTAGCGGTGGTAGTATTCGCGTTCCGAGGGGATGAAACCGCCGTCCATCCGTTCCTTCTGAAGCCGCAGCATCATCACCACATCGGCGCCCTTCAGCCCCTCGCGCATGTCGTCAAACACCTCGCAGCCGAATTCGGCCACGCCCGAGGGCATCAGCGTCGGTGGCCCGATCAGCCGCACACGGTTTTCCATCTTGCCCAGAAGGATCAGGTTCGACCGCGCCACCCGGCTGTGCGCGATGTCGCCGCAGATCGCCACGGTCAGCCGCTGGATGCGGCCCTTGGCGCGGCGGATGGTCAGCGCATCCAGCAGCGCCTGCGTCGGGTGTTCATGCTTGCCGTCGCCCGCGTTCAGCACGGCGCAATTCACCTTGCTGGCCAACAGGTTGACCGCGCCGGAGTTCGGATGCCGCACCACCAGCAGGTCAGGGTGCATCGCGTTCAGCGTCAGCGCTGTGTCGATCAGCGTCTCGCCCTTCTTCACGCTGGACTGCGCAACGCTCATGTTCATCACATCGGCGCCGAGACGCTTGCCCGCCAGCTCGAAACTCGCCTGCGTGCGGGTCGAGTTTTCGAAGAACATGTTGATCTGGGTCATCCCCTCCAGCGCGTCAGAGCTTTTGACGGTGCGCCGGTTCAGATCGACATAGCGTTCGGCCAGATCCAGAACGCTGCGGATCTCGTCAGGGGCGAGGTGTTCGATGCCGAGCAGATGACGGGCGCGGAACGACATGGAAACCTCCCTCGGCAGCGGTTGCCGCGTTATAGGCAGCCGGGGAAGGCGGATCAATCGGTGAAATCGGCGCAGGCCTTATCGGATGCTGCCGAGGATGTCATCCCACAGGTCTGCCCGCATCTGGAAAGCCTCGTTCAGACTTTCGATGGTCATCAGATTGTTCTTGATGGTCAGGTTCATCTTTTCGAGATCCAGCGACGGGTCGATCAGCAGGCGGTCTTCATCGGGGTTGAAATCCACGAGGTCGATCTTGCCCTTCGTCAGGGCATCCTTGCTGAGCACGAAAGTATCCTCGCCCTCGCCGCCTACCAGTTGTGTCGTGCCGCCATTGGCGACCAGCGTGTCGTTGCCCGCGCCGCCGCGCAGCAACAGCTTGCCGGTGCCGCCGACCAGCATGTCATTGCCGTCGCCGCCGTCCAGCGTGTCATTGCCCGCGTCGCTGACCAGCTTGTCATTGCCTGCCCCCCCTATCAGCCGGTCGTTTCCGGTGCCGCCGGAAATCTGGTCATCGCCCGCGCCGCCGTCGATCTTGTCGTTGCCGGCATTGCCTTCCAGAATGTCATTGCCGCCCAAACCGCGCAGCACATCCTGCCCGACACTGCCGACAATATGGTTGATCTTGCTGGTGCCTTTGGTGATCGCATCGCCCAGATCGGCAAAGATGGTGGCCAGCCCGCCCTTGAAGGCGAAATTCGCATTGTCGAGGAAAGAACTGAGCGTGTCCTTCTTGCCCAGTTCCACCTCGAACAGCGCGATGTCCTTGGAACTCAGCGGATCGTCCAGCGTCACCAGCGCGATGCGCTGCGCCTTGTTGGCCCATTCGATCGCAAGATCGCCGCGCGACGGTTTCAGCCCGATCTGGGCGAAGCCGGAGATATCCAGCACATCGCCGCGCTCATAGCCCTCGATCCGGTCGACGCCGCCGTTCTGGCCGAAGATGAAACGGTCCTTGCCCGCGCCGCCGATCAGCGTGTCGTTGCCCGCCCCGCCTTCCAGCGTATCCGCCCCGGCCCCGCCGCGCAGTTCATCCGCGCCGTCGCCGCCCGAGAGGCGGTCATTGCCTTCGTCACCGAACAAAACGTCATTGCCCGCATCGCCGGACAGCACATCGTTGCCAGATCCGCCCAGCAGCCTGTCCTTGCCAGCGCCGCCCGAAAGATCGTCATTGCCGCCATTGCCGCGCAATACATCGTTGCCATCCAGACCGACCAGCTTGTCCGCCGCAGCCTTGCCCACCAGCACATCATTGCCCGAGGTGCCGATGCTCTTGTCCGTCGGCTTGATAATCGTGTCGGTCAGATGGGTCGCAAGCTGAGCCACACCGTTCGACAGTTCGACCAGCGCGGTCTTGGTCGCATCGCTGACAATGATGTTCTTGCCGCTGGTGTTGAGATACCCCTCCAGCCCGTCCATCAGCTTGATCAGATTGCCACCCAGCTTGATCATTGCGGAAACTCCTGTCGCGGCGGGCTGCCTGATGCTGAGTGCATCGGTGCCAAAGGTGAAATCGGTGATCTTGTCTGGCCCGTTGGTGGCCCCCGGCGTGATCACAAAGACATCCTTGCCGTCACCGCCGGTCAGGGTATCGACACCCTCGCCGCCATCCAGCGTATCCTTGCCCGCCGCACCGGACAGCAGGTCAGCCCCCTTGCCACCTTCCAGCAGGTTTCCCTTGTGGTCGCCCGCGATGGTGTCATTGCGCGATGTGCCGGTGACATTCTCGAAGTTACGGATCGAGTCTGTGTCGTTGCCATCCCTGGCAAAGCCCTCCGCCAGATCGACCTCGACCCCCAGATCCGGGTCAGGGCGTTCGCCGTTAAAGGCCTCCCACGAGGTTTCCAGCAGATCGTCAAAGGCGTCGGTCAGGTGAAATTCGGTCACCAGCGTATCGACACCGCCCCGCCCGTCCAGCGTGTCGTCATCCAGCCCGCCCGAGATCGCATTGGCCTTGTTGTCACCCTTGATGATGTCCTTGTTGGGTGACCCCAGGATATTCTCGATCCCCTTCAGCGAGGTGACGATGGTTGCGTAATCCTCGTAATAGCCACCGCGGGTCTGCACGGTGCCCGCCTTCAGGTCCGCCCGGATCGCCGTGAGGTCATCGGGGAAAAGCGAGCCGCCAGAGCCCCGGCCATAACCGATCCAGTCGATCCCCCCACGCCCGTTGACCGTATCGCTGCCACCCTCGCTGAGGTCGTAGAACTCCACCTCGCCATCGCTGCCGCTGATGATGTCATTGCCTTCCGATCCGATCACGGCCTCGAAGTTGCGGAGACTGTCGGTGTAGCCACCCCAGTTCGTGATCGAAAAGCTGAAATGCTTGGTGCCCACGGCCTTGCCGTTGTCCCAGATCGTCGAGGATTCTTCCTGCACGATGTCACGGCCCTGCCAGGATGCAGTTCCGGCGGCCAGATCGACATTGGCGTAGTAACGCGGATAGGGCAGATCGAACTCCCATCCATAAAGCTCACCCTCTGCAAAGGTGTCGATGCGGAAATCCAGCAGGTCGAAGCCTGCGCCGCCTTCTACGTCATCATCGCCGCTGCTGACCTGAAACACATCGTCACCCGCGCCCAGATCGACGGTGAACCGGCCGTTGAAGGTGGGGGTGGCGATCCGGTAGTCATACCAGCTGCCAGTCCAGACCCGTTCCAGTTCGAACGGGATCATCCGGCCGCCGGATACGAAATCATCGGCTTCGCCCAGCGTCACAGAAGTATCGTCGGATGTGAGCCAGCTATGGGCCATGTCTCTGATCGGCATTCTGGTCCCCCTTCATGGCGGGTGGAAAAGGCAAGGCCTTCGGATCAATGCATCGCGATAGAACTGAACTGGAAGACCCCGGGCCTGCCGGGGTCTTTAAAGCGTAACGCGATGCCGGGCGGACGGGCAAGTGTCTTGGGCCAAAGCCTCCCCTGATCAGGGGAGGCAGGGCGCTGTTCAGCTTGCCAGATAGGCGCGCAGCGTCGCTTCGGTGCCCTGTGCCGCAAGGCTGCGCAGCCAATGCGCGAAATCCGCCGCGAATCCCGCATGGGCGGCCAGATCGCCATAGATCGTGCGCTGTTCCAGCCAGACATGCGGCTGTTCCTGCGCCTGCCGGGCCAGCCCTTGCAGCACGTCCCAGTTCGGGTCGTTGGGTGCGATTTCGGCGCCGCTGTCGGTGCGGCCCGCGCAATACCGGCACCACATCGCCGAAACCAGCGCCAGCCCCCGCGCCGGACGCCCCGCCGCCAGCGCATCACGCACCGAGGGGATGATGAACTTCGGCTGCCGGTTGGACCCGTCGAGGCAGAGCCTGCGTTCGGTATCCGCCACCTCCGGATTGGCAAAGCGCGCGCGGATCAGATCGAAATAAGCCGGGATATCGGTATCGGGTACCGGCGGCACATAAGGGATGACCTCCTCGCGCTCCACCTTGTCCAGCAGGGCGGAAATCAGCGGATGCGCCATTGCCTCATGCACATATTCAATGTCCATCAGCCCGCCCGGATAGGCGATGATCGCGTGTCCGCCGTTAAGGATGCGGATCTTCATCATCTCATAGGCATGAACATGGTCGGAGAAGGTGACGCCCACCTGTTCCAGCGGCGGCCGGCCGGCGGGGAAGTGGTCCTCGACCACCCATTGCCGGAACGGCTCACACGTCACCGGCACCGGATCGTCTGCCAGACCGAAGCTCGCCGCCATGGCACGTTCGCGCGGGCCGGTGGCGGGGGTGATGCGGTCCACCATCGCATTGGGGAAGGCGACATGGGCGTCGATCCAGCCCGCAAGCTCGGGGTCTGAAAGGCGGGCAAGGCCGACCACGGCGGCGCGGGTGACATGGCCATTACCCGGCAGGTTGTCGCAGCACATGACGGTGAAGGGCGGCACGCCCGCCGCCCGCCGGGCCTTCAGCGCCGCGACGACGGCGCCGAAGGCGGTGCCCGGCGCGTCGGGATTTGCGGCATCGGCCATGATTTCGGGTGCGGCAGGGTCGAATTGGCCAGTGGCTGCATTGATGAAATAACCTCCCTCCGTCACCGTCAGGCTGACGATGCGGATATCGGGCCGCGTCATCGCGGCGATCAGGCTGGCATTCCCCGCTTCGACCGGCAGGAAGTCGATCATGCTGCCGACGCGACGGCAGGTCTTACCAGCGGGATCAAGTTCGATCACCGTCGAAAGGCAATCCTGCCCCTTCAGCGCATCCCGCATCTTCGCATCCGGCGCCCGTACCCCGGCGCCGAGGATTGCCCAGTCATGCCCGAGGCCAAGGCTGAACAGGTCGTCCAGATAGACGGCCATATGCGCGCGGTGAAAATTGCCCAGCCCGATATGGACGATACCGGGCACCAGCTTGCTGCGGTCGTAGCGCGGAGTTTCTACAGTCATGGTCAGGCCATCCAGTTGCCGCCGTCCACGCCGAAGCACTGGGCGACGATGTAATCGGCTTCCGGCGTGGCGAGGAAGATCGCCATGCCCGTCAGATCCTGCGCCGTACCCATGCGCCCGAAGGGCACGGCAGCGCCGACCTCGCGTTTCTTCTGGCCGGGGGGCTTGCCTTCAAAGCGGGCGAACAGGCTGTCGACATGATCCCAATGTTCGCCGTCCACCACGCCGGGGGCGATGGCATTGACGTTGATGCCATGCGCGATGAGGTTCAGACCGGCGCTTTGGGTCAGGCTGATGACGGCGGCTTTCGAGGCGCAATAGATCGCCACGAGGCTTTCGCCGCGCCGCCCGGCCTGACTGGCCATGTTGATGATCTTGCCGCCTTCGCCCCGGTCGACCATGTGCCGCGCCGCCGCTTGCATGCAGAACAGCGTGCCCGCGACATTGACCGCGAAGATGCGGTCGTAATCGGCGCGGGTGATCTCGGCGATGGGCTGGGCGGTGAACAGCGCCGCGTTGTTCACGAGGATGTCTAGCTTGCCCATCCGCGCGATGGCGCTGGCGAAACCGGCCTTGATGCTGGCCTGATCGGTCACATCAATCTGCACCGCATGGGCCTGCGGACCAAGCTTCGCCGCTGCGGCTTCGGCGGCAGCCGCATTGACGTCGGCCAGCGTCACCGTCGCGCCCTCGGCGATATAGGCGCGGGCGAACTCCAGCCCGATGCCGCGTGCTGCCCCGGTGATCAGGGCCGTTTTCCCCGCCAGCCGCATCAAAGTGCCATCCCGTTGGCGTCGAAGCGGTAAAGTTTGTCGGCGGGCGGCAGAAGGCTGATGGTCTGGCCATGATGCAACCCGCGTTCACCCGGGACCCGCACCGTCAGATCGCCCACGCCTTCCACCGCGACCTTGAGGAAGGTGTCCGACCCCAGATGCTCCGCCAGCCCGATCACGCCCTTCCACGGGCCATCCGCCGTGACTTCCAGATGTTCGGGCCGCACGCCAAGCGTGGCGCAGCCGTGCCTGTCGGCCTCGGCTCCGGTGATGAAGTTCATCTTCGGGCTGCCGATGAAGCCTGCGACGAACAGGTTGCGCGGGCTTCGATACAGCTCCAGCGGGGAACCCACCTGTTCGATCCGGCCCGCGTTCAGCACCACGATCTTGTCGGCCATGGTCATGGCCTCCACCTGGTCGTGGGTGACGTAGATCATCGTGGTTTTCAGCGTCTGGTGCAGCTCGCTGATTTCCTGCCGCATCGTGACGCGCAGCGCCGCATCGAGGTTCGACAGCGGTTCGTCGAACAGGAAAGCCGCCGGTTCGCGCACGATGGCGCGGCCAATGGCGACGCGCTGGCGCTGACCGCCCGACAACTGCCCCGGACGGCGATCCAGATAGCTGGAGAGGTTGAGGATGCGCGCCGCGTTTTCAACCTTCCGGTCCTGTTCGGCCTGCGGCATCTTCGCCATCTTCAGCGGGAAGGCGATGTTCTTCCTGACCGACATATGCGGGTAAAGCGCGTAGCTTTGGAACACCATCGCAAGGCCGCGTTCGGCGGGGGCGGCATCGGTCGCATCTCGTCCGTCGATCTCGATCTTGCCCGAGGAGATGTCCTCGAGCCCGGCGATCAGCCGCAGCAGGGTGGATTTGCCGCACCCCGAGGGTCCGACGAAAACCACGAATTCGCCATCGTTGATCGTCAGATCCAGCGGCGGGATGACATTCACGTCGCCGAAGCTTTTCGTGATCGAGGAAAGGGTAATCTGTCCCATGGGTTACCTCACTTCACCGCGCCGAAGGTCAGGCCGCGGACGAGTTGTTTCTGGCTGAACCAGCCGAGGATAAGGATCGGCGCGATGGCCATGGTCGAGGCCGCCGAGAGTTTTGCGTAGAACAGCCCCTCGGGCGACGAATAGCTGGCGATGAACTGGGTCAGCGGCGCCGCGTTCGAAGTGGTCAGTTGCAGGGTCCAGAACGCCTCGTTCCAGGCCAGGATGATGTTCAGAAGCAGGGTCGAGGCGATGCCGGGCACGGCCATCGGCGTCAGGATGTAAAGGATTTCCGACCGCAGGTTGGCGCCGTCCATCCGCGCGGCCTCAAGGATCTCGCCGGGGATTTCCTTGAAGTAGGTGTAAAGCATCCAGACCACGATCGGCAGATTGATCAGCGTCAGCACCACGACCAGCCCGATGCGGGTGTCCAGGAGGCCGAAATCGCGGAACATCAGATACATCGGCACCAGCACGCCCACGGCGGGCATCATCTTGGTCGACAGCATCCACATCAGCAGATCCTTGGTGCGTTTGCCGGGCACGAAGGCCATTGACCAGGCGGCCGGAATGGCGATCAACAGCGCCAGCAGGGTGGAACCCAGCGACAGGACGACCGAGTTCCAGAAATGCTTCAGGTAGTTCGAGCGTTCCTGCACCTCGTGATAGCTTTCCATCGTCCAGGTCGAGGTCAGCACATCCAGCGGCGCCTTGATGGCGTCGCCCTCGGATTTGAAGCTGAGGATGATGGTCCAGAGGATCGGAAAGAAGATCAGGAAGCCGATGGTCCAGGCCGCGACCGTGACGACGGCCTGCCGGGTGGCGGTAGATTTGCGCGACATGGCTCAGGTCTCCAGGTTCTTGCCGATCATCCGCATCAGGAAGATCGCAACGATATTGGCCAGGATCACGGCGATGATGCCGCCCGCGCTGCCGCCGCCCACGTCATAGTTCAGCAGCGATTGCGCATAGACGAGGTAGGGCAGGTTGGTCGAAGCCGTGCCGGGGCCGCCGTTGGTGGTGACAAGGATTTCGGCAAAGACCGACAGCAGGAAGATGGTCTGGATCAGCACGACCACGGTGATCGACCGCGTCAGATGCGGCACCGTCAGATAGATGAAGCGGTTCAGCCAGCTTGCGCCGTCCATCTCGGCCGCCTCCATCTGCTCGCGGTCAAGGCTTTGCAGGGCGGTCAGCAGGATCAGGGTCGCGAAGGGCAGCCAGCTCCACGCGACGATCAGGATGATCGAGGCCAGCGGCGCATGGGACAGGAAGTCGAAGGGCTGCAAGCCAAACGCCTTGGCGATATGGGCGAACATGCCGTTCACGGGGTTCATGAACATGTTCTTCCAGACCAGCGCCGAAACGGTGGGCATCACGAAGAAGGGCGCGATCACCATGACGCGCACGATGCCCTGTCCCCGGAACGGCTGGTCCAGCAGCAACGCCAGTGCCACACCACCGACGACGGTGATAAGCAACACGCCCCCCACCAGCAGCAGCGTGTTTATCAGCGCATCCCAGAAGGCGTGTTGCGTGATGAAGTAGTAATAATTGTCAAAGCCGGTCCAGCTTTCCATGCCGGGCATCAGCAGGTTGTAGCGCAGGAAGCTGAAATAGATGGTCATGCCCAGAGGAACGATCATCCACAGGAACAGCAGGATGACCGCGGGAGAGACCATGAGGCGCGCCGCCGTCCGCGAATGTTCGGTTGCCATGGCGTTTCCTGAATGTCGGAGGGGAATGAAGCGGCGGGGCCAGCGGATGTGAGAGGGCCGGCCCCGCCCAGGGAGGAACGACAGGCGTTCCTTACTTGATATAACCCGAGCGGGTCATTTCCGTGGTCACCATGGCCTGCGCCTGTGCCAGTGCATCATCCGCCGAGGTGGTACCCGCCAGCGCGGCCGAGAACATCTGGCCGACAGCGGTGCCAAGGCCCTGGAATTCCGGGATCGCCACGAACTGCACGCCGACATAAGGCACCTCATCCACGGTCGGATGGGTCGGGTCGGCCGCGTTGATGCTTTCCAGCGTCATCTTGGCAAACGGCACTTTCTGGTATTCGGCATTCTCATACAGCGAGGTGCGGGTGCCGGGCGGCACGTTGGCCCAGCCCTCTTTCTCGGCGACCAGAGCCAGATACTCTTTCGAGGTTGCCCAGGCGACGAAGGTCTTGGCAGCCTCTTCCTTCTGGGTGCCCGCAGGGATGGCGAGGTTCCAGGCCCAGAGCCAGTTGCCGCGCTTCCCCAGACCCTTGTCGGGCGCCAGCGCAAAGCCGACCTTGTCGGCCACGGTCGAATCCTTCGGATTGGTCACGAAGCTCGCCGCAACGGTCGCGTCGATCCACATGCCGCACTTGCCCTGCTGGAACAGCGCGAGGTTCTCGTTGAATCCGTTGTTCGACGCGCCGGGCGGGCCGTAGTTGTTCATCAGGTCCAGATAGAAGGTCAGCGTGTCCTTCCAGGGCTGCTGGTCGAACTGGGGTTTCCAGTCCATGTCGAACCACTTGGCCCCAAAGGAATTGGACATGGCGGTCAGGAAGGCCATGTTCTCGCCCCAGCCGGCCTTGCCGCGCAGGCAGATGCCATAGACCTCGCCGGCCTTGTCGGTCATCTTCTCGGCGGCTTCCCTGATGAAGTCCCAAGTGGGGGCGTCGGGCATGGTCAGCCCGGCCTTCTCCATCAGGTCAGTGCGATACATCACCATCGAGCTTTCGCCGTAGAACGGTGCCGCGACCAGATTGCCGTCAACGGTCAGGCCGCCACGGATAGCGGGCAGCAGGTCGTCCACGTCATAATCGGCGGGCAGATCGTTCAGTGGCACCAGCCAACCCTGCTTGCCCCAGATCGGCGCCTCATAGGTGCCGATGGTCATGACGTCGAACTGGCCGCCCTTGGTGGCGATGTCGGTGGTGACTTTCTGGCGCAGGACGTTTTCTTCCAGCGTTACCCACTCGACCTTGATGTCGGGGTGCTTGGTGTTGAAGTCGTCCATCAGCCCTTGCATGCGGATCATGTCGCCGTTGTTCACGGTGGCGACGGTGATCGTGGTTTCAGCCAGCGCGGCACCCGCGAGCGTAAGCGAAACCGTCGCGCCAAGCATGGCGCGGAGTGTCATGTTCATCAGTGATCCTCCCTGTATGCGAATGAGCAAATCATCGCACTATGGGTAATTGCTCACATGATGGCGCTACCGTCAAGCCCCCGGATTCGCCGCAAATGCGAATGAAACAAGGCTTACGGGCGGTCCAGAATGGCCGTCGCGGTGGCTTCGTCTGTCACCAGACTGTTGATTATGCGCGATTTCATCGCGCCGATGATCGCCGGGACCTTGCTTGCGCCCGCAGCGATGCCGACGGCGGGCCGATCCAGCCCCGGTGTCACCCGCACCCCGCCCGTACGACGGTTGGTGCCCAGATCAAGGTAATTGCCCGCCGAATCGAAAACCCAGCCCGCGACCTCGCCGACAGCACCCGCCGCCTGCATCTCGTCCAGTTCCGCCCGGCTGACGAATCCATCGGCCAGCAGCGGCGCGTCGTCGGACATCTGCCCGACGCCTACGACCACGACATCGGCCTTGCGCGCAAGCTCCACCACCCGCTGCACCGGGGCAAGGGCGTGGAAGGCGGCGCGTTCCTCCGGGGTGGGGCTGATCACCGGCACCGGCATCGGGTAATG
>Ga0056909_1002049_pt1 | contig 10752 bp, 10 predicted proteins | sample EBPBio102011_DNA_FD_62115 | JGI IMG/M metagenome (GOLD analysis project Ga0056909, IMG submission 62115) | Wastewater treatment Type I Accumulibacter community from EBPR Bioreactor in Madison, WI, USA - Reactor 1_1/10/2011_ DNA | ecosystem: Engineered > Bioreactor > EBPR > Anaerobic-Aerobic >...
CCTAACAATTCGTTCAAGCCGAACTTGCTTCGCGGCCCGGCTCATGTGGTAGCGTTTACCACACCGCCGATGCCGCTACGCAAGTCGGCTTAACTCAGGCGTTAGGGGGCAACAATGAAAGGTCTGTGGCTCTTGATTGTTATTTTTGGCGCAGCGTTGTACCCAATCGTCACAAGGGCTGATCTCACAAAGCAGGAGCTGAAGAATCGCAGCAATTCCCATGCTTCTTGGGTTGTCGAGTCACCTATAGCGGAAGTTTTTTCAGCTTACAAAGAATACTCAGAAGTCCACTTCACACCCTCAGGATTCCTCTGGGCAAAGGGTGGCAAAACAATTGCAGATCTGGATGGCGGTCGCGCAGAAATTACTATGCGGCTCCAAGACAACCCTTTCGGTCAAGGTGTCTTCTTCCTTATCGAGCTTACCGACCAGGGTGGAAGTACTAAAGTTGATTACTGGTTCGCCAACTCACACTGGCGCAAGAACGGAATTAAGTTACGCGAACTGATGCCGTCAGCGCCTGCAGCCCGGTGAATTAACACACCAAGTGCAACACCCCTGAGAGTTGCTGCATGCGCTGGATCGGCGTCTTGAAGCCATAACGTTTCCTCGGTCTTGCGTTGAGTTTAGCGACTACCGCGTCGCAATCGGATTGCCGCTTACCGGCGAGGCTCTGGCGCTTCTTGAAGTACTGCCTAATGAGCCCGTTGAAGTTCTCGTTACTGCCTCGCTCCCACGGGTGATGGGGATAGGCAAAAAAGCACTGCACACCGGTCGCCTCCTCTATCTGCCGGTAGCCGTGGAACTCGGCGCCGTTGTCCCAGGTGATCGTCTTAAAGAGCAAGCCGCTAGCGCGTATCAGCTCGATCGTGGCGCGGTTCACGGCACGTACCGTGCGATGCGGTAACCGCACGACTTGGGCTACGCCCGTTGCACGTTCCACTAACGTTAGAAGACAGGTGCGTTCGTTCGCTGAGCCCATCACCGTGTCGCCTTCCCAATGGCCGACCTCCTGACGCTGTTCAACCGAGCCGGGCCGGGTGTCGATCATTGGTTTATTGGCCATCTTTCCTCGCTTTTCAGCGCCATAGGTTCGCTTGCGTCGACGCTTCCCACCTTGTCGCAAGTGCCGATACATCACCCCACCAGCGCGCTGATCGCGTCGCACATGTCGGTAAATCGTCATGTGGCTTAGATGCACACCCATCCGCTCAGGCAATTGGCTGGCAATCTGCTCAGGACTCCATTGTTCCTCCGCCAGGAGCATCTCCACTTGCTCGTAAACCGCGAGCGGATGGTGCTTCACTCGCCCGCTTCGTCGTCGTCGATCGTTCGCCTGCTCATGCGCCTTACTCGGGACGTAGAGCGGGTTCGGTTTGCGGCGGTCGTTCGTCGCATTGCGGCGAATCTCGCGACTCAACGTGCTGGGGCTACGGTCCAAGAGCTTGGCAATACTGCGGAACGACCACTTGGCCCGTTTGAGCGTAGACAAGGTGTATCGTTCGGGCTCGGTGAGCTGGCTGTACATAGAAGATCTTCTCTTGCCGGAGGGATCCTCATCAGTCTGCCAGCTCACCACTTCTTTATCAGGCGGCGCGGGTGTTGCACTTACTTTGTTAACTTGCGCGATCTAACAATTCGTTCAAGCCGATCCCGCTTCGCGGCTTCACTTGTGCGGCAGGGTGTGCCACACAGTTTGACGGAACGATGCTCCGTTAAGTCATAACTGCGGCACATCCATTGCACGCGCCTCACTGGTTAATCGCTAACTGAAAAATGCGTTGGCCTGAACAGAATGAGTCATCGCGGCTCTCCTTGTAGCGCGCTATTCGACCGTTTATACGCGCACTATGGAACAAATTGAATACGCCATGCCTGATGAGTTTTGAAACTGGCTTGTAGAGAAGAAATCGAATACCTACACCAATAGTTGACTCACCACCCTAAGTTGCCACAGCCCACTGAGTGCGCCACGCGCTCAATTAGATTGCACGTCGCGTGTTGTCCGACTTCATCTGGACTGAGTGTCAATAATGGACATGATTCTTTCAGTCGAACTTCGCGCCGCACCCCATGTCATTTTTAATAAACATCGCCATGCACGATACGATATATACCTCAACCCAACACGAAATCGAACGCATACCGATGACTATTCCCCATGAGCTTGCGGTTCGACCTTTTCTTTGCTTTCACGAATTCGATTGCGGAGCACTTCCAGTACTTCACGATCCGTGATGGTGATATCCATCATGTCTTTTTGAATTTGAATCATGGCAGCTCGGTGCATGTCGATGACCGCAGCATCGGGCTGCGGCTTGCTCCGCTCGTAAAAAAGTGCCGCCATGTGCTCGCCTTGACGCCTCGCCATACGTCGGCGATGGAATTGGTGGAGATCGCTTTCAATTGCACGTAGCAGCGCCTCATCCCGTGTCATGGGGATATACGATCACCTGAACGTCTGGTAGAAAATCGTAAGGCGCGCCGTGTCCAAAGACAATACTTGCTGAGACTCTCCGTCCGGATAGGACATGACCCCCGTCCGGCGAGAACTGGCGTCATTGGCGATGGTCCGTTCTGCCCGATCGTCCATACCGGACGACTGCTGCCTCAGTACTTGTTCACCAAGTGTGGTCGCCACTCGGCGACGAGCCGCTCGAATTCCCGGCCGTAGCCAAGCGTGTCCGGATAGGTCTGGTGACTGGCGATGAAGATCAGGACTGTCACCACGTCCACACGAATGTCTCCATCCAGCCCCCACATGTCGGTCGGGTCGAACTTGCCACAGCTCTCGGCGTTCCACCATGAGAGCAAGAAATCGGTGACGCGCCGACTTTGCCCACTGTCATACCCAGCCACGGCAAGCAGGCGCTCCAACGCTGCCTTCGTCTTCTCATTCATTGGGGAACTCCACCTGCCGTCTGGAGCTTCAGGCTAGCCAAGAACATCGACGTCAAAGTACGGATTCGAGCAGTAAAAACGGCCTGAATCCGGATAACTGCATATCGACGCTAAAGCGTGGCAGCCGGCCTGACTTCTGGACGAAACGCTCAGCAGTTATCGAATTCCCCTCCCATCTTCGGTTACATGGCCGCGCGTATCGGCAAATCCGCGTGTGAGGTTGGCGCAGCGTTCCGTTTCATTCACCGCCCTGTCGCGGTTTCTACGCGCAAATTCCCCGACAACTTTGCTGCACGCCGTTGAGTGGTCTTTGGTTCATGCGATGCCTCGTCGCAAACCAAAGGACGCACATGAATCACAGTGAAGACGACTTGTGCCAGGGAACACAAGCCATCGTCGCAGCCTTGGCGTGGAAGCTGTCCAGCGGCTGGCCCACGAGCAGCCGCGACCTGGCGCTCGCTGGACGCATCTGGGCTCGACTGGAGACCGTGTCCATGACGGCTGAGGAGCGGTCAGCGCGCTACCTTGAGAAACTGGTGGACGCCTACGAGCGCACCGGTGACGCCGCCGTCCATCGCGCAGTCCTGGCCCGCCTGATACTTCATGCCTCCGGACTCTCGTCTTAGTAATGGCATCCGCCTTGTCGACGTCCATCAGCCACGTTGTGTGTTGCCGAGACCCGCCCCTAGTGTGGTTACATCTGGGCATTCCATTGGCATTATCCTATTTTCGGATATCCTATTTTCACGAATAGTTGCCGAACAAGAAGCCTCGACACCGAGGCCTGATGACGTTCTCGACACGGAGAAGCGCTTGTGAAGACACCATTGCTACTATTGATTGCGATGTGCTCGGTGGCATCGAATGCTTGGGCTTCTGAAGCGACCCGTTATGTGATCGAGGGTCCCTACAGCGAACGAGAAGCAAAGTCTGCGATCAAGAGGCTTAGCAGCGATCCCGTCGATCAAGCGGATAATCGCAGGTTCCTTTCAGTCGCTCATGACGTCAAGCTTCAAGCGCGCTGCAAAGCCGAAGGCTGGTTCAAGGCCGGTCCTTCTGGGCTCCTCAAACCCAAGCAGGAGTTAACTGATCTTGCGTCGCTTCGCATCGCCAGCGGGCTTTACGAGGCACGGCTAAAGCTCACTGACAAGTCGACGGGGCAGTCCTACTACTTGCTCCCTGCCAAGGAACGCGATGGTGACATCGCCCCACAAAGCAATGCAGCGACACAGACCAGGAACCATCGGCTTTATGTGGGCGTTGATCCCGGCTCTGGAAAGGTGCTCGGGAGGGAAATCCTCGTTTACGACAGGAGGTACCAGTTGTTGACGGGCGACTGGGGACCATGGCAAACAGATATGTGGGCAGGCGGATGCAACTTCGACCCGAAGCTCACAACGGGAACCCTTCTCGTTAGTTCGCTCTCCGAGAGGGAGTTCGACATCGCTCGCCAAAGCGCAATGGTTACCAACGCACGTCAGAGGAATGACGCAATGGCGGCCGAAGCCGATCGGACCCGACCGCAAAAGTCCCAGATTGGGACATCGATCTGTAAGACGCAGAGCGACGTGCTCCTTGAGGGATTCACCGAAGCGCGGAGCCCGGATAGCAACAAAATCCAAATCAGGATCTGGCGTGCGTCCTTTCCAGAGAATGGAAGACCGTCGCGCGTATCGCCTCCCGGATTCAAAGAGCAGATCATTTGGGACGATCCGGACAACTGGAAATTGTGCCAATAGCGTTGATATTTTGCTCATAAACGACCAGCACGCGCCTGTTGACACAGGTGGGCCATGCCAGCATTGGTTTCACGCCCCTCAGTGCAGTTGCAATGGTGAGCGCGGCATCAATTGCCAGCACGGTATCCCGGGCACGATCCCGAACGGGTTTGGCAAGGGATAGACCGCTTCCAGCATGCGCCCGCGTCCGGCATGATCCGCGACTGTCGCCTGCCAATCCAAGCGTTGCGCGTCATACAGCTTCAGGGCGTGCTGACGAAACGCAATTGAAATACCCTGCAACCGTTCTGCGGGATCGGCGATGCATGCCGTTTGCATCCTGATGATGGATGAGAGTGTCGAGTACGCCTTGTACATGCCGACGTGAAAGACGAGACGATCTCCTGGGGGCATCTTCCGCGCCTGACGAATGGCTTCATCCAGGTCGCGCGTAGGCGATAACCTACGACGCTGCATTAGCTTATGCATCGATACTTGATAGTTTCCTACCTTCACATCGATGGCGTGGAAGATCGGCGCCGCAAGACGGCCGACCGCTTCCCAGTCGCCCTGCGCCCAAGTTAAACCGTCATGGATTGCCAGATCAAGCTCACGCCGCCTCTGTGAGCATTCCAGCGCTTCCCACGCCAACAGAACCGAATCGACGCAACGCATGGGGACACTGTGCTCAAGTGCTGCAAGGTTTTCGGGCGGCTGGTGGATGTCCGACATGATGAAACTCCTGGTTCGCACCCGGATTGGGTACACCTGGGGTTTCTCACATACCTGAAGCAGGCAAAGTTACGAGGCGTTATTCTGACTGCTTGCGAAGCGTAGCGGTCGTCGGGTCATAGCTCATTGATGTGATTGAGCCGTCCCGAATGCGGTTCACCGCCTCATCGATCACATGCAATGGGACGAGAAACCATTCACGCGGCTTAACTGGCTTACCAAAACGATCCTCGATGGTTAGGTTGAGCTGGGCAGGCGCGAAAATCTTGTGGAACAGATTCTCCAGCTTCGTTCGATTGATGTGGGCCAACTTGTAGGTCGCCACAATGTCTACGCCGGCAAGCAGATAGGTTGCGTCATCCTTCGCGCCAGCGATGCGGGTCTCAACCTTTCCGCCTGTGACACCGATCTTGTGAATCAGTTCGCGATGCTCAGCAACGTAGGGATGATCGGACTGGCTCCTCAACACGTAAATCGTGCCGCTTTCGATGTCGTCTGGCTCCAACGTATCGCCGAATAACGGGCCCGCGCTCGGCTCTGAGATCAAACGGGCCACTTCGTCTCGATGCAGTGCGCGCTGCAATGAACGCTGGAGGATCTCGGCTTCTGTACCGTTGTCGTAGATCACGCGCAAGCGACTATCGCGCCGGTCGTATCCAGTAGTGAAGGCGTCATGTTCTTCCGCAATGTAGGCGATCTGCCCATTGACGATAAAGAACGTCCCTTTCTGGATCTCGTCCAGCGATCGTGTTTCCAACACAGTAGTTCGGCGAATCCCTTGGTCGAGTTCCCGACGAACCTTCTCGAACAATGGCATGAATGTCTCGAAATCCTGACACCGCGTGCGGTTGGCGATTTCCTCCGCAGTCTGGCGATCCGCATAGGACGAAACATGCCGCAGCTGGGTAATGTCTTCATCATCAGCAGGTGCATCGACCCCTAATTCGGCCAGCAGATCCTCGTCATCCAGAGAATCAACTGCAACCACCGCGGCGACTGGCCCGCTCAGCAAGCCGGAAGCATCCAACGAAGCTAACAATTCACGAGCCTCGGGCATGCCGCGCAAGCGATCAAGGCGAACGGCGTAGAGCCGCTCGAAGATGTCGCGATCCTCACCGTGTTGCGGTACCCGACCATTCGTTTCCACGAACCGCAGGATATCCTCGAAGCCCGCGATCAAGCGCTCTTCGAGCTTGGTATGCGCGCCGGCTTTGGTGGGCGCAGCTTCTACGCCCAACGCATCCAGCAGGTCGTCGTCGTCCATCTCAGCCATGGGCAGCGGCCTCGCGCGCCTTCTCTTCGGCACGGTAACGGGCTAGCGCGGCCACGCCCTCGGCCATGCGCTTCTCCCACGCATCCGGCGAGTTGATATCCGGCAGACGCCCCTTTTCGGTCTTGAAGGCGAGTGCGCGCTTGGCTAGTTCTCGCGCGTCCTCGATCGGAATGCTTACGCGCTTGGCCGAGATACTGGCCTGCACTTGGCGGAGGACCTTCTCGTCCATGGCCTTGGCGAGCACGGAATAGGCGGCATCGAACGGATTGATCCGATCGATCAGATCGATGTCGAGATCGCGGACATTGATGAACTTGCGCACGCCATCGATGAGCGCCGTGTTGGTGTACTCGCCCTTCTCCTCGGCCACCCTCAATGCCTGGCTGGCCTGTTGGGTGAGATTGAGGGCCGCGATGGCATGCTGCCGGATGGCCTCCTGATCGCCCTCGCTCAGCTCCGGGTAGCGGTCGCGCACGATCTTGCCCATCTGCACCTGGGTCAATTCCTCAGGCAAGGTCTGGTCGTTGAACAACCCTTGTTCCAGCGCCGACTTGTCCTGCACGAAGGCCGTGATGACCTCGTTCAAGTCTTCCTTGCAGATGCGCTTGGCTTCCTGAGTTTCGGGCATGGTCAGCCCGCCGATCTCGACGTGGACCTGCCCAGTTGCCGCGTTCACGCCGACATTGGAGCCGCCTTCCACATAGCCGCCTTCGTACTCGAAGCCCTCAAGCTTGCCCTGGTTCTTGGGCGTGAACTCGAATCGCGGAGCCAGCACCTGCTCCATCAGCAGGCTGGCGGCAATGGCCTTCAGGGTGTCGTTGACCGCGGCCACCACTTCCGCTTCGCCCGCGGCGGGCTCGGCAATCAGGTTGGTAAAGTGGGAACGCTCCTTGCCGGGGGCATCACGGGTCGCCCGGCCAATGATCTGCACAATCTCGGTCAGGCTGCTGCGGTAGCCGATGGTCAGGGCGTGTTCGCACCAGATCCAGTCGAATCCTTCCTTGGCCATCCCCAGCGCGATGATGATGTCGACGTGGTCGCGGTTGTTCTTCTGGGCCGGGTCCTTCAGCGCGTTCAACACTTTTGCGCGTTTGGTTGCGTCGCTGTCGTCGACCAGGTCGGCCACCTTCAAAATGGTGCCGTCCGCGCGCTCGACCAGGTGGAAGCCCGTGGCGTCGTCGACGCCTTTCCAGGTGCCCAGCGCCTCCATGATCTCCTCGGTTTCCCGCAGCTTGTCCTGCAGGCTCTCGCGCGAGTTGACGTTGGGAATGTGGACGATGGTCTTGAGCGCCGGGTCCAGCACCTTGTTGACCGCGTCCAGGTAGCGGCCCGTGTAGAAGAAGTAGCCGATCTCGAGCGACTTCAGGTAGGTGTAGCCGTTCAACTGCTCGTAGTAGGTGTAGGTCACCGTCTCGAAACGGTTCTCGTCCTGCGGAGCCAAAACGGCCACCGTGTCGCCCCGGAAGTAGGAGCCGGTCATGGCCACTAGATGGACAGAGCCTGCCGCAATTAGCTGGGTGAGTTGGCTGCCCAGCACGTTGTCCGGGTTACTACTCACATGGTGGAACTCGTCCACGGCAATCAGGCGGTCGTTGAACGCGGCAATGCCGTATTCCTCCACCGAAAACCGGAAGGTGGCGTGGGTGCAGACCAGCACCTTGTCCTCGCCTTCCAGGAAACGGCCCACCGCCCTCAGCTTGCTTTTATCGACTTTGACCTCGTCGTCACCGGGCGCGTTGCACAGGTTCCATTGCGGCTCGACCTTCCAGTCCGCCCAGAACCCGAACTTGGTCAGCGGTTCGTCGGCAAAGCTGCCGCCGATGGACTTTTCCGGCACCACGATGATGGCCTGCTTGAGCCCCTGGTTCTGCAGCTTGTCCAGCGCAATGAACATCAAGGCGCGAGATTTGCCCGATGCTGGCGGCGACTTGATCAGCAGGTACTGCTCGCCGCGCTTGGCATAGGCGCGCTCCTGCATGGGGCGCATGCCCAGGGCGTTGATCTTGCTGGACGCGCCGGTGCGGGCGGTCGCAATCGAGACCGACGGGATCGAATCGGCCTTGGCCGTGTTGCCATCCGAAGTCATTTCGCTTTCCTCCTCGATGGCTTGGACTGGCCCGCCGTCATCTTGGTGTACAGGTCGAACAGCTTTTCCAGCCGCTCGGTGTCGTTTTTGAACTTGCGCCCGATGTAGATGCGCTCTAGCGTCTCATCGTTCATTTCGTGGGCACGACGCAGGTCGTCCGGCATTTGGCTTTCGCCGTCTTTTGATCCGTACAGCTCGGCAATCGACATAGGGAAATGCGCCTCCCGAGCCAGAGCTATCTCCTCCGCACAGCGCGTTAAATCCAGCCTATTTTGATCGGTGAGATCGGGGACAGGGAATGTGTTGTAAACAATCGTATTGCTGAAACGCGATCCGTTACCAAGCCTGCCCCCAATCGCTTCAGTCCACACACGCATCATTTGAGAGGCAATCAGTGACAGCTCGACTGGAGCCCATCCGTAGATCATGTAAGCCGTATGACTCGAAACAAAATCAGTTGGCCGCGGACGCACTGGCACATACGAAAGTCCATTTCCGATAGTTAGCCCAATTTGCATCCCAACTTCATTCTTGAATGTTGAGTAGCAGAACGCATGCGGTCTCTTAGCTGCCTTTTTGGCATCTCGCCCAGCCCCTTTTCGATACTCCTCACACCTTTCAATGATCTTGGCTATTGTTGGATTTGACTTTGCTTCATCTACATCGCTGTCTTCCACCCATAGGCACCAACGATCATTTCCATTCACCAGTTCGTCAGTGCCGCCGTATTTCTTGAAGAACCTCGCAAGGGCGGGCTCGCCAGAAACCATGGCCCGGTACTCTCCATCTTCGAAAATCAGTCGCTTTCCATCGACTGGATTGCTTCCCATCACCATCTGCCGAAGACCAGAGACTGATACAGGCGTCGGCTCGCAAATAACTTCTGGGCCAGGCACTAGGTACGGAGAGAGGCTTTCACATTCAATAACTGAGGAATCAGTGAAAAGTTTCTTGCTCCGAACTTTTGATCGTGCTAATCCAAGAATCGTGCAGTAGACACCAGCATTTTGCGTAGCCGAGTTCGCCCACTTGAATGGGCGATATGCGAACTTCACCGACGACTTTCCAAAAATCATCGGCCAAAGCAATGCAACTTGTTCTCCCTGACAGATGGAGCTCGTTGATACCAACGCCATTTCGCAATCTGCGTGCTCCATGTAGTCCAAGCCCTTCACAATGAAGGCGCAGACATAGTCAAGCAATTGGGCTTTGCCCAGCCCAACTGCATTCATGTCGAAACTCTGCTCTGCGCTCTTCTTCTTTGCTCCCAAGTAGGGAGGATTGCCGCAGATGTACGTCTCGCCACCCTCGTTCTCGAAATCGATTTCAGATTGATCTAGTGGCGTGTTGAACAGGTCATCGCCGACCAACTTTACGCCCGTACCCGTAGGCGGACAGATCGCAAGCCAATCCAATCGCAGCGCGTTGCCGCATGTAATCCAGTTCTGACTGTCCAGCGGCAGAACGAGCTTCAGAGCTTCCTTCTGGCCGCGGTACAGCACGTCACACTGGAACTCAGCAATGATCAGCGCCAGTCGCGCAATCTCCGCCGGGAAGTCGCGCAGCTCGATCCCTCGGAAGTTGTTGACCGGGATGTCCGACGCCAGATTGGCCTCGCCGCGGCGTCGGTTGATCTCGGCCTCGATCTCGCGCATCTGCTTGTAGGCGATGACCAGGAAGTTGCCGCTGCCGCAGGCCGGGTCGAACACGCGGATGCGTGCCATGCGCTTGCGCAGGTTCAGCAGCTTGATCTTGTTGTCGCCCGCCGCTTCCAGGTGCGCCCGCAGGTCGTCCAGGAACAGTGGGTTCAGCACCTTCAGGATGTTCGGCACGCTGGTGTAGTGCATGCCCAGGGCGCCGCGCTCCTCGTCGTCGGCCACCGCCTGGATCATCGAGCCGAAGATGTCGGGGTTGATCTCCCTCCAGTTCAATTGCCCGGCCTGGTACAGATAGGACCGGGCCGTGCGGGTGAACTTCGGCACCTCGGTGTTGCCGGAGAACAACCCGCCGTTGACGTAAGGGAACTCGGCGGCCCAGCGCGG